>TARA_R110002003_G_scaffold702_16_pt1 | contig 35082 bp, 38 predicted proteins | sample TARA_R110002003 | Tara Oceans TARA_R110002003 (sample SAMEA4396441) | marine metagenome | biome: Westerlies Biome; feature: [SRF] surface water layer (ENVO:00010504); material: water (ENVO:00002006), including particulate matter (ENVO:01000060) such as... | depth 5 m | reverse complement strand
ACGTGAATGAGACCATGTGTGGGCGTGTTGTTGCGTTGGGAACAGAACATATTATGAGTGCGATGTGGGAGCCGCCGCTGAGGTCGAATTTGGAGTACCAGCCTTCGAATTTGGCGCTTGGGTGAGGAGCATAGTGTTCCATGCTGGTAGGGATCTGCGTTATTGTGATTGCAATGGAGGAAACTGCGAGAGAGTTTGGTACATACATGAGCGAATGCACGGCCTAGGTGGTGGCATGAGGTATGATGACGTAGTGTAGCAAATTGCTTGGCAGGGGACTCATTCCGTACTTTGAAATAATTGTTGGTAATGCCTGACCACGTGAATACACAAAGGTCACTGCGTGTATGAAGGCTGCTTCTTTTTGCTCACGTTCTGCGGGACTCTGCTCCTGCGTCTCTGTGCCGCAGCAGGCTCCACTACCTCGAGCCGACCACCAAGGAAGCTGTAAGCGACGATACTCGTCCCTCAAGACTATCATAGCTCGTCCTTCTCGCTGCTATTCTCCTTTCCGCTCTTCGCCTGCTCGATCAAGCCCTTCCGTACGATGCTCGTCAAAACCTCATATGCAATCTGGGCAGCTGCGAGACCGGTAGTTTCCGCAGCACCATCATATGCGGGGCTGACCTCGACAATGTCTCCACCGATAACATTCATGCCTTCGATTCCTCTCAAGATCCTGATGAGCTCTCGCGTCGTCCAGCCTCCTGGCTCAGGGGTGCCGGTACCAGGTGCAAGGCCAGGGTCAATGACATCAATGTCAATGCTGAGATAGACTGGCGTTTTAGTGCCTACGCGATTTAAGATCGAGGTGATAATACCACTCGCACCGATATCGTCAATATCATCTGTTGCGATGCGGATCCAGCCCTGCTGCGAATCATCCGCGTGGTCCTCAGCATCATCGCCTGAGAGTCTTGTCCTCAATCCAGCATGTACACTTGAGCCATTTGCAATCAAGCCCTCAGTTGCCGCAAGCCAGAACATGCTACCATGGTTGAAGTAGGATTGCTGAGACGAATCCTCAGGATCGATCCACGCAGATGGATATTTTGCAGGATGCCATGTGTCCAGATGCGCGTCAAAATGCACGACTGCGATCGGCTGGCCATACACCTCCTTCAAGGCTCTCAGCGCCGGTAGCGCGATGCTATGATCACCACCCAGCGTGAGCAGCTTTGGTCGCTTGAAGTATTCCACCCCACTATCCGCACTTTTCTCGGTCGGTCCGCGCTTGCCTAGCTCGAGGAAGGCTTCGCTCATCTGCCGCAAAGCCAATGCATTATCAAACGGCGTGATTGGAATGTCTCCACAATCCACGATATTCGCCCATGACGTATATGGGTTAAGACCAGCTCGTGGGTTGAAGCCGCGGAAGGACGTTTGGCGCGAAGAGCCTGCGCGTATAGCTCGAGGACCGAATCGTGCACCTGGCCGGTAGGAAACGGCAGTATCGAAAGGCGCGCCTAGGATGGCGATGTCGTAGGTGGTTTGGGGATGGGTCAAGCAGCGTGTGTGCGGAAGATGGGCGAACGTTGAAATCCCAGAAAACCCCCACTATAGCCGTCAGTCCCAGTTCATATGTCCTCAGACGATCAGAGCTTACATCAGTACCCCATTTCCTCTCCAGTTCATCCAATCGCTCTTGCGAGAATGACTGCTGTTCGTGCGCATGGTGGGAATGGGAGCGTACGACAGCTGGGAGTGCCAGAAAGGCTAGGCTGGACCACAACATGCTGGATGTAATGTACGATGGCCAGATTGGTCGAATTGAAGTGCGTAGATGCAGTACTTGTAGAGCTCCATTGTATGGCACGGAATTATGTAACGGCGTCACGGGCGCATCTTATCGATGGTTGAAGTCATTCCGCGACCGGCGTTGTGGGGCGCCCCAGATAGGCAGGTCTATGCTGAAGCATTCTAGTAAATCGTCCAGTGGTGGACGTGTAGAAATGATGAGTGCCTCCGGTCTGGAACGCTCTGTGTAACGTGAGATATCGTTTTGTGTGAGATGAGATGGAAGTGACGAATGACGTTGTCGCGGGCACGTGCGGACGTGATACCGGTAGCGCGTCGTCGCGTGTCGCAGCTATGACCCCAGACGGCTTCCCCTTCTCAACTCTACCACACCATTCAGGTCGCGCCGTTGCTGAACTTAGATACATTACAAGCGCGTACTCTGGTGGGAGAGCTCAAGTTTATAACTCCTACACGCGCACATTTTTCAGGACGACGGCATCATGCCCGAGGTAAGCACGCGTCGACATTCGCGCACTGGTGGCAGCGGACTAAGGAATTTTCAGATTGCGGAGATATCGCGCATAGTGCATTATCTGAAGAAGCACGCGGTGGGAAAGACAGTAGAGGCGGTCAAGACCCAGGAAGATACTGTAGGAAATCCCCTCGCCCTCCTCTGCTTCACAGGTAAGCAACCCTGGATCTGTTCTGAGACATACTTTAGATCATCTATGGCAAAGTCGGCACATCGGCGTCTGAATTCCAGAAGTCAATCACGGGCAAGAAGATCCTAGATGCTCGCCAACAAGGCAAATACTTCTGGCTGGTCATGGACTCTCCCCCACATCCTCTGATGCATTTTGGCATGTCTGGATGGATGAAGTTCAACAACGACGACACAGCCTACTATAGGCCAGCCAAACAAGGAGAAGAAGAATGGCCACCCAAGTTCTGGAAGTTTGTCCTACAGCTCAAAGAGGAACCGAAGTCTGAAGTCGCATTCGTTGACCCGAGGCGGCTTGGACGCATACGATTGGTTGACGTGAAGGCCGAGGATATGAGGAAGACAACGCCGCTAAAGGAGAACGGGCCAGATCCTGTCATTGACAAGGACATTCTGACTGTCGAGTGGTTGAGCAAGAAGTTGAGAAGCAAGAAGGTGCCTGTGAAGGCGCTATTACTGGGTAAGAACGCATATCAATGCACTATATTGGGGCATATGCTGACTTTCGTCCCACTATCCTAGATCAAGCGAATATCAGCGGCATAGGAAACTGGGTCGGCGACGAAATCATGTACCAAGCTCGCCTTCATCCCGAGCAGTACAGCAACACATTCAGCGACGAGCAGATCAAACGGTTACACGACGCGATGATGTACGTATGCGACACTGCGGTCGAATTGCTCGCCGAGTCCGACAAGTTCCCACAAGACTGGCTTATGAAGCACCGGTGGAGCAAGGGGAAGAAGGACGGAAGCAAGTTGCCAAATGGCGAGAAGATCACATTTCTTAAAGTCGGCGGACGTACGTCGGCGATCGTACCAAGTTTGCAGAAGAAGACGGCAGCTGTGGCAGGTGATGTGTCTGAAGGCGCCGATGATGAAGAGCCTGAAGAGGTGGAGGTTAAGCCAAAGAAGGGTGCGAAGAGGAAGGCGCCGGTGAAAGAGGTTGAAGAACCAGATGATGAAGATACAAAGCCTGCGAAGCCTTCGAAGCCGCAGCGTGCGCGCAAGAAGGTCGAAACGGTGAAGGAGGAGAGCGAGGAGGAAGAAGAAGAGGTAGCACCGGTCGCGAAGAAGGTGAAGAAGGCCACCAATGGAGCAACGAACAAGGTGAAAACGGAGGCAAAAGCCGAGGTGAAGAGCGAGGACACTAATGGGCGGCGTCGCTCTGGTCGCCTGTCGAAGTAGCCCATGCGATGCAATGGACTACAACTGAAATGTAAATTGTTGGCGCGGACAGGACGACCTGACCTTTCAGATTTGGAAATTCTGGTATACCACTGTCCAGTCAAAGGAATGGTAAGCTCGCTCACAGGCTGACCTTTCTACTTCTTGACACCATTCGTCAAGCTCACAGCTGTCGCCCCGTTTCACTTTCCCCTCATCTCATCGCTCCGATCCGCAAAGCCCAACACACTGCGCATCACCTTGACTAGCCGCTCGGCCTCATGTCCACTTTCCTGCGCCCGCCAAGCCACGAAGTAGTCTGGTCTGACAAGCACACAACCATCCTCTTCTACTCCGCATTTCTCTACCCAGTCGAGGTAGACGTCTTCCCACTCGAGCCCTCGACCAATGTTGACAACCTTGATCCACACACCGAGCTCCTTCTGCACATCTGAAGCTGCGTCTGCCCAACCTTCGCCACCAATGCCTGTGAAGAGAGCAAACTGTCCCTTGCCTGCGACATCCAAGGTTGATACCAGAGGGCCAGGGACTTTCTTCCCAAGCCAGACATGCGGGAGACGGCGCCCAGGGTAGGTAGAGGGCTCGTAATGTTCATGCGCATTCGCCACCTCAGATGCGTGTGGTTGGAACGGCTCCGCTTCGTCATGCTCGTAAATAGCAGAAGATTCGTAACGCTGACCCATGGCCAGACCAAGAGCATGTACTTCCTGGTTCATCAACCGTGTACCCTCACGAATGGTTTTTCGCCGCTCTCGCGATTCTTTGGTATTTGCTGAGAGACCGGCTATGTTCTTTTTCATGTCGTCTTCGCTTGCGCCATACGGTAACACGCCCATCGCGGCCCAGAGTTTCAGATCATGGCGCAGGATGTTGTTGGACTCGGTGACTAGTTGGGCTGCGATGGGTTGGCGCTCGATGTTGTATGTTGAAAGCAGTGAAGGGTGGGCGAGCTTTTGCTCTACCATAGCGATTTTCCATGCGAGGTTGAAAGCGTCTTGGATGCAAGTGTTGGATCCTAGTCCGAGCGTAGGTGGGTGTCGATGGATTGCGTCGCCGAGGCAGAAACTACGAAAGGTCAGCGCCAAATCATCGAGGTCAACATGGTCAAATGAACTTACACATTCCCTTTGCTTAGCACATCCGCAGATGTTTCATTGATTACCCACCCACTCACATCCACAATCTCCACCTCAGCGCTACTATCGCCGATCAAATCAACGCAAATCTCCTTCCACTCTTCGAAGCTGCGTTTCGGATTCGGCGCATGCGGTCCCTTGGGAAAGAATACGCCCATCCACTCTGACCATGGCTGGACCTGCCTCAGCACGGCAATGAAGGGATAGTCTTTCTCAATCCTCAGCGCCAAATGCAGGTTCCCCTCTCGATGATGCATCACATGCTCCAAGTCCGCTCGAAACAGGACATTATACGCAAACCCACCACCGGGGAGAGTCGTGAACGGCAGATCCAGTATCCTCGCAACGGTACTGCGTCCGCCGTCCGCGCCGAACAGATACTTCGTCCGAATCGTGTACTCGACACCAGAGATGCGATCCAGCACCGTAGCAACAATCTTCCGCCCATCCACCCCATCCCCATCTTCTTCATGGAACTCAAGCAACGTCGTATCAAACCTCACACCCCACCCCCTCCCAGCCGCCCACTTCAGCAGCACCGGCTCCAGCAAACTCTGCGGCAAATCCAAGTACGCACATGGACTCACAGCCTCATACTCGCCCTTCCGCTCCCCACATCCCCACGCCTTAATGCGCGCATACTCCTGCCCGGCAAGCGTCTCGCACCACCGGTAGTGCCGAATATACGGGTCCCCGTTGCCGAGGCGGCAGCACTCATCGTACACGGAGGCATCGAGGTCGCGCAGGCATTCGAGAGCGGGTGAATTGGTCATGTGGGCGCGAGGTTCTTTGGAAGGGCCAGTGGCGGCAGACAGGGTCAGGCCACGGAGGGAGTGGCGGGCGAGGAAGCAGGAGAGGGAGGCGCCAGCGGGACCGGCGCCGATGATGAGGAAGTCTGTTGTAATTTCTGGGGAAGACATGGCTGCTGGATGAGTTGGAGGATTGTCGAAAGGCTGTGTTGGGGGATGAAGGCTCGCTGCGTTGAGGGGGTTTGGCTTTTATGGCTTAATGAGAGTGAGAGTGAGGGGAGGAGGAAGGTGCGATGAAGAAGTCGCAATCGCTCCTGCACGATAGTGACGAGACTCTGTTGGTGACAGCAAAGCACCCAACACACATTTAGACATATTTCCTAAAATGTCAGACCTATCCATCGTTGAACTAGTCGCATTAGCTGCGCCACATTTGGTAGTGAACGCCTAACCATCCAAACTTTATGCTCGACCTGAGTTGTAGCGAGACGGAGCATGGAGCATCATATGGATGGTCATGCGGTATATTGTCTAAGGACTAGTCTAACATCAGCTGAAGGCCTCATAGAGGTGCACCAAGCCTTCAGTCCTTGGCGCAACTCGTACGCTGTCATCACAAAGCTCCCATATCATGAGTGTAAGACGAGATGGAGTCCCACCAATTGTTATCAACTAGGTCTTACTAGGGCTGTGGTTGTACAATATACTGTTTCTGTATATACGGTATATACATGTATATATACAGGGCGATTTGTATAAGTATACGCCAAGGATACGCCAATACAGTCTGTGCACACCTGAGACTGCCGGGTGCTCAGGAGACCCCTTATGCGTGATTAGGTTCGCCTGCTTACTTAGGGTTAAAGTTAAATGCGCGCTGCTGCTGTCTTGGTGTTCCTCACCAAACAGCGCGCAGTCAGCTGTATTTTTGGTGTGCGGTGTTTTATTGCGCCCGCATGACTGTATAGAATATACCGGTATATACAGTACACCCAGGTGGATATACCGTATACCCACATCCGTAGGTCTTACAGAAGATATAAGCATCTGAAGCATTTTCAAGATGGAGTTAGTGCTGACAGAGCGTTGCAAGCTCGCGCTTACGTAAGCGGATGCACGAACAGATCGCACTGACATGATACATATGGACGACACATGTGGTGTCATGCTATGGAGCATCGTGATTGGTCTCTCTGAGGCTAGCCTAGACTATTATAGGTGTCCTTCACCGCGAGAGGCATGCCCAAGCACTCCCTCACTTGTACATCACGCCTGTGAACTGAACTATCCCTTGGACTAGGCCAAAGCACACATTCGTGCATTGTGCTTAGCGCTCCATCTCGACAGCTCGCGTGACGCCAGCAACAGCTGTGTGATTCCGTCCTCCTACTGGCTCACCACATTCGGGGCAGCGGGCCTGCTCCATGGGCATACCACACTCGCCGATGGCGAACTGCAATTGTTAGTTCCCAGAAGCTCAAATGGCTCTCAAGAGGCTTACCGGATGTCCATTGACGCAATTGTACCAATGTCCCGAGTGCGTAGCAACACCGCCTGGCCCACTGACCATTGCCTGCTTGATAGCTTCAATCTCTTCCTTGGTCACTTCCTCATAGAATTCCTTGCCTAGCACTCGCAAAGATTGCTCGACTGCTGTCATTAGAGCGGATGCACCTCCAAAGGGCTGCTCGCAGAGTTTTGCAGCTATCTCGAGGAGCTCGCTCGCATCTCTGCGGAAACCTAGGACCTTGTCTCGATCTGAATGTTTGGTGAGACCAGATGAGACCAGAGCTTGAACGATCCGCGCGTAGTAGAGGGTCACTTCAACAGCAATTTTGGGTAGCTTGGCCACGATGCAGTCATCGAAGAGTTTGACGCATTCCTGGAGGATGGACTCGAACTGCACGACCAGAGAACCCCTGAGGCCAGTAGGAGAGGGAGTGTTCACCGGGTAGCGGGACTTGAGAATGCTAAGAATGCCGGCTTTGTCTTCCAGAACAAGGCATTTTATCTTGATGTGAAGCAAGGATCCACCATGTTTGATGCGTTGATCACCACCATGCTCCCTTCCCACGGCAGGAGAGTTCATGTTCAGCTTTGCGAAGTCGGTTTCGATGGGGTGATGCTTCTTGTTCGCATGTGCAATTGCTTGGTGAAGTTTGTTCGTGGGCTCATGCTGAGTGTCTGTCTTCTTCTGAAAATCTTTGCAACTCCTCTCGAAGGCACCCACAGCAACGTAGCGCATTTCAAGCGCCTCGCCCAGGTAGGTGCTCAATTGAGCCAATGTACGCTCCAGAGCTTCAGGACTCATGGCAGAAAGGTTCAGCATTGGTACGACCGATGATTGCGATGTTTCCAGTTCACCCTCCAAGGTCTTAAGCTTCTGGTCCAGCTTCTGCAGCTCTTGTTGACCGCTAACGATGAAACGCTTGGAGGTCTCATCTATCACAGCCTTGTTGATGAGTCGATTATATCGCTTAGTAACATGCTGACGGATGGGTTGCCTGCAGCTCGGGCATTGTGGCACTTTCGTTGCTAGTTGCGTGTTTTCGGACAGCGAAGTGAAATGGCCGGTCTTAGGATCCTGTTCATATACCTCTTTGAGTCCGACAATGCCATCAAGCAATTCCATTGTGAAGAAGTGCCCACAAGCGAGGGCAATGATGGGCGTTTCGTCCAAGTCGAGGTCTGAGAATGGTTTCATCTCGAGCAAGTCAGGCAGCTCGTCTGCCCTCATGCCGCAGTCCTGACAACAATGGATAGGGCAGTCCTCGCCACAGATACTGGGGCATTGATGGCCACAGGGCAGAGCTTTTGTGCATCGCTCGTCGCAAGGTAATCTGTCACAGGGTGCGGAGCAAGGCATCGTGCAAGCACCTTGGTGCTCGCAAGTCCACTCACAATCTCCGGCACAGGGTGCACATGACTCATAACACTTGTGAGGACACTTGCTGTGATTGCAGCGTACCTTGGGAAATTGTCAGCAATGTGTGGTTACCCTTCATTGAGATGCAACTCACCTCGCACGGCTTCTGGCAAAGTCCGCAATCAGTCCCATCATGACACAAACGGGAGCATACGTGATTGCAGGCACCCAGCTTCTTCTGGCATTTCTTCGTGCAGGTAAGGTGCTTCGCAACCGATTTTCCATTAGCAGCCTTGAAGTTACATCGACCGCAAGTTCCAGGGCACATATGACCACAGATCAGACTTGCTCCGCAGGGAGTCAAGCACTTGAAGCCAGGCTGTGTGACATCGTGGGAGCAGTTGACCATAACATCGTGCTCGCAACCAGGAACATGCTTCTTGACTGAAACGTGGCAAGGTATGTTTGCGAGATCTAGTGTCATATAGCAATTGACACCATTGAGAACATGACCACAGGGTATTTGGACGTTGTCGACTTCGATCATGCATTTTCCACAAGGTTCGCCGCAGGTCGATTTCTGACAAGGATGATCGCATGGCTGATGCCGCCGCTCGCAGGGCTGTTCGCACTGAAATGCAGTGTGCATGGCCTCCGAATGACAACGTGCCTCACATCTATGTCCACAGTCAAGACGATCGGCGCATGGTTCCCTGCATCCACCTTCAGGACTGAGTTTTGCGAAATCGCGAAGTTCTCGAATGTCCATGATCGTCTCCGGATGGCGCGGGCAACACAGCCCCAGAGACGGGCCAACGGAATCACTTGCACGCAACATACTGATCACTTGCTCCCACATAGCGACGGCAGAGTAGGTGTCAGTGTTACCGATGAGATACATGCCGTGCTGAGCTCGACTGAGGAGCACGTTGATGCGATTCGATGTCTTGAGGAACCCGACGTTCCGTTTAGTATTGCTGCGCACAAGGGAGACAATGACGACTTTAGCCTCTTCACCTTGGAAGTTGTCGACTGTGGCCACTCGAAGTAAGTTGAGTAGTTGTCTCTTCTCGAGCGGTTTTCGTGCATGTTCAGGTGCAATTGCTCGCTCACCCTCAACCTGCATTTCATCGGTGGCGAAGCCATCCTTTTCGAGTGCTTCCTGGTCACGGTCGCTTAGGACAATCTCGAAATCTTCGCGCAATGCTGCGCGTAATTTTTGTAACTGGCCGGTGTAGGGCGTAAGTACTGCAATGTCGCTGCTCTTGTAGACGCCTTGGCGGACAAGATGTCGGACCATGACATGGACCATTTCAACTTCCCATCTGTTTGACTTGGATTTACTATTCTGAACGTCCACTGGTTTCGCATCCTCGAGTTGGTTGTGGTCCAACCAAAAGACATTCTTGCGAAGGCCGACGACGTCAGGTAAACTGGTGGTTGAAGTATGATCAGAAAGCTTGTCGTATATGGTCTCTCGAATCAATGTCGATATTTCCGGTCGCATGCGGCGCTGCACGTTCAATTGGGAAACCGGAACGAGAGGTCGTAATTGTTCACCGACTGAGAGTCGCTCAAACTGACTCTTGTCGAGCTGATGCAGCTTACCTCGCTCACTTTCGAGCGACAACTCATCAAAATTGGAGACAGACGGCCGGAGCTGTTCATGGTCCCCTATCTGAATGCAATGTTCCACCGTTGGCAGTAGAGCCGACAGCATGTGTGGCTCCAAGATCTCACCTGCCTCCTCACATGTGATGACTTTGCACGCCACGTTCTTGAGGAGCGATATGCGACCAGCCAAACCTGAGGTCGTGAGTCCGATGACGTCTGCCTCTTGCAGTATCCGACGGCTAGCCTCAGCATGCACATTGTCTAAATTAGTCTGAGTTGTTGCAGCATCGTTCACGATCTCGAACAGCTCGCCGACCTTTGCTTCGTGAATCTCTCCAATCCAGTGGGCGATCAATGCACGCCTCTCCAGGTTATTCAGAGCCCAGATATTTGCGGTTGCTCTCTGAATGATATCGCCTATGGTCGTCGCTGTCTGCTGATGAAGCGTCGCTGGCTTGGAAGTATGACCCATGATGTCCGTCACGCTCCAAAGATCGAACGGGTGTCGACCGACTAGTTGCCAGCCTTCTTCATCCACCCTCTTAAACTGATAGTAGATTTCGCTGTAGTCTTCCAATAGGTGGTACTTTAAATGGAGCCACTCCACTCTTCGGTGTATATGACGCAACTCATCAAGCAGATCATTGGCATTGCGCTTGGCCTCGTCTAAGGTTTTGTAGGCTTGCCAGGCTTGGCTTTTCTCCGTTCTGGTGTTGGACTCCGTCCTCTTGAGCTTTCGAAGGTTGTGATTCTCCAAGATCTGAGACTTGCTTTGCCCGCCAACGCGGATGATCTTCGTGACGCCGACATTAATGAGGTGCTCCAGAAACTGGTCCAACGCATGGTTCGTATAGCACCTGAATTTGTGTCAGCGAATCACTACATATTTTACGTGACTTGTGTAGATGCCCTTGACGGAGACCTCAACGCTGGAACGTGAACAACAATTATGGCTCATTCGCATCAATAGCAGAGGATTGTACTCACACAACAAGGATTGGACCCAAATCAGCTTTCTTCTTGACGGCAAGAAGAATTCTCATAATGAAAAGACCAAGATAGCTCTTGCCTGTTCCCGGTGGTCCTTGGATAAAGGCAAACTCGCGAGTGAATGCAGCGACCAGGGCGCGGCATTGACCCCTATCCAAGGTCGTAATCGCCTCGAGCTCTTTGAGGAGATCTTCGTCATCGCAAGAGTCTGTGGATTTGATGGAGATGGATTCCCTAGAGCCGTTGGTGATGCTATCCAAAGGGAAACTAAAACCAGCTCGCCTAGCGTACAAGGGCGGTGGAATGTCATGGTAGATTTTGACACCTGGCGCCCCATCGTGGCGGGTGGGAACGACCCATTGTTGAAAAGGCATTCCACCCAGACGCTGCATGCTTTGCAGGTTCTCCAAGATTGGCACAAAGGTTGCGGGCATGATTTTCGGAAACTCGAGCAGGACGCCGACAGTGTTACTCATACTGGGCCGCATCAACATACGCAGAGTCGACTTGTCTTGCCTCATGAGGCTGGCACTGATGGTAGTGAAACCGTCAAGGGCCATGAGACCATCTCCAGACTCGTTTTTGACAACCCTCTGCTTGAGTGTCATGAACATATGTTGCGGGACGTCGTTTTCAATCCAGATAAATGATAATAGACATCCTTGGGCGAGTCGCCTTGACTCTTCGCACCACTTCCGCTGTTGGGATTGTGACTTGTCTCGGATCTCTGGTGGTAACATCAAGGAAAGTTGTACTTCCAGCATCCGACCAAATACGACTTGACTGACATGTGCACCCTGATATGAGTAGGCTCGGGCATCTCCGACTGTGACATTCGCCTTTCTGGTTGCATCCCTGTCCTGACCGAACGTGTGCATCAAGCCTGCAAGGGCGGGTTTCAGCTCGCCAAAAATGTCATGGCGGAACAGTCGAAAATGTGTGTCAATGTGACGCTGCATTGTGTCTTCCAGGTAATGAGGTTGATCGGGATCAGTGAACGGCAGAAACTCTTTTGCGTCGCTCATGATTTCATCACGCGTGGGAAAGATGGCAATTTCTGTCATGTCCAGTTTATCGTTGTCGTGCCGGTCACCTGGGATGACTAAGTCGCGTGGATAAAAAGAGACTCCTTCAGAAGGGGATGGAGCACCATTGGGAGCCGATGCATGCTTTGACAACAATCCGTTGGCACGTGCAACCATGTCTCGGACACTTTTCATGTGGTTGAGAACCATCATGGATGTTATCGATGGTTTATCCGATGAGATCATCTTTGCCGCAGTCTCCAAGCTATCCATGAGGGACTCGAGATCCTCGTTAAACCTAGCCCGTCTCTCTCGCTTGAGCAATTCACGGAGTGCAGTAGCTACGGCCACAAGCATATCGTCGAGCAAATCCGATGCTATAGTGGGGTTGTTCGCTGTGCGTGCAACAGTAATCGCCTCGCATAGGTGTTGAAAGAAGGGCATTGCCCGGGTACCATTCGCGCCGCTGATGTAGTTGTAAATAGAACCTACGTATGTATCGACCGCCATGCAGTTGAGGAGATCCGGGTGTGTAATAGTGAGGAGGAAATTCCGGCAACTGAGAAGGATCTTGTTGCCTTCGTCGTTAAGCACCCGCTTACTCATGAGTGCATCAATATGGAGGCGGCCTTTGTGATGTTTATCATCCGAGTCCAGATCTTGCGGAAGTTGTTGTTTCCAGTCACGGTCTCCCGCCCCGACAATCTTGAGTGCGCCCTCCCATAGCCGCCGCATCGTGCGCTCGTTGTTGGTATCGGAGCTCAGAAGGCGTTTCCAGGCGTAGTACGACTGCCGAGCTTGACGCTGCTCCTCGGTCTCGGGAACTCGTGTCGGTCGAACCTCTGGGCCTGCTGGTTGCTGTTCGTCATCCATATCGTGTGAGAAGCGGCAGTCCGTCCGACTACAACTCCCAGTCCTCTGAAACTCAAAGCAAACTCGACCGGCCGCAGTGTTACCCGCACCATTCGCGCGTCCGCCACCACGCTGGGCCCGACCTCCGCGATGGCCGCGACCACGCCCACGGTCCGCCATGATCACGACTCGCGCTGTGAAACTTTACAACAGCTGTGTCGAAAAAGACGCGCTGCTGGACTAAGTCGCGCAGGTAGGTGCTGAATATGCGATGTCGTTTAGTTTCGTGATAGGGTATTTGTCGCGTTGGTGTTGTTGTGGCGTTGGTGAGCGGGAGGAAAGAGCGGGCTCGCGCCTTCCGTCTTAAGGTGAAGGTGAGGACAAGAAAACAAAGAAAACAAACTTGCAAAGCTGAGGCATGAAGAGCAAACGGTGAAGTGAGCGCGGAGCCGTTGAGCGGTATTCCATCGGAATCGACGAGGCGGTGGAGGTGAGGTTGATGTGTACATTCCACAGACGAGTGTAACGCAGAGCAGTCCGGAAGCCCCGGTTGTTGTGACTATTTCTATTCGAACTTTTGCACCGCCTAATGGCGCGCTGCGGATGCCTCTGGGCTATGCTATGCTATGCTATCTACCTAGTTTGCGATCATGACACGTACATGGAATTGATAGTTCTGCAATCGCAATGGGGAATGTTCGACCGTGAGATGGCTATACTGCTTCTTCTCGGTGGTGTAAATCGAGAAGTCCTAATTCTTGAATACAGTCGCTTCGCCCCACCGGCTTGCTGCTTTCGCCCTGTAGTCGTCCTTCACTTTCTGCTCACTCCTCCACTCATCTAGAAGCCCGAACCCGGCCAGTGCTTGCTGAAGAGTGACGTCAGCCAGATCCAGTGTCTTCTTCAGATCGTCTTCGTTCTGGCCTTTCGAGTTGTTGTCGAGAAGGTATCGGACGTTGTACGCGGACTGAAGATGTGATGCGCTCTTGGCATGTTTCTGAAGGAAGGAATCGTTGTAGGCTTTGAGGTCGCCATCGGCGGGTGGTGTGGTGAAGGACTCCTTGATGACTGTAGAGACTTGTGAAGGTAGAGGTTCAGAGAGCTTCGAGACTGTGTTGTCATTAGCAGACTGACGCGGATGCTTGGGTTCACGACTTGACTAACTTGTTTGGCGGAAGCGCACGCTCTGCTCGTGCAGCGTTGGATCTTCAGGATCGACCTCCCGTGCCGCCTGCAGACATTTCAGCGCGAGCAGGTACTTCTCTATTTACACCAGATCAGCACGAAACATCTCAATGGAGCATGAACAATTTGCACATACTTTTCCGTAGGTAGACTTCGAAACCCACGTTCTGAGCTTCCACGTCCCTGGGACTGAGCTCGAGCATGGGCCGCAGAAATCGTAACGCAGCCTCCAGCGGATCCTTCGTCTGCAGCAGCTTCTGACCAGTCGGATCTGCGTCTTCCTTCTTGGTCTCTCCGTCGTCAGCTTTCGCGGTAGCTTTTGCGGCAGCGGCGGCGGCCTTCTTCTCTGCCTCGAGTTTCTCTGCCTTCTCCTTTTCTTTCTTGGCCTTCTTTTCTGCCTTCTTTCGCTCCGCAGGATCCATCCTGTCCAAGTCGAATTGTTCCGGATTGGCCATTCTTGGATTATCTGCCAGCCTCAAGTAGATTTCGACCGCCTGTATCGCTGCGCGTGTGAAGAATGGGTGGTTGCGCAGATGGTCTTCCCATCTGATCATGTCGATGTACGCGCGGATTTGTCCTTTTCGTAACGAGAAGCTGTGGAAGTCGAATTGATCCTCATGCCAGACATCGAAGATGTCAGCGATAGCGGTGAAGCGCTTCAGTGCGTGACCAAAGTCTTGCTGTCGGAGGTATGCCTCGCCGTCTTCAAGCAGATACCACATGCACTGCATATCGTGAAGATCGCCAAGAGGTCCGCCCACGGTCTCATTGCGGGTGAACTTGCTCATTGTGTTCAAAGCCTTCTCGTTCTCGTTGTTCCGGAGCTGATACTTGGCACACTTGGTGTTGATGTAACGATCTCGCTCGTCTAGCTGCCGCGCGTGTTCGATAGTCTCGGCGGCTTTTTTAACGTCGCCCGCATGCTTGTAGATCCGCGCCTTGGTCTGATGGTAGTCGACCGACTTCGGCTCCAGTTCGATCAAGCGGTCGATATACTCTGTAGCCTTGTTCAGGTCGCGACTGCGAGCAAAGTTGTAGTGCTGAGCTAGGAAGTACAAGACAGACTTTTCGAAGCGATCTGAGCTGTTCCCATTGGTTTCGCTCTTGGCAGATCCGTTCGTCTGCTTGTCCGCTGCATATCCCAGCACGAGCTCCTCGATGACCGCCATCTTTTCGGGGTCGCGGTACAGCGATTTGATGTTCGGGAACGTGGAAGGGACTCCTTTGTTGAGCATGCGTCGCAGGTACTGGTCCACGGCGGTTTTAAAATCGTCACCACTTAGGAATTCCAACGGTATCCGCCGAGGCGCATCGTTGCGTTCGCTCTTGTTCGCGTATGATTCGTACAGTTCCTTTAGCTTCTCAATGTCGGCATCATTGGAGCGGCTCAGCCCGAGGGCCTTTTCGAGCCCGTCGTAGTATGCGCGGTATTCGTTGTTCCTGTCCAAGAGTACGCGGTATGCCTTCTCTGCCTCCTGAGTGCGTCCAAGCTTCAGCAAGTACTCCGCTCGTAGCTCCAGGGCCGAGGTGCGATCTAGGCTGTTCCTCACTACCTCGTCCAGGTGCTTCAGGGCGCGTTCTGTGTCACCGGACTCGGCTATTATGGTGTTCTTGTAGAGCGTGGCTTCGGAGTGTTCGAGGTCGGACTTGGGCGGCGTCTGTTTCAGCGTCTCCTCGTACGTCTTGAGGATGTTCTCGGCCTCGGCGTAATTGCCAGCGAGATGGTATGCTACAGCCAGCGCCGTCCAGTTTTGCCTCAACTGTGGGCGCTCCTGCATCATCTTCCGCCGGCTCTCGATGTATCCTTCGTAGTCGCGGATCTGGCATTGGAGGAGGGCGAGGTCGCGGAGGATGTTCAGCGAGTTCGGCTCTATCCGCAACGCAAACTTGTAAGCCTTGATCGCCTCCTCGTAGTTCTTGACCGACCGCCACAGCAGCCCGTAGACGTGCCAGGTGATGTGCGATTTCATGTCATTCTTGAGCGCCAGCTTGCACAGGTCGAACGCTTCTTGCCCCTGGCCCTGGGAGTTGAGTATGAGCGCCTTCATTGCCTGCGTATCGCCATGGTTCGGGTGCTTCCGCAGTATCTGCTCTGCAGCTTTGAGGCCTGGCGGGGTCAGACGCGTATTCTGCTGCAATTGTCTTTATCGTGGATGCACACCCTTCTTGTACTGCTTGCCCTCGTAGAACTTGACGAGGGACTTGAAGAGCGTCTGCTCTTTGCTGGGCAATGGCTGCGGCATGGCTGTGGGCGAGGACTGCGGATTTGCGGAGACTCGCGGTGATGCTGGCCACACGACTTCCGAGTAGGACTAGCGAGATTCTTGCAAGGCAGCGAATTGGGAAGCGGAGATATCGGAGGTGGTGTGAAGAAATGTTATGATGGACGGTAAGTCATCGCGACCCGAGAATACTAGCAGGCCTATGTTGGGTGCTGGCAGCCAGACTGAGCCGCACGACGTTGCAGTGTGGGGAGCTCTGAAATTCAACGTCGGCGCTCTATGACCGCTAGCGCGACGGCTCAACCCTCCAGCCTCGAAGGCACGTGCTCGAGCACTTCACCCACAACCGCATGCGATGTCTTCAGCACGGGACGAACTCTCGGAGAACTATGGTTCCAAGTCAGTTGCCGGATTCTGATGTGTAGAAAAATATCTCCGCGATGCTCGGCTCAATCGGGTAAGCCTTGCGAACGCATGCCAATTCAGAGACTTCCAGCCCGTGAGCACTATTCAATCATGATAAGTTCTTGGAAGGAATACTTAGATGTAAGCACCACTCTAGATGCGATAGGACGCTCTGGAAGAAAACCCGCCAATTCAAAGTAGAGCCAAAATCCTACGAGTTGAAGGTATAGTAATCACTCACTGCCGAGGCGTGCATCAGAATTGATATAAATAAGTCCAGCGACATGTATCGTGCGAGATTCGCACGCAATTTCCACTCATTCATGTCCTCCGCTTTGGCGCAGTATCCCGCATGGCTGTTTCCAAAGCCGAAGACCTGACGCAGCTCTTCTCCAAGCTCGGTCCTCGAACATCCCTCTACACACCTCCAGACCACGCACCCGGAGAACTCGTAATTCTATGTACCTGGCTCGGCGCAGCACCCAAATACATCACCAAGGTTCCTTGCTATCTCTCCCCCCAAATGTTACTATTACTGACCAGTTCAATCTCACAGTACATCCTCGCCTACCACAAAATCGCCCCACGTGCCAGCATCCTCCTCATCCAATCCGACGTCTCAATCATCACAGCCTCCTACCCCTCGCAGCGCAAAGCCATCATCCCAGCCTGCCACGCCATCCAATCCATTATCCAAGACCACACCACCGCGAGCGCTCCAGAGCCCAAGATCCTCATCCACACCTTCTCCAACGGCGGCACAAACTCCGCGACCCAGGTCCTCCTCGCCCTCCGCCAGGCACGCAACGCACCCCTCCCCATTGCCGCCCTGCTCTGCGACAGCGGCCCCGCGCGCGGCGAGTACTGGAAATCGCACCACTCGATGCTTCTGTCGATGCCGAATGCGCTAGCCAACACCGTCGGGCCGTTGATCTGCCACTTCATCCTCATCGTGCTGTTTACGTCGGTTGCGCTCGGGCGGTACGAGAAGCCGGAGACGCTGATCAGGCGGACGCTGCTTGATGGGACGTGCGTGGTGGGGAGCAAGGGTGGGAAGGGGAGGGTTGCGTATTTGTTTTCGAAAGAGGATGGGCATGTGGAGTGGGAGGATGTGGTCGCGCATGCGGACGTGGCGAGGAGGAAGGGGTGGGAGGTGGAGGAGTGCGAGTTTGTGGGGACGGGGCACTGTGGGCATTTTAGGGGGGGTGGGGGGAGGTATGTTGCGGTGATGAGGAGGATGTGGGAGGGGATTGGGTAGATGGGTTGGGTAATGTTATGTGAGAGAATGAGGACGTTGAGCTGTGTCCGTTCAGTGACTTGGAACTGAGATGAGTCTTGTTGAGTTCGTTTTATTGCTTGAAATGACCTTGGTCGAGGAAGAAGGAGCTCAATCCCGTATCATACGAACTTACACCTGAAGTTCGAGACTCATGATTCATCCATACATCGAGGGGTGGCCGTCATGTGCAGTTCCTCGGATCACTGCTCTTCGACTTCCCCTCCACCACCAATCTCTTCCCCAACGTTCTCCAACCCCATCATCACCCTCGCCGTATCACCCCCGTCCGTCTCATTTGCCACTACTCTGCGTCAGCACCTCCACCGTCTCACTCCAAAACTATCGCGCCAAACTCAACAGTCAGCTTCCCAAACTCGCCCCTCAACTCCTTCACGAACTCCTCCATCGACCGATGCGCTGTGTGCCATTCCCCAGATCCCTCTTTCGTAACGGTCCAGTCCCGGTAGTCCTTGTTTGTGAACATGATCGCTCGCGTGACGTAAAGGTCATTCGCGATATTCCCCTTGCCGTCACTTTCGATGTTTTGGATGGTTCCTGTTACAATGTCGAGATCCCAGTAGCCTGGATGCTTAGGGCCGTAGAGGGCGCCGATAAGTGCTGGGAAGGTGTTAGTATTGGATGTTCTGTGGATATGGAGGGGAGACACGTACAGAGTGCTTCGGCCTTGAGCGCGTTATAGAGTTGGGCGCGGTCTAAGGTGCGCGCTAACTCGCGGTTTGAGTTACTTTTTTTCTCTTGTAAGCTCATTGTGCTCGATGGTAGGTGGTTCCGAAGCGTGAGTTGTTATCGAATTTGCTTGGGAGGATTGAATCATATAATAGAGGTGTTGTTTGCTGTAAAGTGCACAACCGTGCCTTGTCGAAGACAAAAGTCCTTTCCTGCTGTTTCCATTTGGCCTCAAAGAACTCATCAAAAAGAAGATCGGACGCGCCGCGCCGTCGCTCGCACTCGTGCTGACTTGCTAGTTGCGAAGTAGCAGAACCCTCTGGAGATGGACGGTATGGCGTGAGTGTCTTGACCACTGGACCACGCGTCCTCGTTATTTCATTGACGATGAGATAATCGATAAAGGAGCATATATATAATGGTAGGAAGAGATAGGAAGAACGGGACTGAAGGGTGGTAGGGTAAGAGAGCTGAGTGTGGTGGGAAGACACAATTGAGTTGAGATGCTGAATCGAGTCACATTACGTTTCGTCAATGATACGAATAAGAATGTAAAGGCTAGCAGCGTCCTTTGCTTACAAGTTTGAACCATTAATGCTTTGCACTAAGTACAACAAGCGTGTCTTCCGAGTTCAGTTCGTTGCGGTCATAAAGGAGTGTCGTGATCGTACAACTAACATCAAAATGGCTTGCAGGCCGGGTATCAAGATCGTACGAAGCAAACGTCGTTATTCCCACCTTGCACATCTCGTCCTAATTCCTCTTCCACCATTCTCCGACTCAAACTCCGACTCCCCAATACGAGACAACCTAGACGCGCTCGTCAGGCTGCACCGGCTTAGTAGCAACAGCATCAATCGCATCGAAGCTCTCTCTCCGGGACTGATCTCCAATATCCTTGCCGAACTCTTTCTGTCTCAGCTCCCAACTGCCAACTCGCTCATGGCCTCTCTTGCTGTCTGGGACAAAGCTGATGCCAGCAGGTGGTGCGGCATTTTTCGCAATACTAAGATCTGGATCTGAAGCAAGTTTACGTGAGCCCTTGAAGCCGCCGAGCTCGGACTTCTTGTTCTTTTGGACCCGATGAAAGCGCACGCCACCGAGTAGCATGGCTAGACCGAACAGAAGTCCTGCAACTACCAGCGTAACGATCGCGCCAATGACACCGCTGACAGCTGGCGACACTGGATAATGCTTCTGTTGCGAGGATGGTAGGACGAGCGAAATGTTGTTCTCGTCAACACCCCAGCAGAACAAGCTCGGGCTTGCACATGTCTCGCACCAATCTGACAGCGTGGACATCATGATGCGGCTGAACATATCTTGGAACTCGGACCACGGCATGTCCATGCGTGACGGCCCGTTTCCGAAGATCGGGAATGCCATGAGCTGGTTGTTGATGTAGCCTGTACCATTGTGGAAGTAGAAGCGCACCCAGAGATCTTCTTGGTTCGTTGGGAACTCGACATTACTGCCGGTGCTGAAGAGCTCGAAGATCATGGCAGAGCCAAACGGAGGAATCGAGCGGAAGCGCGTGTCACGATAATCGGCCATCATGAGTGAGATGAGTGAGACGAAGGGTTCTTGCTCGCCAAAGTACAAGTTGAGCGGATACGACATGTCGGTCTTGTCGCCAGGGCTTAGCTTATCCACAACAAGTGTCTGAAAGGCACCGAGTATGACTGCTGCAAGCGTTTTGCCTGCAATAGCTTGGTTGTCTGCATCTGTCGCAGACGAAGAGGTGTTGCCGTAAATGTACCACCCTACTTCATCTGCGAGATCGCGGACTCTATCGTAAACACCCTCATACGCGGAGTCGTTGGCTAGCGCACGGTAGATGGTCGAATTGTGCGCATATTGGTACTGGAGGTAATCGCTAATTTCGAGGGCGTACGTGAAGTCGCTGTTTACTTGGTCAGCTAATTGGGTCGCGTCATGATTAGTACCTTGATACACTTACAGCTGGTCGCTCTTCAGATTACCCTCGAACCAATCCAGGGGCAATTTCTTGTAGAAATCCCTATTGGCGTCCCTGGTCTGCTGGAACTGACTGGTCGTAAAGTACATCATAGCGTCTCTTTGCGCAATCGGGCAGTTTGTGGTTCCTGACACAAAGACGGATTCCGGATCGAGCGTACCGGAACTTTGAATGTTCGCATATTGATATCCACCCAATGGGTAGTCAATGGCTGAACCGTTGGAAAGGAGACCGCCAGTAGAGCTCATCGAAGAACCGTTGCCGCTGGCAATGTTGGTTGGTGGATACAGTCCCTGCATAAAGGCCTGCGCGGACGACATTAGATGTGGCGGGTTCAGCGTCTGAACCATGATTTGATCATTGTTCAAACTGTTTGACATGCCCGCAATATGCTCAACACCGAGACGATCTGGCGCATTTCCGGCAATGTATCGCGTCCTGAAGTTTTGCCCCAGTTCGAACATCTGAGTCGCGCCCAAGGCTGTGAGGACCGAAGGGCCAGGCCGGATGACCGGCGTGCGTTCGCCAGTTCGGATGAAAGCGAACGAAGCATGCGGGTGGTACGAGTTGGTGTCATTCTCCTGTGCGCTGACAACCCAGGCCGAAGCCAGTACTGCGATCGCGAGCTTGTGCATAGTGGTTTGGGTGTTGCGAGAAGCTCAACACCAAATGCAGGCAGGGTACGTGAAGTTGCCGGCGAAGGAAAACCAGCAGCAAGGCTGAACGCGGTCACCTGGGAGCGCAGCGCTACTTATGCTCCTGGTAGTCTACTCACAAGCTCGCATGCAGCTGCTCATGCATCACAAGGCGATAGACGAGCTAACCAGCTTATCAGGCCAGCAACAAAGAGCCTTGTGGGCCCAATGAGGTTCGAAGCGCTTGTGAGCTCACTATGTGAATAGCGTCACCGCTGGAGGAGCTGAATCCCAGCGGGGTAGCTAAGGATAGCTGCAGCCCACTTTCTCTCGGCATCGTGACTGGTTCTTTCGCTTTCGTATTGGTGGTAGCGAGCGGACCGCATGTGGTAGATTCCGCGGCATGGAACAGTTTGGATGCCGTCTTCAAGGACAAAGACAAAGCATTCGCATTCCTACATCCCACCGCATCTCAATACTCCGCGTTCAACAGCATGCTGCCAGTCTGGCAATCACGCAAACGCCTTGTGATAGCACGATCGTCCATGGATATTGAAGAGGCTGGGAGCGGGGTGGTAAGCCGGGCGCCGACTCCGTATCTAGCCCGCCCATACTGTGCCTGGCTAGTCACATATTAGTTCAGGCATCCACGGTACGATTCCGCCTCAATGAGATGCGACCGGTGAGCAGTAGACGTCATGCTTCAGAGCTCCAAGACTGCTGTGGTGCAGCGGAAGGCTGCGGTTGCGGAACCGTGGTACCTGCATGCTCGAGACTCGAGCGTGGAGACTGGTTGGATGTCCTCATGCCGTACAACTGTGAACTCGTGTGTTAGTACGACCGGATAGAAAGGCACGGCGGAGTGGGGCATGTGTAAAAGTCAGTATAAAAGTCAGCCTCACACGGTTCGCTGGGGGCTCTTTCTAAGTCCAGGACCCACGTGAGGCGGACGACGAAGTAACATAACCACCACTACTGGCTATTGAACTAGATACTCCAACCGCAGTGTTCATCCCTGAATCATGACAATCGAAAGAGCATTGTCATAGTCGAAGAGCAAGTGCGCTATGCATTCACGTGCAAGCTTCTCGCGGCTGTCGCACCGTTTCGCCAGCCGTTGGTGGGTAGGACAGTTGTGCCTGCATGCTTCAGCATTCTTCAGCACCCGTGAACTCTGATCGCTCGACATCTATCATTCACTTTCGTACTGCATACCGGGAGGCATAGCCCACTGTAAAGCAGGCAACCCACCATTAAAGCACGGTCTGAAGGGAGCTTTCGGGTTGAGCCTCGTCAAGCTCACGATGTTGCAAGGCTGATTACAGGCGTAGACTCTGCCGCATTGCATTGGCGTCCGCTCCTAAGCTTGTTCGGCCTTGGGCCCGGGGGATGGTTTGCCCGGACCAATAGGGGATACCTTGCAGGCTGTCTTACCAACCACGATCTACTTATAACAGTTAGTACTGAAGCACGCTCGCTGCTGTCATATGAAGAACGTTTGCAGCAATAAGTCGCATCCCTTCATTAACAATGGCTTCATACACCACGAAAGGCGAAGTCGACACCGCTATCTCAACCCTTCGCACCACCTTCGCTTCCAACCGCACAAAGGACCTTCGCTACCGCAAATGGCAACTTAAGCAACTATACTGGCTTGTCTCCGATAACACTGATGCCTTCGTCGCGGCACTTCATGCCGACCTCAATCGTCCTGAGTTCGAATCGCGCTTCACCATCAAGGGCTTACTAGACGAGATTGAATATCACATCGACAGCGTCGAATCCTGGGCCAAAGATGAAGTCCCCAATGCGGGCTTCGTGTTCTCCAAACTGGGCACAACCGTGATACGCCAGGAACCACGCGGTGTCGCGTTCATCATAGGAGCCTGGAATTTCCCGGACAGTCTGACCTTGCATCCACTCGCAAGTGCAATGGCAGCGGGCTGTTGTGCCCTCGTCAAACCGAGCGAGATTGCTGCGCACTCTGCAGACCTCATGTGTCGTCTTGCACCCAAGTACCTGGACTCTGAAGCATATGCCTTCGTTTCCGGCGGCGCAGCAGAGACACAATATATGCTCACCCACAAATTCGACCACGTCTTCTTCACCGGCTCTACACCCGTGGCCAAACACGTCGCCGCAGCCACAGCAAAGCACCTCACGCCCACCGTCCTCGAACTCGGCGGCCAAGGACCCGCCATCGTGACCAAAACCGCAAATGTAGATCTCGCAGCAAAGCGAATCGCCGCTGCCAAATTTATGAACGCTGGGCAAATTTGCCTTAGTGTCAACCACACCTTCGTGCACCCAGACGTCCATGAGCAGTTCCTCGAACGCATCAAATACTGGAACGACACCTTCTCCTCCCACGGCCAAACCGACCAAATGTGCACCATCATCAACGAGCGCAACGCAGCCCGTCTAACCTCGATGCTCGAAAAAACGCACGGCACCGTAACCACCAGCGGCCAATCCGACTCCACCAACCCCAAGCAACTCTTCCCCACCATCGTCAGCAACATCCAAATGTCCGACTCCCTCCTCACCGAAGAACTCTTCGGCCCCATCCTGCCCATCATCGCCGCCGACGAAATCTCCGCCTGCAACACCATAAACACCATGCCCCACCCCCTCGCCATCTACATCTTCAGCTCCGCCCAGCAAGAAATAAACTACATCCTCGACCACACCCTGTCCGGCGGCGTGACCATCAACGACACGCTGCTGCACGCCGGCGCCAAGGAGGCGCCGTTTGGCGGCGTCGGAGACTCGGGGTCGGGCGCGTACCATGGGAAATACGGCTTTGATACCTTCACGCATAAGCGCACCGTGGTAAGGCTGCCGGACTACTTGGATCGCGTCTTGGCGTTCAGATATCCGCCGTATGATGTGAAGAAGGCGAGTTTTGCACTCACGCCGAGTAAGCCAAAGTTCAAGCGTGGTGAGAAACTCGAGGACCAGAGCGTTGGGGCTGGGTGGTCGAGTTTGGGGCTGGTGAGTGCGGCGGTGGGGATTGCGGGGGTGGGATTGGCCGCTTGGACGGGCAAGTTGGGACCGCTGGTTGGGGAATGGTGAGATTGTTGGGGAGGGAAGGGTTGGGATGTGAGTGGGTGTGGCAGAATTGATAGGGTGCTTATCTGTGGGGTTGTTGGGCATGCACGACATGCATGCCACATGACATGGGGTGTAGATACATGAATGACGTGACGGCAGAATAACGAATACACCTTTCATGGAGCAAAGACCGTTCATGCGTATACTTGTTCGTGTGGCATTACAATAACTATATCTCCGCCCACAGCAAGCGGATGTTGCTACATGACCCACAATACTGTGCATAAACTTTGTCTAATCCGCCACGCTCAAAACGCCTGCTCAGGTCAAGCATCCAATGGCCAGAACCAGATATACCCTTTCCTTTTCTCCAATCATGACTGCATCTACAACGTAACCTCAACACGACCTTCAGAACCTGGCGCACCACCCTGCAGGGAAGGTAGGAGGTAGGTGATGTCGTCCCAAGGATGCCTGTAGAGACCAGTGCGCAGCCTCTTCTGGTCAAGGAAATGGGCAATAAGACCGATTGATCGGCCAAGAACGAAGAGACCGTTGAGAACACCCATCTTCAGGTAGTCCTCAGCCTCCTCCTGAGTGAAGGCACCACCGTTTCGGACAAGATCAACGAAGCAGACAGCAATGCAGCCGTCAACATTGAGGATGAGGTTGTCCTTCTTCGATGTGGTGACTGACTCGACAGCGAGAGCATAGTCGAGGAGCTTGGTGCTGGGGAAGTTCTTCTTGACGTACTCCTTGACGAGCTCGACACGAAGATCGGGGTTGTTACGGGACTTGATCCTGTGGCCGATGCCGGGGATGAGCTTGTTCTCCTTGCGCATGGTGTCGACAAAGTCACGAGGGCTGAGACCCTTGTCGAATGCCTTGCTGAACTCCTCAGCAGCGCCGTCAAGAGCACCACCGAAGCGCGAGCCAATGGTCAAAAGACCAGAGACCAAGGCGCTGATCAGATCCTTACCAGCACGAGTGGTGATGATGGTGTTCATCGCACCGGACACGGCAGGACCGTGATCGGCAGTCAACATGAGCACCATCTCAAGGAAGCGGCTGGCATAGTTGGGCAGACGGCGACGGAACCAAAGGAGAGACATGACACCACCGATGCCGATCTCCTCCCTGAAGACGTCGGAGATGGGCATACCGGCGTACAACAGCTCCTGACCACGGTCGTCGGAGATGGTGGAAATAAAGGCAGCAGGCTTACGGATGAGACCAAGCTCTTGCGCCCATGAGTAGTCAATGGGGATCTTAGGGACCACTGGCTCAGGCTTGGGCTTGATGGTGCCATCCTTGACGAGCTTCTGGTAAACCTGAGCAAGAGTGCCAGGCATCTCCTCGAAGGTCTCTGGTACGTAGATACCGGCTTCCCTCATGGAGTTGTTCTTGGACACGGCGGTCTCGAGCTGGGAGTTGGCGAACGAACCAGCGTGGCCAAACTGCACCTCAGTCTTGAGCATACCGGCAACGGTACCAATGGCCCAAGCAACGATGGGCTTGTTGACCTGGCCAGACTTGACCGCCTCAATCACACGGTACTCCTCGACACCACCGACCTCACCGAGCAGCACAATGATCTTGCAGTCGGGGTCGGCCTGGTATCGCAGAACGTGGTCGATGAAGGTGGTACCGGGGTACCTGTCACCACCGATGGCGACACCTTCCAGCACACCGTCTGTGGTGTTGGCAATGATGTTGTTCAGCTCGTTGGACATACCACCGGACTTGGAGACATATGAGACGGAACCCGGGCGGTACAGCTTGGAGGCGACGATGTTGTCCATCATACCACCAGTGTTGCCGATCTTGAACGCGCCGGGCTTGATGCCACCGACGGTAGCGGGGCCGATGATGGTCACACCCTTCTTCTGGGCGACATGAAGGATTTCTCGGGCACGCTAGCAGCTGTTAGGACGGACGACTAACCAATCGAATGTGACTGTACTCACTCGCTCAGGGACACCCTCAGCAATAATGGCGATGCACTTGATCTGCGGGAACTCGAGCAGCTCCATGGTGGACTGGTATACGGAGCGCGACGAGGCGAAGTTGACGACGGTGTCGACATCGGAGTGCTTTGCAATGGCCTTGTCTACCGTCTGGTAGACGGGGAGCAGAGTCTCGCTGGTTCCCCAGTACCTGCATGTCGCTGTTAGCCGTGTTCCTGAATCATGCAGCAGGAGCTTGGCACGCACATTTTGCTAACGAACTGACCGCCGAATGTGTAGATGATGCCGGCCACCGAGGGCTGCTTGCGCTTGCAGATGAAGTCGAAGTCGAGCATGCCCTGCACGGCACGGGGCTGCAGGCCGCTGTTCGCACGCTGTTAGAGCTCGCTCCGCGCAAAGTGCAGCAGCTGGGGCGCTTACTAGACGAAGCATCGTGTCTTGGGGTGGAAAAGAGTGTGTGCGGCCGGCGGGCTCAATGGCCGGCTGGGAGCTGCGAAACGACGGATGTTGTCGTTGGCAGAGAGGCCGTCTGTCGAGGTGGCCGCCTGGTTGGGAGTGGTCCCGTTGACTGGAGCAGCGGAAGGCATCGTGGCCGGTGGTCAATTGAGGGTATAGAGCTGCAAGCAAATGTCTCTAGGGTCTATATGCGGGGCAGCTGTCAGTAGGGCTCGGACTCGCACACTGCACAGTCTGGCGGAGGAGTCGTGGTGAAGGCTGGTGCTGGCTGACGTGAGGTCTGGCAACGGACGCCGAAAAAAATAGCTTGAGGAAGGAGCTGGGCTGGGCACGCGGGCTCGCGGCAGGAGGGATGGAATCACGGGAGGGCAGGAGCAAGAGGCGCACTCACCTTATGGATGCAATGCCTCGCGGTGGGCAGAGCAGAGGACTATGATGGAACGGGCGATTGTTGCGAAGAGAGTGTTGGCGACTATTTCCGAAGAATGGGCCCTGTGTCTCTTTCGGCGGTGTTGAGCTTGTTGCGTTGTTGGGGAAAGGCCGAGCGCCCCCGCTAGGCAAGAACGACCGGGCGGTGAGAGGAGACCCGTATGTCTTGCGCGCACTCTATCGCGCCCGGGAGGGGGTTGCAGTGGCTGCAGCGACCTCGATTGCGTCCTCGCGAGCAGTGCGGGTGCTGATATCTTTAGATGTCCGTCGGCTCGTCCTGGTCGGCGCGTTGCGGGCAGTTTCTGGTACTCGGTGGCCGTAGCGGGTGCGGTGCCTGGCTGTGGGCAGCCCCACCGTGGTTGGCTAGCTGTCAGCCGAGTGTGCTAGTGTGCATTGTCCCTGCCTATCCCAACTCAACGCGATAAAAAACGACACCGCCGATTCCACGGGTCCTCAGTAGCTGCCAGAAGACGCATTCCGCGCTGTCAACTCCTCATAATTCTCTTGCACGTCCCAACCACCCCTCAACCAGATATAGGTACGTCTCAGCAGCTGCCCGCCCGTGCTTTTGTGTCTTGAACCCGGCTTCCCCTCCCAAAGCTTTCCCGAAGCCTCTCCTCCCTCCGGACTTTGCTCATAAGGGTCATCCGCTGCGATATTGCCGGAAATTCGTCGGGAATCGATTCTGCGAAGCTCTGAAACCCTTCTCTCCAGCTCTGCTGCATTGTCAACTCCGCTGCATCGCCCACTGTTTTGCTCATACGAGCTTCAATTAGCAAGAAAACAGCACTCACCAGCCCCAGTTTGACCATCCCTCAACATGTCCGCCAAATCCATCCTCGAGGCCGACGGCAAGGCCATCCTCAACTACCACCTCACACGCGCGCCTGTCATCAAGCCCACTCCTCTTCCCGCATCTGCCACACACAACCCTCCGCCAAAGCTAGCATCGCTGCACTTTGCTGCTGATGAGGACGTGCGGGGCGTGCTCGACCAGGCCGAGTCCACCTACCCGTGGTTGCTTGCTCCGGGAGCCAAGTTCGTCGCGAAGCCAGATCAGTTGATCAAGAGGCGAGGCAAGAGCGGTCTCCTTGCGCTGAACAAGACATGGGCGGAGGCCAAGGAGTGGATCGCAGAGAGGGCTGGAAAGCCACAGCGGGTCGAGACGGTCGATGGTGTTCTGAGGCAATTTTTGGTTGAGCCGTTTGTGCCTCATCCAGATGGCACAGAGTACTACATCAACATCAACTCGGTGCGAGAGGTACGTCCATTTCCATCTTTTGCTGTAATTTCCTTCTTCACGTCTTCGGCGTCGAGTAGCCGTCCAAAGGCAGTCGCAGAAGTGCAGGAGCCATGTTGCAGATGCGACGGCAGTCTGCAGCGAGTGCGAGCGAAAACGCTCAAACTCTCGGGCGCCCGTCGGTTTTGTTTCAAGGCCGCCCGGACGAAGGGAGACAGCCCGACCCACTTCTGCAAAGCACCTACACTTTGCGATACGCACGTCCACTTTCACATGTCATATTACACTACCTACTGGCTCCTCACGACGCTACTCGTGCAAAGTCATCTCTTGGGTCGTTGGTGTTGCGGCTCTTCTCTGCTGGACTTCGGCGATCGCGCCTATCATTTCCCGATCCCCATGCTAACATCCCGCTTAGGGTGATTGGATTCTCTTCACACACGAGGGTGGTGTCGATGTTGGCGACGTCGATGAGAAGGCAGAGAAGCTTCTCATTCCCGTCGACCTCAAGGAGTATCCCTCGAATGAGACCATTGCTACCACCCTTTTGAGCAAGGTGCCCAAGGGTGTCCACAATGTCCTCGTCGACTTCATCTCGCGGTTATACGCCGTCTACGTCGACTGCCAGTTCACGTGAGTCAAACGTATCATGTATCGCATCGTGCACTGCTAACATCCCCGCAGCTACCTCGAGATCAACCCTCTCGTTGTCATTCCCAACGCTGACGCCACCTCGGCGGAGGTTCACTTCCTGGATCTCGCTGCGAAGCTTGACCAGACCGCTGAATTCGAGTGCGGTGCGAAGTGGGCTATTGCTCGCAGCGCCAGTGCTCTCGGCATACCTCTTGCTCCCGTCAAGGAGGCTAAGACTACCGTCGATGTCGGCCCACCAATGGAGTTCCCCGCTCCTTTCGGTCGTGAGATGAGCAAGGAAGAGGCCTACATCGCAGAGATGGACGCTAAGACTGGTGCGTCGCTCAAGCTCACCATTCTCAACGCCACTGGTCGTGTATGGACCCTCGTTGCTGGTGGTGGTGCATCCGTTGTCTACGCCGACGCAATCGCCTCTGCCGGCTTCGCCAGCGAGCTCGCCAACTATGGTGAGTACTCTGGTGCTCCCACTGAGACTCAGACCTTCCACTACGCCCGCACTGTCCTCGACCTCATGCTCCGCGCTCCTCAACACGAGGAGGGTAAGGTTCTGTTCATCGGTGGTGGTATTGCCAACTTCACCAACGTCGCATCGACCTTCAAGGGTGTCATTCGCGCTCTGAGGGAAGTCGCACCCCTCCTCCTTGAGCACAAGGTCCAGATCTGGATCCGTCGTGCCGGCCCCAACTACCAGGAGGGTCTGAAGAACATCAAGAACGTCGGCCAGGAGCTCGGCCTCAACATGCATGTCTACGGCCCTGAGATGCACGTCTCGGGTATCGTGCCATTGGCGCTCATTCCTGGCAAGACCAGCGACGTCAAGGAATTCTCGGGTTAAGCGCACTTGTTTGTATCATAGTTCGCAGGAGTAGAAGGGAATAAGTTTACGAGTTCATGGCTAGACAAAGAGCAAGGGTTGGATGCTATGCATGGAGTGGTTGATTTAGGCCAACTTGACATAAGCGTCTAGAAATGGCCTTGCATGCGTGCCTGGCGGCAACACCGAAATACAAGATTTAATACCTTTACTCCCGTCTTCTTGACACTGTGCATGTATGCTCCCGATGGTAGTGTGGTGCGTAATGCCGTGTCGCTCATTCCTTGTACATGTGCGACAATCGGCTCCCCGCAATACAAAGTACGATCATGACCCTCCAAACAAATCAGTCTTGAATAGATAGGACAGAACCGACTGACTACGTTGGACAGACTTCTCTTGTCAAGGTTCGTGTACACACTGCAGAACTCCTGTACATGTCTTATAATTCGTCTGAGCATCTCATCAATAAGAGTCAAGGGCACGTGGCCTTATGGTATGGCGCGCACGCTGTGCGATCCGCCGGGACGAAGTTGAACTCGATCGAGTCTGGTCGACTTGATGCAGCAGTTGTTTGTGCTTGTGTCTGTGAGGACAGAGGGGCTGATGCGAGCGATGTGCGTTGGAGTTGCAGCGTGCCTAGACTTTTCTGATACATAGGCTTCAATTGTTGCTCGCGCATTTGAGAGCTGGTGTGCAAAAGGCGAGCGATGAGTAAAAAAAGCTGTGGTTGGATGCATGGGATGCGGTAGGGGATCGGGAGAGGGTTGGAAGTGGGGAGGTTCTTGGGAGCGAACGGGAGGAATAGTTTGATTCGAAAGACTATCATTTCATCTATCGCACATGTACCCGCTCCGTGGCCATGTATACCACGATGAGCTACCTATCTACATAAACCCTCCCCATATCGCAGTCCACGCTATCATACCAATAATCTACAAGCTATTACCATTAAACCCCCTCCTGCCGTCGCAGGGGGAATAGTCATGTCCATGTTCATGTTCGTGTCTCCGTCCGCGTGTATCGACCGTAACCCGTGTTTCGTAGTCAGTCATAGTCGTAGTCGTAGTCGTAAAAGGGGGGACGGTGTGATCATGACATCGAAGTCAGTCGGGGAATCATCTCTAGAAAAAGCAGCCAGCCGTAAATCATCGCAGAAAATATCAAAAAGCCCAAGCCGTAAACATCGTTCATCGTAAGGTGGTGGAGCGCCGGCGGGGCCCCACGTTGTAAAGTCGTAAAAGCAGATATCCGTCCCGTTTTTTTCTAGTCCTTTTTTTGGAGTGTGGGAGGGGAAGAGGAGGTTGGAAGGTTGAGCGTGCTTGCGCCTAGAAGTACGAATCAACCACGTCCTGGCCGCTTCGGATCGCCCACTCGACGATCTCCATGCCGCTGAGCCCGCTGGCCCAGTAGCTCTTCTTGCAGCCCTGGAGCGCGTTCAGCTTGGCGTATGCGTCGCTGTTGAGCGCATCGGGGCCGAAATGCGGGAAGTAATCCCACTTCCTGAACGCCTTGACGTCCGAATCACACAAGGGTACAGGTTGCTGTGTTGCGTTGCGCGGGTCCTTGTTGATCTCGGATAAGCTCTCGATGAGAAGGCGGCGCGCGGTGTCTTCGGCTTGTAACTCGTATGGACCCCATGACCATGCGACCGAAACGTTGGATTGCTCGTTTAGGTGCAGGACGGCCACGGGCTCGCCGTCGTTGGGCGGTGGTACTGCGGGGGATGTGGAGTTCGCGATGTACGATACGCCGAAGGGGAGTTCGAGACGGACGGCTGAGGAATAGTACTGGTTTGTGGTGACGTTGTGGAACGTGTCGTACTCCTCTTCTGTCAGATCAACACCTGCGCGCTCCAAGGCAGCGATGCTGGGCGCGAATGCGAAGATGACGGATGCGCATTCTTGCTTATTCCAGCTGATGTAGTTTCCGTCCGGTTGGGTGTAGGTAACGACTGGATTGTCACCGGATCGGTCGACGCAGCGAACTTCTGCGGAGGTGTGGATGGGCGTCTTGCACAGTTTCTTCTTCGCGAACTCGACGAAAATCTTGTGGAAGTCGGTGTAGTAGACATCGTGCAGGCCGACAAAGGCCGTGAGGATGTCAGGGGTAAAGTACTGCAGGATATAGAGCTGTCACGTGTTAGTGCATGCATGCACAATCCCTGCAAGGCGAAATGTGGAGGTGGTTATATGACGTACAGCCGGAACAATGTTTATGTCTCCATATCCGTACAGAGCGACCGGATTGACGAGCAGGATCGGGAGAGCGGTGAAGTTGTTGTTGCGGAACCATGTTGCACCGGGCACGGTGAACTCTTCTGGCACGCCATTCTGTTGTCGCGTTAGCTTACCGGCCATGTGCAACGTTGCGGGGGCATGCCGTACCTTGTAGTTCGTCGTACTAATGGGTGCGAAGCGCTGAGTCCACAATTGAATGTACCGCGGAATCTCCGCTGACACAGCTGCGTAGAACTGCGGCGCGATCGCCGGATTTGCGTCAATCGAGCCTGTGGTGTAATTGTAGCGGAACATCTCGCGCGTACCAGCGAGCTTGAAGGGTTCGATCGATACATCGGTCTGATTCAAGAGTTTCAGGGTCTCGGGGTAGGTCGCGTTGGAGAAAAAGGCTGCGCCAAGCGGATGGAAGATGTCGCTGAATGGGTGGTCAGCCGCGTCTAATGCGCTTCTGTGAAATGCTGTGGAACACATACTTTTCATCGTACCAAGCCTGGCATTTTCCACCAACTTCGGGTTGGCTATCAAAAATCATGGCCTTGATGCCCTTGTCCTCAAGTTTCCCTGCGGCAGTAAGACCTGCCGGACCTGCGCCGATGATGCAGACTGGTTTCGCCTCCTCATGGCGTCGTGTTGGTAAAGCTTCGGATGTTAGAGTGAAGAGCGCAAGCAGCGGAGGCAGTAGCGACCACATTATTGCGCGGAATAGCAGATGTGAACTCAATTGGAGTAGAGTGAAAACGGATCAAGTACCTGCAGGGCTACAGCTTATAATAGTATGGAGCTACAAACTACACTTCTTCCGTGAATGATGCGAGTGCATCCGTGCATAATGGCATGCCAACGCACAGATGACATTAAGGAAGGAGGAGCAGGGCCTAGTACAGCGCCAATTCACTCGCCAGCCTCTTTTCAGTGAAGAGTTAACCGGGAGCGTTAACCGATACGGAGTAAGGTCGTGCGTTGGAGCGTGGCTGTTGGACTTGGTTTCCCCTTGAATATTTCATAGCTGGCCAGGCAACGCTGTGACAACGATTGCACGAACACGACATTCTCGTCCCAGGTCCGCGAGGCAAGGGCACAATGGAAATCTGCCGGTGATGCGGTAATCGATAAGCATACGACTGCGTGGAGTCGGTGAGCTGTACAGCTGTCTTGCGGCGTCATGCTGCATATGCGATGTGCATTGCAGCCGGACTTTTGGGACCGAGGTATCCTCTTCAGCCCTAGCCTCATGCGCCACGTTTTAACCCGCCCAGCTGGATCGGGTTGGATGGTCCCTGACTTCTCGAAAGCTTCCATGCCCTGCAAGTCTCCTGCGTGAAAAGAATAGAAAGTCAGTTCATACCCCTGGTGCAGGTGCCCAGATTCGAGGCTCGACACTGGGTGTCGCCCGACTGATTCGACGACTGCCTCCACGATCTGAGGCGGGACTAGACGTCATTCTGAGCGGGTTGCGTTGGCCCGTCTGGCGCCTTGACAACTCACCCTCCCGCCGTGGCAATGCCCTCGACCAGCTTGTCGCCGACCGAAATTGCGACCAGAAGGACGAGCGGAACAGCGACGTCCAAGCCCGTGTGCAAAGATGAGAGTGACATCATGGACCCGGGCTGTCCCTGGACAGCGCTGTGATAAACAAAACAAACGAAATGAAAAGTCATGGGCGTCGCACCATGCTCGAGGTTCGATCACCGTGCTATCCGACCCTCCGCGACAGACGCGCAAGCATGATCCTCATGACATCAGGCTTCCCACATTAATGTCGGACCGTACTCCAAAGCTCTGGAGTGAAAGAGTCAATGGACCTCGCAAATGGAATCAGTAAGTGCGTCGATATCTTCAGGGATGGTGTTGCTCGTGCTCGAGCTCGTGCGCTCCCTCATCCGAGTTGATATGACGCGTTCTGGGTTTGTAAAAGTCGTGCCCACGGCCACACGCCTCGTCACCTTGAAACACGGTCGGCGACAAAAGACGGAACGACATCATGGACGGAGGAGACTGGAAAGATGAGTTGACGCGATGGCATTATCAGCTAACCGAGCGTGAGCGCTTCCGTCAACCTTGCGAGGAAAGAGATTGGGCATACTGAGGCTCATTTAGCCGCCGCAGAAAAAACGAGAGATATTGAACATGAGACAGCCTCCCAGTGGTATACCCACAAATATTGGCAATGAAATCTGGCGCAAAGAGATATTGGAAATGTGTTTGAGTGGGAGTGATCCAGAGTATTGTCTACTGGCTACAAAGGCGCTAAACGCTGCACGCTAAAGGGTTGCGCAAATTATAAAGAACGAAGGTATGAAGCACTGTACCATCAGTACATGTACGCTTTTTGCTGTTCGATGTCAAGATCGAAGCGACTTTTATCTGTATCGCCACTCATCGGCCGCCGTGATGGCGGATGTGGATGCGGCTGAGCTGCCGTGCCAGGCCGCGACTCGTCGGTTCCGGTCAGCTTGCGCGTATCCATCTCGACCTGCTCGATCACCGGCGTGATCTTCTCTTTTCTTCTGCTGTGGTTTGAACTGTTGGCGTATTTTGAGCCTTGTTGTCTCGCTCGGGCTGGGAAGAGGAGTGGCTTCAAAGCAGGAATGCATCCGCAAATCACACCAACGTTTGTTTCTACAGCTGTCCATACCCAAATCTGGTAACCCTCCCAGGTCGCATCGTACGTGCGGAAGAGAGTGTAATGGATCCAGTAAGCGCGGAAAGAACCAGCGACGACGATGACACCACCGACAGAGAAGAGTACGACCAGTCCGATGCGCTGACTCCAGGGTAGTGAAAGCGAGAAAAGAGTGGGAATTGGCAGGGCGTAGATCATGAAGTCGGTGACCACGTTTAGCGTGGATTGTACCACCAGAGGAGGGCCTTCGGGAATGCAGTCACGGTGGTCAGCCTTGAGCTTCCAATAGCTGGAAATAGGTCTGCAGCAGTCAGCATTGTGCGAGATCTTTGCA
>TARA_R110002003_G_scaffold28_15_pt1 | contig 35295 bp, 24 predicted proteins | sample TARA_R110002003 | Tara Oceans TARA_R110002003 (sample SAMEA4396441) | marine metagenome | biome: Westerlies Biome; feature: [SRF] surface water layer (ENVO:00010504); material: water (ENVO:00002006), including particulate matter (ENVO:01000060) such as... | depth 5 m | reverse complement strand
CACACACACAGAACCCTAACAATTCGTGAGATACTATTTCTCAAAGTGATGAACACTACCAGACAACGCCAATCGTGGATAGTGTACAAATCCCATCGTCATCATCTACAATCCTAAACTCTTCTCCCCAGTTGCTGGATCCCTTCCAGGCATCGGACTCAGAAACCTCCAGCGGTCCTCGTCCTGTTCATGTCTGGGTATTCTATCCGTCTGCCACTGCTCATCCATCTTCTTCCGCTTTATATCCCGTCTGCGCTCCTTGTACCTTTCAAAATCGCTGTTTCTTTCCTCGTCATGATTTATGGTAAGTTCCGTTGACATTGTACGCTCTAAATTGGTCTGAGATCTCATCAGTTATTGGAATGGGTTCGCCCGTGATGGGACTTGAAGCGTACTGTTGTTCTTGGTCCTGGTCAGAATAGAGCGGCATGTCAAAATCGGTCGCTGCGTGGGATAGTATGGTAGGGTCGATGGGAGGGATCTGGCTATCGTCCAGTCTTGAAGCCTGCTGAGGCGCACTGCTGTGATCGTTGACTTCGACGATCTTGTCATCGTCGACCCGGACTTCGCGGTCTCGTAACCGCCGCATGAGTTCGAGGAATTGCGAGTTCTGGAACTTTTCGCTTGTGTTGTCGGCGACTCGCTCCAGCAAGCGGCCCGCGGTTGCTGCCATTTCGTCGTCGTCGTTCATCTGTGGCTGCTGCTCCTGTTTCTGCTCAGGCTGCTGCTCTGTGCGCTCGTGCTCTGGTGTGCGCATATATCCTGCCGCTGCAAGCTCTTCCCATATTTGTTCTTCACTCAGGGGCACTTTCGTTCCCAGCGGGTATTGCGACATGAGTCGCTCATTGATGGCAGTGATGAGACGTTCGGCACGGACTTTGACTTCTTGCGGAGCGTCACGATTGACTATACGCTGCAGCGAGTCTACTATCCATTTCGCTTCGTTTGCGTCCTCCACAAGCTTGCCACTCTGCTCTAGGTGTGCCATATTTTCGAGGTAGGTTACAGCTTCTTCGGTTCGCCCGAGGCCGGTTTCGCTCCATACTTGAATGGCAGAGTACACCGCTGCACTATGGGTTAGTGACCGTGGTACGAATGAACCATACTACACACCTGGCCGTGTTTCCCGTATCCGTACAAGGAGAGGATCCATCTCACCAGGCCGATCGTAACCCATGACCTCGGGGTTGGCCTGAGCTGCCTGCGCTGCCCGTGCTAGACGTTGCTCAGCTTCCATGTCGAGCATCTCTTCCAGTGCCTCTGTTTCCACTTGCTGAAAGACTTGTTCGAATGCCGCCTCATCGAGTCCTGCTTCCTGCACCGGCTGCTTTCCTTGCACGACTTGCGAGACTAGCGCATTATGGAAAGTGGGTGGTTGCATGAAGCTTTGTTCACCAAAGCCACCTATGTTATAGCGAGACATGGCGCTATATGTGTTCTGCTGCTGTTGAAGCGCCGGTGCCTGCACAGCAGGCGCTTGTTGACTCATGAAGTCCTGGTGCCATGACGGCGCTGCATTTGCCGCATGTGATTGCTGTCGTAGTAATGGTTGCGCAGGGGAGCTTGAGATGTTAAGGCGCTGGAAGTCGGCAGCCCAGCCAGGTGCCTGCGAGGCTTCGGCGAACTGCGGGGGTGGAGCATGTGCGAATTGTGGAAGATGGTGGCGGAAGTCTTGCTGAAGCACGCCGGGACGGCCGGCTTGGAATGCGTCGAACTCGGAGTCTAGTGCGCCTGAATCGAGTCCTGAGGATGTTCGGAAGCCCTGGATACTGTCAGAATACTGAGGCGCCTTGTGGCGAAAGACTGACTTGTGAAGGAGAGTAACGGCCGACCAAGCGATCTTGCTGCAAGGTTCGGTCGACGGTGGTATGTTTCTGGAAATTTTGCAAGGCATTTGAAGGCCCGCACAGAGCGTCTGCCATGGTTAAAGGACAAAAAAAGAGGGTATCAACGCATGCTAGAACAATATCGCGAAAAGATGTGTGAGACGTGGTTGCGACGACAGCCTCGAGACATCCTGCGCTGACCAAAAGCCGAGGCACGTTCAAAGCGGGCCGACATTGCCATGAGATCACAACCCAAACGATGGCGCAACACGCACGTGAACGCCTCCTTCGCCCCGGCCAGCTCCCGGCGCTGTCTCAGCGTCCAGCATCAGACTCTCCAAGACGTCTTCACCGCATCGAAGCTGACCTCGGTCCCCATAGACAGATGAAGTCTGCCGTTAGTGGCTGATGCTGCGCAACAGTGTTGCAGGACCGGTGAAGAGCTGTGCTGCTGTTGAGATGCAGTAGCTGACGTCGTGCCCGCATGCAGAAAAGGATGGGCGGAAGAGTGGCACGATGTTCTTTTGATGGCACGAGAGACTCAAACACTCGGAACGCTACTTCGTCAGGAAAGAGAGCTGGGTTTATGAAGCTTGACGACTGTTTGTGCCATGTGATGGAGTAGAGCAATGCAGTGGTATATGTTGTTAGAAGATAACCTAAAAACTCCAAGCCTTTCACACCCTCGTCATGTTTAATTCATTTCTGCCCAATGAGATTAGAATCCCAGGACGGATAGAGCCCGTCTTCATCTGAAGAACATATCACCAAGCGTGACCTGCTTGCTGCGCTCCGAGCGACCCACATCACTGCGTGATCGTGACCTTGACTTCTTGCGCACGAATGCATATTCCTTCTTGCCACGGCGATCGCGACCGTCTGCCTCGATGAACAGGCGATCTCCATGGCCTGACCGTAGGCGGCGGGTATGCTCGAAGAGGACATCGGTCTCACGTTGACTCATCTCGCGCAGGACGATAACGTAGCTGGGATCCTGTAAAAAGTCAGCATTGGTGCCATATATCAAACGGAGGCCGAATACTCACAACATCATACTCGTATGGAATATCGTAATAGTGCAGTGTTTCGATATCCAAATAATTTCGATGTATCTTCGCGTAGGTAGGTTGCGGCGCAATGAGCAGCGGGTTGCTTGGTGTCATCCCTTGTTGTAACTCTTTCTGCTTCTCCGGATGAACGAGGGCCTGGATTTGGTTGTCTTGGAAGCCGAACTTGGTGAGACGATCACGCATGGCCCGTTCAAGCTCCTCCTCCTGTGCCTTCTGTTTCTGTAAGAAGGCCTCGTACTCGGCCTTCTCTTTCTCCTTGCGTTTCTCTTCTTCAATTTTCAGCTGCATCATCAGCTCTTCGCGGGCCTTCTTAGCCTTCTCCTCGTCCATGACCTTCTTGCGTTCATATTCATAGATGACTCGTTCGCGTTCCTCCTTGGCTTCTGCCTCTTCTTTAGCTTTTTTCTTGTTGTAATCGTCAACAGCTCGTTGTTGCGCTTCTTTGGCTTCCTTTTCCTGCTTGGCTACTTTGGCTTCGTTCTCAAGGATGATCCTCTTGCGCTCTTCCTCCATAGCCTTGGCCTTCACTTCCCTCTCGTGGGCCTCCTTCTCAAGCTTAGCCGTGTTTTCGTCGATGATGCGCTTGCGCTCGAGTTCGTGCTCCTTTCTTTCCTTCTCCATCTCGGCGATGATCCGGTCACGCTCCTCTTCCTTCTCTCTCTTCTCCTTGGACATTTTTGCCCTCTGCTCGGCCAACAACCGCCTGCGATCCTCTTCCTGCTCCCTCTTCTCTTTCTCCATCTCAGCGATCAGCCGATCGCGCTCTTCCTCTTTCTCCCGCTTTTCGCGAGACATATTTGCGCGGTTCTCGGCGATGATGCGCTTCTCCCGGTCCTTCTCATCTTGGGCTCGGCGTTCACGTTCACGCTCCTCTCGCTCGCGCTTGAGCTCCCATTCACGTTTGAGGCGCTCCTCTTGCAGCTTGATGCGGTCTTCTTCAGCTTCGCGCTCTGCTTTGTCTTTGATATACTTGATTTCCAACTTTCGCCTTATCAGATCCTCCCGTCGTTCGATCTCGTCTTCGCGCCTTTCCCTCTCGATCTTCTCTTCAGCTTCTCTGAGTCGCTGCTGGGCAAGCGACAGTTGGATCTTGTCTTCATAATCGCGAGGGTCAGGGCGATGGGGAGAGTGGTGGTGGTCGTGATGGTTGTCATGCCTAGAGCGAGAGCGAGCATCCCTCCTGATTTCCAACTGAAGCTCAGCAATCTGATCTTCGAGGGCCCACTCGCCTGGAACTCTACGGGATTGGCGTCCGCGATCGGCGCTAGAGTCTCTGTGTTCAGTGCGCACGTTGGGACTGCTTTCATTGTCCATACGCGAGGTGTTGTAAATGGTCACGTTGGGAGCTGGCGCATGACCTTGTGAGCGGGTTCGGTGGAGATTGGTCGTGTAGTGGACCTCGGGAGTCAAGAACTCACTCGTTCGGCGACCATAGTCGGGACGGTAGTCATCATCGTTGCGGTGTTTCCGTGGAGGGATTTTGGGTGCTTCTGCGCGGACATGGCGCGCACCGGAGGTATACTTGGAGCTATACCACTCGTCGTCGGTGTAGTCCCACTCGTCTGGAGAAGGCATAGCTGCGAAGGGGAAAGGGGTGCAGTGAGGGGTTTGCGGAAGTCGTTGTGTGCTCACGAAGCTCGCAACAGGGCGTTTGAAATGCACAGGATCACAGACAAACCTTTTTCAGACGTGATTGATGTTGTCTCGGGCGTTAAGTCAAGGTGGGGTGAGACAGGCGATGAGCGCTGAGGGGCGGCACAAGCGGTCTGACACAGGGCGCACCGCAGCAGGTAGCGTCAGAAAGTTGGAAGAAGGAGCTGGAAAAGTGCGACGACCAGGGCATTTGAAAGATTCCAAGTTCCCGCTCGTGATGGGGGCCAAAGGGCATCCACGATGCGCTAGGCATCAGGCAGCTCCCGCTTGGGGCTGAAGGCCGGTCTGGTGCACCAGCATCGTGCAGCAACCCATCTGCAGAACAGGACAAGTGGCGGCGCACATGTCCACGTCTTCGCTTTTACCCACGATGCTCGTTACGACATGGGGCGGTGTACCCTCTCCCCTCGTCGGTGCGTGTCGCTGGCAGTCTTGGGCGTGCAAAGTGCGTGGGTGATGTCTTCGGTGGAGGGGCATGCACTCTAAAATTGGCGCGATTGCTGGGATGCCTGAACGCTCTTGCCGCTTTGGGCCGCGGGGGGCTAAGAGACGAGACGTCTGGTTGTCAGCCCTAGCCATGGTGGACATCTATCTCTGGCAGGGCATGCTGCATGCCACAGCTTCCTGCTCCTCTTGCCGCTGTATTGCGGCGCAAGACATGGGTGCGGTACAGGAAGCGCCTCATGAAACCCTCTGCCGAAAGCTGACATGCAATCGCAGCGTGACCACTTTCTGTTCTGGAACATGCTCTCCTGTGGCTGCCGGCGACATCGGCTTTTGCCTGTCATCTGGCGGGGCATCCGCTGTGGACATCAATCTTGTTTGCAAGCGAGAATTAGGCCTTCAGCCGCACCCTTCCATTTCCTCTATCCTGCACCACTCGCGACAAATCATCATCGTCTCCGCGTCTCAAAGTGCGTCACCACCCTCATGTCCCGGGCCACTGCAAATCAGTCGGAGAAAACTGCGGAAACGTGAAAGGTGGAACGAGCATGCCAGCTCCCGTTTCCGAGCCGCCAAACATTTGCTCGATGTCGTTCTACGCCTGTCAGAAATGCCTAGATTATCATACGTATCGCACTTACCCAATCAATGTCGTTCAGGGCGTCCATGGGACTGCTCTTCGCCGTTGCCGAGGGAATGGCTGCATACATAGCAGCCCCAGGGCTGCTCACATCGCTGCCATGACGTTGGCCTGAAGCCGGCAGTGTGTCCACTGGTACCGAACTTGCAGTGTTGGTGGATTGCGCAAAATCGTTGAAGTTATACAAGTTGGAATTGTCGAAGGTTTGTTGCAGGTTGGATGCCGTCGTAAAATCAATCGTCCCCCAATCTGTGTTAGGTACTGCTCCAGGGAAGCCCATATTCTGCGTCTGTTGGGCCTGTTTATGGAATTGGCTTGCTTGCGGAGGTGGCGACAGTTGCTGGACGATAGGGCTAGTGCTTGTTTCAGCACCAGGTGCTCCGGAACCACTCCTGCACGACTGCAGACTCGCACTGCGCTCCCTCTCTTCCTGCTGCCTGGCCTGAAAGCCCGGAGTGTGTGTTCGCGGTCCTGCATGTGGCATGTTGGTTGGCGCTCTCAGTCTCTTCATGCTAGCATAGGCTTCAGTCTTGGTGACAAGATCCTCAAGTATTGATCTCGTCTTCTCCATGTTCGATCCTCCTGCTGGAAGCCCGAAGGCAAAATCCAGGCATTTCCAGACGCGCGCTTCGACTTCCGGTTCGTTGTGCCTAGCATATAGCTCATTGAGAAGCAGTAGGGCCGTATGGTACTGATGTAAGGCCCCCACGTACCATGACCATGGGGATAGGGCGCCCTGTTGCTCGATGACCATTGAGTGTTCAATGATTGTGACTGCTGAACTCATGATCACCTGTCGTAAGCGAACAGGCATCTTAGTTCGATCGGAACTGAGGTACTTTTGTAGTAGCAAGATGTATAACCTATCGGACAGGATGCCGTAGATCTCGGACGCTAACACATGTAGTGGTATGCTCTTGCTCAACATGGGAAGATAGGTCTTCTCCATCGCGGCCTTGAAAGACTGGACGCGCGAGAGGAGAGAAACTAGCGTGACCTTACGCTCTCCATCTGCTCGTCGTTGCTCCAGCTTTGGTCTCTCGCTCCACAAGAAGCGATGCATCTCATAGCATTCAAAACGCATACGTGTGATGGTCATATCCGTGAAATGGCCACTGTCGTTTGTTATATTGAGTCCCTTTTCGCCACGCTCGACACGATCGAGTTCACTATCGTCAATGTTCAGTGGGAACCTTGTGTCGTAGTCGTTGTGTCGAATTTGTGGCCGTGGACCAGTAGCCTCGCATGTGCGAAGATCAAGAAAGCAAATCTGATACCATATCAGACGTCGAACGTGGATCTCAACCGGCGAAGAGCTGTAAGAAGTTGGATCTCGATGGAGTCCCATGCACTCGGCGAGACGGATGATTGTCCCGGTCAGTGCCGAGTGTGCGCGAGAGACCTCATTGCGGCAAAGTGGGATCTGCGGTCGATGCGATCAGCCATGTCGATGACTAGAATTTGGAGTAATGGCGAAATTGTAATAGACTAGGACACTTGGTCTGACCAACAGGATAAGTGACAACGGAGAATGACTCACAAGATACATCACGAACGCCTGCAGTGTCTCTAGCTTAGTAGTTCGGAGGAAATTCGCTCGAGCGAGAGCTGCCTCAGTCCCTTGACGGAAATTATCGACCAAACTCTGCTTGTCCACCCCGTAGTCAGTGAGTACTTTATGCTCGTGCATGGAGACGATTGAACTCAGTAAAGCTGCAAAAACCACGGCCTGGAACGAGGCGCGTGGTTCAAGGCCTGCGTTGATGTTTGTCCAAAATCGCTCGTAGTGCCTTTCGAACGAAGGGCGATGTACAACCCGCGCAATAAGGTGAACTGCTTCCCAGTAATGCGCCACCAGCCTGTCTACCAATGGCTTTGCCGGAAGGAAGGTCATGAGCGATGTTTTCTCGATGCCAGGAGCAAAGAAGAAGCTAGACGACGGCGCAACGTAGTCTCGGCTGGGTGCCAACCAGTCTTGTGGATCCTGCACCGATGGAGGATTCGCAGTTGCGCGCTCAGTTTTGGGAAGCTCACGGAGCGCTTGGGCTAGCTACGAGAGCACACGTCAGAATCTTCGTCGACAGCCCACACAGTACACTTACTTCCTCGGAAAATCTTGGGCGCACAAGACCACCTATCCTCTCTGTGATCCTCACTTTACCCATAGCAATGCCCAAGTCAACGATGTCATCATCATTGTTGGTATCATCGTCATAATATGCAGCATCTTCAGTTGCTAGTCGCGTCGGATTTAGGTCCTTTGTGTCTTCATCATCCTCCTGATCGCTGTAGCTTTGCTCTTGCCCAGGTAAAGCGCTAGTCCTTGGGAACTCAAACACTTCTCCAGACTTTGAGCGACTGATTCGCGCGACATCTTCCTCAAGACTTCTTTCCAAGATACCCATTTTCTCCTTGACCTCAGCCAGTTTCTTCTGAGCATCTGCATCGAGACCAGATGTGATGAATACACACTGACGAGAGTTCTTGGTGCAATTGATGCAAGGGGAGCCTTTGTCGCATTTCAATTTTCGCCTATTACAACGGATAAGTGGAGTTAGTCAATGGGTCACAGGCCTTCGGCAGAGAAGCGGAAAGATACTCACCGCCGACATTCAAGACAAGAGGTGATCTGACGATTGCGACGGCGCACACGCGGTGGGACTTGTTGCGGTGCCCTCTCTGCCATCGCTGATTCGGTCTCAACAGGGTTCGTGTTTGCTCAGACACGTCGCTCGAACGTCTCCACAGACTTCTTACGGACGTATGGGAGTTACTTAGCGAATCTGTACCTCCATTAGCTTGCGCTTCATACCGGATGTTCATATATTAAGAGAAGCTAATAACACTCTCGTGCCCCGTCGATATAACCCAGGAAGCGTACTTTGACTTTGCACTTTGGCGATATGTAACTTGTTGACAATGGTCCTAACATACAGGCTCTCGATGAGTCTGCTTTCAAGGGCGGTATGCTTCCTACATTCACCAGCTGCTGCTCACAACCAGGCAATCAAGGTAGGTGTCGTCGAGACCTGCGCAGCAATATGGGTCACACCAAATTTTACCGAGACTTACTCCACGACTGGAGTTGCTGATGCTGGACTAGGTCGATGGGCTGTGACGCTGTCGAGAGACGTAAGCTGGATCTTTGTCAGCACTAGCCAAGCTGACACTCCAAGGCCACTGCTTCCTCGCAGGCGCGAGAATGCAGCTAGATGTAACGAGAGTATGGCGAACAAGACGTGGACTCTCTTCTGATGGATGTCGGACCTATCCTGTTCGCCGAGATTGGGTATGATTGGACATCATCAATGGCATCACATCGATGCTGCCATCGCGTGAGAATGTCACAATGGCAAAGGACTGCTAATTTTCCGCTTTGGATGAACCCACTCGCTGAGCTCGAGTAGGAAGATACGCGGGTATCACTGGGAGGTGCTCAGATTTGTCAGAACTATCTCGTGTTCTGTGCGAGGCCATTTTTGGTAGTGAGGTGCTAAACCGCCACAGAAGAATCATATATCCGCGTTGCGATGCGATGCGATGCGATGCGATGCGATACGACGCACATGGGTGCACAAATCGTGTCAAGATGTACGCTGGTGTGGAAGGTAATTGAGGTTTCCGCAGAGCGCAAGTAGTGTGGACAGGAAGCGCACTCTTCACTGAGTGCATATAAGGACGTCACTACTATAACGTGTGCTTGGCTAATCAAGAGCAATGCTGCATTGGTTTTCACTGCCTGCCGTCGTTCCTGTTGACAACTGCTGCCCGCCAATGGCTCCAATCTACCAGATCGCGTCGCGAAACGCCAGGTCACGTTTTGCGGACCGACGCGACTGGCGACAACCTGGGGAGCTAAGATTGTTGCCGCCCATGGACAACCCGCACGTCCCTCACCGCTTCCAAATAAACACGCCTTGCTGCTGCTGTCTCTTTCTCCCATCCGCCCACCGCTGCAACGCCAACATTGCTCACCTCGCAAAGCCATCCATCCACCGCGCAAAACCCTTCTACCACCACTTTGCACACCGCAACAGTCTTCAAGATGTCTGTCGTATCGCTGCTCGGCGTCGAGGTCAAGAACAACCCCGCGCAGTTTGACGCGCCATACGAGTTCGAGATCACCTTCGAGTGCCTGGAACAGCTGCAGAAGGGTATGTCTGTCGCATTTCAGATGCACATGCCCCACTGATGTTCTCGCAGATCTCGAGTGGAAACTGACCTATGTTGGTTCTGCTACCTCGTAGGTGCTCCTAGGCGAATAGACAGCGACTGGCACTGACACGCCCCAGAAACGAGTATGACCAAGAGCTTGACTCTGTACTTGTGGGACCGCTTCCCATTGGCGTCAACAAATTTATCTTCCGCGCCGACCCTCCGAACCTATCGCGCATCCCCAACAGCGAGATCATTGGCGTCACAGTCATTCTGCTGAGCTGCAGCTATGAGGATCGCGAGTTCGTGCGCGTGGGTTACTATGTGAACAACGAGTACACGGACGAGGCGCTGGCACTGGAGCCGCCCGCGAAGCCTGTGATTGAAAAGGTGCAAAGACAGATTCTTGCCGAGAAGCCACGTGTAACGCGCTTCGCGATCAAGTGGTATGTCGCCATCTACACCTAGCTCTGGAGCTGGCTAATCATATCAGGGATTCTGAAGAGTCCGCCCCACCAGAGTTCCCACCTGAGCAACCCGAGGCCGACCTGGTCGCGGACGGCGATCAATACGGTGCCGAGGAGGAAGAGGAAGAAGAGGAGGAGGAGGCTGAAGCGGCTGCTGCGGAAGGCGAGGATGCTGCAATGGCGGGCGCCGAGGATACTGCAGGACCTGCGAACGAGGAGGATGCCGAGTCAGATGCTGGTAGCGAGGAAATCGACATCGAGGATTCTGAAGGCGAAGACGAGGAGGAAGAAGGCGAAGAGGGGGGTGATGATGATATGGAGATGGACGACGCCGAGGCCGCAAATGGCGAGAAGCAAGTCCAGCAACAGTCTGGAGGTGTCCAGCAGCAACACGGCGCGGATGTGATGGTCCACTAGGTTGTCCATGCAGTAAGGGGTTTGTTTGCTTCACTACTTTGCGGCGAGTATCATGACGGAGGGTCACACGGGCGCACACACTTAGACGAGCTTCTGGGTAGCTTTTATGGATCTCTAACCCAACCGTAAGCTTCGTGCTGTCATTCACCTGGTGTTCAACACTTGGAAGTAGGAATCTCTCTAAATCCCCTGCCTATGCGAAGTCTTCGCTAGCTTGCACTGCAGAGATGAATGCAAAGTCACGTTTCATGTCGGGCCTTATGATGCGCGAACGATGATATGTCAACAAGGAGAAGACCAGGCGCTGCCTCGCAAGCCAAAACTGAGGCCATGACTGTACAAACACCAAGGGTCATTTCCACGCTCCACGAGCACCTCAGCCTGACAGCTTAGTTCATGCTTGATAGGTCAGGCGGATGCGAAACAGCCCAAACATGCCCAAAGCGGAGGCCAAGCGACGTCGGTCGAGACACAGCCTCAGTATGGCGCAGCGCGCTCGTGGATCCGAGAAGTGGACTCCGACGCACCGTCAGTCGCAAACATTTATAGTAAACGCGAGCCCCGGAGCGCGCGGCCAGATGGGTGGTGCAGGCCGCCTTCAGTTTCTGACTACTCTTCCCATGACCCTGCATGTGCCAGTTCGACCGTCGTAGCAGAGCGTCAAGTTCGAGCGCCCAAGAACTTCCACGACCCCACAACCTCAGAGCGTCCTGATCACCTTGACTGTTTCAGCAGCACGCAGCGCCCTCGGCCGTTCGTGTGTCTCGTTCAGCCCAGCCTGCTGTCACTGCCCACATCGCCCCTCCGTTGACAGAGTGCCCCCCGTTCCCGATCTCCTATACCTGTAGTCGCTCCACTCTGCTGCACCGCGCGCCGTTGTTCAGTACGACATATATAGCTCGGGAGTACGACGGCTCGCATAGGGACGCGCAAAGCGCAAAGCGTCAGCAGCGAGCAACGTGCGGTCCCTCGTACTACCCCGCCAAGGTCGCAGAGGTAATGACTTTATGATTCCGTCCAGCACCAGGGATATTTCCACGCTCCATGCCAGCTTCACGGGGGAGCCTTCTGCAAGGCCAACGCCTCGAACGTCTGTTCTTGCTCTTGGACCACGGCTAACGCTTGCTCGATCCAGCACCTTTGTCAGATTGACGACGCGCACCCACGATGAGCTACCAACAAGGCCATCCCCAGCTGGGGGCTACGTTCGTCCCTGGCGGCTTCGATGATTATTACATGCCCGCTCCTTCGCCCGAAGTGATTTCCCCTGCGCCGCAACGGTTCGTGGTACCCTGCAGCCAGTCCCCAGAATGCGCCCGCTGACGTAGCCTTTCCGCTCTAGTATCATGCCCGAGGTGCCTGAGCAGATGCAGGACAACTTGGTGCACATGGAGCTGGAGGCACGCGACCCCCGCGCTCACAACGGCATCATGTCGCCGCCCGCCCACGGCTATAATCAGTCGCAGCAGAGCTTCCCGCCGCGACAGTCGAGCTTCCAGACCGAGCTCCCCACAAGCGACGGGCAATGGCCGGCGAGACAGGCGAGCATTTCCTCCGCCTTTCGACAGCCGCCAAACGTGCAGCCACAGCCGGTGCAATCGCAGCAGCCGTCCCACGACTACAACCAGTTCGCCCAACACAATGAGTCCCCAAACTTTTCGCCGTTCCCGAAGCTGCCCAACAAGCCGCCCAACGTCCCGCCCTCCGACGACGAGAAAGAGGCAGTCCTCGAGAATGCGCGGCTGCCAGTCCTCAACTCGAATGATCCGGAGATGCAGCTGGCATGGGCGCAAGATGCACTGGCATACGTCGACTCTGCGCAACTGCACGAGCAGCGTATTGCTGAGATACAGGGCGCAAGGCCAGCCACGCCGCAAGTCGAGCATCAGCTCAGAATAGATGCGATGAATGTGGTCACCTTCTTGGCAGACCAACACCACCCAAAGGCCACATTCATGCGGGGGATGTGGCTGGAATTCGGCAAGTTTGGTATGCGGGCAGATAAGAAAGAGGCCTTTCGGTGCTATTCGCGAGCGGCTTCGAAAGGGTATGCCAGGGCCGAGTACCGAATGGGCATGCAATTTGAGCAATCGAATGACCCGATCAAGGCACTCCAGCACTATACCGTAGGGGCGGAACAAAACGACTCCGCCTCAAACTATCGGCTGGGCATGATGACACTGCTTGGCCAGCACGGACAGCAGCAGGACTTCGCCCGGGGCATTCAGTTGATCCGTAAAGCTGCTTTGAATGCGGATGAAAATGCACCCCAGGGTGCGTATGTGCTGGGCATGCTCCAGGCGCGAGAACTACCCCAAATCAATGTGCCGGAGATATATCTCCCTTACGATGAAAAGTCGGCAAGGCAAAACATTGAGAAGGCGGCATACCTGGGTTTTGCGAAAGCGCAGCTGAAGATGGGTTCGGCATACGAGCTTTGCAGCTTAGGCTGTGAATTCAACCCTACCCTGTCGCTGCATTACAACGCGCTGGCCTCCCGGCAAGGCGAAGCAGAAGCGGACATGGCGATCAGCAAGTGGTTTCTCTGTGGCCATGAGGGAGAGTTTGCGAAGAACGAAGAGCTTGCGTACCAATACGCCCAGCGCGCGGCCGTAGCGGGGTTGCCCACTGCAGAATTCGCCATGGGATACTTCCATGAGATCGGTATGCACGTTCCGGTGAACATTGACAAAGCCATCGAATGGTATGAAAAGGCGGAAAAGAACGGCAACAAGGACGCGGCCACCCGCATAGAAAGCATATCTAAAACCCATCGGACGCTTTCTAAGAAGGACCACGAGAAGGTTGCGATCAATATGATCAAGTCGAAGCACGGTTCGATGCGAGGACAACGCCCAGCAAGACTACAAAAAGCAGCCGCCCCTGCTTTGCCATCCATCAATGACAACAGTCCTTCAGACTATGGATCAGATGCTTCACCCATCGCCAATGCACCAAGTCGTATGGGCAATCGAGGAGACACGACTACTCCTTACCCCATATCTGACAAACCTCCGATGCTTGGCAATCCGCCACCTTCTGCGCCTTATGACCGTCCCGCCACAACAACACCCTATCCAATGGATAATGGCCCGCCACGATTGGGTCCACAGCCGCGACCGGGCATGGCTGGCGGCTTTGCGCCTGAGCTTCGCGCAGCGAGCACTCGACCGACGTCAGCTTTCAACATCAACCCAAATATCTATCCCGGCAACGACGGCTACGGGCGAGGTGCGCCACGACCGGGTCCCGGGCCAGACATGGGGCAGCTTCCATATCGCCCTCACACCAGTATAGACAACATGGGTGCAGGGCCTGGCCGAGGTGGACGGGTGCCAAGCGGAGGACGCGGTGGACCCCTTCCACCAGGAGGACCTGGAGGCTACAGGCAGCCAGGTGGCCCAAGCGCTCAGCATCCTGAGCCGCAACAACGTCCTCAAACAACTCAACCACCAGATATCGGCTTCAGTGCTCCAGACGGAGGACGAAACAAACTTCAGAAAGCAGGCGCGCCGCTACAGAAACAGCCCACGCTCCCAGATATAGGCTATGTTGCGCCCCTCGAGCCACGTCAACACACACGGCCTTCAACAGTGCAGCCGGGTCAAGAGAGCCGCATGTCGTCACGTCCCGACAGGCCTTCGACTGCTGCACCCGGTCAAGGTCCTCGTTCTTCATCCAGGCCAGGTTCGGCCGGCCGCCCGTCTGTGCCTGATGCTATGCCTAAGCCTAGCAGAGTCGCTACTATACAGCAACAGCAACAGCAGCAGCCACCGGCACCGAAGCAGTCCAAACCAGCTGCATCACAGGCAGGTAAGCCAACAGCGCCGGCGACGCCTGCAAAGCCAGCCACGCCTTCGACACCAGGCAAAGGCCCGAAGACGTTTGATGAGATGGGCATTGGTCAGGCGCCCAAGGACAGCGATTGTGTAAGTCTCGGATTGTGTCTGACACCTTGTAGCACTGCTAATAATACGAACAGGTCGTCATGTAACGCCGTTACAGCGATCTAGTGTTTTTGACCGAACTTGGTGCATAGCGAATTTGCATGTCTGCATTTGGATACCTGGTTGACGTAGACAGCTCGGCCTCTGATTTCATTATATACCCATGACAAGTGTGCTGGAGACATATGCAAGGCGACTGCGGTGTTGTGCGAGTACTTAGTATAGTAGTAGAGCAAAGCACGTCGCCGGATATAAATGCAATGATGCATACAAATCTTGTGCCTCTGCCCGGGCTGATAAACTTCCCGCAACGCGTGAGCACGTGACGTATGCCTGTGCCTGCGCCTGCAGTGGCCTGCGCCGGTGGAATCACTCTGGCTGCTTTCGCCTTGAAGCAAAGGAATCACACTAAGGTACTGAAAGAGTCGTGGTGGCATTTAGTCCTGTTCGTGAAAGCAAAGGTAAACGTGGCCAGGAGCATGTCGTACAAGTGCAGCCATTGAGCACAGACTCGTGCGGGTTGAGTTAGTGGGGAAGGGACGCGTCTCGCGCTACCACACTTCCTGCGCCCACACCTCAACGCCAGATCCACATCAATGACGGTGCCGTTGCCTGTATAGAGATGGCTGCAGTCATGTCTGCGAAGCGGCCTCGTGCCCTCACTAACGGCATCGATGCTGTCGGTGGCGTGCCTCGAAGCGGTCGTGTATGTCCTCCTTCGTGGCACTTCTGGGAAGCTTCGCTAACACGGTCAGAACAAACGGCCGCGACATTCAACACCCAATATCAGCGACCAGTCATCAAGCGATGAGGCCTCCAATGCGCCTGACGACAGCGAGTCCGAACAACACGAGGACGTCGGAGAGAACGAGCAGATGATATGGGCCACCCAGCAAGTGCAGCGTGACTTCCAGGCAACGGCAAACAAGCAGAACATAGCGACAGACTCTGGCATCATCGAGGAGATCCAGTGCATCAACTTCATGTGTCATGAGCACCTGACGGTAACGTTGGGACCGCTGATCAACTTCATCATCGGCCACAACGGGAGCGGAAAGAGCGCGGTGCTCACAGCACTCACCATCTGCCTAGGCGGAAAGGCGACGGCAACGAACCGCGCGCAAAATCTCAAGAGCCTGATCAAGGAGGGAAAGGATCATTCCAGCGTGCAGGTGCGCATCAAGAATCAGGGCGCACTTGCGTACAAGCCGTCCCAATACGGCGAATCAATCACCGTCGAACGTCACTTCAGCCGGTCGGGGACGTCGGGCTTCAAGCTGAAGGACCAGAATGGTAGGATTATGTCAACCAGGAAGGCTGAGCTCGAGGACATTCTGGATGCATTTTCCATGCAAATCGATAATCCCATGAACGTCCTAACGCAGGATATGGCAAGGCAGTTTCTCAACCATTCAACGCCCAAGGACAAGTACAAGTTCTTTCTGCAGGGGACGCAGCTCGAAAATTTGAGTAGGGATTATCAGCAGATTGAACAGTCTCTAGAGCTCATGAATACGAGGGCTGAGGTCAAAAAGGCAGATATTGGTGTCCTCCGAAAGCAGATGGAAGATCTCGCGAATAAAGCTCGACGTGCGGAGAAGCTCGAGAGGATAAGAGCCCGCGAAAAGGAAATCACCCACCAACTGGTGTGGGCTGGTGTTGAAGAGGAAGAGAAGCAATTGGCCAGAGCCGTTGTCGAGGTCGAGAGACTCGGCACAGTCATCGAAAGAAGGACAAAGCTAGCAGAAGAGGCGTCAGAGGCCTTCGATCGATCTCATGCGGCCCACGAGGCTGCGGAACAAGATGTTGCACAAATCACGATTGAAAGGCAGGCTGCAAAGCAAGTATCGTTGGAGCTCAAATCAGTATTTGATGAGTGCAAAGACAGGCTCTTGGCTCATAATGCTGACCACCGCCGCGCTGCTGATGACGTCAAGGCCAAGCAAAGAACCGTAGATAAAATCAAGCTGGAGGTCGAAAAGCTTCGACAACGACAGGCCGAAGCTGACAATGGTGTCTATGCTGGAAAAGCCCAAGAGGTGGAGGACGCAAAGGCCGAAGCAGCTCGCGCGAAGGAAGCTAAGGATGCACACAGCAGTGAGCTTGCGGAGATAAGAGCAGACTTGAAGGCAGCCCAGCAAGAGAAACTTGCTGCAGACCAGAAAGTACAAAGGGTGCGAGATGACGAGCGCAGCATTCGAGACAACATTCAGCGTCTTCGCGAAGGGCAACGCAACTGGATTGATGGGTACCCCAACCCACTAAACCTACAAAAGTTGCTACGGGCCATAGATGGCGATCGGCGATTCCGCGAAATGCCAATTGGTCCCTTGGGTCGCCATGTGAAACTACTGCGTCCCGAGTGGGGTTACATTCTGGAGAAGCAATCTGGTTCGGTGTTGAATGCATTCGTTGTGACCAGTCGGGTTGATCAATCAGTACTCTCGGACCAGATGAGGAAATGTGGTTGGCAAGCCCCAATATATATCGGGAAGGAAGATCCCATCGATACATCATCCAATGAACCGGATCCTGCACTACTGACGTGGATGCGAGCGCTCAAGATTGATAGTCATCTCGTCCGAAACCAATTTATCGTCAATCAATCATTCGAGCAGACGATACTCATTGAGTCACGCACCGAAGGCTACCAGCTCATGTCCGACCGCGGGCCGCAAACCAGGAATGTAACGAGATGTTTTACGTTCGCAGAGAGTGATAAAAGGCGAGGCCGAGTGATCAACTATACAACCAACGGCGGAATCAACGACAGCCCGATTGATGAATACAAAGGTATCTTACGCATGCAAGTGGACAAGGACGACCAAGTCAGAGAAGAGCAGGCACGTCTCGAAGGCGTTCAGCGAGAAGTGCAGGATCTGGATCGGGCAGCCCGCGCCTTGCAGATTCGGGTCAATGCTTGTAGGACGAGAGAGCAAGATCACAACAAGGAGGCAAGGCGACTGACAATTGCGTATCAAACAGCCACCGATACCGTCGCCAAGCTAGAAGAAGAATTGAGTAACGCAACGCCGGACGCAGCTGCTATCGAAGAGTTCCAAGAGACCTTAGCAGAAGCCCAAGACAAAGTCAATTACGCAGAAGGCGTATACGAGGACATTGTTTTACAACGGGACACGCTTAATGATGCGAGCAGGGCAAGCAAAAAGAAACTAGAGGATGCACAAAAGCTCGTGTTAGACCTCGATTTCAGACTGGAAAAGGCGCAGTCTACAGTGAGGAGGTACCAAGGTCAGCGGGAAGACGACTTGAAAAACAAGAACCACGCGATTCAAAAAGTGACTGCTGCAGAAGAAAGCAGGAAGACGTGGGTAGAAGAACGCCACAAAGCGCAAGCAGAGGTCGATCTGCATGTTCGAAAGGCTGAAGAGACGTGTCCGCAGCGCGTTGCTGTTCCTAGCGACAAGACTTCGGAGGAGTTGAACAATATGCTGCAAAAGCTCGTGAACACGCGGCAGGAGACGGAACGAGAACTGGGTGGCTCACAGGACGAGCTCTTACGAGCAGCGAACCAAGCGAGACGGGCGCATCAGGAAGCCCGGAAGGAATTTGATGAGATTGAGGCAGTGAAGACCGTAAGACTGATCGATATCTTCTCTCTCACCCATCTAACCCACGTGTAGCATCTCATCAACACGCTCAATCACCGCCGTCAGCGGTGGCAGCAGTTCCGGTCAGGCATCTCCGTTCGGGCACGCGTTACGTTCAACTATCTACTCAGCGAGCGCAAGTTCCGGGGTACTCTCAGCATCGACCACAAGAAAGGCCTGCTCGATATCCACGTAAAGTCACCCTAACTTTGATTTCACTTTTCGCTGACCTTAATAGGTACAACCAGACATTACAGAACGCAGCGGCGATGGGCGACAGACCAAGACGCTTTCTGGCGGCGAGAAGTCCTACTCGACTGTTTGTCTCTTGCTTGCGCTCTGGGACGCCATGGGTTCACCCATACGCTGTCTTGACGAGTTGTAGGTGTGATCCTTTCCTCGACTGATGCCCGCTAACATTAACAGCGACGTCTTCATGGACAGCGTCAACCGCGAGCGCAGTATGAAGATGATCATTCAAGCTGCGCGTCGCTCGATCGGCCGGCAATTCATCTTCATCACTCCACAGGCCATGAACAACGTGGACCATGCATCTGATGTCAAGATCATTCGAATGAGCGATCCTGAGCGCAATCAGACAGCACTGAACTTCGGTCGATGAGGGCCACGAAGCGCGGCGTTTGCATCACCAATTTACATAATGCTGGCTGAGGCGCATTTGGGAAGGCTTTGTCTGGCATTAGGAGGTATCGTTCGCATGGGTATACCCTTTCGACCTGGCGCTGAATATGCGGACACATGGGCGTTAGCAGGATCATGTCGGCTTCATGGGGTAGCATGTTGAAGCAGCGTCCGGATGCAATCGCAAAATAAATGTATTTCCACAAAACTGTGTTGTAATCGAGACTTCGCGCATGCTCCTGCGTATCTCGTACTGTTCGCAAAGGTCGAGTGAGACGTGGCGAAGTCGTGCGTGAGGCGTTGCTGCAGTCACGGTTGCACGGGGAACGGAGTTAGTAGGGTGGATGTGCAGCAGGGGACCTTGGCCGGTCTCGATTGGTCGACTGCGACAACACAGCGACATCCTACACGAGGCTCGTTGTCCAACCTCACGCAACCGCGCGAGCCGCACCGGCACTGCTGTTGCGCTGTCTCTCGCTTAGCCCATCACTGCGGTGAGGGTGGATGCCGCCGACCAGCCCTGGCGCTCCCACCACGCAGCAACGCAGCAACGCAGCATGGCCTCCTCTCCGCTCTCCATACCCGGCACTCCCAGGACGGCGTCGCCCTTGCCCTCCGAAGCCGAGCCCGTCCGCTCACTCTCGTCCTCGCCCGACGATGCGCACGCCATGGCGACCCTGGGCACCGCAGAGCCCGTGTGGGAGGCGAGCGTGCCGGCGAGTGCTGTGAGCGCTGCCCCGGCCGCCGACGCGACGTGCAAGGTCCCCAAGGGGAAGGAGAAGGCGGCAAAGGGACCGCTGCGCCTGCTCGATCTCCCAGTCGACGTGCTCAAGGAGATAATCCACCAGGTGAGCCTCAGCCCCTGGGCCCTGCCCGTCTCTGGGCGCGCTGCAAGACTGGCTAACCACGGTAACCCGCACAGCTGCCTCACACCAACGACCTCACCTCGCTCTCCCTCTGCCACTCGGCCCTCCACCAGCTCACGATACCGTGCATCTACTCGCGCTTCGATATTGTCTGGCCAGACGAGAGCACGCACACGGAGCCGCGCTCAGGCGTCGATGCGCTGACGTACGGCCTGGCAACACTGGTCATGGGCGATGACTGCTTTCCCCACCAGAACCGGCTTCGGCAGCAAGGGACCGCAACGAACGCAGCCGTCAAGCCCACCGCCACACCGTACCCTATCCAGCCGCGGCGCTTCGGCAACTACTATGGCCAGTTCACCAAGAAGTTCTCCCTCGGCAACGGCCCGCCAGCATGGGTGCGGGAGTACATGATCACGAAAGAGGGCGGAAAGATGCTCGGAACCTTGGTCGCACTGGCCATTGCGCGCATGGTCAACCTGGAGACGTTCGTCTGGGACATGCCGACTGGCGTGCTGCGCGACGTATGGCTTGCCCTCTCCAGCCTCGCTCATCGAAGTGATGGCGAAGAATGCCGCCTGGAGCGCTTGTGGATCCGCTGGCACGACAACACGATAGACTCACCCATGCCTCCGCCCGCGCCTCCGATGATACTGAATAACGTTGGCGTGCCTCCGCCCCCTAATACCACCCATCCCAGCGGCGTTGGCACAGTCCAGCCTCCCGTTATTGTGCCCCAACCCTACCTGCCCAACAGTGCGTCTGCACTAGATCGCGTGGAGCACCCGACCTTCTCTGTCATTCCAGCACTAAAGAGCCTGAGTGTCCTCGACATCGACGAATTACCATATCTCGATGAAATGAGCATACTCATTGCGAGATCCCACAGGAAGCTGCGGGAACTTCGCGTTGGAATTGCGCCTCACGCGCAACAACGGGACTGGGTCACGGTCTGGGAAGGAAACGGTCTACAACAGGTGGATTATAGCGCCAGTTCAACGGCCGCAAGCTCGATTGGTGAGAAGAGACTGGGCGGTGTATTGGGAATACTCGTGGGGCGAATCCACAACATGCGCCACTCAGAAGACTCACTCACCCCAACACCTTCCGCAAGTGGCCTGACAGAGCGACCAGTAGAGCCAACACCGACTAAGACGGCGCTTTCCACTCCGCTTCCCTCAATAGCTTCGCTTTCGATGCAGGATCGTGAGTCTGAGCACGACGTGGATCATTTTGGAAATCCAATGGGAGAAGCAATCGTACCAGAAGGTGTCAGTTTGTTGGTGGAAAGTCAGCCAGTCGAAGGTGAACAAGTCACATTAGCACCGCTAGCCGATCCGCCCAGAACACCATCGAAGCCATCAGGTTCCCCAACTGGTCATATTGTGCCCGTTGGTTCTGGCGATACTCCCCAGGCTGCCTCAGAAGAGCGTCTGAATGGCAGGTTGAAGCTAGAGGTTCTAGAACTCGAACGTGTACCATTATCAGTGTCTGTGCTGCGCAGAGCATTTGACTGGTCGATACTGTCAACATTGACTTTGCTACACTGCAGCAATCATGAACAGCTCTGGAAAGTGTTACGGCGGCAATACACTCCTCGCTCCGCCTATCCCGGTTCTCCTTCCGCTTCGAAAGCGTACAAGGCCTCGTACACCCTTCGAAATGAGTACCAGCTGAACTTGAAGCGAATACACACTAACACCGTGTCGCCCTCCTTGATCTCGTTTCTTAAGGAGACTTTGGCACCCAATAGTCTTGAAGTGCTATTTCTGCAAGAGGGACGGTCGTACTCGTCCACAGTAACAGTGGACGCGATCTATAGAGGACCCATGCGTAGGCATAGGTCAAGCCTGAAGAAGCTGATGATCGACAGTGGTGAGAAGGGACCTGATGGACACACAACGACAAGCTCGAGGTGGCGACGATGGATGCTCAATCGCGAAATACTCACATTCATCACTAGTGGTCGCATGAACAATTTGCGGGAGCTAGCAGTGTCGATTGACTACAAAGATTGGGTAAATTTCTGTCACAGCTTGATCTTGATGGAATGCTAACAGACGAGTAGCATCATTTCCTGCAACGTCTCCCATATATACCACATATCCGCTCTCTTTACATTCCCTTCATTGCGGACCACGCTCATGGCAGTAACATTGATCCGCGCGAGTTGGCCTATCAAATACTGGACATCGTACATCTGCGTCCGGAAATCGAGCTCTGCTACATGGGCTTGTCTTCCAAATGCTTCGAAATCCTGGAGAACCGGCCTTCGAACTACGACTTGCGGCACGACGGAGTACACGCCGATGGTAGTGGCTCTGGTTATGTATCCCATGATCCGATGTTGTCAGATGATGAGAGCGAGGCTACCGAAGAAGAGGACGATGAGGACCTTGATGATGGCGTAGTAGCGGTGGGAGACGAGACAGAGAGCGAGGCGAGTGATGACGCGGAAGTGGAGAGTGACGAAGAGTCCTTCTTACAGGAGTCGCACAAAGGCCCGAAACTGCGAGTACGCGAGATTCTGTTTTACGAAGAGCGCGTCGAGGCGTTCAGGCGACGCCACGGTGTGTTGAGACCATGATGACTCTGAACGACTTGGGCACGGGTTATATGCTGCATTTCTAGGCACGAAAGGGACGGCGATAGGAGAACAATGGCGTTATTCGGGTATATCCACGTCCATCGTGACACATGTCGGCCATGATGGCCATGATGTTGGTTCGTCTAAGGTGTATGGAGCTGGTAGGGCGTCATTCCATTCTCGATGTAGTATTAGATTAGGTTTCAGGAAAGTCCTGCCATGGTGCAGAGAGCAAATGCAGTAGATGAGCTCAATTGTGCGACTGCGACCAAGGGGCTGAGAAGGTGGTGAGGTTGCACGTGACCACGCGTTTTGTCCAAGCTGGAGGTGAGCGCGACCAACCCACTCGTGCCACTCGATTGCAAACAAACAGCACCACGATATAACCATTCCCGCTACGCATCCACGCAAAACCACAGGCCTGAGAGAGGAACAGATATGCCTGGTTTTTTACGGGCACGCGACTGAGACCGGGTACTCGTCGACATCCCCCGAAGCGGGGCTCCGCAGCAGCACCTCGGCCATGGACCATTCAACCCTGGTCTTCGCGTCCGTCTTCCCCGTCCTCTCGCTCTCGCATACGACGCCCACGCCGGTTGCGACTCCGATTCTGGGATACACGGCGCCTGGCGGCTCTTTTGGAAGTCCACTTGCGGGCAGGACCATCGATGGGCCGGGTCAAGAGCACCGGGCCGTCAAGCGGGGTCAAGCATGGAGCTGTGCGACGAGGTTCTTGAGTCTGCCAAAGGACACGTCCAAGGTGCCGAGACTACACCGGACCAGAGACGTCGAGGATGCGCTGAGCTATCTGCTGGTCGGAGAGGGCAAGAGCGAAGACGGCAACGAGGAGAGTCTGGGAGAGTGGTACACAAACGAGTGCCGGCTACACTTCGCAAACCACGTCAGATCCGCGCTTGAGCACATGTGGAGTGGAGAAATTCAGCTACGGCATGCGTGGCATGTCCTTGAGGAGACGCATCGAGCTCTCGAACAAGTGCAGAACGTGTACCTCCAGCCCTTCGACGAACATCTCCTTCCATTCCTGCAGCAAAACGCGAGTCCTTCGACCACAAGATCGAGCAAACCTACGCAAATGATAGAAGCCGACACCGCCGATGCTGCGAGTTGGAAGTTCCAGAGGGATGTACACGCCATGTTTGCGCACTGCCTGCCAGCACAACGCTTCTCGAAGACACTAAGCTACGTGCTGTATGATGCAGGTTGTAGATTGTTCCGCATCTACGTCAGACCAGATGGTGTACGGCCACCGTCCACACCAGAGGTCACTACCGAGTTCCGGAAACGAATGACGGCACTCTTGCTGGGCCTCGAGCGCGTTGGCCTGGGTGGTGACAATGCACAGAAGGCATTTGCGCACGCAATGAACAAGCTCCTCGATTCTTTCATTACCAGCCACTACTTGAAGGTCGACTGGTACTCAAAGCAGTCTGTCGTGCCGCACCTGAGGGCCTGGATTCAAAAAGGCTTCTGCCCACTTGTGGAGCTCGTGCTAGAATGCTTGAGGTGCGAACAAAGTAGTGTTCTGCCCACCGAAATAACTTTCTGGCAGGAGATGGGTCTCAGCAGACTAGGACGAGCAAGAGTCGACAACTTGTTTGATTTCACCATTAACTGGGATAAGAGCTTGGGGGCTGTGCTTGACATCAAAGAGTACCTAAAGGTCGCTGGCGCCAAGCAACATCTGACGTCTGGTTTCTCGCAGCAAATCTCGAGGAGATTGTTACACCCTGGAGCAACAACGACATACATCCTCAACGTGTATATCTCCATTATTCGCTCCTTTCACGTGCTTGAGCCAAAAGGCGTGCTGCTCGAGAGGGTTGCGAGACCAATTCGACGATACCTGAAGGAACGTGAAGACACGGCTCGGATCATCATCTCAAGTCTTCTCACCGACCTGCGCGACGATACAGGCTTGAAGTTTTCGTCTAACAGCGAGCTTTCATACGAAATCGCTAGTGAGATGGCGAAGCCCTTTGCAAACTTTGGTCAAGACGCAGATGAGGAGCTGAACTATGGTGACATGAATTGGCAACCACTGCCGCAAGACGCTTCGCCAGAATACAAGAAGTCGAAAGTGGAAGACGTTATCTGGTTCTTGCTGACGCTCTGGGAGCGAGAAGACTTCATCAACGAGCTGAAGAACATTTATGGAGATCATTTGCTCCGATGTCAAGACCCAGAGTACGAAAAGGAAATTCGCTTACTTGAGCTCATTAAGGTGCGTCTTGGAGATGACAAGCTACAGGCTTGTGAAGTTATGCTTCGCGATGTGCTAGACTCGAAACGTATCAATGCGTCGATACGCGCAGCAAGTACGACAGCACCATCTGCATTCCAAACTCCAGACCCTCGTAGCAGAGATCTTCAAACACCAGAGGGCCGCCCAACATACATTTCCCGACCTCGCCGCCCAGGAGCGTCAGCGTCAGATGCCACATCGTCGGTATCGGGTTTAGCGCCTCCTCCGGACACCACACTCAACGCACAGATCTTGTCTTCTTTCTTTTGGCCGTCTCTTCGCGATGATACGTTCCGCGTGCCATTGGAGATCGACCAGCTACAGAAAGAGTATGAATCTCGCTTCGAACGCATCAAGGGCATGCGCAAACTACGCTGGATGAACGCTCTTGGTGAAGGCTCCATCACTCTCGAGTTCGACGACAGAACAGAAGACTTCGACCATCTCACACCATGGCAAGTTAGCGTCGTATACGCTTTTCAACCGCAACCAGGCGAAGAACACATCGCCAAGAAGAAAGGCAAGGGAGGAGAAGGCATATCTCGCGACGTGGAACAACTCGAAGAAATGCTCGAAATGGACGAGTCCCTCGTCCGTCAAGCCGTCGCCTTCTGGGTTGGTAAATCCGTCCTCCGCGAAATTTCACCCTCTACCTACACTGTCATCGAATCTCTCCCACGCAAGTCATCTCAACTCCAGGCGGACGAAGATGCTGCAGCTGCAGCCGAGGAACTTGCTGCCGTACAAGCTGCGCAGACGACGACGGTGAAGAGTCAGATGGATGTCCTAAACGAGAAGAAGGATGTTTATGCGGCGTTTATTATGGGCATGTTGACGAATCAGGGCAATATGCCGGCGAGTCGCATTGCGATGATGATGAGGATGATGGTGCAAGGCGGGTTTCCGTTTGGGTTGGAGGAGGTGAGGGGCTTGTTGGGGGATATGGAGGGGAGTGGGAAGGTGGTTGGACTGGGTGGGGATGTTTGGGGGGTGAAGAAGTAGGACGTTGGGGTGGAGGTGGCGACGAGTGGGGGGAACAAGATGTCGAGCACGCTTTGGCATGAATCATGATATCCATGAATGATGGGTGAGAGAAGGCAATGCCGGACCCTGCGAAATTGTGCGCGCGTCTGCGTGTGTACGTTTTCGAGTTCGAGTGTTAAAGTTCAACCGAAAGTTTTCGCGTATCGTGCAGCTAGCTGGATTCTGTCTATCTTCAGATCAGGTATACGAGGTGTATAGCAGTCACGCTGTGATCTGCTACTGCGATAGAGCATGAGTGTAGGACGTCGAACGGCTACAGGATGCGCTCGGTATGACGCAGGGAATGAATACCTACAAACATGATACCCCGTGAGCGCTAAAAGTTAATCAGAACCACAAAATGAACATCCGCTAAGAAGTAGCATCGTTCGCTTCTTGAAGTGTTCAGCGAAGTGAACTCTACAGTCTACGTCTTTGTTGTGGGTGTTATCTTAGTGTGGTCATGTATGGCATTGTTTTGCTACGGCTGAGAGGAGGAGGGAAGCGAAAGATGATCTGGGAGTGCGATGCGATATGAGCACGTCGTGCACGAAACACTTCATGCTTTGGTGGCCGTTGTCGTGTCGAATTAGAATCAGATCGCAAAATCATCCCGAAATGTTTTAGCGTTCGATTGCCATTGGGTACGACAAGAGCCCAGAATGACCTTCGGAACCCAGGAAGAGAAGACAGCGGCCGAGGCTGCTTTCTGCGCCTCCTTGGGTGGTGGCTGATGTCAGCCCGCCATGCCTACACAGCCCCACTGCGCTTAACCGCCCCCCTTAACATCGCATGCTCATGAGCCTCAGCCTCGTCAACATATCAGATATGCATGCTTCTATTTCATTCATTATGCCGTCTTGTTACTCGCACCATAATTACTTGGACCTCGTTCATCGCCTCCTCCATGACCGTCTATTTCATAACCAGGACGTGGACCCTCGCCTCGACCAGTAGCTTCTAAAGGTTATGCTCATCAACACTTTCGTCATACAAGATGAGCTCTCAGACCACTATCGCAGCTGATTTTCAGCATGAGCCTCTTGTCGACCCACAGACACACATTCGACTGCTCAGGATCACGGAAGGTAGCCTCGGCCAGCGGGTCAGTTGTACGCTGACAACATGGCCACTGGAGATGGCCCCATCTTATACTGCGATCTCATATACCTGGGGGCATCCATCGAACACATCAACGATACTCATTGATGGAAAGCCAAAAATCGTCCGACGCAACTGCGAATACATCCTGCATCAAGCGTGGGCATTCAACGCCGACAGTCTGTTTTGGGTAGACGACATCTGCATTGATCAGTCACTTACGGAGGAGAAGAATCACCAGGTATCCATGATGGGTGACTTGTATAAGAAAGCAACGCGGATCTTGGCCTGTGTCGGGGAACATGGGGACGACAGTGACTTTCTAATTCGCATTCTCGAAAGCCGCAAGCCGTTCTTCACTCAACTGAGCGAAGATATTTATACACACGAAGACGAGTCAACGCTCGAATGGACGGGAAATGTTCCTTCTTTGAGAAAGGCACCACGTTTCTTTGATGGACTTGTACGGACAAGCTTGTTCAAGAATCGTGGAAGGATCAGTCAGGCGTACGGTCAGTTCCTCAAACGACCATACTTCTCTCGAGTATGGGTATTGCAAGAGCTGTTCTCGGGAAACGGCAGAATCACTTTATGCTGCGGCATGGACCATCAGCCTCTCATGAACTTCCTCGCTCTCAGTCTTCTAGTGGGGCATTGGATAGTATGGCCCGGAATCTTCGGTAACGTAGTCGATCACGTTCTGGGTATCCTTCCCGACAGCTCTTCCAGCACGTTCCACATGTCTATCAAACGTCAAGCTAGCAGCCTCTACTGGGAGACAAAGGCCCAAAGAGGGAGTCTCTCAGCTGGAGCGGCTCCCGATATGCGTCCGACGAACTTACCACGATTGCTTCCATTCATGGCCGACTTCCAGTGTGAGGATCCGAGAGACAAAATCTACGGGATCCGATCCTTGATCGATTGGCGCGGTCATGCGGCGCCTTTCCCTGACTACAGCAAAGATGTGTTTGGCCTTGCGGTAGAGATCACGGGTATCATTCATACTCAGCTTCGCTGGCAGTTGGTCCACAACGGATGGGCTGAGCGGTCCATGCTTATGCTGGCAGGCCACCTACGCTCGATGCTGAGCTTATCGATAGAACAGCCGCTATTGCAAGAGGCTATTCGACTACGACGAGGTCCGACTCCAGGCCAAATTCAACCAAGACGGCTGCCTGAGCAGCACCCCCAGCCGAAGCAGGGCGATATCCTTTGGTGGGGATCGAGGCTTGGAGACTACAACAAGCTGAAACCTTGTGGCACTTATGTCGAGATACGAGGCCGTCGCAACAAGATCGTAGCTTTTGCACCCCAGGACACACAACCAGGAGACTGGTTCCTGACCTGCGAGGACGAGATCTCATCCATGGGTAACAGCAGCTGGTTCTGGGAATACCGAAGGTTCGCCAAACAGTACGCTTATTCGCCTGGCCTTATCCTTCGGGTAGCACCTGACGGACAATGCTCAATCATCGGTCCAATCTTCCGTCCGATTGAATATCGCAAGCCTGCCAAGCTGCCAGATCCGAAATTTTTCGTGTTCTGGTGGGACCCAGAGGATCTCCTCGTTCTCGAGTGGCGGTATAGTCAATACGATTGCTTCAAAGAGCTGGCTGCGCAGGCAGACAATTGCTTTGGCTTGCGGGTTTCAATCAACCCGGACTCTACTCTAGTGAAGGGGCCATTCCACCCTGAGGACATTAGAAAAGAGCTTAAGAAGGACCCAGCTCAAGTGTTCCTGGAGTCTGACTTCAAGGGCTGACTGAAATTCGAAACATACAGACTGACAACACCATGACCTCGAGATCGTCGTGAGTACCCTGGCAGCGAGTTTGTCCAATGGTGTGAGTAGGAACGTTATGATTAGGTCAGTCTTTGCTCGTTATCATCTTCCGCGACGCAGAATGCGACCAAAGTGCACGAGAACGCATTATTCCCCAATTTCCTGCATACATTGCTTCAGACACAATATACAACCCAAGGTTGTTCATAGATGCGAAGGAAATGAGGAATTGTGCAGACCAGACCAGAATTCAAAGCGACAAGAACAGCCGTTTCAGAAATCGGGAGAAACACAGAACAGCAGCAGCTGGCTGCAAACGACTTCGGCCCACCTCTCCGGCGCAATCATGACGATTGATCAAGACCTTGATCACCATCGCACGACGAGCCTGGACAATCTCAAACGATCAATCATCAGCCCTCCCAAACCCTTCCATCGTTACACAGGTCCTGCCCTATCTCCACGGCATCCAGACCCACCCGTCACACAACGCCCAAAACCGCGATGGTACCACTAGACACATCCGCCCGTTGCAACACAAGATGCGATGAGACACGTACGACGCCGCACAGTCACAGAGTCGTGTCCGTCGCACCCAGCCGTGCGAAATGAGTAGGCACAGTGGCGTTGTGAAAGTGGCGTTTTTTTGCGTCACCATGTGAAAAGGGCACGGTGGTGGAACCTGGAGCACGGGATGCACACCAATCAAGGACCGGCGAGGTGATACGGGAACGGGGATGCTTCCGGAGGGTATGCGCAGTGCGTTGCGAGGATGGATGGACAGGGTTTGGGAAGGAGATGGGGAAGAGGAAAGAAACGGTGCTGGAGTGCTCTGATGGGGCAGTGCGTGCGAAGGGGACGCAGTGGGAAGGTGGCTGTTGGAAGTCGACGGGGAGTAAAGCAAGATGTGCTGCGGCGGAAATGTGTGATTAGCAAGGCGGATGCGAGATCGAACTATGTGGGTTCGAGTCTTGGACTCGATGTTGATTTGCTGCGATTTCTGCGCCGTAGAGGTGCACGTATGCAAGTCTGTCACATGTATGATGTTGAGAGATGGAATGATGTGTCATCGTTTCGGCACACTTTTAAGCCTGCAGAGGAAGCATGAAGGAGCATGACGACGGACAGGTACGGAGGCAGAACGTGCCAAATCTCTCTGTAGAACCTCGCACTCGCAAGATGTAGCACTATTCTGCATTCGTCATGAAGACCGGACCATCATGTCCCTACTCCAACACCAACACCCTCTCCGTCACCGCCCTTGCCGCCTCCGCATTCCCAGCCACAGCATAAATACTCTGAATCGCAAACGCAGCTTCATACATGAAATCTTCACGTCCCCAATTCCCATCCACACACTGATCCTCCGCCTCCCTCCTCACCCGCTCACTCAATGCTATGCACTTCTCATACGCCGGAATCGCCATGCTCACAAGTCCCAAACCATGCCAAATCCGCGCAACGTTGAATTCCGCCTCTTGTACCTGAATCGCAATATCGTCCTTGACGCGGAGCTCGTAGTACCTATTGACGAAAGCGAGACCTTGTTGAATCTGATACTGTCTATTCTCCGAAAGCCGCTTCATTGCATGCTGGACGTACGCGACTCCAATGCTCAGATTAAGTATCGGATCATCCGGCGTAATCGCGAACGCACGGAAGTAATAATTCAGCGCCGCCATGTAACTGCCACCGCACATGAGGACATGTGCGTACAGCGCAAAAAGCGCGGGGTCGTGATCTTTGACAAAATTGACGTCCTCGACATTGACCGAGTTCTGAAACCCACCTGCGGAATCTTTACGGTCGCGAAAATTGTACCATACGCGTTGGTCGTCGGTGAGGAGGGCGTAGTCCATGGTTTTGATATAGCGCAGTAGGACCTTGTGGGAAGGACCGCTCGAGTATTCATCGGGGAAGGTGCAGAGGCGGTTGACGCAGCTGTAGAGGCGGAAGAGGTCACTGCTGAAAGGGTGTTCTTTCAGGAGCCAGCGGACTGCGGAGGATGCTTGCGTCGAATCGTCTACCGCAAGAGCGCAGACGAGGCGACAGAGTTGGAGTTGGTGGTAGTATTGTCTGTTGCGGTTGACGATATTGGATTGCATAGCGATGTCAAGAGTGCTAAAGCAACGGTCGTCGTCACCTTCGCGGGCTTGGATGATGGCGTAGCGGCCGAATGCGGCGACCCATTTGTCAAAGTGGACGTCCCAGAAGTCTTGCGGTGGCTGGTCTGGTCTTTCCTTCAGTTCTGGATCTGTTGCGCCGTCTTCCACGTTGTTTGCTGCAACGGCCAGAACCATGAGTGCGGACTCTCGCCATAGCTCTTGGTCACCTGTTCGCCGGAAGTATGACACGAAATCCTCTTTTCTGTTCGAGTAGAATAAGTCGAACGTAGAGAATTCTTCAATGAGCTCTCGTGTGATAGAGAGCACCTCGTTGATAGCAGTTTCGTCTCCATCCTCGGCAGCATCCGATATCTCGTCTAGTCTCTTGAAGCTTGCTGTAATCTCGCGGTGTTGCGCTCGAGCATTCTGCAGCTCTTCGGGGAAGTCCTTGGCAAGACTCTCAAGCTTCCGCCTAAAGAATCTGTGATCGATGGCATGAAGTGGTACACTCGTGCCCTCAATAGTCGTTGGTCTTGGAATAGGAGCAGGCTCAGTTTCGACATCGGCCTGGAGGGGAAGAAATGTTTGTGCTTTGGCAGGCTTTCTTGCGCGCTTCGTTCGAAACAATCCTAGATTGGGACGCTCGGTCAGAGGGCCAAGAGAGGGAAGTTCCTTGTCAGAGCCATCGTTCGCGTCATCCTCGTCTATCTCTCCGCGGCCTGTGGCTTTCTTGACGAGTTTCCGCTGCCTCGTCACAGTGCTCTTTCGTACGCTGTGTTTACCGCTTGCTTGCTTCCTCTGGGCAGCATACTCATCCCTCAGCTCATCGTAGGCCTTGAACCCGAGCTTTCGTAGCCTATGTGCATACTTGTTCTTGTAGAGTATTCCGGCTCGCTGTAGAGATTCCGCCAACATGCCCTGGCTCTCAAAGAACACAGTCAACTTGACAAGATCATCCACAGTCTCCGCATTCCACTGTTTCAGCATCGGAATCATTTCCTCAGCCTTCTCAGGCTTTCCGAGGTTCTTGAAGCAAGTAAAAATACCGAGGTAGCTCATCAGACCAAGCTCTTGCGAGTTATTGTTGTATAGAGGTTCGTAGAAACGCATGGCTTCTCGATCGTGACCAGTGGCATGCAGTGCATCGCCAATGACTCGGAATAGGTCCTCGTAGTCCCACACAAGTGCATCAGGGCTGTGGTCATCGGGCTCGAGCATGTTGAGATGGTGCTTAAGTTGTCAGTATGTGTTTGTATATGCCTTCGTAAGACCTACCATGGCTTCTCGAAAGTCGTCCAAACTCTTTCGCAATCGAAATAAACCCAACTTCACTCTGATCTCTTGCGGCAGGCTCTGGCCATGTTTGGCGTCGTGTGCCCTTCGTCTAAATTGGGGTACCTTCGCGCGTCTCGGCTCGTCTTCGAGATCGAATTCACGGTCATCGTCCTGGTCATCCCAGTATATTTCCTTACTTCTGCCCTGCTTCCACCGTGCCAAAGCTTTCAGACGTCGCAAAGCATAGTCATACTGCCCGCCCCTATCAAGGAGGTCCAGATAAATATTGATCATCTCCCAGTCGAGTAAGCTCTCACCAGACTTATGTGTAATGAAGAATTCGATCGCTTCATCGAAGCTCTGCGTCAGCCTCACCAAGTGCGTCCTCGTTTGCTTCTTGCTTGAAGTGCCCATCATAGCCATGATCTTCAGGACTTCAACATCTGGCGGTCGGTCCTTCTCTTTGCGAATTCTCAACATTTTGCGTCCAAGCTTGACACACTTTGAAACATGTCCAAGCCTTGCCTCGATCTCGAGAATATGACTACGAGCTTCATAGTTGTCGTTTTCAAGAAGAACGATTTGTTGCAAGCATCTTAAGTTGAGCGCTGTCTTGGCTTCCTCGGTGTACTCTGGATACTTATCTTCATCCAGTTTGTTGACGCGCTCGATAATAAAATGCCACAGGCCAGCATCGCGTTTTGTTGGCGCTCCGATGATGAGTGAGTCAATGGACTTTACCTCCTCACCCATTGCCGCGTAGATTTCAGAAGCAATGTTGTGGGCCTCAAAGATTTCAGGATTCAGCTGAATCGCCTTTTGTGCAAACTCGAGTGCCGCATGGTACTCTTTGGCGATGAATTTATCGTTCGCCTGCCGCAGCAGCTCCTTAAAATCCTGCCCTGGGTCGGCTACCTTACGAGGCCCGTGACGAGAACCTTTGGGCCGTCCTCGCCCCCGCCCTCGAGTTGCCGATTTTCCTCGTGTGGATGCGGAGCCAGAGTGTCCACCTCGTCCTCGACCTGGAGGCCTGCCACGTCGACCACCGCGCACAGCCTTCGCACTGCTTCCCCTTGCATTGGGTTTGGCTCGTCTTCTCTGGATCCGACCTTCTTCATCCTCAAAGTCCTCGTCTAATTCCATCTCGTTTGGATCGCCTTCATCCTGCTGCGCGTCTTCCTCTGAGTAATCCGCGTCTACTTCGGAATTGTCCCTCTCTTCGAGCTCACGCATTTGCTCCTCAAAGGTAAGTTCTCTCTCATAGTTGCTCTCATCGTCGGAGCTGTCGAAGTCCCGATCCCGGAAATGCGATTCTCCATAACCCGGAGGAAGAGCGGGGTACTGGTCTTCATCCTCACGACCAGGGGCTGGGATATAGCCCTCATGAACCACGGGCCCACTAGTCACGAATGGTACGCGACTGAAAGTATCTGGGGCGGCAGCACTGGTGAATGGAATCTGCGGTAACTGTAGATCCTCGACAGCGCTTAGTGGAATAAGCGGAGCGAAGGCAGCTTGATGTTGATACGCCTGTTGGGAAGGCAAGTATTGTCCCTGGGGATACTGGACTGGATACTGCTGTCCGTTGGGCTGCACTTGCGTCGAGGCATTTGGTCCTTGAGCACCACTGAAAGTGCCCAAGATGGGTAGAAATCGCCTACCGTTTGGTGGCTGCCCCGGCCACTGATTATAGTAGCCGGTTCGCGGGTCCATGTTGGCCTTCCTGGGTTAGTCGTGCGTTGTGTTAGCATTAGATCATGGTTGCCGCATCTGCAAGATTGATGGATGGTCGCCAGGCGCAAAAGCCAAGGGTTCGCGGAAGGTGAAATTTAGCGCCTTCACATGGTCCGTGCGGATACCGGCAAATGCCAAGCCCGCAATGATCGCGCTCTCACCACTAGCGTGCTCCTCTCAAGGACCAGGTTGGTGACGTCGCATCATAAATACGACAATGTAGCTTCGACAATGGTTTAAGGGTCATCTGAAGAGCCTCAAACAACGCTGTGAATTATGAGCCAGGATCAAGCAAAAGCCCGCCGACATCTCGAACCGAGATGAACCGGCCATGAAACCAACGTGCTGCAACGGCTTTCCGACTCATTAGGCTATTACACTTTGCCTCCTTTGGCGTGCTCCGTACTTTCCGACCGTCACAGAACTCAGTAGCGGGTCGTGTGTTGTATCTGTTATTAGGTACAGGGAACCGGCGTGTTACAGTCCATATATTTTGGCGTCGTTGCCCAGCCTTAGCATTCCTCAGAAACTTCCAAGTTTGGTGGTGTGCACGTTGACTTTCATTCTCATACTTACCCTTCCAGCGAGTTTCAAGCGATTTGAGAACATTCACAACAACAGCCAATATGATGCTACAATCGTTTCTTTGGATGTGGTTGTTTTGCCAGTCTATACTAGCCCTCAGCATTCCGCAACACAACAAGCAACAACTACTCGTGCCAGTAGCCCAAGCAACAGGCGCCACAGCTAGGACGAGCGTGATTCTGGCGTTCACTGGCGACGGCAGCGACCAAGTCCACCAAGTTCAGGTTGCGTTACAGAAGCACATACCTTCGGGTAGGTGACAACGAATGAAATGTATTATATCCATTGGCTGAAACTGTTGCTCAGGTATAGACTTACCCATTCATCCGACGACCTTAAGGATAGAGGCTGCCATCAACCAGCAAGGGCAATCATTACCGCTGGAAGAGCTGGGCCAGATCATGTGTCGAGTCGTGCCGAAGATGACTTTCGAAGAGAAGGCGGCGCTGATATCAGGGGGATTGAGAAGAGCGTGGCCATGGTTCAAGATAAGAGATGAAGCGGTCATGTTCGATCAGCAAGAATCGCGGTGGTTCCTTGCGGGGAGAGCAATAGCGAGCTATGAATGCCGATGAAATACCCTTCCACATATGCGTGATATGTGCTTATATTCGAAACCACCAATTGCATGCCCTGGGTATCGTACAGCACTTGCGAGAGCTCTTCTCTTGCGCTGAATGCGTTCTGCTGGATCCAAACCAAACGCCAAGTAATGCATCTTACAAGTATCAGGCTTGACTGTCGCGCTCGTTCATGTCGACCATCTCGTATTCTCCGGCGCCGTCTCTTCCTCTACCCCTGCCTCTACCCCTCGATTCTCCTTCACCGTCATCTACAGTAGGCTCTTTCGGAGGCGCTTTGGTTCCGAAGTTGATGGGCTTCAGCTCGCGCCACTGACAAGCCCACACCCCTACGGAGGTCATGACGGTAGCACTGCATATCTGAAGGGCCCACCAGAGGAGGTTCGCGGGAATGCCATGCGAGTATAAGGAGGTGATGACAAGGTGGATAAAGTGGACGGTCAGGGCGAAATCGAGGACAAGTTTGGAGCGCGCGATGAGAAGAAGAATGAAAAGGGTACTGTTGAATATCAGAGCCAAG
>TARA_R110002003_G_scaffold126_10_pt1 | contig 35302 bp, 32 predicted proteins | sample TARA_R110002003 | Tara Oceans TARA_R110002003 (sample SAMEA4396441) | marine metagenome | biome: Westerlies Biome; feature: [SRF] surface water layer (ENVO:00010504); material: water (ENVO:00002006), including particulate matter (ENVO:01000060) such as... | depth 5 m | reverse complement strand
CTTGAGATCCTCGACCAGCTGAGTAATATAGCTTCTCGAAGCTTGCAAGGAACGCAAGAAAGCCAGAGACGACAACTCGCTAGCCTTGTCGAGCACCATCTCAAGTCGTTGTTGTATCGACTGCTGGAATATGCGTTCCAAAAACCTGATCAACACCTCCTCGTAGTATGGGAACGCCCGCCGTATCGTGGCAGACTCGTCTTGTACCGCGATCTTGACCTCATCAACTAATGACTGCAGAGTGGGCTCAATGCCTGGCGGTTCGGCATCTGGATCTTGCAGTCGATCCCACGTCTCAGCATCCATTGAGAGCTCTTCTGTGATAGCCTGAGTCCGTTCAATAAAGAAGTTGTGCTGGTTCACGTACGTTGCGATGACACTAGACCCCTCGTTGAAGCCTCTGAGTGCTATGGCACAGTCGCGCATGCCATTGTAGTTTGGTCGTCGATAACACTCGTCGAACCTACTCAACAGATCCTGCTCTAGATTCTCCAAGAACTTCTCAATGACTTCCTTGGTGTTGTGTTTCGGTCCTGGTACCGCCTTCTGCTTCGTGCCATTCCGCGTGTCGCCATTGGGGTGTTGTCCGCCTTCAGGATCCAGTCGAGTGCTTATCCTGAGCAGCTGCCGCGCGATTTCAGCGCATCGCACTATGTCGCCGCTGCTCCGGTGGTCCTCGAGGATGTTCAGCTCGCCTCGTTCGCTGACCTCCTGCCAGCATTCGATCAGGAACTTTGCATCCAGGGCCCGCTTGCGCTGGCGATCCAACTCTTCCAGCCGCTCGCCTATTCGCATAGCGATGTTGCCTCCAGAATCTGGCCCGCCGTCATCATTGCCGTTGAGTGAGCTGTCCAACCTCTGAAACCGATCAATGGCCGCCTCGAGCCGTCTGCCCAGTGACTCGACATTCTGGTTGTGCTGCAGTTCAGCGCGTCGCACCGCTCCCGACAACTCATTCTCCTTCTCCTCGAGATCTTCGGAAAGATTGTTCAGCCATGTCAGCGCATGTTCGAAAGTGCGGATAAGCGGTTTTGGGTCGAAGGTCTGCTGGGCGGAGGCAGGGCCTGACTTGCGTGATGCGGGCACGGCGGCATCGGAGAGGTCCTCGATGAAGTCTTTGACTATGAAGTCTTTACTCTGTGGTAATCAGCTAGTATCAAAGCTTCCCAGGGATACTGAGCCTACCGAGAACTTGTCTAGCGTAAACTGTGGCCCTCGAGACGTCCTCGAAGTTGTGTGGGTGAGAATTGAGGCTGTTTCCAAGCTCGACACGGTGCGAAGTTGAGGTTCCATTGGGGCGACCTACTTGCAGCTTCTATTGTGTACCCTGTGACCTCAGGCGCTTGGTTGGTTGTATAGAAGCCTCGAGGACAGCGAAGCTCTATCGCGACTTCCTGCGACGCGTCTCGGGGCTAGCGATTGGATCGTCGCGGACCATGGGACCTTAAACTATTTTGTACCAGTCAAACTCACAATCTTTCACTGCAACCACCAAATCTCGATCATCGTCAAAGTGTGGACGTTGGGCGGTCAACACCAAGGAGCCGCACCCGAACGTTGAAAGTGGCTTGAACGCGTGGTCCCTTGTTTCCTCCCACGCCGTGACCTCATGCACCTCGAGTCCACGCCAGCATACTTTTAACCCATCCAGGAACACGATGCACGCTCGCATGCCCCGGCATCCTGCGCCAACAACTATTGCGACTCGGTCCACGCAATCGCGCCTGCGCTCACAAGGCGGAGCCCGCCTAACTAGGCATGTTGCGCTTGGCTGACGGCGCTCGCACCGCCACACGTGTACCCCAGCTCTGGCCTGTGATAATTCATAGAACCAGACATTCCGCAACATGGCGTCCTGAAACCGTGGCCTTCCTTCCATTCAATTGCAGAGAGCGCCTGACACCAACATTGTTACTTAATCTCCAAGTATCATATTAATTGCGACGACACGATGCCCGCAGTCACGCTCGCAGCCACTGGCCTCACGCCCGCCGAAGAAGCCGCTTTCCGGCGCAAACAGCTGTCCGTCCAGCAACGCGAAGCTCTCATAAAGCCTTTCCTTCCTTCTGAGCCTTCTACCTCCGACGAATCCAAAGCTGCGAGAGCGTCTAAAGTCGCCGCTCGTCGTCGACGCAGTGCCCAGAAAACGAAGAAGCACGGCCCGGTGAAGAACCTCTTGTTCTTCGCGACATACCACCTGATTGCGCTGCTTTTCAGCATCTTCTTCCGCTTCAGACGCGCCTGGAGACTTGCGTACACCAAGTTTGTCAGCTTGCTCAAGTACCACCACCGCACGCCCGAATTCATTGCTGGCGATGTGTCGTATTTGGAGAAGCTACCCAAGCATTTGAGCGTCATCGTCGACTTGAATGAGGACGATGAGCAACAAGGGAACGCAGGATTGGAAGGCTTGATGAACGATGTGTGTGAGATCGCGGCATGGGCGGCATCGGCTGGCATTGGTTTCTTGAGCGTGTATGAGAGGACAGGTATGTTGACATGTCCCCAAGCCCGAGTAAGGTTGATAAGGAGAAAGGCAATATGCTAACAGCAATCAGGTGTGCTTAAGAACTACCTCCCCCAAACCCACACGCACATCGAACAAACCCTCGAACTCTACTTCGGCGCCTCGCGCAAGCCCACCCTCAGCCTACGCGCACCCCACCTGTCGTCCTACTCGCCTCCTACCACGCCTCCTCGGACCTCCCTCTCCAATGGCAATACCGAGCGCCAACACCTCACCGTGCTCCTCTTGTCCGAGCACGACGGCCGTGACACAATCGTAGACCTGACACGCACCCTGGCCGAGATGGCGCAGCGCGGCGACGTGCGACAAGAGCAGATCAACATGGACCTGATTGATGCTCAGTTGAGCGACCACGTGAGCAGTGAGCCGGAGCTATTGATTTTGTTCAGCCCCACGGTGCAATTGAAAGGGTATCCACCGTGGCAATTGCGGTTGACGGAGATATTGTAAGTCTACTCTCTATGATGTGTTTCGTGTGTAGTGCTAACCTAGGATGCAGTCATCTTCCTGACAACAAGGGCGTCAATTATCAAGTGTTCCTGCGAGCCTTGTACAATTATGCAAAGGTTGAAATGCGTCTGGGCCGGTAGAGTGGGATTTTGCTTCTTGTACTACTTTTCATCATCCTATACCCAACGCACTTGTCGAATAGTGCTCAATGCTAGACCTATCTTTACAAATGTGCCACGTCCTGGTGGTGACTGAAGTAGCGTGCTGTGATATAGACGTGGAACGTGTAAGCCGGGGGAACGGACCGCAGCACATATTTGCGACAGCGGTGTTGACGACGTGTGGCCAGCTTGTCAGAGTAACGCGAAAATGATGTGAGGTATCTTTGATGTGATAGGTGATGCTATCTACATCGTATCTTCATGCCCGCTGCGATCGCTTTTGCGCGTCGCAGCCATCGAGAGTAAATGCACCTAACACCTGTATTCGTTGTAGGTCGTCAAGTACATTGTCCACCCCACGAAAGAACCCATGCAACCAAGACCCAGACCATTTACTTGAGAGGAATGAAACGGGAAGAGTGAGTGGCACCGATACCCGGCCTTCCGTGCTTGACGGGCTTGCTGTTGAGTTGTTAGTAACCGGCCAAATTTGAGTGGGAGTGATTGGGGGTACGCACTATGAGATGGAGAACTCTCCAAGGTAGTGGCCGACCATCTCGGGCTTAATTTCGACCTGGTTGAACTCCTTGCCAGAGTAGACGCCGATGACGCTGCCGATCATCTCGGGGACGACGATCATGTCACGGAGATGGGTCTTGACGAGGTCGGGCTTCTCGTTGGGCCTAGCCTCCTGCTTGGACTTGCGGAGCTTCTTGATGAGACCCATGGGCTTGCGCTTGAGACCGCGGTTGAATCGTCTACGGGCACGAGCATGGACGAGGTCACGGAGCTCCTCCGAGCCAAGATCGAGGAGCCTATTGTCGAATCAGTATTCGCCTTGCCAATTCATGGTATAGCACCCTGATCGTAGTGCTGGATCCAAGGGAACGTACTGGTCGAGGTCGACGCCACGGTAGGAAAACTTGCGGAACGCTCTCTTCCTCTTAAGCTCTGTGAAGTGTCTTGTCAGCCCATATTCCGTCATGTGTGCGCCGCTCCTGCTTCTCAACGTAGCATCGCAATCGGCTCGTAGAAAATCATCGAAGGTATCGAATCGCGATCGATTGCAGTGGTGACTGGTGCAGGAAGTGTCCGTGGGGAAGGGTGAGCGTACCGGCAGCCTCCTCGGCGTTCTGCGTCGTGGTCAGCGGGGAGCATTTCGCTATTGTGGTGACTGTTACTCACGTATTCGGAATCAGCCATGATTGCGATTTGTCGAAGTGCTGGACTGGAGACTTCGGTGGTGTCGCGGGGGTGGTTGTCGGTCGTCGAAGATGGAGGTCGAATTCTGGTGTGTCGGCAGGTGCGGTGGCTCGCTTGATTTAGCGCATGGCCCGTGCTCGTTTTCCCTTCCTCAGAGTATCACCTAATCTGAGGCCAACAATCGAGGGTATATCCGAGCATGTCTATCCTCAGCGTATTTTGTACTCGTTAGATCGATATTCTAGAATGCTGACGATGTGCAAGCTTTGTTCTCGGGAGAAAGTCGAAATATCTTGCTCGCAGCATAGGACACGATGTGCTGCCGGAGCTGACGGCGTGAGCAGCAACACGGCCACACCAAAGGCTCGTCCTTCAAAAATGGTTGCATATTGAAGTGTTCTAGAAGTGTGCGTACGTTTCTCTAGAAAGACAGATGCATTCACGAAATCCCCGGAACGATCTGCATCGTACTAAGTGACACATCAATAGCAACGTATCGCCAAGCACATGCAGATTACAGTAATCAGTATTGCGAGAACGAGCAGGGTTTTACAGAATGTCGAACGTGATACAAATCACCACAGACCAGATGTTTACCTTGTATCAGACCAGTCACATCCGCGCAATTAAACAGGGCCCATCATCGTTGTCGATCGAGATTGAGAAGTCGAAGACATGATGACACAACCCATGGTATCGGAGTCTTGATTAAAACTGAATTCGTCATCACATCACTGAACATATTGTCCGTACGGTTGGTCCCAATATTGAGGGTGCATGGCTTCATTCGGGGTATCTCAGCAGGCATATAGCGAAGTATTGCCGCAACATCTTAGTCCATCGCCCGGTGATCGCTCGCTCGACACCTCCCAAATACTCGTGTTCGTGCCGCATGATTCTCGTAATTGCTGAGAGATTGACTGGATCATACTTCGTAGACAAGAGGTAATTGACGATGCGCTTAGTCGAAGAGACCGAAGCCCATGTCCTCGTCGGACTCCTCCTTCTCCTCCTCCTTAGCCTCCTCAGCGGGGGCAGCATCACCGGAGCCACCAGCAGCGGCAGCACCGCCGGAAGCGGCAGCACCACCACCTGAGCCACCAGATGGGACGGAGGCAAGCTTGGCGGAACCCTCGGAGATCAACTGCGTAGCGTAAGTAAGGGTCCATAGTATGGTTGCGGCGCAAAGCCCGCGCGACTCGTCGTACCTCGTTGATGTCCTTGCCCTTGAGCTCGCTGATGAGCTTCTCCAGGCGCTCGTCATCGGCCTCGATACCGACGGACTCAAGGACCTCCTGTTGCATGTGTGAGTGTCGCGCATTGCTAGTGTATCGCGGTTCTGCTGACCTTGACGTCGCTGGCGGAAGGCGAGGTGTTACCACCGAGGCCGAGGAGAAGGTATGCCGCAAGGTGCTTCATTTTGACGGTGTGTTGTGGGTGTCGGTGGGTAGGAACAGGAGTTCAATCGATTTAACCTATGCTCGTCAGTACTTTGAGGCTGTAGCATCATCCAAGGCATGCGCACCGTGCTGACGGAGACTGAAACTGCAATGTTCGTCGTGGTTGTCGGTCGAGAAGAGATCTGAAAAGATCGAAGAATATTATTTGGCGAACGTGGTGGGAGGCGCTTTACCCGATGCGGCATAGTGTTCTTTGGCGACGGTTTATAACCAGCACCGCGCCGCCACTGTCGAGCCAGCTATTCTTCGCCCGCCGCCCTCTCAGCGCAGTGAACAGCCGCCTGTCCCGCCTCCTGCCGCGCCCGCGATCGCGCTCTCGCCGACTTGGTATAAAAACTGCTTCTCCGCCTGGGAAGCATGTACAACTTCTGCAACCGACACGACCGGTAACACTGAGTCAACCGCTTGCCAGTTGCCCGCCATGAGCGTGAGTGCAGCGCTCTTCCTCGCGCCCCCATTTCCGTGCTGACCAGAGTCTCCCAGGCTTTCAGAGATATCATGTCCATAGTTGACCCTACAGCGCCAAAGACTGCGCCAGCACCCAAGCAAGTCGCGCTCGCTGGAGCTCCGAAAGTTGTTCCGCACCCCGCTGGAGGCGCAAGCGGTGCGAACCAGGCGCCGCAGCTGAAGCGCAAGGCTTCCGGATCCATCGAGGTTAACCAGGTCAAAGTGCAGAGGAAGGATGGTGCTAGCCAGCCAGCGCAAACGAATGGTGTGGGACGTCCGATAGCCACACCCGGCGCGACAAGGCCAAATCCACCTGCCCCTATCAGCACTGTACCATACCGCGGAACAGCAGCACCAGCGGGCGTGAAAGTCGCAAGTCCGGTGGTGAGGAAGCCGAACCCGCCCACCAGCACGCCCTCTGTCGGCCCCAAGGCAGCAGCCCCGCCTTTGAAGCCTCTGAAGCCTGCAACGCCTGTCGCTGCTCCACCAGCCTCTGCCGCGCCGAAGAAAGGGTATCTAGCTCTGCTGCAGAAGGCAAAAGAGAAGGATGCGACGAAACCTGCTGCCCCTCCCGTGCAGAACGGCCCTCCCAAGATATTGACAAAGAAAGAGCGCTTGGCACTCAAGGCAGAAGCCAAAGGAAAGAAGCCCGTCGTAGGGGCATCAGGGAGACATACGGACGTCAAAGGCGCTGCGCTACCGGAGAAGAAGAAGTCGGTCGAGGTGGGCTATCAAGGCACTGCACGCCCTACAAAACCACCGGCCCCTGTCGGCTATAGAGGCACTGCACGGCCGGCGAGCGCTCCTGCATCGACCAGCCGGAACGGAACACCTACCGCTAAGTCGAAGCCCAAGCCTGCCAAGGGACGACACGATGGTTATGCGGATTGGTCTGATCTTGACGATGAGGATTTGGAAGAGGAGGATGACTACGCATCCGATGCTTCCTCTGACATGGAAGGTGGTATATGGGATGTTGAGCAAGAGGAGCAGCTTGCTTTGAAGGCGGCGAAGCAGGAAGACGCCGAAGCTCTTGCAGAAGAGCAGAGGCTCAAGCGCGAGAAAGAGGCGAGGAGGAAGAAGCTCGCAGAGATGTCGAAACAAGCCGCAGCAAAGAAGAAGTATTAAGTTGTCGTCTCATGGTCTCGGGGTAGGCGTTTTGGTCTAATCAACATACGGCATACCAGGTCTCGGCGTTTTCCTTGCATTTCCGGCCACTGCATAGCCCGGAGCTTTCGTCAGCATCTTTTGGGAGGGGTTTTCACACAGCCCGGCGCATTCAACGATTGTGTCATTTCAGCACTACACAGGTCACTTCACAGTAAGTGTCAATAGACGCGCTTCAAGACTGGCGCCAGTGAGCAGGGCGTTGGCGACAGAACGCCAATAATCCATTATTATCTATATTCTTTCACGGAAGCTTCTTTCAATTTTGCACACACTGCGCGGCATTATAGATTGAAGTTGGTCCCGTCGCGTTGTTCAGCAATTGCTTGTGAGGCGCGCAAAGGCGACAGCTCATCTGCAAACGACGGATGTCACGTCGACCGTTGAGGCACGCCACATTTGACAGACATGTCACTCGCTCACAGGTGGTTATAGCCAAGTTTCCTGGCATATCTACGTACTCTGTCTCTCTGCTCTCAGCCAACACTTATCGACCACTACCGAATACACCCACATTCTGACCACAAGAGCATGCCGGCGTTTCTGCGACGCCTTCGACGTTCGTTTCGAAATCGTTCGCGGAAATCAACTAGTACTAGTAGTCCTCGCGTATCGCCACCTCTGCAAGACCACGGCAAGCATCAGGATCTCAACGAGTCTGATGAAGATGATCTTGACAGTAGCGGGAGTAGCTTGCCTCCACTTCCGGAGATCAAGGACTCCGGTCCGCCTACGGCGAACAGATATGCGAACGCAGATATCTTCTGGAATAGCACCATGATAGAGGCAGATGACGACGAGAAGATGAAATGGCAAACACCAAGAAAAACCAGTCTGGCTAGGCAGTTCACCGATCGCTCGAAAACAACTGAGGTCAACCTACAAAGTGACGCCCATCCACAGCGCCATCCTCAAAATCTGACAAGCAAAGACCGTAACTCGTCTACCACTCGTACGACCGATGTTAAACGCAAACCAGATAACAATCGTGGTCTCCAGAGCCTCCAGCGTAACCTCAGCTACGGCAAAGAGCGCGCTGAAAATGATCTGACCGTGATGATGTTCACGCTCCCAGACTATACTCGTCGACTTGACGCTCCCACACCACGGATCGAAAGACCGCCAGAACCTCTATCTCCCGGAACACAGCGGTGGGATGAGTTCATGGACTTTCCATCCGAAAACTTTATGCATAGCTACCATGCGGAGGATGATCAACCACCCATCATGTCAGAACAGCTGACAGCAACAGCATGCCTAACAGGCGTCCCTGAAGAGGAGGACCTACAAGAGGCTTCTCAAGTGTATCATGTAGGTGTACCTATGGCTCGGGAAGACTCGGGGAGTTCGGCAGGTCTGACCTGGAACCTTGCCATGAGCGAAGTCATGAGCCATGAGGCCGTTGATCCAGCGATAAGGGAAGCGATCAGAGGGAGAGTCAGGATTAGCGAGACCACGAAAGGGAGCGACAATGGAGAACCCATATTTGTGTCGACCGCTGAAGCAGGACTGGTGCCCAACTTCTCCTATCCGATTGCTGCCGCAGCCTACTACGATCGACTTGCCGGGGAGCAACCGCAATCGCCTGTGTTAACGAATGGGATAGAAAGCGAGCCTAGCGAAGCTGAACAATTTGAACAAGATAGAAGAACGTCGACAATCGTAAATCGTTGTTCTACCCCAGAACAGCGCTGGCCGTTGAAGGATTTGCCAGACGGCATTTCTTCCAGCAGCTCGTCTACAATGACAGAAGACTCACTTTACCGTCCACCCACTCCTGACTGGACGACCGTGGTTCCCAAGCGTGTCAGAAATCTGCTCAAAGAAGTCCTCACTCCCTCCGAGCTCTCCCTTTGTAATGACATCATCAAGGCATCCTCTATCACTTTGACACCTCCAACCTCACCTGGCCACGACAACTATCTCAAGAAAGCCTGCACCAGTCATGGCACACCCATAGACACGGAGCCCACCAAGCTTATCAACACCAAACCCGCTCCACCAGCACTCATCCGCCTCGTCACAAAACTCCACACCCTGCTTCACCACCTGCAAGACCGCGCAACATATCTCGAAGATAACCTTCTCCCGATTCTCGGCACAGCTCTCGAGCGAAAGACTTTCACAATCGACGTCCTCAGCATCGAGATCCAAAACCTTGGCGACCAAGTTCGCGAATTGAAGACCGCGGTGGACTTTGGCAACAGGATCCTCGCCGGGTGTTGGGTTCGCGAATACGAAGTGTGGCGCACCCTTGCCACGATTCGAGAGAAGCGGCAACGCCGAGGCGGTATGGGGCTGTTGAGACGTATGACGGGCCGGAAAAATAAGTTGGCAGACGGTGTGTTGAGTCCAATGGATAATTCTAGGGCCCAGACACCTGTGTCGAAGGCGAAGCAGGCGCTGACGAAGCGGGAGTTGGATGCCTTGATACTGATGGCGGATCAGAATGTGCAGATTCTACGGGAGGACGTGGATGAGATGGTTGATCGGGTTGAGAAGTGCAAGAGGACCCTTAGGGCGTATGAAGCTGTGGAGAGGGAGGAGGGGAGTTGGCGGGATGTTTGAGATGATGTCGCGTCATTGTAGTCTTCGCAATCGACGACTCTAAAACGATGTCGTCGTGTGTGTTTTTGGAACTGTTCCCAAGTACGCCGTGGGAAATTCCAAACAGGTCAAATAGCTGCGAACGATCAGTGACTGCCTTCTCTTCTCATCCGTCCTCCGTCTTCCTCGGCTGGCAGCTCAGCTCGATACACGTCCCCGATGACTTCGACCGGCGGATCCTTGTCTTGTATCTCAAAGCGCTCTTTTCCACTCGTCTCTGCAATATCTTGACCCATCATCTCCGGTCTTTCTTCGCTGGCTGCCTCCGTCAACGGCACCTCACTGGACCGCTTCCGTCGCCGCCAAAGGAAGAGCCATCCCAGCGCAACTGCAACAAGTGCGCCGCCACCCAGTCCGGTACCCAGGCCGATTGCGAGTGAGGGAGTAGACGACGGTTGTGGTGCTGCAGATGGACTTTCTGAAACCGATGGCGTAGGCGCAGGCGTACTCGTCGCAGTTGAGTTGAAAGATGCGGTTGGCAACGACACAGTGGTCATTGTTTTTACTGTGAAAGCCAAACCCGAATATATGGCTGTAGTGTATACCTCTGGCTCTGGGGCTTTGAAGACTAGTTCACTGATATTACAACATGTCGTGTTTGTTCGGTTGACGCGGTCTTCCGCGGGTGCAGGCTCGCCTGTATTGCAGCACCATTTCTCATTCTCGGGGCATTTGAAAATGAGATGGTTGTTGCCAGCTGGTCGCGCTCTTAGCCTCGCGCCAAACTAAAAATGGCTCTCTTCACTTACTGTTCACTTTGTCGCAGTAGTTGCCGCTGCTGGGGTCCTGGAAAGTGAGATCCGTAGAGCCGAAAAACCAGACGAAGTTTGTCAGTTCGTTGACGTCCGGGTCGCGGCAGAGGCCGTTTGTAAGGCATTGATCGTCGGGATCGCAACATGCTGTATGTTTCCCTTGCAGAATGGCGTTATGGTCGCATGGAACGGCTCGCCGGGCTTTTGTGCCGTTACGCAGGTAGCAAGTCATGTTGAAGACAATGGAATGCTTCGAAAGGAAGACACAGAATGGGCCAGAACCTGACACGGCGTGTCGCAGACCTATATCTCCCAGAGAGATTAGGTCTATTTCGAAATTCGTAGCCTCAGCCGCACTTCATGGTGTGTAGGACGTATGGTAGTCGACGTTTCTTGGTGCACATGTAGCCTTGTAATGCTGGCCTTCTCAGCCAATGACAAGAGCCACGTCCCTTGCGGGTGGCGCACTGCAGCCTTTCACGAACCACCAACGTTGAGCTCGTATATTGTGATGCATCGGTTGTGTTGCCGAATTCGAAGGTTTGCCGAACCGGTGACCCCTTTCTGGCTTCAAAACTAAAGATCATGGAGACATGAAGGATTGGTGCATGGCATTTTCTGAAGCGCTCTGTGACACCGTCAGATAGACAAGTGGGGGCTATGGCTCGCATTCCTCGTACAATTCGCCGCGTCGCCGGCAATAATGGGCCTGAACGGAAAGTGCTTGCTGCAGAAGAGGGGCTTTGCACCCCTGATCTTCGTGCATGGAGACATGATCTGAACGCTAAGCGAGGTGTTCATTCGAAAGGTTGCTCCTGTAATTGCAGTTTGCTTGGTGAATGATCTTAAATTGGCACTACATTTTGCCAATAAGAAGACGTCTAGGTCTGTTTTTTGTGTAAATGGCTCAACATGTGATTGATAGCGCATCTGGCGTCGAGCAGTACAGCAACTTGTCATATACCACCACAAGTGACCAGCGAATTGTTGTTGCGAGATGTCTGTGCAATGGATGCCTGTATCCAGTTAGCACCGCACATTCTCAGGTGGGTCTGCTCTTTCAATTTGCCTTTTGCGACTCGTCGCGCCTCTGCAATTTCCTATCGAACGTGAAGACCTTCAGTAGATGTTCTCTGGAGATCCGGACTGGAGACCGGGACATTGACGTCATGTTAACCCCTCACCAACTACGAGCTCGAATGTAGATTCTACATCCGACTGCCCAGAACACAAGATCTTGGCAATACATACCTTGCAAGACCTTTCTTCAAAGGAAACAATGTCAGACCCTGCGCAGATCAATCGTTCTCTCGGGACGATTCGAACAGAGCTGGAATACCTCGCCGCGGCCGGCGTTCTATCTCCACCACAGCTCCAGTCGATCCAAGCACAACTACCTGTACGTCTTCGCTTCCTGTTTATCGAATATCGACTGAACTGTAACAGCAAGGAAATGGTCAACCTTCTTCATATGTAGACCCGAGATACGTCTCTGTGGCGAACCAGTTTAATCCTGCTTGGATTGCACAGCAAGCGCAGGATCCTAATAACCCTGCTCATCCCGAACACCCAAAGGTAAGTTTTGGTGACAGGAGCTTTGCTTCTCGACCCGAGAACAAACCAAAACGGTGACTGGCTTGCTGACTTCATGGAGCACCACGAATGGGCGAAGAATTTGGCGCATAAGTTTGGAAACGCAGCTGTCTACGGTGCTGGGGCGACGTTCGGATCGGACCTCGTCAACGATGCGATGAGGAAATTTTGACACATCGCCTGCTGGAGCATACACGTGCAGGTCGCGATTTGGTTGTAGCCTCCGTAGATGGGCATTTCGTGTTCCTACAAATTTTTACTCTACACCTTACCGTTGACGTTACTTCACTGTGGGACCTGCATAACGAACACATGCGATGCAAGTATACAGTATTGTTGGGGTCAGAATGACATGGCTGCATGATTTTCTTAGAAAACGCTAAGACTGATAGAATGAAGTCATAACTGAGATAGATAGGCGTCGCGAAACCTTGAGAGGCTGCAGGAATGCTCTGCACTGTTTTCAACACAATATCATCTCAAAGCTCCCCACCAAATCCTCGACAACACTTTTGGTCTATCGCGTGACTACTCATTCTTCGCGGCAAGCAAACGACCTCGCCCCGTCACGGGATCTAACGATCACCTTCTCGCGCTTTCCTCACGATGTTGGAGGTGTATGCGAGCACAGTCGGCTCCAACAGAAAGGGCCGCCCATTGCCGCACAAGGTTCGACAAGCCATCACCAACAGAAATCAGCACGTATCACCGTTCTTGCAACTATCCATCGAAATCCGTCACATGATATACCAACTGGCTCTTGGTGGCAAGGTGATCGATGTCACACCCGTCACGGCGACACAAGCAGCAAGTCCAAGGAGGTTCTCGGGGCCCTGAGTTGCTTTCTGTCCAGCCCCAAGCCCATTTTCGATGCCATGGCTCTTCAATTGCCTGCCGTGTGTCGGCTAATCTCCCTTGAGCTGGGCAAGAACTTCGTATTTAGATTCAACACGTTCATGGTCCATTCTTATTTTGCCCTTTCGGAATCTACTCTGCCAGAATTGGTTGCTAGACTGGGGAAAGACCAACGCAACAGCATCGAGGTATTAGGATTGTTCAATTACCACCAATCCAAACAATTCGCTCTAGACTACTTGCCACAGGATTGTCAGGAGGATTACAAAGAGTTGAATCAGTTTCGGAATCCCAAGCGACTAGTGGTCAATACTAGATCTGAGCATATCAAAGCAGTCTTGAAGGAATGGACGGCGAACGACTTCAAGAAGATTGCGGGGAACGATGGACTGATTGTTGAGTTTGACAAATCAGATCCTAGGTTCAGCTGTGTTGCGTTTTGCCAAACATGGGTCGAGAAAATGAGAAACGATCAAAGGCTACTCTTGAAGACATGATATTAGAAGCAAGATGTTGAGAGTACTGTAATAGTCATGAAAGGAGGAACCACCTAGGAGCCTCAAGTTCGACATTCATGCGAATTTCTCACCTCTCAGCATTCGCTTTCCAGCCCCCCTTCTTTCAAGAACTGGAAGCAGCCTTCTTTCGTCCCTAAAATCTTTATCAACACGGTTCACCTCAACCACACGCCACTCCGCTCAACGACAACCTGCAACTAGTAATCACATTTTTCAATTCATATCTATTATGGTCCTCAACGAACCGCCTCCGCCTCCACACGACGGTCCAGAGCGCCTCATCCGGATCATCCACTACCCCGCGCCCAACCTGACCTACAAAGTTCACATCCGTTCCACCTCACCCACAACCGACCAGACATGGACCGAGCACACGGACGCCGAAGAAGCCAGCCTCTTCTCCGCCAGCAGATCGACATTCTCCTTCGCAGACTTCGGCGTCTTCCGGAACTTTGTCAAGTACCTCACGCCAGAGCAAACGAACGCTATTGCGAAAGTGCAGTGGGAAGCACACAGCGCGTGGGACGTGGCGAGCGCAAGTACGCTGACCGTCGCGGAAATGCTCGTAAACCTGCTGCCGGGACTGCGTAAAGTGGTACTTCATGTGGTTATGAAAGCAGAAGCGGCTAATGGTGCGACTGTACGGAGGAATTTGAAAGAGTGGAAGAAGGGCTTGGAGCGACTGAAGAAGGGCTTAAACGTTGTGGTTCGGATGACTAGACCAAGGGACTTCAAGGCGGGTTTAGAGGGCGGTAGTCTGCGGAAGGTTGACCCAACGCATGGGCGTAGTTACGGACTTGTCAAAATCTCCAAGGACCATTTCTAGTCCCTTGAACGGGAGGGCTCGTCTCGAAGGCGCGTAGAACATCCTTGCATGGAAGAACCATGTACCGATACACCACTAGTCGTGTAAATGACTCAAATGATGGGGGAACATACGTCCAGCACCACACCAGTTATACTAAAACCCCGTGATATCATGTATATAACGGCGCACCCCATCCCCTCAACAATCCCAACCACTCCGCACTCCTCCTCGTTCCCTCCGCACACTCCAACACCGTCCACAGCCCCTGCTCCCCCAGCGGTTGGGCTTTGCAATTCAGCACCAAACTCCGTCCGTCCACGGCACCAAGCTGCAACATCTTCTCCATACCCACGAAGTTGTCCCTCTTGATCGCAGTCAGAATAGCAGGGAGTTGTGGCCTGGGTAGCGCGGCTCCAGAATCCCAAACATGCACCATGGCGATGAGGTCGAGATACCGTGTCCTGACCTCTTGCGTCTCTTCGGTGGTAGATGGCGGTAGTGGGAGGAGCATGTCCCATATCGCAGGCAATGCGGCGATTTGGTTACGACTGGCAGCTGCGGAGATGGAGTCGAGTAGGACACGTACACAGTCGTTATTGATGCGGCGAATTGCGATGTCGAGAGCGGTGTATGTCAATTCGGGCGCTAGTGGGAGCATTTCAGCCAGCATGGCCGTACCCGTTTCGCCTCCCTGATGCGCCGCGAAGTGCAGGGCATTCGTGTCGAATGCTGGATCTCGGGGATGTGCACCAGCGCGCAAAAGGACGCGTGCGGTTTCGAGCTTCTCGAGCGCGAGGGCTGCTGCGAGGGGCTGGGCTTTTGTTTCCTTCTTGTTGCGGCGGAAGGATATGACTTCCTTGACGAGTTCGGGTCTGCTTTGCGCGATGAGTTCGACGGCTTGAGATGCGTTTGCGGAGAGGGCGCGGCCGAGGGCGGTGCGCTGGCCTAGGTCGTTGGCTGTGCGTTGGACGAGACCGATGTTGAAGCCTCGGTCGATCAGGAGGCGGAGGATGCGAAGTGCTTCTTCGGGCCTTTGCTCCCAAGTATCCTTGGTCAGGGCGTTGACGGGCGATATGAAGCGCGTTACTTTGTCTTGGTATTGCAGGACTTCATCTTCTTTTTCATAGTCCGCGGGTGAGCTTTTCATGCTCAGCATTTCTTCGACTGCGTCGGCCCAGCCAGCTCGCACGAAGCATGCCAAGACTGAGTACTCGTATGTCGTCTGCCATGGTCTGTGTCCAAAGTCGGCACTTTGCAACTCGCTTTTGTTGTCGAAGACGCCAGACACGGGTGCTGCTGGGTCGAACTTGGGGCTTTGCATAATGACTCTCAACACGCTCAATCCTTGTGCTTCATTCTTCCAATGCGATATACCATCAAGAACGCTCGTCTTCGACAGTCGGACTTGGTTCTCCGCCCAATAATGTTGAGTATCGTCCATCTCTTTGGGCCATTGCTCAGTCATGGGATTAGCGCCGTGGCCTGCGATCAGCGCAACAGCAAGTTCTGCATATCCCTTGTAGACAGCAGTGAGGAGAGCACGGTCAATGGGAGTGCACGTGATTTTCTTTTGTGCCTCACCGTAAGTAGCGCCCTTCTGTAACAAAAAGTCGACCACTTTCGCATGCCCATTCGCTGTAGCTTTTGCCAATGCTTCATGTTTGATCTTCTTGAGTTTGCCTATTGAGCGATAAGCTGGATCAGCTCCCAAGCTTATGACAGCCTTAACCATTGGCAAGCTGCCCTCCTCCGCTACGTTCTCTAGTGCCGTGGTGAGCGCATCTTGAGAGTGTGAAGTGTTGTTGATAGGCTTGGTGGTATTTGATCGCTTGAGAGAGAAACCTTTCTTCAGTGCCCCGCCTGACGCATTTCGACTTGAGGCCTCATCTGTCTTATCTAGTAGTCGCAAGACTTCAGCATGTGCTTCAGCAGGAGTTATTTCAGGCGGCCCCATCTCGACGATATCTCTGATGTGGGCCTTCGGCTGTGCAACCGATATTCGATGGTGCTGATCAAACGGACTGCCTGGCGTGGAGGAGCTTCGCTCACTGCTAAGGCTGCTCATGGTATTCAGACGTGCTAAAGCGCCTGGCAAGAATCGAGGTGGTCCTGATGCATATTTCCCCAGAGTTGGCGATGGACTGCCCATATTCAGTGACTGCATCTGGTCGCGGAGCGCGTCTTCATTCGTCCTGCCTCCCATCGATTGTGGTGGAGTTGGCGGTAACGTATTGGCTCGCTGAAACTTCAGAGGCTGTGGTACCGTAAGAATTTCACGAGAGTGTTGCTGTGGCGCAGACTGTCTGAAAGCGGGATGTATGTGTTGATCTGAGGTGGGTGATGTGGGAGGTTGAGGGAAACGGTAGAGATGAAAGTCTGCTGCCGGTGGCTTTTGACCATAGTTGAGCGGCGCGGGTACGGTTGAGGGCGTTGTGTAGCCCACATAGGCATCGCGATATCGAGTTTGCATCATAGTATCTTGAGTGTGTGGTGTGTAACCAGAGAGATGATTCTGGTGCAGTGACTGGAGGCCTTCTGCTTCTTTTGAGTATCCCTGCCTGTTGGCGTGATATGTCGCAGGGACGTCGTGATTGGACTGCTGGTACGCTATTTGGAGACCTTGTGCGTCTGTTCTAAACGTGGGGTGGTTCGCAGCGAGATCGTACGAGATAGCATGCTGGAGATTTGACGAAGCTGACTGCCTTCCCGAATCTGTAACGCTAAGCATAGAGGGTGGCAGCTCTTGTATTGTGGAAGACGCTAATTTCGCGGGTGCGAGATAGTTGTAGGACGGGCCACCATAGAAGCTCGCATACTCACCCAGCCCGTCCGCGTATTGCTCCTCTGATTGTGTTATTTGCTGTTGCATCTTGACTAGACCGTGCGACTTCCCTCCGGATCAATCGTGATGATTGAATAGTCTCCTGCGACATGTAGATCGATTCCTAAGGCTGGGTTCCTCCTTGACGAGCGGGGCGATGTTATATAGGACTCGAGGGTTCTTGGCCAATAGCCTCAGCACGTGTTGTTGGTGCATACTAAGGCTGAGGCGAGCATGCAGAACCCCTGCAAACGCCCTTCCACGGTCTCAAAGCGTACCATAGAAATGCTTTTTGAAGACTTCTCGAGGCTTCGGTCAACCTCTGTCCGTCCTGAGCTGAAACCATGGGTCCCGACACCGATATAAATACGGAGCTCTGCAGTTGTACGTTAAATCTCGGAAATGCATTTGCGAGCCCATGCATGGGGTGGCTGGTCACATCAAAAGGGTTCGAGGTAAGTAGCTGCTGCTGAACTTGCGATGGACGATTCATCTGAAGAATGGCGTGCGCCATTGATGCAGGATAAGTTAGAAGCGGGAGACCCTGCATGCGCGATGATGCCTGTGCGCAACCGCTAAGTTAGCATACCACGTGGGTGGGGTTAAACTCACGTCGCGCGTGGGATCCACAGTTCTAGATTCGACAGGCTACGAGGCCTTACATATATCTTGGCCATGGAAGGAAACTTGTAGCCACAAAATTTATCCAACACAACTTGTTGTCGACTTTTTACAGACACATGCCGTGTCTTAGCTGCGGCCTATATCGATCTTCATTTTTGCCAATCCCGCTTGAAGAACTTCCCAATGTTCTTCAGATTTTCATTAAGGTTGGCCTTCGCCGCATCACCCACACTCCCATCAGCAGCGCCAGGCGCGCCTGGTGCTGGGCTTCCGAATCGATCGACTCCATCTCTAGCTGCGTTTACCAGCATATTGCCGAGACCGGCAGGATCGAACCTTCCCCCACCCAGACTAGGTGTACCCATGGTACTCATCACGCTTCCTGCGTTACCCAAACTCCCAATGCCAGTGCCGATGTGGCCAGATTGAATTTGTAATGGAGTGAGCAACGGTGAGTTCTGGACCAGGTTTTCATGGTTTGGGGATGCGCGGAAAGCTGCGAAAAGATCGAGAAGTTGAGTTTGCTCGGCCTTGCGAATGCCCTTGAGATCTAGAATTTTCTTGAAGTTGGTGTCCGACTTGTCTGCTATGTGGATCAGGTATGCCTGGACTAGAGCCTCAGGTGGAGAAGGTCGGACTTGAAGTGTTTTGAGGAATGGGTCGATCCTTGCCATGCTTTGTGTGACGCGCTTCACGAAGCTACGGACTCTGTTATTATCGTGCCAGCAAGAGTTGCGGACGAACAGCGCGGCTTACCTTGATGGTGGTGCTGTCCCAGGCTCCTCATTAAGTGTGGGCAACTCCATGAAGCCTTTCTTGAGGACGTACGAGTCCAACAGCATTTGCTCTGCGCCGGCTTCTGCTATTGGCTTACATTGGACGATGTTTGCAATGTAAGTGGAGGCCATGAGATCCACAAGGTTGTCGCAAAACGCTCGAGCATATTGTTGCTTATGCAGGTACTTCAAAATCCTGCCTGAAGTCTCTTTGACGTTGCGGAGAAGCTCAGTGACGTATGTGCTGTGATCACCAACACTCTCAAGCTTCGCCCATGGTGTATTTCGCATCTCTCGCCAACTCGGCTCGCATGCTATCTCGACCTTCCTTACCAAGACTCGCACTGTTGCGCTGGCAATGCCCATAAAGGCGTCAGCTTGGCTTTGGAGATCAACCTTGTCTTTGAGCTCGTCATCGATGCGGCCTTTGATCTTCTCCTCCAGCTGGTTGCATGTGGCATAGCAGTAATCTGCGGTGTTGAGAATCAGGACTGCATCCTCTATCGATGGTCCCTGTGGCCCAGGCTTCTCGCTGAGGAAATAGAACAGCACTTGCTGGCTGTACTGTTCGAGGTACTTGGCGAAGGTAGCCGACAGCTCGAGCAACCGTGTACCGGTCGAAAGCTTGGCGCACTGCGCCAAGGTCAATCGGTAGAAGTGAAAAAGCTCGGTCGAGGAAGGTATGACGGCTTGATGCGAGAAGTCTTCTTCTGTATTTCGGAGCGGCTGCTGTCGATATTTGGGAATGAGAGTCGCAAGTTGCCTTTATGATTAGCGAATAGATGGGTTAGGGTGGCGTTGGTTGACTTACTTGTCCTGAGACTCTACCCAAAGACTCATGTAAGGCTCGAAAGCCTCGGAGATTGCTTGACTAAAGCCGTGCGGTCTGTCGTCCTTGGAAGCGATAGTATCAATGGAAGCGCGTGACTGTAATCGGTGAGCAGCGGTTGATATGAGCAGCCAATGGGTTGATAACGAACCTCGTTGGCGAACCGCCGCTCTAGGCCGTGCTCGAAGTTGAGAGTCTCTTGCAGGCACGAGAGCAATAGATCGACATCCAGAGTATGGCCGTCTCCTCTTCGCATGGAGCGCTGCAGAATCGCCTTGAAATCCTCGCGTGTGCCTTCGCAGAACGAGTTGGCTAGCATCTCGTTGACGCGCCAGTAGCTTGGAAAGATAGCAGCGTGCTCGACATCATATGTCTTCATCATGCGATTGAACCAGGAGTACCTTCTCGATATATTGTCCAGCGAGCCGGCCTGCAGATGGTTAGCAGCCGCAGGGCATGACCACACTGGTGGGAACATTGACCTCATCGTTGCCTCGGAACACTTGTCGGTATTCGCGTAATTGTGTGTTGCAGTACCAGTTGATGAGGCGTGTCCGAGCATGATCGCCCAGCGCATCCATGACCAGACAAGCCTCTGCGAGCATGGCCTTGCGCTGCCCGACCTCGCCCTTGGCGAAGACCACCTCGAAGTCCTCACAGACTTGCTCGAGCAGCTCGCTCTGCAGATCCGCCACATTGCGACTCAGAGTCGCAATCTGGTCTATTGATCTGTAGCTCTTGAAGTGGGCCACCAGCTGTATGACGGCCTGCAGCAGCTGGCCGCACTCTCTATACTGGCGGGACTTGCTCAAGCTGCGCAGCTGCTCGTATGCTGTCGTCAGCATCTGTAGTCGCTTCAATGCCGTCATTGACAAGGTCAGGTTCTTCTTGGTGCTGTCGAGGCGCTTGATGTCTGCCGTCATCTCGGTGATGGTGTGCTCCGTCTCCATGGCCCGCTCTCTGACGCTCTCAATCTTCTTGAAGAGGTCTGCCAGCTCTGCCTTGGCGGCCTGTATGCGCTGCACGCTGTCGGCATCCGACGCCGACTGCGAGGCGACGACGCCGGCAATGTCCTCGTCCAGGTCATCTTGGTAACTGCGGAGCGCCGCGGAGGTGGCAGCGACGGAGGACAGGGCGGTCGGGTGGTAGAAGATGGCGTTGAGGTGGTCGATGGGGTCGTAATCAGCTGCATTGAGCGTCAGCGCGCCGTCCATGCTCATAGCTGTGCCCGGCCGGGTTGTGTCTACCATAGTCAAGGTCGGAGGAGGAAGGCGCAGGCATGAGATGCTGTGGAGAGACGCATCAAGCCGTATGCGCTCGCTATTCGCGGCCGATGTCGCTGCACAAGCACAGTTTGCAGTAGGTCAGGACGTTGGTGAGAAAAAAAGGCGTTCTGCTTCTATTATTTGCACGTGCGCGGCCTTTCCAACACGGGCGATATGGGGCATTCTCCATGCTGAAGCTTGCTGTGCTGTGGTGTTCACCATTCAGGGTCTCAAGGGGTCCAAGCGCGCCACTAGTGAGCTCTCCGCACGAAGGCGCATTGGAAGCACAAAAGCTACAGGATGCAGGGGTGACTCGTACTTCAATATGCTCAGATGCTATGCTACGCTGTAACCGTTCACTGTGCCGGACAACCCTAGCAGATCACTTTTAGCCCTACCTAGCGCAGCCAGCTATGACCTAACCTGCCTGCATCACCCTACTGAGGAAACAGGCCCAAGAAACCGTTGTACACCAGACTGCGGTCCTTCTGCGTGAGCGAGCTCGCATCCCCAGTGCCGGTCCAATAGAACAGGCCACCAAGAGAGTTGTGCCTCACATAATCGGCCTTCATCCTGACTGTCTGCGGGGTGTCATATGTGACGAAGCCGCCATCCCCGCCAATGCAATACGCTCCTCCCACTCTCTCATCAATATGCTCGGTTGCTCCGGGTCGCGGCAGATCACGGTACTCGAATGTGCCCTCTTCCCCAGCCTGTCCAGAAAAGGAATGCCCAACACCCTGGGTGCCAGTAAAGCTGCGCCCATAAGCGGGCACACCCATGACGATCTTGTTCGAGGGAACGCCCTGGCGTAACATGTACGACACGGCAGAATGGCAGGATATTGCAGCTTCCGGACTGTGTGGTATCTGTGGAGTGAAGAGCTGGGCCTGGTGACCACATTTGCTTGTCCATGGACCAGAGTAATCGTAAGCCATCAGGTTGACCATGTCGAGGTAGTGCGAAGCATGTGCTAGGTTAATGTGCTGAAGCGCCCACTCGCCGGCAGGCAGCGCTGAAGAGAGCGTATACTGAGGGGCTGGCAAATACTGTCGGAGAATTGCTAGTAAAGCAACGTAGTCTTCCCCCTGCCGGGAGTCTGCAGGGTGCTCCCAGTCAACTGGTCTTTCCATCAGTATCGTCTACAACGCGCAACGTCTTTATTGGCTAGCTTACTGTCAATTCCATCGATGCCGAATTGCTGCACCAAACCTAGTGCTGTTTGCGCGAAACGTTCGCGGCGTCCGGGGTCTCGAGCTACGGCTGCGAATGGTTCACTGCCCTTCCCACCTCCTCCCACAGACAGTACCACACGTAGTCTCGTGTATTTGCGCTTCAGTAGGGCGAAAGAATTGAGGCAGCCTTTGGTCGCTGGAACGTCTCCGGCACCAGCTACGTCAATCTGCGCATCCGCCCATTCGTCACTAAGCTGCAGGCTGTTACTGCTTATTCACATTTCGAGAGCTGCTCAGCATACGTATACCGTGCCGTCCTCTTTCACCCTGATCCATCATCAGCTACCAAAGTGTATCACTAAGGTTGGGACAGACTTACCAGGCAAAGGCGTAGAAAACATGAGATATAACATCAAAGTTCAGGGACACGGGCGACCGGTCTTTATAAATGTGCCAGTTAGGAAAGTAGACAGCGTTCCAATACATGGCTTGCAATGGCGTAGAAAACTGTGTGTCGTGGTGAGGTGGGGGATCGAAGTACGCTCGGCTCATTGCCGGTGGTTGTCAGCTAAAGCCTTAGCTGCGTCTATGGTCCTGCACGTCAGATCACCGTGCAGGTGGAGCCCGGTTGGCGAAACTGGTGAGTTTGACCTTCAAAGACGATTGATCAAATGCAGGTTCATGAGGTACTGGTGTCGGGATTGTTTTTGAAAAGAGCTCGGCCGCACGACGATTGTTGTAGCCTGATCGACCTTGTGGTGCTTCCGTTTTTGCGCGGTTGAGAAGGTATTGCAATTGAACAATGGCTGTTTGGACGTTGCTTCTTGCTGAGTTGAACTCTGGTAGAAGGTGCATGTGGAGCCCATATATAAACCAAGTGAATGCGGCAAGCCGCCATGGAAGCACAAAGAACGATGCTCCTATCAAGCTTGATGCGAAAAGGGCAAAGTCTTGTGCGGAGTGGCTTGCAGCGAATGAAAGGCGAGTCTTGGGCATTAGCTTTAGTGCAGAGTTGAAGCTGACATTCTCGAAACTGCGTGGCTCACGCGTTCTGGTCGCATTGAAAGCACTCAGCCCATGCAGTATATTGATGACAGTTCCTCCTGACCATTGCAGCAGGCTTGAAGAGACTTAGCTACAAGTGTCGGGAGTATGGTATCACGACAAGATGATCCACAGGGCCCGGATGGCGCAACATGCCGTATGCGGTGATGGGCATAGCAGTTAGCGTCGGCACGTCTGCCAAACTGTTATACTAAGATTAGACGTTTTTCAATGCGCAATCCTGGATGCTCAAGGGAAGTAGGGGTGGGTCGGGAACTGTTCTGTTTGGTGGTCGCCCCCCGAACGCATGTGCTGCATATCCCGTGAGTTTAAAGCGTGGCGCAAGGAGAGCCAGGCAACTTGAACGGCGTCAAGAAGATGATTTGCCCGGTGCGATCAAGACGGCCAAAGGTCCTGTGGATACATGGAAAGAGGGAACCCTCGATCTCTGATAGTGAGCAATAGTGAGATTACTCGCTGCCGTGGCCAGCTTGGAGGGATCCAAGTGAAGCTTGCAAAGAATGAAGAGGGGTAGTCGGCACGTCGCGTGGGCGGTCCCACAGGCTTAACACGACGGCTTGACGGCTTGACGGCACGTAAGAACTCAAATGCAGTGGCAGTAGTACGCGTCCGGCGTTCGGGCGCATGTCGCCGCATGCAACACGATGTCGATGAGGTGCATGAACGTGGCGCGAGAAAAGGATCGCCGGTGCATCGCACTACGCTTGGCATTACGGGGAACACGTGCCCTCGCGCTAGCTTTCTGAACCGCATCCCGTCTCCTGCACCTCAATCACCACGCCGCCACACTTTTCAGACTCGACGCGCCAGCTGGACCACCCTCACGCGATACTATTCTACGAAATCATACTAGGGATTGCGCGGCGCTTGACTGACGTTGGGCCACGTTGGCTTTGACCTCACAGTGGAATAGTTTCCAGATATAGAGACATTCACCTGCCACTTTCACCGCCAAGATGACTGAAGTGCAGACCCCACTGGCCTCAGTGGCGCCTGACGAAGATGTTGAGAAGATCGGCCAAGCCATGTACACCTTCAATTTCAGCGAGTTCCTGCGGCGTGAATATCGCTTTGGTCTTGATCCCAATAGGCCTGCTTGTAAAGCGTACATGCAAGGTCACTGTCCTTTGGGCACGCGGTGTCCCGATAGGCATCACGTATCGTCATCCTACAACAAGTATGCAATCCAAAAACCCGTATACGGCTCTCATAAGCTCACAGTGCCTAGTTTGGTCTGCAAGCATTGGTTACGCGGCCTTTGCAAGAAGGGTGAAACTTGCGAGTTTCTGCACGAGTATAACCTTCGACGAATGCCCGAGTGCTCATACTACGCCCGCACACAGACCTGTTCGAACGGCGACGATTGCCTCTACCTTCATATCGACCCCGAAGCTAAGCGGCCGTCCTGCCCACACTACGACCGTGGATTCTGCCCACTTGGCCCACACTGCGCGCTCAAACACAACAAGAAGGAGAAGATATGTCCGTTTTACCTCTGCGGCTTCTGCCCGGAAGGCAAGAATTGCAAGTATGGTGCACATGCCAGGTTTCCGACAGATTTAAAGAAGCCTGAGGTGCGTGTGGAGAAGAGCCCAGAGGAACTCGAAGCAGAACGCATCGAGCGTGAACGCGAAATGATGAGGAGAGAAGAAGAAGAACGTGAGCGAGACGACAGAGGAGGGCATGGTGGTGGTCGAGGGTTCAGGGGCAATTGGGACCACAAGAAACGAGGAAGGGGAAGAGGTCGTGGGCGTGGTCGAGGCCGTGGAGACTTCTGATTCGTCATCAATTAGCTGTTCAATACGAACTGAAATACTCTTGCGGTGGCAGGCGTAGCACAAGGCATTTCGAATGCGATTGGATACTCGCGAGCCGCCTTCCTACGCCCACCGATGGATCTATGTCCACCGACCCATATGGATTACACAAAAGCAGCCAGCAAAGCTGCAGGCTATGAACAGTCCGCGAATCGAACATCGTCAACATGACATGTGATCTATCTCTCATGCGGGGTTAGCACCACGTGGCATCAGGCCCGAATCCTGAGGGTGTATGAGATGCATCCAACCATACACGGTATTCAGTTGACGACAGCTGTCACACAGCGTCAGCGTTGCCGCAATGTTGATCACAGCGCCGAATTTGCGTACAAATGTGGAAGCGGAGATGATCGGCGAAGGCCATGCAGGACATTGTTGCACAGAAGATGTAGGGCGTTCATGTGTCCCATTCGAAATTGGAATGGGATGCGATATCAAAAAGTCTATGACTGCTGTTCGGGTTTGTTAAGGGATCTATTGGTCGGCATACTTTTCCGGCTCGTTTAAACGCCACACACGCTCCGATGCTCTTGTGGTGCAGCTTAGTATGGAGGATTAATACCACCTCACGCTCCAGAGCGAACCAGCCACTCTTTCTAAAGTGCTGCTTATTTTTCTCGCCTTCTCTATGTTGCGCAAAGACACCTCGATGTATGCTATGTTTGCCACCCTATAGTTTGACTCAATACACCCATGTGTGCCCCTTCGCTATAGCATGAGATGCTAATGAAACATGATTTCCTGATCCTCGAGACAATAGTTTTAGAAACACGGCATTGAGGGAATGTTTCGAGAATTATTAGCTACACACACAAGGATCATGTTGAGGCCGCAATTGTGGATACTGAATGCCTGGTGCTCGTGCTGTTTTGAGCTTGTGCGCTGGTGAGGAAGGTACACCATGTAGTCGAACGTATTTCGGCCTTCCAATGATAGAAAACGACTAGCAGGATTTCTCACTAATCAGCTACTTCCGATGAGGGCAAGTGGGTACTGAGTCAGATCGTTAGGTACTGTGGCAGAGCCGACTCTCCAATCAGATCGCAGGAATCTATACTTTCTGTTGGTACGCAAGGGTATCATTGGACGGCCGAAATACGTTCGACTACATGGTGAAGGGGAGGAACTTGGACACGAGTGGGGAAGGTGGTTGCAACGCAAGTCGAACGTCGTCGTTTTTTCTTTCGATGTCCTCGATGACATACATCTCAAGGGATTTGGGAAGCGACTTGATAGAACTGATGCTTTGATGTTGGCGCAAGACTCGCCAATCGCAATACTTCCGGCACTTACCCCACATCCGCGATGCACGTCGATGGTCTCTAAAGTCTCCAGCCCAGACCACCCCGAGAATAAGAGACATACATCACGCAACTGGGCTTTACAGATTGCAAGAAACATCTAACGTGGGATGGTATGCAGTGAAAGGGGGCTTGATTTCTCCAGCCGTGAGCAGAACAAACCTTGCACTTAATACACCGCAACCACTAAATAACAGCAGTACAAGCCGTGAAAGCATAGCAGCAGCCTGCAGGAAAATTTCCATAGCCAGCGCAGTGGCCTTAAAGTCGTTCGAGTCACATGAAGTCTGGCCCAGCGACTATCAGAAGAGTCTCCCCGCAATCGACGGTCAATTCCGTACTGCCACAGTTGACTTCAGTGCGGCGCTTTATTGTTGGAACCTAGAAACGCAGATATGGGAAGAAAGCCGCAACACCCTATCGGCTGGTGGAGACCATGTTGACGCTGCTGCTGTGCATAAGCAAGCGCATGTAAAGCATGTTTCAGACCACATCGCTCGCTCACTTCGACGGAACGAATGGGCGGCCAGTGTCCTCACGATATAGTCCCGAACACTCTTGGTCACACCACGGGCCGGCATGCTAAAGATGAAGTCTCAAGGCCGTTCCGAATCGATAACGCCCCAAGCACTGCGAATCCCGCACAGCAGCGACTTCCCTTATGCGACCTCATAAGACGCAGCGTTATGCGAATGAAACAAAACAACCCCTCAGAACCATAAGAAATGGTGTGAGAAAGGACGCATGGTGATGCCGATTGGCTCAGCCACAACATTAAAACAAGAACAGAAGATAGTGGTCATATTGTACCTTGGCGTGCCGTGAAAGTCTCAGTACTGGGCTTTTGCAAGGCCCTTTCAACCAAACAAAGCGCCGAAACTGCATTGCAGGAAGGGCACCCCGCGAACAAGGGCTTGTATCTCGATCGACAGGGTGAAAAGAGAAGACCCCGAAACCACGGCTTCCGGAGCGCCAATAGTGACCATGTGTGTGCTTAGCGCAGGCAAACGAAGGACTTTGGCAAGCATATGTCATGAACTCGCGTCGACTGCAACTACAGTAGGACTTGCATTGGGGCACACCGATGTGCTTCTCCCGCAGCCGAAACGACTCCGCAACGTGTTATGATGAGCGGCACGCCCAACCTCCTGCGGCCTTGTCCAGTTGGTGATGTCCAGTGACCGCAACTCAATGAAGGATATCCATGCAGCTTGCGAGAGGACTCGTAGTCAATGCACTCCCACCCTGCCGCAGCGTTCCACAAATCGGAGTGTACCCGAGTGCATTTCCCACAGCTTCCATGGCCAGCCCCACGGACGACGCCTAGTCCTCAATGAGATCACTTGGCTGCGACCGGTGAACAAAGTCAGCGAAACATCCATGCATCGTATCTAAAGTTCACTGTGGCGTTGTCTTGCCCAGCCAGGGCCATGCAAATGGTCTGATTGTGCGAAATCCAACACCTCCACAGTCTCCACTATCGATACCGTTGCATCATGAAATTCCTCCTTGCTGGGTTTCTGCCGTGGTGGCTGAGATGAGGCTGGGCAATCTCGCTTGGTGGTCTGCCTTTGGGGTCCTCGCTCACGAACAACCGACAGCTGCATCGCGTCGACTGTCGGCTCGTGTAGTCCAATCATCCGGCGTCTATCTTTTCCTTATGCAACGCATCGGCACAGTCGTGTTTCGGGATGGACGGACGCATTGTGAGGTGTTCCTAGAGGCAAGGTGTCGAGCTTGGTCCAGCAAACGGCCATCTCCACCGGCGCCGATGTGTTGGTGGATCGACACTCATGCTACGGCTCGATGGAGGAGATGCAATTAGCTTGCGATTGCCATGGTCACCAGATAGCTCCTTGCACGGCCCAGCGCAGCCTTGGAAGACTTATGGTGGTCCTCCGAATGTATCCAGCTCGACTTACATTCCCGCTCACTGCAAATGAGCACCCTCTAAGTCATGTACGGTTCGTGTACTGATTGTCATGCGCAAACGCGGGGCGAGGAGATAACTAGGCAACCTGCCTCCAAAAGATGGTTTTGACCAAGACAGAATACTGCTAACATCCCCATTCTTGGAGCAGATATCTTAGGCAACGCACGCCTCCTACTTCCCAGCACGAGAGGATGTTCGATATGTCACGAACGACAAACTTAGTCAGCTTTAGCCGTCTCGCTACGATGTCCTTGCTGTCCACCTCCCGCTTGTAGCGTCGCGTCTAGTTCGTCAACCCTGCTGCAATTCGAATTGGTCAGAGACCACCCCACACGAGATCTTCCGCCCACGCGTCGATGCGATGTACCCACAACTTGATCAGCGTCTGGCCTGGATCTTTGTCCAGCGCTTCCGGCTGTGAGATGCTTGTCTCAACGACAAGGGAGATGGCCACCTGGTCAGGACGAGTGTTACGGTTGCGCGCAGGCTCTCATATACGGTGCCCGACAGGTGCTGGTCAGGCAATGGAGTTATAGGCAGTATCATGTTCGCAGCACGAGTTACACCATAGGTGAACGAGACGATTTGGGGGGTCGCGTATAGTAGAACCACTCCACGCTTCGGGTACACCAAGCAGAGTAGGTATATCGAACTCAGAGGGCGGGAATGATAACTGGTAGTCGGAGCACAAGGCTATGATTGGGACGACGTTAATGGCGCCGGTCTCGCGCTATGGCTGGGCACCAGACATCTGGACATCAAGTCGATTAGCCAGAGTGCGCTTCTTATACAACAGATTGGCAGAGCAAGCAAAGAAATAGTGCTACGTAGGGAAGTGCACTGTGGTGAGTAGACTAGTAATGATGAGTTTGGGATCGATCGTGTACATGTGCTTTTGCAGCTCTTGGAGCATGATTGTCAAATTTGTCTTCGTCGAAAATGTGCATCAAGCTTCTGACGATCGGCACGCTCTTACCAACCTGAGGAGCAAGGCTCTGCTCGAGTAGCAATCGGGTCTGTATCCCTTAGCGTATCTCGCCGTGCTGCCGTGATAGCGAGGCTCACTCATCACAGCACTCGAAGCGCACCTTCAAGAGCCAATCAGCCACCAATCTTACTTCAATTCCAAACACTTCAGCTGGCTTGTGTTACAGGCATCATCCCAGCAACTGGCCTGCAAAATCCCCGAATCTATGGTCGCAAGGCCGTCGCCTGACCCATGCTTGGCACTTCACACTTGGCGAACGCAGCACGGTCCTGACCATCAAACCTCCTTATACCTTCCTTGCAATGTCATGAGAGTCTCTTCAGCTTTTCACACCTTTCCAACCATGACGTTGTACGGTAGGACGATTCATATTTCACCGCCTTGCTGGCTAGTTATAACATTACTTTGAGAACTCATGGGCACATCCATCGCCGCGCAGCGTCTCTTTATTCTGAACTTCAATTTCACTGTTCTTGTGTCGTAGGCTCGTTGCTAACGCGCGCGTAGTCACACATTGTGATCTCTTCCTCAATCCTTCACGCGATCCACCTCCCTCTCGATTTCAGTACGACACCCTCATCGAAACATTGGCCATCGGCCGCCGAGTAAGCCGACCGCTCAGCTGTGCAATTGCCATCAGAAATTAAGAATGACTTGATACGTCACCCACAGTCCATCCCGGATGGAGCTACACTTGTCAACACGCCTCAGTCCAACTGCGCCATCATCACCTGTCCAACAACAACGTGCGCTATATACCACGACGCTGAGCTCTTATCCAGGCTGTTGCTCTTAGGCGTCGTGCGAGAGAGAAAGTTCGGCAGTGGCGATGGAGATGCACTTTACCCCCCGCATAGAACATGGCGCGACAATGCGGTAGCGTAGGTAGAGCGCAGAGCGCCGAGCGCCATGTGATGCGACACAATGGCTCGCAATTTCTATGTGCGGTCAAAAACCATTATGGTGGCTAAGACGACAATACGAACAACATGACTCAACCCGAAAGAAGAGGGCAAGGCTGGAGGCATATGCGGGTATAGCATACGCGCAGCGGCAATATTCAGAGCAGTATGCAGTGCTAGTGGGAAGCTCGCACGCACCTCAGGAGCGGGAGTTAGAGGAGTGGGACAGCGATGACGGCGTATAGAACACCACCCTTTCACCAGCCATACGCGTCCACGGCCAGTATACTGTTGCCATAATGTGAAGCTAGTTGTTCATCACTATTGCTGAGCCTTGTCAACTATAATCATCGTGATGTAGATGATCATCTTTTCTGAATTGAAGCAAACTTTTGAGAGTGGACGAAGTGTGTGCATCCGTACCCGACAACCCATCTCAACCCGCATCCTTTCCATCTTTACCCTCCTCTGGGCATGCGGTCGAGGTGACCGCAACGTTCAATACATCCTTTTTTGCACATAGCACGCTTCCCACCGCGTGTCTTGTCATGTGCGAGTGCGACAGGTCGTTGTTCCCATGAGCGTCGACTCACTGCCTTGGCTTTGTGTCATCGGACTGAGTTGCGCTGACATCTCCAGTATTGTCAGCTCGAACGGAGTCAGAACCGGTGCTCGTGGTGTTCGTCTGGATATTGGACCAGGTAGATGCACGACGTTGTTTTGCTGGGAGAGGCTGGGTCAGTCGGCTTGGCCGGCGAGGGCGACGAAGCCTTTGCGATCACCAACCTTTTTTCAACGCTTTCTTGCTGAGTATGCGGTCTCCCATCATGCAAAAAGTCAGCCTGGAAATGATGCCAGTGCTGGACTCCCACGAGATGTAGCTGACGTAGCGAATGATGGCAGATGGATAGTGCCTTTGAACGTCGTTACTGTCGAAACCTCGAGAAGTGAAGCATGAAATGAAAGTTTAGAGGTAGATGCGCAAAAGGGGCAGAAATCGGTGCGCTCTCATGCTGCTAAGCGATTGTGGCGGAGGAGTGCCTGAACGATGGCTAGAATTAACACCACTGAGCAGTGACCATATCAGAAAGAGGGCACCACTAGCCTGAAGAACGACTGGCCAACGTCACTCTGAACAACAAGCCAAGGGTCTTCGGAAACATGCGGCTCGCCCGGCCGATGGGGATATGGGAGCGATCCCTATCAGTGAAGCTTGGACAGACGCCACTCGACCGGTCAGATTGGCGCGTCGCGGAGGAAGCGTCACGTCTTGCATTGTTCAACCCGCAGAAGGTAAACGCAATTGAGATGGGCGGTATTCGGAGGGCGTCGTCAGTGTGTATCTTCGGGGAATGATGAGCGTCCATTGCTACAACACATACGCTCGATCATGGAAAGTGAGAGGTATATATGGAGCAAGATCAAAGTGCGCGGTTCCAACTTCCGGAGGGGTTGAGGCTCAACAGTTGTCAATGCATCGTCAGGTCTAAAGTAGTTTAGCGATGTTTGAAGTGGAAAGTGGGGGAAACGTGACGGTTTCGCATTAGACTTTGCACAGACCCAATTAGGCTTGGCGTCGAGAAGATGGCGGTGAACAGGCAACCACCCATGATTTCCACCTGCACTCCTACAACAAACTACTGACATCTGTTCTGCTCGCTTGTCGTGCCTACAAACACGACCATTGTTTGGAAGTATCTATGCTGCTGTTTAGCATGCCTCATTTCACGCCGAACGACGATGGAGGTGACTTACGTGGTGATGAGGAGATAGAGTGGGAGGGAACGCGAGCCCATGTACTGAGCAGGTAAGGCAAACGCCATCGCATACAACGAGACGGTCATGATTCGCAGCTTCGAATCCCTGACAGCGTCTAAAGTTAGGATCGCGGCCGTCAAGCACAAGATAGCTGTTGCGATGACGATGTATTTCGAGAGGGCCCTGATCACACTAGCGTCAACGGCGCGCACGTCGGGTTCTTTTGATTTGAGCAAATCGCGAACCATCGGTACCTTGAGCATCAGGCGCCGTACTGGGCTGACGACAAGATCAAGGAAAGGATTCATCATCCAGTTGGCCAAAATGTGAGAGATCGGATCAAGGTCCTCACTGTGGATTGCGCCCAGATAGAGCGGCACCGGGTCCCCGTCTTTGCCATATCTCGATAGCAGTTGTCCGTTAACCGCCCGACGTCCTCCATAGTCACTTCCACTATGAGCACGATACCCCGCCATGCCCGATTTCGACGGCGATTTCGACAGAGCCATCTCACTCGAAGCTTTCACTGCCCGGCCTGTCACTCATGTCAGCGCAATGTCATGCTATACCACTGGATCGAAGATCTCATACGATGAGCAAACAAGCTTTCAGTCAAGTCGTTCATTATCATTATGAACGTGCTATCCAAATTCTTCTCGACCTTGGCCTGGCCGTGATCCCGAATAAAAAGTCTGACCGCAGCTGCACTGCGGAAGACCTGCGCCTCCAAGTACGCCCGTGTCATGGTCCATTCTTCGTAAAAGCGCTCGTGGATACCCGCTTGTGGAAATTCAGCAGTATGTTCCAACAGTTGGTCATGCTGAGCTAGAGCATGGATCAGTTCTTGCGTAGAGGGTGGCTCGCAACTGGTCCCAAACGTTTGGACGTTAGCCATGATAGGAAGTTCAAGAATGGGCTTAGAAGTCTTGAGATGAGACGTCAACGACTGAAAGTGCTTTGCGAACATGACATGAGAAGAGATGGAAGAGACGGCGACTGTGGCCTATCTATAGGGCGGTCGGCTGCATCGCGCACCTGGCAACATGATAACCTTGTATCTAGTATACTGCGTCCTGCAGTATCCTCGACTATTTTGGGAAAGACTCCAAGAGGTTGTCAGGCAGACTCATTATGTCGAACCGCATATCCAACAGTGGACGATACCCTATGGGCGTTGGTCATCGCCAGCCAGGATCATCACGGACTTCTTGGGGGCACACCGCCTGCGGCCGCTTTGATGACCTCCAAACGCCATGTCAGCCGTCGTTGTTAAGCTGTCAAGAAACCTCTCACCGGTTGTGCTTCTCGCCATTCTCTAATACGTTGCCAGCCTGCAGCCTTCACACCACGACGACTAGAAGGCAGGACTTGGCACCAACTAGGAGTTGAATGGGGATGCCACGAGAGCATGTTCATGATCATGACAACGCGCTACGAATGCGTCAGTCCTCAGCCAGCGCCCATGATGGTGTGCCGACCTGCATGTCATTATGCTAAGCTCGGCGAGGAAGCTTCTAATTAACGTTGTGCCGAGGAGTCCGTTGCGAGACTGATACCAGGGCTGGAAAGACGAGATTCTGATTCAATGGCGCTTTTGGACGGACTTGTTTTATCGGAAAAGATTATCTGTCGCACGGGTCGTGCCGAACTCACAGAACCTTCTCCATCCGAAGCGAACCCAGCATGTCAGTGCCACGGTCAGGCTGCTGAGCTCATCAACCCCGCCACGAACACCACAGCCAGCTCACCTTCTCATCAACGGAATCTGCCTGACGTCCTCGATCGTCGAGATGGACAGGGTCTCAAGAAGCGCGACATGATGGCCTAAGCTTTGAAACTAGGCAACGACATCATTGTGATGGGCCACCCACACCATGCTTCAAAGTAAATTTACTGAGCTCTCGTTTGCTCCCTTCCAACGCGCCAGCGCGTCAGGACTCATCGCGCTATCAGATGACTCCTAACGCGCAGATGCAATGCAATGCAGAAGATCAAGCCGCATCGCAGCTGGAAGAACCTTGGAGGGGAAGGTCTTCTTTCGATGTGTAAAGCCACCGCGATTAGGGCTAGCGACGCCGTCGCAATTATCAGTCGATCTATGGTACGATCAAGAGTCGCTGCATTCTACAGGCTCGCTGATGGAGCTTCCTGCTCTTTGAACACTCCACGTCGCCCTCATAATTACCGCAACAACATCGCCACAGAGACAGCTTCTGTTTTGGTTCTGGCATGAAAGCGCACAAAAGCATTATCTTCAGAGGTTACAGGTATATTCCCTCATTCACCGATTTGAGAGCCTCACGATTTTGCCCTCCTTGTGCAGTCCTTGTGTCGTTGGCCAGCTCATCAATCTACACCGCTCCTCCTTCAGACCTTCAGCCTTACTACCGTCTACCTCTCGCTCCCAGTTTTCCGGGTTCAAATGCATTTTCGGATAGCCACCTACGAAAGCATGGCAGATGTGCTCTCAGTCTGTGTCTGCTAAGTAGCCTAGCGTCAAGTGTTTTCCATACTCATCCCCCGCGAGCTTCACCGGTGTTGATATAGTTCTTTCATCATCCTCCCTGGCGAAAATATGCGCGTCTCCCTATACAGGCTGCCCAACCTACCTTGAAAGCGAGAGAGTGTGGGTTGGCACAACGAACAACTTCGGGCGGCGAGGACCAATCGACACCCACCCAGCCCCGCAACATCCCACCCCGGCCCACGCCAGATGCCGTACGGGCCGTTGCTGACGATCCTAGAAGGGAAGCACCGCAGCGCAGCCTTCCTGCACAATTATGTCGTGCTACTGATTGTGTGCAGCACCAGCTGCAAGTCTAACTAGACGCTAATTCCTAGCATTTGCCACCCATCTTGTGAACGACGGCCAAGCGCGCGTTTCCACGTACGTATAGTCTGACACGCATAGAAGATATGACAGAAGGCAGGATCTGCTCCTACAATTCAACGCAGCGGTGAGCATGGACAGCGCATTAGATCCTACGATTGCTGGCCGACCTTCACGAGCAACCATTTGATGCAGCATTTAATCAGGTCTACGAGGTGCATAGAAGGAATGGAAATTGTCTCAAGCCACTAGTCGTGAGCGAAAACCTGATCGTAAGTAACCATAATGCCAGGCAGACATGGTTGTCTTGATGGTGGTCCACATCACCCTAGTTGCGGCGGACTCGAAGCCTTGCCTCTAACGAAGCCCGACGGGCAAGCCGCCTTGCTGCCTGGACTCATCTTCATATAGAAGATCATTTGCCTTGTCTCGGTATTTTCTGCCAATATCTTAGGCAAACTAGCAGGGCGCAAGAAGACTAATGAGGTGCTTCAAGAATTGGAAGAATCCAAGCAAGATCAGCTGGAGGCTACAGGAGTGGTGTAACTCTCGCTCTCATCATAGCATCATTCCTCCTAGTATGACGACTGCTGGTGCTGCGGAACTTGTCATCTCTTGTCGTTGTGGCTCGTGTGCCAAAGATTCCATCGTGAAAGCTCAACGCCAA
>TARA_R110002003_G_scaffold200_1_pt1 | contig 35468 bp, 43 predicted proteins | sample TARA_R110002003 | Tara Oceans TARA_R110002003 (sample SAMEA4396441) | marine metagenome | biome: Westerlies Biome; feature: [SRF] surface water layer (ENVO:00010504); material: water (ENVO:00002006), including particulate matter (ENVO:01000060) such as... | depth 5 m | reverse complement strand
AAAATATCCCAAGCTCGCATCAAGATTAGGTGCAATGGGTGCGGCAGCTGGTGGGTTCAGCGGCATGCGGTAACGGACTGTGCATAAAACGTTTTGAAGGAACGGGATACCTGTGTAATGACTGTCCCTGGCGTTGATGATGGAGAATCTTTCCGCTCATGTATATGTATCGACTCCCCGAGAATGAGACGACATTGTTGAAGTGCGACTGTGGAAATGGTATTTGTGCCAAGCTCAAGGGCTAATTACCGTCAAGTCGACACGACCTGCTCCGACAAAAAAGACGTCGGGTCCCGCACATGCATCCAATTATTCCCCGCTCAACTGCAAGATCAACGTGCTCGCGACATCCAAGAATGGGAACGGACTCGTGACCACCTTCTCGCCCTCCTTCCTGCCTGCGCCTACTTCTTCCGTCCTTTCCCTCAGCACGCCCTTTCCTCCCTCGCGCAACTCTCTTGCGAGGTCATCCGGCAGTGGCTCGCCTTCGCCCAGCCGTCTCCAGACGCCTTGCTCATCGTCCCATCCATCTTCGTGATGCTGTGGTTGTGACGAAGACAGCGCGAGATTCGATATCGACGTGTTCGACGTGGACGCGGCTTTGACTTCGCGGACGAGATTGGAGACAAGTCGCTCGTAGCCGGCGCACTTGAAGTCCACGACGAAGAAGTCGCGATCTATGCTGTAGAGCTGGATGGAGACGTAAATGTACACGGCTTCGTCGGGTTGTGGGTAGTCCTCGCCCATGGAGGCTGCCTTTTCTGCTGGAGTCATACCTTCAACGTGGTGGTTCAGGCTCGATGTGCTGGTGTTAGTCGAGCTGCGTCTCCTCAAGCCAGATGGATCGTTTGCGAGATCCACGCGCGAGGAATGTGTTGACGAGGGATGCGCCACGCCCGGCGGAAACATGCCGTCTTTTCGAAAGCGTGCGTTGATTACCCATGGGTCTTCTGGGATGTGGTAGCCCCAGTCGTTGGTGTGGTTGTAGTGCTTCTTCTCCCGTCCGCGCGGTTCGTCAGACTCGCCATTACGCACAGTCAGGGGCTCGCGATGGGGCGAATCGCTACCAGTGTCCTTCTCATCGGCAGAGTCGTGCGACGAGATGGACGAGCTTCGTGAATGACTTCGCGACTCTGATCTTGAACGTTCTTGTGACGCCCGTGAACCGCTCCGACTACGCGATCCGCTTCGACCACCAGCTTTGCGTATTTTTGGCACTTCCCAATCAGCACCCATGGCCTTCAACGCCTTGAAGATCGCAAGCATAGCCTCGGCCGGCTGGTTTCTTGATCTTATGCCGAACTGCCACTTGGTTGGTCGAGGCTTCTTCGCGGGCAAGGACGTCATCGGTTCTGGTCGTGACCTGCTTGCATCGGGAAGTGCGCGAAAGTTTGGCTTCAGCCTTCGTGCTGATATCTGCCTCTGCTCTTCTGTCTGCTCTGGGGTGGGCGGTAGGCCGTCGTGCTCCGGCTTCGGCGGCGGTCTCGGGTGACCCTTCATGTATGCTTTGTGGTACTCGGTCAAACTGCTTGGAAGTATAGCGACTGTGCTGACGGGACTTCGAACGCTTGCCAGCTGACTGCTCGCATTTGAGCCCTGTCGTGCTCTCTCGTGGTCTGATGATGGCTGTATGACTTGCGGTCTCGATACACTGCTCAAGCGCTCCGGTATGGAAGTGCTCAGATAGCTCTCTGGATGTGTTGGCGGTGACTGCGCCAGAAACTGTGTGAGGTGACTTTCTTGAGTCATGAGTGCTGTAATCGAACGTCAGTCAACCTGCACGAGTTATAACAACAAAGATGCCTCACGGTTTTCCTTCATGATTTGGTTTTCCCGGACGATCAGGTATGCGTCCTTGATCGCGCTCGGCTCGTCACGCGCCAGTGCTTCTTGCACATCGTGCTTTGCGTAACCCATCGTCTTGCCCAGCTTTGTAACGACCGTTTCGTGCAGCTTCTGTACGACAGGTGCAGGGGCGGCCGGCGCAATCGCATTTGGGTCAATGGCCTTGTTGGGATCTACACCACTGTCGTAGAATTCTTGCGCGGGTGGCTCCAGATATGCAGGTAGGTCCTTTGTGAACCATGGATCCTGGCGGATCTCGCCTATTGTGATGCGGTGCACTGGGTTGACCATCAACATTTTCTTGATCAAAGACACCGCGCCAGGGGACAGGTAACTGGGTATGCTGTAGTTCCCGGCTGCAATCTTCTTGAACAGCGTCGGGATGTACTCGTCATCGAACGGAAGTCGTCCTACCAGCAGGACGTAGAGGATGACACCGCAACTCCATACGTCGACTTCAGGCCCAGCGTACAGCTTTCCCGAAATGACCTCAGGCGCAGCATAGTTTGGGCTGCCGCAGCTCGTCTTGAGGAAATTGCCGTCTGTCATGATGTTGCTCAGCCCAAAGTCGGCGATCTTGACATTGTATTGGTCGTCCAGCAGCAGGTTCTCTGGCTTCAAGTCTCGGTGCACAATCTTGTGGCGGTGGCAGTACTCGACGGCGCAGACGATCTGCTGGAAGAACTTGCGCGCCTTGTCCTCCTGCAGCCGTCCGTTGTTGACGATGTAGTCGAACAGCTCGCCGCCCGCGTATTCCAGCACCATGATGATCTCGGTGTGTGTGGTTATCACGGTGTAGCTGGAGTCGTCAGTACTAGGCTTGTCGACTACGCGCTTGCACTTACAGCTTGATGATGTGGGGATGCCGCAGCAGCTGCAAGTACTGGATCTCGCGCTCGATCCTGCCGGCCATGTCTCTGGTGACCAGCCGCTTCCGATTGATGATCTTCAGAGCGACCTTCTGCCCGCTGACCTGGTGCGTGGCCAACTTGACTTTGCCAAACGAGCCCTCGCCCAGCGTCTTCACGATGGTGTACTGCCCCAGCCGCTGGCTTGCCTTGGAGTCGCGGCTCTTGCTCTCCTGCAGGACCGTCGTCGGCGCAGCGGGCGGGGCGGCGAAGTCGACGGTCCTGGTCGTGCTCCCTGCTCCCCGCCGCGGGTGCGGCATGGAGATGGACAGCTCCTCGAGATCCTCATTGTCTATGGCGGCGGACATGGCGGCGACGACGAGCCCGCAGCGGGCGTGAGGATGCCGTCGGAGATATTGTGCACGGGTGCGGAGAAGCCTGTTGCAGGTGGAGGTGGATGGCGGGGTGTGGAGCGCTGCAGGAGTAATGTCAAGTTAGCAGGTCTGCCGACTCAGAGGGCGGGCGCAGGGCCCAGCAGAACGGGAGGGGTGATTGGCATGTGAAGCAGCTGTGCGAACAAATTTGTTGGGACGTTTCATTTCCCACCTTCGACCAAGCACGAGTAGGGACTACTTACGTCACGGCGTCCCGAGTGAAGCTGTGCGCGGCTCCGGCGTGGGCGACCGTGCTCGACCGACCCAGTGCTCTGCTCACAGCCCCAGATGAGCAGCGAAGGCGACCATCAAGGGGAGCGTGGCACGAGAGGGACCTTGGTGGCTTTATGCGTGTAGCTGCTTGCGGCCGCTAGACGTGACTGATCGGTGTGAGCGTGCAGCCAGATCCTGCACGCATTGATTGACAGTCGTCGACGGCGATTGAGGGACCGCGGAGAGCGCAGTGGGAGTGGGGCCTTGCCGGCGGTGCACGGGGAGGCGGAAGCAATGGGGTGCAGCCGGGTGTGTGAATGGAGGAAGCTGGTCTACTGTGTGGAAGTGAAAGAGACGGCGGGGGTCTACCGGTAGCTGTGCAGCGTGTATCGTGAACGCACCCCGCCATGCGTCGAGAGTGAGGCACCGCGCGACTCACTCACGGCCGATCTTCGGCTGCCTTATCGTGGTAATGCCAGGCCGAGCAGCCGCGATCCAACAACAGCAACAACAGCAACAACGATAGCAACAACATAAACACGGGCAGGAAATGGTCTGCTGTATTAGTAACCTCCAGCGATGCGAACTATATAGCCGTTCGCAGCATCCCGCCGTCAGCCCTAGGATGGCGACCCGCATTGGCTTCGGCAACATCCGACTTCCGACCCTCGTGACCCTCGAGCATGCGCATCCCACATGTCCCTCGCAAACAGAAACCTTCTGATCGGTAGTCTATGCTCTCCAATCGGCGTCTTCAAGGAGCAACTCCGCCCGCAGCTGGGTCCAGCCTCATCTGAAGCAGAACATCCGGCCCAGGCCGCGCTGCTGCACCTCACGCCGAGCTGCACCGTCCACGTAGACAGCCTCGCCCTCGCTGGTCGAGCTTGCACTGCTCACGTGCTTGGCCTTGTTGTTGCCAAACAGCTTCAGCAGCAGCACCATGGATGCAGCGCTCACGATGCTGCCGCACAGAATGCCAATCATGACCAGATTGCTCTTGCGGTATCTGTGAGGGCCGGGCTTGGCATCCGCGGGCCACCCCGAGTACAGCGCGTACGTGGTCAGAATGCTGCCCAGGTTTCCAAGACCAGACACGAGCGCGCTGGCTGCTGCGACGCCGACTTCTCCGTGGCGTGGTTGGAAGATTTCGTTTGTCCAGGCCATGCAGATGGGAACGGTTGGGCCGAGTCCGAAGCCAACAAGGAGTACTCCTCCATATCGAGTCCAGTTCTGTGCAAACGTGGCCATCAGGAGCCCTGAGATCTGGATCATGACAGCGCCGCTGAAGAACCACGCGCGGTAGCGGTGGAAGCGGTCCGAGAGCGGGGTGACGAGCAGGATTGCGAGTGCGTCCATCTGGTCGAATCAATTGACGAACGTGAAAGCTTTAGCAGGCACTTACAAGCCAAATCGGCGCAGAAAGCAAGCTGAGCTGAATGCCGGTCAATTTCGGGTTGATGCCTCGAATAATCACCGTGGCATATGCTTGCGTTCCGTTGCCGACGCCGACCACACCAAAGTACATGATGACGAGTGGGTAGATCCTCCAATCGATCATAATGTGCCAAACGTCCTTCATGGTCCACATACCGCGGTGGTAGACTCTGGTAAGGTCCTCGTAGTGGATACGCGCATCTTCGCCGCTCAAGGCTGGCTTGCCTTTGGGCAGGAGTCTCTTCCATCCGGTGCGCTCATGGACCTCTCCTGGCGGTAGCGGTCTGTCTGGCAGCCACCAAAGGAGCGACACACCAACGATGAAGCCCACGATGCCGTACAGGAGGAACATCCACTGGAAGCCAACGAGACCACCAACGCCATCCATCTTCTGGAAGCCGGCCGACACCAAGCCTACGACCGCTGCTGAGATTTGGGAGGCAGTGAAGTAGCGGCCAATGCGCTTGCCGGTTCTTGATGGCGGGTAGAAGAGTGTCAAATAGTATGACATGCCCGGCCACATGCCTGCAATGACGATACCAAGGAGTAGTCGCAGCAGACTAGGAGAGGTTAGGCTCTAATATGTTCAAGTCAGGGGGAGCGTACTAGAGGTTCCATGCGGCGTTCATTGCAGTCAAGCACATCCCAATAATACCAACACAAGTGACAATCCTGCTCATCCAAGCATGCGGACTGACCCTCGACATGATGAGGTTGGACGGCAGGTCGAAGATGACATAGCAGACGTAGAACAAGGCCAGACCGGTAGACACCTGCTTCGGCGTGATGTTGAGCACAGATCCAAGATCATGGCCTTTGTCGATGTTCATAGTCTGCGCAAGGCCAATGTTGGATCGAATGGCCGAGGACATGAAGTAGAGTACCCAAAACGCTGGCAGGATTCGACGATCAAGCTTGCTGCACTCCAGTCAGTACGAGGGTATCGGTACGACTTTGTGTACCCACGCGTAAACCTTCTCGATTCTGTCGATATTGATCAATTCAGGTCCAACCTCGACGTCATGATGCTGTTCACCAAGCTTGGGTGCACTCGTCGCAGCGGCGCCCTTCTCTGTCGGGGCTCGCCCGATCTCCGCTGATGCCATGCTCACAATGTGTTTCAAGGAAAGAAGATCTTGACAAGAGTCAGCACTTCAACGACTCTGGCACATCATATCAGCCACTAAGCCGACACTGGCCGGGACATCGTCTGCCCAGCAGCTGTCCATGTCATTCGCCAACGCGAAGGTTTTGCAGCGGGTGGGGTTGCGCTAGCTGTGGTTGGGGGAATGATGCACTCCAGGCGAGGGCTGCGCGCGGGAACCACGCGGGATAGGACTCAGCGGTCTGGCAAGACTTTGGCCGTGTACCTCGGGACTGGTGCCAGCATGGAACGGTCCAGCTCCGGCGGTGTGGCAGGAGGTCTAGCGATGGCAAGGGTTTGGTGATCTCCCGCTAGACGGAGCTTGGCCGGAACATCGTCATGAATACAGCGGCATGAAATATGACATCAATTGAAGCTCGTGTTTTGTGCCGAGTTGCTCCGACGCAGCAACCTTTCTCTTAAGTATGTTTCCAAGTACCGTCGCGTGTTCGACGCGCAGCATACGACCGGGCTTCAGAGCTCCCACACTACTTCTACGAGGCTCAAGAGCAGTCTCAACGCTGCAAGAGAACAGGCACATTGTCAGTGCACGGCCATCCCCTCTTTTCCTCGCTCACAAGTGCAGTATATACACAAGCACCCAGTAGACCCCAAATCATCGCTCCTCTCGCTTCTCCCCACCGAACCGCCAAACCAGAAACTCGCAATCGGCGCATGCACTGCACTGCCTCCGACACCGCAGAACTTCACTCCAAACCCATCGTTCCTACCCATACTGTCCGCCGTCTACGCGAAACACGCAACCTCTGATCCCTCGGTGCAGTCCCAAGCCGCTGTATTTGGCTCGCCAGGAGGCTTCAACCTCTCTCATCCCAGCGACGGCACGGGCGCCGCAACACATCAAGGCGGTGCTGGTGGCGCAGGACACGGTGGATGGATTCATGTCAGCGATGCGCGGAATCCACCTGATTACGGGCGTATTGCGTGGCCCGAGGACATTATTGGAAGCGTAGAGGTGGATGGAGATGGGAGATTCACAGACGGCACGGGCAGGTGGCAGGATAGCGGGACCTATCGGATCGTGACGAGGGAGGGGATATTAGGCTTGAGCGAGTACATGATGGGCAAGTTGAAGGAAAGATTGACGCAATTGGAGCGGGAGAATTAGAGTGGCCGAGGAATGGAAGATGGGTGTGCATGGACATGTGTACATCGTATCAGCCTCGGACTTCCCTGCTTTCTTGTATCGGTCTATGGGGTATCATATGCACATCCTCCTATGTCGTCCAGTCCGTTCAGCTCAACTCTCCAGCCTCCAGTTGCTCGAGGAAGGCCTTGGAGAACCTTACGGCCTGCTCATACGCGACTCTGAACCCATCGTTTCCGCCGTAATACGGATCGTCTACCTCCTCACCCCGCCCGCCTCTTCTCTTCGTCCCGCCAAAATCCCCAAACAGCATTACCTTGCCGACACCTTCTTCGCTCCCCTGCTTCTTAACTTCTCGCTGTCGCAGCCGGAGCAGATCCTCGAGGTTGTCGTCGTCCATTGCAAGTATGTATTCGAAGTTGGCAAAGTCTGAGGTCGGGTAGAACTTGCGCGCTGCGTGGCGGTACGACGTTATCCCATTTGCGCGGAGGGTCGACATGGTTCGCGAGTCGGGGTCGTTGCCGATGTGGTAAGCGCCTGTGCCGCAGGAATCGATGTTTGATATGAGAGGGTGTGGGGGCTTGTCGGCGGGCTTCGTTATGGAGTGGAACACGCCTTCGGACATTGTCGAGCGGCATATGTTTCCCAGACAGACGAAGAGGACCGAGACTGGCTTGGGCGAGCTGGCGTCACCCATGATGGCGGCGAACGACTGTACAGATGCTACGTGGTGTACTCCTGGGTAGATCTCGGTAGATCTCGGTAGAGGTGTCTGCGATGTGAGGTGGTGAGGATGAAGGGCGGAACAGTTCCTGGTTCGGCTGCCAAGCCAGCCAACTGCCTTCAACAGCTCGGCATCCGTGTACTGCTTCGGAGACGACAACCTGAGGCAAGACCTTGTTCGTCAAGGCCATCTCGGCAGCCACCAAGCTTTGCACATGACAAACAAGGCTGCCAATTCCCCACAGGGCTATGGCTCCTCCTTGGTCCTGGGCGTCGCTTAGGAGGCTCGGATTGGGAAATGCCAGTCAGCCTTCTCCCAGTCAGCCGTACGAAGCTGAGGTGCGTTACGGGAAGGGCGACTGAACACCAAGCAGCGAAGCGACAGGAGTTCCGAGCAAGCAGCGCAGCAACATGGCATTCCACGACGGCGGCACCAAACGTCAAGTATGTAGATGACCAGACATTTGACAGCCGTTGCGGATGATCTCATATGATGCCGCAAATAGCACGGCTTCGTAACTGCATGCGGCTGTGCGGCAGATTAGCCACAGCGACAGGGATCCTTCGCTTGGGTTTCACGCTGCGCCGTGGCTGCACCTGAGCGAACAATGAGCAGGGCGACGGCGCTGGGCTGAAAACGAGGACAGCATTTGTAGACGCGAGCCCCCGCTGTGAATGCGGACGTCCTCTTGTCTTGACGCGACCTGTCGCATTCTGACCGCGCAACTGCATCTCCCCGCCTGCACGACCGCCGTTGCTGTGGTAAACACGGAGCCGCTGATCCGGCCCACCATTCGCATCTGAAACCGTGCGCCGGTCGATCAGTCAACGCGCTCAAGACTGTTCGCGCAGTCGCATCGGGAAGCATAGTGCCGCACGCACATCCAGGGCGCAGCAAGACAGGCGATCCGATGAGCTACAATCGGCTAGGTTAGTACACGACCACCTAGCAACGGCACACAGCACACACGATTGCGTCGCACCACGCGGGCTGTGCCAAGTCCCCAGATATCAGGAAGCTTTGCTGCCGTTCCGCGCAAGCCTCTACCACCGACTGACGCTGCTATCGCGCAGGTTCACAAGGCGGTGCCGACGACTACGAAATGGACCCCCGAAGACCTGCAGGGCGGACGCCGTCTCCTGGCCAGCCTCTACGCAGCTACCAACTCGAGGACCGCTATGCCTCCCCCGGGCCCCTCGAGATCCCAATGGGCCCCAACCCGGCTGCAGCGTCTGGCGACCGCCTGCCGCTACAACCCAGCGTACGTGTACTGCGAGCGCAACCTGTGGCCGGAACGACTTTGCGGATATTTCAGCCCTCAGTCTGACTATGGGCGCTCCGCGAAGGCATTCAGGCTGTGCGCAGGGAATCGCAGATTTGCATGCTAACAGCTGCAGTACTCGGTTGAAAACATCCCCTACACCGCAGGAAACTACCACGACGACTATGATCCCCGGCCTGGCGCCATTCGCCATGACACCGACTACTCCCTCGATCCGCAGGCGCATCACGACGCGTACTACAGCCAGCCCTACGATCCCTCTCCGCACGACGAGAGCCCGCATCGCCCGTATGGCACGACCCCTGACCACTACTGGCAAGACGACGACGCGGGGCGACCCATGATCCACGGCCAGAACTCGTACGGGCCGGATCCTCACGAAACAGACCACGACCTGGACCAGCATCCGGACAACCCATTCCACGACGAGCCTGCGCCTGCGCCGACTCCCGCGCCAATCAAGCGATGGAAGACGGTCAAGGAGGTGCAGCTGTTCAAGGGCAATTTGGTGCTGGATTGCCCCATCCCGCCGCGGTTACTGAACCAGGTACCACATGCACAGCCTCCCGAGCGTGACGAGTTCACCCACATGCGCTACTCGGCCGCCACGTGCGATCCCGCCGACTTTGATGCCGAGCGATTTACGCTGCGCCAGAAGCTGTTTGCGAAGCCCAGGCACACGGAGCTCTTCATTGTCGTCACCATGTACAACGAGGAAGACGAGCTGTTTGCGCGGACCATGACGGGTGTAATCAAGAACATCGAGTACATGAACTCGCGAACCAACAGCAAGACGTGGGGCAAGGACGCGTGGAAGAAGATTGTCGTGTGCGTCGTCAGCGACGGCCGTGCTAAAATCAACCCGCGAACGCGAGCTGTCTTGGCGGCGCTTGGTGTCTACCAGGATGGCATCGCCAAGCAGCAAGTCAACGGCAAGGATGTGACTGCGCATATTTACGAGGTATGGTGCCATGACAGGATTGGACCGGAGTTGTGGCTAACGGACCGCAGTACACCACACAGATGACGCTCGACATCAAGAAGGGCGTCGTTGGGGTCAAAAAGGGCAACACACCCGTGCAGATGCTCTTCTGCCTGAAAGAGAAGAATCAGAAGAAGATCAACTCCCATCGATGGTTCTTCCAGGCCTTCGGTCAGGTCCTGGACCCCAACATTTGCGTGCTCATCGATGCTGGAACGAAACCCGGCAAGGACTCCGTCTACCAGCTATGGAAGGCCTTTGATCTCGAGCCAATGTGCGCAGGTGCCTGTGGTGAGATCAAGGCCATGTTGGTGCGGGGGAAGAAGCTGTTGAATCCCCTGGTGGCCACTCAGAACTTTGAGTACAAAATGAGTAACATCCTGGACAAGCCGCTGGAGTCAGCATTCGGTTTCATCACTGTGCTTCCCGGTGCCTTCTCCGCCTACCGCTATGTTGCCCTTCAGAACGACAAGGCTGGCCAAGGCCCGTTGGAGAAGTATTTCGCCGGTGAGAAGATGCATGGTGCAAACGCCGGCATCTTTACTGCCAACATGTACCTCGCTGAGGACCGTATCCTCTGTTTCGAGCTGGTGTCTAAGCGCAACTGCCATTGGATCCTGCAGTACGTCAAGTCGGCTAGCGGCGAGACGGACGTACCCACAACCATGGCCGAGTTCATCAGCCAGCGTCGAAGATGGCTCAACGGCTCCTTCTTCGCCGCTGTCTACGCTTTGGCACACTCCTTTGACATCTTCCGCAGCGACCACTCGTTCTTGCGCAAGATGATGTTCCTCGTCGAATTCATCTACCAAACCATCAGCATGATCTTCGCCTGGTTCGCCCTCGGCAACTTCTTTTTGGTTTTCCGCATCCTCACTGCATCCCTCCAGGTACCGCTAGGAACGACCGGCAAGGTGCTCTTCATTGTCTTCGAATGGCTGTACATCTCCGTCCTGATCTCCTGTTTTATCTTATCGCTCGGCAATAGACCACAGGGTTCCAACAAGTGGTACATGTCGATGGTTTACTTCTGGTGTGTCATCATGGTATATTTGATGTTTGCATCAATCTTCATCACCGTCAAGTCCGTTCAGACCCAGATCAAGAACAACAAGGGCTTCAACGCAGCGGACCTGCTGAAAGACAAGATCTTTGCAACGCTGGTCATATCACTGCTCTCGACGTACGTGATGTGGTTCGTCGTCTCCATCCTCTTCCTGGATCCGTGGCACATGTTCACATCCTTCATCCAGTACCTACTGATGACGCCAACGTACATCAACATTCTCAACGTCTACGCTTTCTGCAATACCCACGACATTACCTGGGGCACCAAGGGAGACGACAAGCCTGAGAAACTACCCTCGGTCACCACCAAAGCTGATGGTAAGGCGGACATCCACGCTCCAACAGACGATGCGGATCTGAACACACAATACGAGACCGAGCTGCGTGCCTTTAGCACAAAATGGAAGGAGGAGAAGAAGATTCCGTCGCCTTCGGAAAAACAAGAAGACTACTACAGGGGGTTCCGGTCTGGCGTCGTGCTTTTCTGGATGTTCTGCAATTTAGGTCTATCGGCGCTTGTTCTTCAAGCTGGTGGACTTGAGCTTACTGTCAACGATCCGGACGAAGCGCAAGCAAAGCAGACCCAGGCGGCGACCATATATCTAGCCGTCGTGCTGTACAGCGTTGCAGGCTTGGCTGCCTTTAGGTTCATCGGCGCAATGTGGTTCCTGGTGGTTCGCATGGTAAGTGCCGCGATGGCCTTCAGACACGTATCCCCGATATTTCGTGCTAACGGAAATCATAGTTCCGCGGTGTATGATCGACCGCCTGCTGCCAGGGTCGACGGATTTACGACTAGCTTGTTGGCGTCGGAGCCCCGCATTGGGTTGGTTGGATGCCTTGAGGGCCTTCAGTCTCACGTATGGATGTTCATGACATGATGCCAGCTTTGGCAACAGCACGCTGTTTGAGCGTTTGTAGGATGAGTATAGATACCTCACTCGTCCGTTCTCACTCAGCTTGCTTGTCCGTCTGTCTGTTCCTGTGCCACTCAATGTTCTTTGACGCTGCGTGCTGGATCAACTTCCTTCTCACCCTCATCTCACTCCATGTATGGACTCGCACATCTAAACCCTGACTTGCTCCTTCTCTTTATGGATTTCCTCCTCGCCTTCACCGCGTGGTCGTCGTCATCAAGATTCAGGCACGGGCCTCCCGCTGGCTCACCGCATATATCAACAACCAAAGCAACCTTTGCAGCTGCTCTCCCACCTCGTCCAAACCTCTTACTCTACCTTCCGCTCAATCCGCTTTTCTAGCTACAGCCTGCAAGGTGCTTGCGGGCTTGCCTCCCTGTCTCTCCCCATCAGCCTTTCGTGCAACGATCATACGTCCGACGTCGAGCTCCGCTTCGGTGAGTGACCATCAGATCGCTCCTGCCGCATCGAGAGGTCTTGGCAAACAGTCCCAACAAATCTGAGCCTCCCTCTCAATCTGCAACACCACGCTAACAATACACCTTCAAGGCCGACTTCGACTGCAACCTACCTCACTTTACACAACCACTAGATCATCAAAGACGAGTCGCCATCATGTCTTGGGACACCGGAGCTGCTGGTATGTGCCTTACGCCTTTTCTTGCGCTGCGCATTACTGACACATACAGGTGCCGATGAATGGAAGGCCGACGCTGGTGGCGCTGACAGCTGGAACGGCGGTGGCACCGTCGATGCCGGCGCCGGCGAGTCTTGGGGCGGCGGCGGCGATGCTGCTGGCGACGGCGGCGGTGGAGGTGATGGTGATCAGACATGTCGCATGTGAGTACCCATCTTGCCATGCGCATGCACGACAAGCGGCTCTTACCCTGTGAAAATTTGCGCTCTTGACATGCTATGTAACTGAACTAAATCTTCGCAGCTGCAACCAGACTGGCCACTTCGCCCGCGAGTGTCCCGACAAGCCCGAGGGCGGCGGCCTCACTGGCGAATGCTACAACTGTGGTGAGGTAGGCCACAACAAGGCCGACTGTCCCAACCCTCGTGTCGAGCGCCCCTTCACGGGCATCTGCAACGGCTGCGGTGTTGAGGGTCATTCCGCTCGCAACTGCCCTTCCAATCCGCAGAAGTGCAAGCTGTGCGACAAGGAGGGCCATGTTGCCATGGACTGCAAGGAGCAGCGCATCGTCGACTGGACTGGTGTACCTGAGATGGAGGGGGAGGCTGCCTGGGCTGCCCTTATCGACGCTGCCAAGGAGAAAGACCTCGATGCCTTCCGCGTCGGCCTGCGTGCCTATGCTCGCGCTGTTGCTGACCAGTTCAGCCTGCCCGCTGTCGAGGAGTGCTTGCGCGAAGAGAGCCTCGGTGTGTATCTGATTGCACAGCGGCAGGAGATCGATCAACGCTTTACCATCATCGATCCTGTTGGCAATGCCGACCGCGAGTATGTTCTCTCGGTCCAGCTGTCTGCTAAGCCCCGTCGTGCGAAGCTCGCCCAAGGCTGGCCTGAGAGCCCTGAGCAGAACCTCCAGCGTCTCGCCTCGGCCGGCTTTGTCCAGGATTGCGGTGTTCCGATTTGCAGCAACTGTGGCGAGAAGGGCCATATCAAGAAGGTACGCTAGTCGGCTCAGAGCTTCATGAGACGCTACTAACATACTGTCAGCGCTGCACGCAGGAAGTTCCTGAGTTTGAGTCAACGCAGCCCACCATCCAGTGTGTGTACTGCAAGGAAGACGGTCATCGTGCACGCGACTGCCCTAAAGAGCGATTCAACCCTTACGCATGCAAGAACTGCAAGCAGGAGGGCCACAACGCCAAGGAGTGCCCTGAGCCTCGCTCGGCTGAGGGTGTCGAGTGCCGCAAGTGCAACGAGACTGGCCACTTCTCCAAGGACGTAAGTCGTGACCATGCTACTAAGCTGAGAGAACTTGCTGATAGTCATAGTGTCCCAACGTCGCCAAGCGTACCTGTCGCAACTGCGGCTCCGAGGACCACATGGCCAAGGAATGCGACCAGCCTCGTAACCCCGACACTGTTACCTGCCGCAACTGCGACGAGCAGGGTCACTTCTCCAAGGACTGCCCCAAGCCACGCGATTATTCTAAGGTTCAGTGCAAGAACTGCCAGCAGTTTGGACACACTATCAAGGTATGTGCCTGCGGTGACTATTGTACGGTTCTTACTGACTCAAACAGCGCTGCAAGGAGCCTATTGCTGAGGGTGATGCCATGGGCGACGGCGGCGCCGTTGGCGGTGAGGGTGGCTGGGGTGCCAGCGAAGATACTGCCGCTGCCACTGGAGGGGAGTCATCCTGGGGCGGTGGTGACGCCGGTGGTGGTGGATGGTAGATGTGCATACCGTTGGGAGAGATGAGTTCGTGAACGACGCAATCAGAAAGGGTTGCAAGGAAGGAGCCTTTCGACGGGGAAACGCAGTCCTGGCACCGTGGACTCATGATGGATGTCTCAGCAGCACATGCTATGTTTTCGATTAGCTTCCCGACTGTGTGGTAACCCTGCGGCTGCCCAGATTTCGTTAGCTGCTCGCGAAGATGTCAAAAGAGTGTCAATCTCTGGTTGACATGCCCAAATCAAGACGATTACCAATCACATGCATTGCATGCCTTATCACCCGGCCCTTCGTCCATTTCGTTTTCGTTTTCCTACTCTCGCTTCAACTGTCTCACCAACTCCTCCGCATCTTCCTTCAAGCGGCGAATCATCTCGTTGCCGAGGGCGCCTGTGTCCCGCCAAGGTCTGGAGGGCTGGATGTAAATATTGATTTGATTTCAAGCACGTTCCTTCATTGTATGTTGTATCATGCCCAAATTCCATGGCTATCGTACAGACTTGTTGAGCAAAAGGCTCTGAATACGCTCCGCAAGCGTCACCCTCTCTGCCAAAGTTAAGCGACATGCCGAATCACAATGTACAAATACCGTTGTTAAATTGTTAAGAAGTGGAAATAGTCTGAATCTGCGGACCACGGACGCAGCGAGGGCGAACAAGTGATTGCTATCCTTCATGACGTCCAAGTCAATGCCAGCGCGATGCGGTCCTCGAACAAGGTCTACATAGTTCAGACCTTGCAGCGATGGGAACTCTGACCTTCGAGGCGATGTATTCAGGATCCGGATCCAATCGTCATCTTTCCAACGAGTACTGATGTGATGGACACTCAATTGATGTACGAGTTCGAGACGCGCCACTGGGGACATGAGAAAACGCTGGAATGCAGGACCGCTGTCGAATGCGAACGTGCTTGTCTTCCACGCAATTTGGACTGCTTCGTGGTGGATCTGCTTGCACACAAGCGGAATAATGGGGTGATACTTGTGGTCCTCGCTCAAGCAATCCCGGTGGGAGCCAATGAAGGTGCCGTTGCGTCGTGCTTGTGCTGTTGCTGCTGCCCAACGCCGTCCTGTCGTCACCAAGCGTCCCGGCAGACTGAGTTCGTACACCTCATCGTCAAGGAACTGTTCCTGGCACGGAACAAAAGATATGCGCCGGACTCTCTTGTGAGCGTCTGCGATTTTGACACGAGCGTGGATTGTTCGACAACCGAACGCGTATGTCCAGATCTGCTCCCCGAGTTCTGCTGGTAGAGCCAGTAACCTCGACTCTTTGGCATTGACAGCCCACCGATATGGCAGTGTGGAGCGTGGTCTTGGGGTTCGTAGCGGCAATTTAGGCTGATTCTTGCTTTTCTTGAATGGCTTTGCAGAACGAGGCGTGGTCGCACGCTTTTGTCGCCCCATGCTGTTGTCGTTGTAAGATGGTGAGGAGAAAAGATGTAACCATCGACCCCGCATATCACTAATGCACATTCGGAATGATGGTGTCTCCAACCTCGAATGAGCAGCTCCACCACAGCTTGCCACTTAAATCGCGCCTGTAACCCGAAATCTTGACGAGGTTCGAGCCTTTTCCCACTCATTTGATGGGCCCATGCTTGAATAAAACAGGTCTGGGAGCGTCGAAAATGCATACTTACAGCAATGAAATCATGAGAAGTGCCAGAAGCACCCGATCAGGCGATCCACGTTGCTCCTGCTTTTTATAATCCCACGCATGCGATGGTGTCAAAACTCCAGCGAAGTATCACATCAGCTCTACGAATCTCACGAGAGGTTGGCGATATGCTGGCACCTTCTGAGCTGGCTCGAAGCTGGTCTTGAGACAAAGTCTGGGCGGTTGAAGGACTCAGCTCGGAGACCACCTGGGCATGCATGCGGCCCACATATCAAAAGAACATTATTGAGCTGGGTGCATCCGGTGACGACCCGCATCCACCACGAGCTTGTCCTTGAAGTCTTGTCCCGAGCTCAACATCGCGAAGGATGCGTGCAAAGCGGGCTAATGTCGCTCCTTTGGTGGCCTTGCAGCACGCTAGGACGCCAACATTGCCCCTCAATGGTTCCTTTTGGGGCCAGCAGGACGACTAATGCAGCTCAATTAGCGGTCTAGACGAGGTGGTGTTGGACTTAACCGTGCCCCAGAGCTCATCTCGGCAACCGAGTCGAAAAGATCACGTTCGATATTGCCAGAGACCAGGTCCCAGGAGCCCTTACGATAGCCAGGACCTTGTTCTTAAAACGGATTCAAGAACCTCCAGGCCTTCTTCACAGTCGCACCTCGTGCCACTCCACCGCGCAAACTTGGCCTCGCTTGGCCCAGCCTTCACGAAGCCCGACCAGGAACACGCTTTCACACGTGCATCTCATCGCCCACGCCGCGTTGGACTGAGCCCAACCTTCCACTGTCGGTTGCCGCAATTTCCGTTAATATGCACAGACGCTGCGAGTTAATTTGCTGTCTTTCGGGCCGGATGCGGGGCTTTCGATAGCTCGATGGCGCCCTTCTAGCCTTTCTTAGGCATTTATCAGCCGTCTTAGGGTGGCGTCTGCAGCGCACATACGACGGGTGAAGGAAGAAGCTTTGGCCTCTTCCAGCTCTTCGTTCAATCAAGCAACCAACCTTAGGCTTCACCGGCGCGTTGGAGCTGTCCGGCCCCAACAAGGAGGCCTCACGCAAACTTCACTGCGCTTCCTGATCGCTGCAAGGCAGAATCACTATCCAACTTCGGATCGCGTGTGGAGGCAATGCTCACATACCAACACCCACAGAACTCGTTGCGCGAATGGAGGCTCAACACGCGGAGCAACGCCGTGGCCTTGCGGCTCGGAACACCCTGGTCCACACCCGCAAGATCGTACGTATCAGCGCTTACAGCAAGGACAAGCACTTTTAGCCTACTGCCCCTTTGAGCAAGGCGTCCTGCGGCCACAAGACTACCCTGCCGCGCTCCATCTCATCTCCACCCGAATGCACGTCGGCTCCAGGGTGGTGCCAGAAGTAATTCGGGTCGAGACATGGTCCGTGGCCACGTACATGGTATGGCGTGTGGGCTAGCATGGTCAATCCAACGGCCGGCGCAAGGATGGATGATGAACGGAGAAGGTATAAGATCGTCAACCGCCAACTGAAGGCGTTGTGACACCAACCCCGACCTCCTTCTTACCAACGAGGAAGGCTGACAGCGGGTCAATATCGACAGCATCGCATCAATTTCTGGTCGGCTCTTCGTTGTTCTTTTGCTCTAGCTCGGGTCTTCACTTTGCCTTTCTCGCCATAACCGCCTTCATTGCGCCACCAATTGGAGTCCGCATAATTGCCTCTACCATCTTCAGGACCAAACCCAGCTTTGACGCCGTCTCCCTTTCGGCCTTATACACTCTGTTTGCTCCTTCATACCTCTGCACTTTCGCCTCTCTCAAATCATACCACAGCAGTCATGTTTGTTGTTACACTTTCTGCGGTCCTCTCTGTCGCCTTGTTCTCGGCCTCGACGACTGCGTTGCCATGGCCCGGCAAGCAGACCTACACGCCTACCAGCGATCTCAGCAAGCTCGCGAAGCTAATGCCCGAGAGTGATCTGCCTGTACCCGATGGCCAGCTCAAGTATGTCGTCCTCGGCATCGGTTCGCAGAATTATACTTGTACTGGGAGCCCAGATGCCGCTCCTGGCACAACAGGCGCACTTGGTACGTCAAAGCTACCGTAACAAGGCAACATGTGTACTGACAGTACAAGCCACGCTCTACGACATCGGCACGCAGCTCAACAATGATGCCATGGCGAAGTGGAAGATCCCATCCATCTCCCCTCTCGCCCTGTCTCTGAGCGCCTACCCAGTTGCTTTAGACTGGAGTCTCAAGTCACAAGGCTACAACAACCTCGTCGGTCACCATTTTTTCGCAAGTATCAATGGTGCCAACACGCCCACTTTTGCGCTTGATCAACTGGCCACACCTTACCCCATGGCACAAGTCGGCAAATTGAGCGAAACTGCCGCTCCGGCGTCCGCATGTCCAGGCCTTCAGGGCGAGGGCACGATCAAGTGGCTGTACCTCAAGGATACCAAAGGTCTCTCGCAAGGTGGAATCGACACGGTGTACCGACTCGAAACTGCTGGAGGCATGGCGCCTACGACATGCAAGGGGCGACCGGCGAGCTTTGAAGTCAAGTACGCCGCGCAATGTAAGTTGACCTGCTGACACGGATTTCTGGGACGAACTGCTAACTTCATTCGCAGACTGGGTCTTTGGTCCCAAGAAGTAAGCGCCGAGTTTGATCCTCCCTTCGATGACGACGGACAATCATGCCTACCTCGTTTCACTCGCTCCGCAACGGCTCTCCGCCGCACAGGGATAGGGACGCTTGTTCCTTTTACACCGGCAGCTTTCTTTGCAGCCTGTTCTTCTTCACACTGACACAGCTTTATCACTTTTCACGCATATACTTTATTCTCTTCTACCGCCTTGGTTTTGCATTAAGATACCCTTCATTTACATGGCGTTTAGCAGGCATGATGGGTGGCACCCTCGTTTAGCTCAAAAGTCGCATACTAGACTCTCCAATAATCACAATAATCAGAAAACTATCTCAACCTTGCTTCTGCCACAAGCTACTTCACAACGGTGTGCCGCACTTTCGCATCTACGCACGTCGTGTTGGTTCATAACTCCATCGCTGTGCCCTCGGGTCCCGTTCGCCATACGCCTGCGATAACGTACATGCGTCTGCACGTCACCAACTTCGTACTGTGGCACGGCAACCCCCATTTCTACGCAGACCGACACTGCGACTTACATGCTAAGGGGCGATGTCAAGTAGGTAAGACAATCGCACCCTACTGCATGTCATCCGCTTAGCGGTGCAGCAGTGTTGTCAAGAGGCTACTTGCCTCCGACCATGCCACGAAGACACAGTGACACTGTCATAGGCTTGACCGTAGGTTATGCAATGCGGCGGTGAAATTGGGAGCCAACGTGCGAAGCGTTGGCGGGATCACATACATGAGCCTTCATCATCGTCTCCTGGTGTCAAATGTGCTTGGCCAGTTTCTGGTAGACTGTTGGTGCCACAGAAAGCGCGTTTTCGTGATGTAATTCAAATAAGACATGGCAGCTGCCCAAGACATTGCACCAGCACTACAGTCTGTATCCTACACAGTTAAGGCACACTTTACTCTACTAATGCGGTACTGCTGTAGATCCTTCTGCGCCTCCACCAACCCACGAGGTCTGCGCCGTAGGAGACTTTCTTCGGCATTAGGTCGATCTTGATCGTGCGGCACAGGTCTTCTCCACCTGGCTGCATAGATCTTTGACGCTCGCCGTGTAGGCGCTCTGGTTCCTTTGACTAAGGCGAACAATTGCTATTGGCATCTGTGGTGCTTGAAATCCTCCTCGTACATCGGCTTGGGGGCTTGACAGTGGTGCTCAGCCTCGTCACCAGCCCTCAATAAACCAATGAAATCTGTACTTTGGTGGCATATGGCAGGTAGAATGCATCCGGCTTCGTCCTACCCGCTGGCGTGGGCGGCGGGTAATTTGCTTGGCGGTGGGCGTGGGCGGTTAAGGTGGTTTGGGTGTGGCTGCGAACGCGGCGAGAAGTGGAGGCGAGAGATGAATGGAGACTGACGTTCGCTTGGGTGAATATGAATAGTACAATTCGGTAGAAGGAATGCTGGATTGCTGTCGGATGGTTGTCTCGGTGTCGCGTGTGGATGATCGGTCGCATTTCCTCCTTCACATCAATATTGCGACATCCTGCACAGCCTGACCAACTCGCTTTTCGTCTTTGCGTCGTGTGGTTGCGCAAAGCATGGAGTGGCTCGAGTGTTGTCGCATTGAGGCCCCAACCACGGTATTGGTCCTGCCGGCGCCTAAAGCACCTATGTCCCATTCATGCACCCTGTGCAAGTCATCTGCAGGGAGTGCAAGATCATCGCTCCTCCGTTGTCATTTTCGAACTGTACGATTGATGAGTTGGAAGTTTCGCGGGAGCATAGAACGCGGCCCGAAAACTTCGAAAACTTGACTAGATGTCGTTCTTTTTATGTGAGAAGTGGTCTATATGGCAAGAGTCGATCTTCGCATGGGGAGCACATTCGCAGAGAACCATATAGGTTCCAGGTGAGCTCAAAGGCGAGATGGCTAGGTTCGACTGGTTGAGACAAAAGCGGCGATGGTGAGGTAGTAACCTAGTTGATTTTGTGAAGTAGTTCTGCTTACTTCGCAACCATCGCGGTATTGCTCTGGACTTCATGCGTTCTTGAAAACGAGGCAGTCAAGTTCACCAAGTCGCTAGAATTTGTGTCTCCAAACTCACCGCTGACCACGGGATAAGAAGATCACGCCGCAGCCACAGGTAAGCAGCGCTGGGTCGAGCGTTTATCATAGATGGTGCTGCGAGGCCGGAGCAGGACCACTACAGGCATAGCACTATCAGCAGCTCGACGACCCAGATTCCTGGTGAAGTATGCACTTGGAGGGCATGCGGTATTCGAATCGATAGGCACGCTTGTCCGCATACCATTGCTTCTGTCGTATCCGCTGGCAGCATTGCCAGAGCCCCACCCGTCACGACACCTCCTTTCTCCTCTCGACCGCCTTTTGATACGCATCCAAGTCGACGTTACCCGCGTCCCAAACGGCCACGGCTTGGACAAAAACGCCCTTGTCCTTCCGCCGCTCGACGTGCCCAATCACGTTGACCCAGGTGCCAACATCGAGCTCGTGGGGCTTGAGTCGCTCAAGCACATGTTCGACATGAACACTGGCGACGATAGACGGACTAGTAGTGGTGTGCTTGTGCTTGTGCTTGTGCTTGAGGCACAGGGTCGCGGTCTTGACGACATACTCGTCAACACTGCTGCGGTTAGCTCTGTCATCGACGGCGACTTGGACGGCAGTACCAGCCCAAGAAGCGGACCTTGGTGCCTGGCGCGCAATGCTCCAGGTCGCCGAACAGAACGAGGTTCGAGGGAACAGGGCCCGACATGGTGGCAGGTGCAGGATGCCATGCGCCGGCGAAACCTTGAGCCGAGGCCAGCAATGCACGTGCCCGGCTTAGCGCGACGACATCATACCCCATGCCCCGATCTCGACGTCCGCCAGGCACCCTTCAAACACTGAAATTCACCGTCTCGCTGCGCAAACCACTGCAAACCCCCTCCGCTCCCGCTCCTACGACTTCGACCGCTTCCCGCCAAAAGTATGTGAGCACATCCCATCACCCCGCTGCCCCGCCAAATGCTGTCTGATAGCCCAGCCGACACTGCATCCACTGGACCACGTCGTTCGCAGACGACACCTGACTGACCAAGGATATCTAGGCACTCTGATCACCATGGCCGGCTGGGGCATGGGCTGGTTTGGCGGTGGCCAGGCCAAGAAGGAAGCGCCGAAGAAAGCCATCCTCCAACTGCGCGGCCAACTCGAGATGTTGAACAAGCGGGAGAAGCACCTGCAGAACCAGATGGACGAGCAAGATACGCTGGCGCGGAAATATGTCTCATCCAACAAGAATGGTACTTTCGGCCTACCACTCTTCCAGGCATCGCTGGCTAACACGGACCACAGCGGCGAAGGCAGCCTTACGGCGGAAGAAGCAGTTTGAACACTCCCTTGAGCAAACTAGCGCACAGATCACGACCCTCGAGCGCGAGATATACAGTATCGAGACGGCGAACATCAACAAGGAGACGCTGGATGCAATGAAGAATGCGGGCACGGCAATGAAGCAGATACACGCCGGCCTGACAATCGACAAGGTGGACAACGTCATGTACGGTCCCGGCATATCTATGTTCACGCGTGCATACTAACAATGCTTCAGGGAGGATCTCCGCGAACAACATGCAATCGGCGAAGAAATCAGCGAAGCAATCACGTCGGGCGTCACGAGCACCGGCATCGACGAAGACGAGCTGGACGAGGAGCTGGCGGAACTACAACAGGAGAAGCTCGACGAGGAGATGCTCAAGACCGGCAACGTACCCGTCAGCGACACAGTCGGAAGGATGCCGGCAGCACCGAACCAGAAGCTGCCGCAACAACGGGTTGAGGAGGACGACGAAGAGGAAGAGCTGCGGAAGTTGCAGGCCGAGATGGCTATGTGATCGATTGTCATATCCGTTGAGCTATCTGGCCGTAGGCGCTTGTGTATTGTGTGGCATAGACCGATGGAGAGAGCGAGACTAGGGACTGGCGTATGGCGCTTTTGAGCGAGGATGGTTTCCTGTTTTGCTGCCTTTGTGCAGCCTGTAGCAGACTTTTTTGGATGGTCGATCGTCCAAGCCAGGGCGATGCTATGTCGGATGTGGCATATAATATACCTTGCAATTTCACACATCTATACCGGAATCATCTAATTTCTTCCTTCAGACTGCCTATGTGACACCACGGAAGTCGGGAGCTACCAATTACAGCGATGAGAACCAGTATAGTCCGGCGCAAACGATTACAGAACACCCACAGTTCCCGGGAAACGCTGCATTGGCCGCTGCCATCATCTGCTCGTTCAAACGTTGCCTGGCTGCTAAGAAAGACTGAGCCACTTCAACAATGGCATTGTGTAACAACTATCTACGTATCGATTGCTATGACCCCAACTCTACTATACCCGAACCATGCATACTCATTATTCCATCTGCCAGCTATTTCCACTAGCGCGTGTTCATACCCGCATGTACATGCTTTGCGCCAGGTCTCGAATTCCACTTTTGTATGCCCAGTCCAAACACCTCCGGGTATCAATGTTGTTCGCCCATGAAAAGCAGGCTATGTAAACGCCAATGACCAAACCACAATGATGAACATTATGCGTAACGATTCGTAGTAGTAGACCACTCGGTACCCTTCAGAGATGCACAAATAGAAACGCCCCACACAGATCCTACTCAGCAGGCGCAGGCGCATCGTCGACCTTGACGGCTGACGACTGATCCTCCTCGTCGGTCTTTCTTTCCTCACGATGTACTTTTGTATCAGCGCTGTCCACCTGCAGTGTCTCGGTTGCACCAGCCTTCGTGTCGGTCGTAGGCGCAGAGATGTCCGTAATTGAGCGCTTCCGCAGCGTGCCATTTTGGACAGCTGGCGACCCCGGAACTGGCGTGAGTGGCTCGACGCTGGGACGGTGCGATGAGGAGAATGGAGCTACATGGGATGCCGCAGCCGGGGCAGTTGACGATGCACCTGTCATATTAGGTGTGAACTTTTGCGGCTCGCTTGTGGTCTGCGGCGCGGTTGTTTGCGGTAATGTGATTGTTGTAGCAACAGCTGGATGCAAAGGCGCGGACTGGGCAATAGTACTAGCTGCAGCATCCGCCGCGATCGCAGCCGCTGTTCCCGCTGAGTCGGTGCTCGATGTCACCGGTACCTGGACGGGCGCCGCCGGTTGTGCCACTGGTTCATTCGTGCTGTACTTGGCAAGCTCCTTTATGCCCGAGATTGCATAGAGCAAGGACGACTCAGCGCCTGTGAGCTTCTCTTTGGGAAATTGCGAATCCACGTACGCCCTGATGGCATTGTCCACCTTTTGATCTTCGCCAGGTTCTGTCCTGGCCTCGAGATATACTTTGCGGAATGCTTCGAGCTGGCGTATGAGGTCTGGATGTGTCGTCGATAGATAGCGCCCCGGAACGCCAGATGACTGTGGTCCTTGATGTGGCGCCTGCGACTGTTGTGAATAAGGTGACGGCCTCGATTGTTGGCCTGGAGGAGGATATGGCGCGTATGGCTGGCCTGGCGCTGGGCCGTAGGGACTGGGTCCAGCAGTGGCGTACGGACCTCCATACGGACTCGTTGCGGAGGGCGGACCGCTATACGACTGAGATGTATTGGTTGGATAAAGGACGCCATATTGCCCACTTGCTGCGCCTGCCGTGGAGACCGGCGGTGTTTGCGAGCTTGCTGGAGGGTAGGGGCGAGGAGGAGTTGGCGCAGTAGGGCTACCCGCGGTGTTTCCCCCTGCCCATGGAGAGGCATATGGCGAAGGGTGCGGCGCACTCTGCGAAGCTGTCGATTGGGTTGCATTGGCATCACGAGCCATGCTGGGTGGCAAGCGTGGCTGTGAGTTGGCCAGACTTGGTGGCAGTCTAGGGGCCGCGGGCGGCATGTTGTGCGGAGCCATGCCAGGATGGTAGGGGTAGCCAGGCTGTGGATATGGCGGGTAGCCGTTTGGCGGCGGATAGTATGGCTGTCGTTGAGCATGGTTGACTGGAGGACTGACTTGCCTCTTTCGGCGCTCCTTTTCTATGGACACGTCTTGGTTGACTTTCCAATTGAAGCCTTTGCCCTCCTTATCGCCCTTGACGAAAGCATCGTGCTGTCCAAGATTATGGCGTACACTCGACTGCCAGCCACTGGTTGTGGTTTTGAACTTGTACCAGGGATACTTCCTCTCAATATAGTTGTAAATTTGCTGGAGATTCATCTGGCCAGTAGGAGAAGAGGAAATCGCCTCGTGGATGAGAACGACATAATTCGCTGTCGGCCGCTGCAACTGTTCCTCGGTATAGTCTTCCATGCGCGGCTCTGGTGATGGCGTTCGTGGTGGTTTGCTGGGCTTGGACTGCCTCCTCTCGCCCGAAAGACCGTCGCCAATCTCAGTCGACTCCATTACATCGCCATCCTCACCATCAATTGCATTCGAGTCCTTCCGCTTCACAATCTTCGGCTTCATGGATGGCATCGGGATGTCCGCAGGATCGATGCCGGCCGCCTTGGCACGTTCAATCTCCTTCGCCTGCTTGATGAGTTGAGATCGCTGCCTCTTCGACATGATGCCATCTTTTGGTGGCCGACCTGGTCCTTTGCGCTTTTCCACGACCTGGCCAATCAAGGTTGCTGGGAGGTTGTGGTGCCGGGCCATCTCTTCGGTAATGAGGCCTTCAATTTCTCCTCCGGCTTCCAGTTCGCCCTCAAGGGGCTTGCGCAGCAGTGGCGGGCTGTCATTGACGGGTTTGGGTTCGGGCTTCTTCTCGACTGGAGGCTCCTTCGGCATCGCTTCGACCGGGGTTTCTTCCTTGACAGGTGCCTTCGTTGACGTCTTGGCTGGAGCTTTGCCCTTTTCTTTGGGCTCCTTGGGCTCTTTCGACTCCTTGGGCTCCTTGGCGGCTTTCGGCTCCTTTGTGGGTTCTCGGGTTGACTCCTTCTGCTTCGACTTCAGCTTCTTGATGGGTACTTCATCTGGCGTGATCTCCCTGTGTTTTCGCTTCTGCGGTTTCTTGACTTCCTTGGGCGGTGGTGGCGGTGGCGGAACCTTGAGCTTGATCTTGACGCTCTGTTTCTGGCGCGGTCGCGCAACAGGCTCCTCATAGTCATCCATGTCATCGTCATCGCCAAAGGCATCATCGGACTCGAGTTCGCTCATGGGATAGTGATAGACGTGTCGCGGGTTGACGCTGAGCTCGCCTTCGCTATCCGAGCTTTCCTGCTCGTCGCTCTCGAGCTCGCCGTGGCCATTCTCGAATGAAAAGCTCATGGGGCGAGATCCGGACTCCTGGCGATGTCGCTGGTCTTCTGTAAGTGCGATGTCCGGGAGGTAGAACTGTATGTTGACAGCGCCGATGACGAGGCGGTCGCCGTGGTCTAACGGGACGACTTCGCCTCGGTATCTGAAGACGTTCTCATGGTGTAGGCCATTGGAGCCCAAGACCTCGATGCTGAAGTGGCCCTCGCTGAAGTCGTAGAATATCTTGGCATGCTCGCGCGAGATGCCTTTTGGGCCGTGCGAGCCTGTGCGGGCCGTGATGTGGTGAGGGTGGATGGGCACCAGCGGACAGTCGTGCGGATCCTCAGGGACATGGCCGTCGAACTGGGCCGGCACCTCGGGGAATGCCTGCATGATCATGTCCTGGGGCGCTCGCTCGGCAGGCTTCTCTTCGCTGGAGTCGCCGGCTGGATGCGACGCCGAGCTGAGAGAGTGCGACGCATTGCTCAGGCGGCGCTGCTGGAACTCCATGGGCATCGACGCGATGGGCGCGCTGACGATGCCGCCCTTCTCGCTGATGACGCTGCGTGCGGCACGGCGTTTGCGCTTCTTGGACACTTTGCCGTTCAGCAGGTCCTCGGCGGCCTGGGGCTGGCCCTCTGCGTGCAGCTGGTCGACCTTGGCCAGCCGTCGCATGTCGCGGTGGGCGAGCGCGATGTTGCGGCCCAGGACGATCTGGTACGTGTGCATGTAGTACGAGCCGTCGTCGAAGCGCAGGCGCGCGAAGGCGGTGAGGCGCTCGTCGCTGATGGTGGGCTGGGCGAAGTCCATGGCCGCGAAGTCGGGGCCCAAGCCAGCGCCGAACAGGTCGGCGGCAACGGGCAGCTGGATGGCGTCGCCGAGCGCGGGCAGGCTGGTGGCGAGAACGCTCACATCAGGGTCGGCAGGCACGACTGCGTCTGGCAATGCGGCGGAAGGGGCATCGGGCATGGCGGCGGCAGGCGCGTCCTGCGCGGGCGCATCGGCGGTCGCAGCTTCCATGTTGACGGTGGACTGGGAAGGAGCGGCTGGCGGCGAGTGAAGAGCGTCGCGGAGGGCATGGCGGGCGCTGACATGGTGCTGGAGCTCGCGGGATGAGCCTACGAGCATGCTGCCGGCGCCATCGTCGTCGTGCCTGGTAGTCGAGGGTGCGAAGTCGCAGTCGGAGGTGCTGTCTGCGCACGCACGTGTTAGCCGGCAGTCACGGGAGGCAGGAAGGGCGCGGGCAGGCCGTACCCTGGGATTGGGGAGCGAGCAGCGGGCGGTCCAAGTGCGCAAGCAGGTCCTGGCGCGGGCGAGGGTTGGTGGTTGAATGTTTCTCGCGGTCTTCTCCGCTGCGAGAGGCTTGAGGCGCTAACCCAGTCTCTGGAACACGTGACGGCGGACCGATCTCTGCAGCGGACGACGTCGCAGGCTGTACACGATACCACGGCATCGCCGAGTCCATGTCTCCAAACTGAATCACAGACCGCGCATCGTGCCCGCAGATCGCGTGATTCATTGCTGCGGTTTTCAGTCAAACAGGAATGTGAGCTGGAGTGGTTGAGCCTCACCTTCGCGCAACGCAAGAGTCGGCGGGTGGGATCGTTGGTGAGAATGCCAGTCCAGAGGGGGTGATTGAGGTTACTAGAAGGCCATGGCTCCCAAGAGGGGCAAGAAGGAGGCACCGAGACCAGCAGCAGCAGCTCAACCACCAAACTGGCCCGCTTTCACTCCACTCAGACCAGCTGCGGATCTCGCGCTGCACGACGTGCTACCAGGGCAGGTTGCGACCATTCCCGGCTTCTGGAGCACGACCCTTTGCAAGAACTATGTCTCCTTCCTCTCATCTCTGTCCCTCACCACCACGCCAGGCAAGCCCCAGAAAGGAGAGGCGCTGCGTGTGAACGATCGTTTCCAGATCGACGATGCTGCTTTTGCGGAAAGCCTCTGGAGTCAGACCGCTTTGAAGACGCTTGTCACAGGCGGTGCAGACGATGGCGCGCTTGATCTGACCGACACACAACGCAGAGAACTCTGGGGCGGCGAAGTCATCGGTCTCAATCCAAACATTCGCATCTATAGGTACACTAAGGGACAGTTCTTCGACCAACACTGTACGTCTTCCATGTCCGTTTCTCAGCGGAGAAGATTAAAGGCATCCCTGAACTGAGCTGACGAACTCAAGACGACGACTCCAATAACGTGACTCTCCCTGGTACGCCGCCCGTCAAGGCCCGCACGACATGGACACTGTTGCTCTACCTCACCTCTCCTGCCACCGGATGCATTGGTGGCGAGACGGTCTTTTACCCCGACCCACCCAAAAAGAAGAGCAAGGAACCGCCACCGGAGCCTATTGTTGTTGACCTCGAGGTCGGCATGGCCTTGCTACATCGCCACGGGGCCGACTGCATGCTCCATGAGGGACGAGAAGTGGTCCAAGGCGAGAAGTGGGTCATCAGGAGCGACTTGTGTGTCAGGAGATGACCAAGTAGCGAGAGGCTGGTAGACACACTGCCTCGTTCGATTGTGCAGACAATGGCCTCCTACTTCTGCATCCCAACAAACCAAGATCGTCCATGTCCGGCGAAACAAAGGCAGCTATACGCCCTGCATCTGGTCGAAAGGAAAATTACAGAACCACGAGGGCACCAGCACATCTCTTCAAAAGCACGTGTGATGGCGCGCCTGCATATGTTCTTCCATGTTGCGCTAGGAAAAAACACCGCAAGCAAAAATGCACGTGCAAGTGTATATGGACGACGTAGTCATCGGCATGGCCCTCGTAAAGCTATGGCACCTGTGGAACCAGAGGAAAAGGGAGTCATCTGCACAGGACCATCGCCACCACAATTTAGCTCCATCTTTGCCCACTAGGCGGAGAGTGTGGGCCTCCCACCGATAAGATAGGCAGAGTGTTCGCACGTTGCGACACGGCTGGAAACACCAAACTGCAGTCGAGTGGCCGCTCGGCCTTCATCTAGATCCTGTGCCCTTGTGTATCTCCAAAGTCTGAAGGTCAAGTTCCCTACTGTAGGCTAAACAGCGGGGCGAGGCGTTGACGCGCGCGCACACCTAGCTCAACACATATTCCCAAATCGCACAGAAACTCACGTCAATCCACGCCTTCCCAATCGAGTATATCGCAGAAGCGCGATGTCAGGTCTATGTCTTCATTGCAGCGCAGGTATTGCTTTTATCCTTTCATCAAAGATTTCTCCAGTGGGCGGCACAGCATTTGAGAGATGGACAATTGGCACACTTGAGGAAAAATCTTCATGTACCGTCCATCACCCATCAGCTTATATTCTGTGCATCCTCCAGCGTCGTTTGGATTGGGTTTCATGCCAACCTCGCTAGAGGCGGGATGGCTGCTAGCTTCTCACTCTTGGCGATTCATCGTCCGTTTCATCCTTGCAACCTAACGCTATTGGGCGGTAGACTCGGAACCAGATGCTTGACCCACCGTTTCAGACGTCTTGCATCACGCCTACGATTACTTTCCAGATTGTCCGTACAAGGGTAAGCGCCAGCGGCATATTGAAGACGTACAATCTCAAACAAGTACAGTTCGAGAGCCTGGAGTGGTTTGTCGAGTATGCATGTCCTTCAAGTGCAGGTGCTGCTGTCTCGCTCTTTAGCTGCGCTCACTGTTCCCTTTTTATACGCTCCGGCAGCATTTCGATCGATCATTCAACACAACCGTGAGGATGTCGCGACAACACGATTATTCGCACGTACACATTCACGATCAGCACGACGATGACTCGTCTACCGAGGTCGAATCACTAGTTGGAGCAGAGAAGAAATGGACTTCAGACGACTTTCACCACACATCACAACGATCCAACAGACGAGTACTGTGTCGTCCGCTAGTAGCTGCACTTGGATGGGTGCTCGTGGTAGGCTTGCAGCTCGTCATCATCGGGCTGCTGGCGAGAGACCAGGGACTTCTGGAGTCAACGCGATGGCGAGGACGATCGACGAGCGCGCATGATGTGGGAGGGGATATCACAGGCTGGGGACAGCACAGTATGTCGGGGCTTCTTCCACGTCCAGGGATAATAACTGATGTGCAACAGTTCCGACACAAGTTACGACGTTCAAAATCAACCAAACTTTCGCACCGTACAACACTTCCGAGTTCTTCAAGCCCGACGTGCTACGTGCGTGGAATGAGCTAATGCCTGGTATTGTTTCTGCCACCTATTCTTTCCGCAAGTGCTGATCCTTCTATGAAGTTGGCATGGGCTTCCAAAAGATCCCGGATCCCGAGAAATACAACGACCTCCCAACTCCCATCGTCTGGCCCAATGCCACCGTCTTCACCACCAGCATGACGCACCAACTGCACTGTTTGTATGCTGTCGTTGCTGTCTACAGCGGCATGACGTCCGGTCACGAGCTCGAGGAGGATCATCACTGGCACATGATTCATTGCTTTGACTACATGCGACAAGCCATCCTGTGCTCAGCAGACATGGCACTTGAAGGGCTGGAGACAACGTTCCCGGATCATAACGGTGGAAGCGACGGGTGGGACAGCAAGCATGTCTGCAAGGATCCGAAGGTTGTCAGGGAGAGGCTTGAAAGCGTGAGGGCGTATGATGATCAGGAGATCTTTTAGGTGTCACGCTCGAGTAAGAGGCCTCTGAAGAATGAGCACATAGTCATGGAGACTGCAAGTAGGTTTAAGTGAGAAATCAGCCAGGTTTATACAGCCTCGGAGGCACCGACGGCATACTCATCAGCAAGTGACAAATGTGGCAGAAGGCTAGAACGGCCCTTCATGTTTCAGGAGTTCTCGAGCCCCAGGCCGCGGATCTCTACGCACTGATCCCTCGTTAATTGACTATTCATCTCAAGTTTCAGAGCTGCTCCCCATCCATTTTGCCTAAGCTCTACGCATTTTGGACTTGAAAGCATTGAGCTGTCATGCCAATAGATATACTTGCTCGTGGCGCATCATGATCATCCTCGAGGTACTCTTACAATCCAAATGAACTCTTGCATCTTGTTGAAGACACCCACAGCAGGTCGGCTGAATGTGCACAAGTGTGACGAGAAGGTGGTGAGGCTGTTCAACTGTTTGCGAATACAGGCGTGGTCGGCTACGCTGTATCGGGAGTGGCGTGCTGGCGAGTCCGTAGATGACGTCGAGGGATGATGCATGTTCCATCTGTGCTTCAGCTGGAAATAGCAACACCATCACTCAGCGACCGCGTGCATCGCCCAGGCCTTGCCCTCGTGAGCCGCCATGTATGCTCTGCTTCTCCCATTTTGATATCCCACACACATGCCGACGACATAACTTGTAGTTGTAGTAGTTGTAATACACGCGGTGCCACTGCACACTGCACACTGCACACCGCACTGCACCAAAGCCCGCGTACACGATCGCCGCCCTCCTCGTGCCCCTGCCACGCCCATCTGACGACATTTGATATCACGTCCCACCGTCGCACGATGAGCGCCAAGCACCACCTCCACACGGCCGCCTCGATCCCGGCGCACATGCCGCCCGCGACCGTCCTCGCTGCCCTGCACGACCACGAGAATGCGCTCACGCTGCAGGCGCTGACGCAGGGCCACAAGAAACTGCCCGCAACCGAGGCGTCGACGCTCAAAGACACGTACTGGTACCCCACCGACCTGCACCCCGTCACCACCTACGCCGTCACCGAAGTCATCAAGATCCTGCCCGGCATCGGCGAGTGGGGCAAGAAGTACATCACGTTCCCCTCGTGCTTCCAAGACACGCCGACGGGCATCAAGACGCGCGCGGATGCGAGCGGCGTGGTTGTGCGCGCCGAGTTCCGCGTCGTGAGGGGCGGGGCCGCCGCCGAGGTCGAAGGCGAGAACGGCGGCGTCGGCGACGCTGAATGGGTGCTGGTCGAGGACGTCGAGGTCAGCTGCGCGTGGTGGATGATGCCCTTCGTCAAGGGCAAGATGGAGGAGGCGCATCGCGGCATCTGCCGCAAGGTGGTGGAGAAGGTCGAGATGGAGATGCGCCAGCGCGCTGTGGCCGGCGTCGACTTGGGCGGGCGGCACAGCCTGCAGTCAACCGTGGACAGCCCCAAGGGCAAGGCACGGCTGGATACGGACAAGGCGCTGCCGGGCGTGCCGCCGCAGGAGGGCGCCGTCGAGGTGGACGCGCTGGAGACGCAGCGCATGGAGATGCCCGCTGATGTGCCCGAGAAGATCACGTATCGGTAGCACCCCGCCGTCTCACGTCTGAGCCGCAAAGACACCATCGCGGCAGTCATGACATATGCTGCCGCTTCACCAAACGCTCGACCTCAGACCGCCCGCCCCGTCAGCGGTCAACACCTCCCTGACCCTCGTCACCTCCTCCGCGCTCAAGCCTGCAAGCTGCTCAAAGTATCCTCCCGCACCGCCCCACCGCCTCTCAACCTCAACGAGCAGCGCCTCCATACTCTCTGCCCGTGCGCCGACCATTCTCTCGCACTTTCTCTTCGCCTCCTCCGGCCCATACTCGACGAACGCGCCCTTCTGCAGAAGCCGCTCCACGTTGACGTGTCGGGTCGGCGCAAGTCCTACTTCACTCAGTGTATATTCCTGCACAATGCATTCCGCTGGAACGCCCAGGAGTGACAGGAGGAGCGAGATGAACACGCCTGTGCGATTGTTGCCCGTTGTGCAGTGCATGAACAATGCAGGAGGTCCTGAACCCTCCGATGACGCTGGCACAGTAGCGAGCACATGTCGCACGATCGTTGCCATCATCGACGCGCCTGATGTCAAGATCTCGACAAACGCGGCTACCGTGTCCTGGGCTTTTCGTTAGCTACCTCCTTCCAGCTCTCCCTTCCTCACAGTGGAGAGACGTTGGCACGCACGGCAGGATTCTCACTAGCATACAGCTCATATCTCTCCCTCGCCTTCGCTTCTGTATACTCCTCATCGCCAAATACCGGGGACCAGACTCTCTGTATGCCCCATTCTCCTAAATCTCTGACGCCAAGTTTTTCAATCTGCTGTCTGCTTCGGAGGTCAAAGTCTGTCTGTACATTCAGTTCCTGGAGCTTGGCGACCCCAGCAGGGGTGATGCGTATGGTATCTGAGCCCCGGAAGATAAGGTTTTGGCGCACGTGTTTGGATGTGGGGGAGGCGATCGACCACCCGCCAATGTCGCGGAAGTTGGAGACGCCAGCAACATGGCAAAAGGGCGCAAAGGTGGCGAGTGTTGAGCGTGCTTGTGCGAAGGATGATTCTAGCGCAGCACTTTCAGTTGTGACTACAGAATCCATTGTCGGCAGGTCATTGCGACTATTGCGGAGACCATGATGATGACTGTCAACATCCCTGCTATGATCTTTCTCGAGTGGAAGTGGTGTAAATGCTCCGAGGCTGTCGCACACCCATGGCGCCCTGCCTGGCTAAATGCAATTGCACCAGACAAACGAGTGCCATCAACTTAGCACCTTTGTGGCCAATCATGGTTTCGAATCCATTTCGAAAGCAGCAATACTATCAACATCACAATCTCTCGTGAGTGCGAACAATCAAGCGTGGTTCCATCTACAACCCAATTTGGCTCGTGCGAGCCATCATGCAGTAGCCATGTGTCGCACATTCCTGTCTCCGCTAGTATCGAACAAAAATATAACCTCTTGCACGACGGATGCTCAGTATGCAGGTACCAGGACTTTCACTCCACCTATAATGTAGATCACCCATCCTTTGATCTCATGACGCACGTGTCCCTTCTTGCAGTGCGTTACCTCGCACTTCTTCACATCCGTCCTTGAGCAGCATGGTCCAGGGAGCACTACCAACAAACCTGATGCGTTCCCCCGCCCCCAGTGAAGAGGAGGAGAAACTGCTTGGTATGCTGCTGAAAACTATATCGCGACCAATTGCTGACGGCATAGGTACTACATTCCACGAGAAAAAAATTCTCGACGAGCTTGATGGCGGCAATGAGCAAGCAACGTGGCGCAATCTCCCGCAAAAGAAACAGCTCCTCCTCGTCGCTCTTTGTCGATTATCGACGCCCCTCTCGAACGCCTGCCTCTTACCTTACCTGTACTTCCTAGTCAAGTCGATCATCTCCGACCCGGGTCATGCCACTGCGCCGCAGCAAATATCCCGCCTCACCGGTCTGCTTGGCCGCATTTCCAGTTGGGCAAATGATCACCAGCATGCTGTGGGGCCGTCTATCGGACGCCTATGGTCGCAAACCTACTATCCTCTTTGGACTGATTATCAGTGTTGTTGCTAATGTGGGCTTCGGGTTCTCACGGACCATCCGCATGCTCGTTTTCTGGAGAGTTGTTGCAGGCATGGCGAATGGTATTGTTGGCGTCCTGCGAACTATGACTGCGGAGATTGTCCAAGACCGAAAGCACCAACCAAGAGCGTTTCTGGCTCCTCCTTTGGTGTTCAATTCCGGCCGTGTCCTTGCGTTGGCGGTAGGCGGATGTCTCGCGGACCCTGCAAGGAATATTCCAGGTCTTTTTGGGTCGGCAGGTCTATTCAACTTCTCGAAACATCCCGACGGTGTCGAGTGGGCTCTTGACTATCCATATGCGTTGCCGGCTCTGTTCAATGGTATGGTACTCTCGAGCTGTTTGGTCGTTGCCGCTCTTTGGCTTCGTGAAAGCCATCCAACCAATGTCGGCTTCTGGCGCACTTCTGGTAACACGCTCATCGAGCTCTTCAGGTCTCACATAATCCACCGACCCGCACGCAAGTATGAATTAGTTGAGTCTGAAGACTCGGAAGCCGCAACAACCAATGTGGTCTCTAAGACATTCTCAGCTGGGCTTTCAACCACAGAAAAGCCTCGACTACCCTTCTGCGATATCTGGACTCGAGGACTTTGCATGCAGCTATTTGCTTTTGCTCTTCTGCCGCTTCACAACGCCACGTTTCTTCACATCTTCCCAGTGTTACTGAGCATGCCGGTAGTTCTGGGGCAAGGGTCGAGACTTTTCGCATTTAGGGGCGGTCTCGGATTGTCTTCGCCAACTGTTGGCCTCATCCTCGCGGCATTTGGCATTGCTGGCATCATCCTCCAACTCTTAGTCTACCCACGCATCCAACGCCGCATCGGAACTCTCGGCGTCTTCCGCCTTGCGAACACGATTTTCCCTTTCGCCTATATCCTCGCCCCCTACATTGCGCTTCTTGCAGGTCATGGCTTCGTCAAATGGATAGCGATGGCAGCTGTTCTGTTTACTCAAGTCATGGCGCGCACCATGGCCATTCCGAGCAGTGTTCTTCTGCTGACCAACGTCGCACCGGGGCGCAATGTGCTCGGCACTGTGCATGGTGCAGGAAACACTTTGGCCGCTTTTGCAAGTGCATGCGGTCCCGCCATTGGAGGTGCGCTTCTCGCAAAAGGCATCGAGCTGGGTGCGGTTGGTCTAGTATGGTGGAGCTGGCTAGCTTCAGTATCTACGGTCGCGCTGGTGTGGAGCTGGAGGCTGCCTGAAAGCACGAGGGCAGATGAGGAGTGCTCCGAACCCGAGTAAACTATTTTGCGTGGATACTCGAAATTGCAGTACACGTGCGCATTTTCACGATCATCATCCCTCAATGTCTTGCCTTCCGGCCATCCTACGTCGCAAGCATTCACGCTATATATAGCCGCTCAGGAACCCTCGATTGTGTCACTCGAATG
>TARA_R110002003_G_scaffold40_4_pt1 | contig 35476 bp, 48 predicted proteins | sample TARA_R110002003 | Tara Oceans TARA_R110002003 (sample SAMEA4396441) | marine metagenome | biome: Westerlies Biome; feature: [SRF] surface water layer (ENVO:00010504); material: water (ENVO:00002006), including particulate matter (ENVO:01000060) such as... | depth 5 m | reverse complement strand
GCATGCTTGCGGTTCCTTTGGCGGCGTCTTTGGAGCGGAATGCGTGGACTTTTATACAGACGTCTTGTCCAGCAATCGCAATCGCAATCGCACGTCTCTACCTCCAGATGCCCTTTTGCCTCATGCCTGGGTTGTTCAACGCGCTCTATCCAAAGCATGTCATCGAGTCAATCGTCCACCCTGTGTCTTGCCTTCCTTCAAAATATCCATACCCCATCTATCGTCCGCCCGCTCACACCTTCCTCGCTTTCCCTCACCGCACACCAACTGCTCTCTGTTCTACCACATCCGACACACAAATATCCACTTGTGGTCTGCTCAGAACTGCAACATGCGGCCTGGCCTGGCGTCGTGTACCTTTACCATCGGGCCCCACTTCTCGCGGTTGAGCGAGACTTGGTGTACGACAGATGGCTGGAGCGCGGCAGTGATGGGGAGAGGGTGAGGGTGAGGATGAGCGTCGGACAGTGCGGGTGAAGTTGGGGATGGGGTTTGGAGGATGCGAGGGGTTGGGGTGGGTGATTGAGCTGGAGGATTGGGCATGGGGTATGGGGCATGTGGGTTGTTGAGATTGGAAACGAGGAAGCCGGTGATAGCGACACCGGTATCGTGTAGAGATGGCTTTATGCTGACACATGATGGCGCGAACTGCAGAGCATTTTCCGGCCAGTAATCCTGTCATTCTTCGACATCCTCAGGCTTGACTCACTGCTGCCAAAGAAAGCGGCAGAAAGATCTGGTAGCGGAGCCCAGCTCAACGAAAAGGTACTCAAGTTTCCAAGGAATCTCCTTCACCTGATGGTATAACTAGGTGCTCGCCTTACATCCTATCTACAGATCACGGGACTCCATGTGCAACATCGTCACCTTTCGTTTCACATGTCAGCATACATTGCGGAGGCGAAGATCTCGCTGCAATGGCACCAAGCACAAAGTCACGGCAAACAGTATCAAAGCGGCCTGCGTCGCCGAATCGTTCTTGACCATTTACCTGCGCGTCGAGTGTGGACCATGCCTGCATCAAGCATGGGAAGAATCTTGGAGGCTGAAATTGGAAAGAGCTACCAAGTTTCTAGAGAAAATGCGTCGTCGCGACATGCCCGGCACGACAGAAGTCGCCGCACTAGTGAAAGGTTTGGAAGTCGAGTATGCAACAGCATCGTGGGACACGCGAAACAAGTTCACGCCAGCAACCAAACCAAGTGTCGGTAGAGTCAAGCACAGCTGGCGTGCGACGGCGCCTTCGCCGTTACCGCGGGAAGTACGACCGGAAGACGTGGTCGAAGCAGCGAAGAAAGCGTGGAGCGAGATGGACGAGCACGACTACGACGGCAACTACATCGCTAGTACGGATCCCATCCATCCAGTGAGCACCGACTACTCCCACCCACTGGACGACGACGACGGGAGCTGGATCCTGCAACATCTGTCACCCGAGGACATCCAGCCTTCAACATCTGCCGACAGCGTGGACTTCAGCACTGCTAGCCCCTGGACCTGGAACGACGACAATAGTCATCAGGAAATCCAAGCAGCGCCTGAAAGTGACCCGTGGAGCCCTGCAAACGACACAACTGTATCTATATCCACACCAGATATAGCACATACAAGCACAACCCTGACAGCATGGGGCCCAGACGCAAACACCCCACCGCATCCACAGCACATCTGCACCCTCGCCCCAGTCACGGACGATACACTGCTCAATGGCACAGTAGACAAAGTCCTCAGATCCTTCTGGGCCGTCGTTAATAACGACTCCCTCAATGTTCAGCACCGGATATCAATCCAACCCGCACAATACGACGGATCACTCGATCTTCTCTCCTCCCCCAGCATCTCACACACATCCAACACTCCCTCAATCTCGCCACCGCCGGACCCTGCCCAACACCAATCTCCACGGCCAGACTCGCCTGCAAACCCAGCACCGCCTCCACCTCCACCCCCGTCTCACACATCAGCATCAACACCACCACCGCGTCCGAATTCCACACGCGCGTGGTACGATAACCAGCGCCAGATGCTGACGCAGCGCAGAGACCTCGTCGACGCGAGGAAGTTCTACGCTGACTGGCTTTTCATTTCGCGGTGTGAGATACGGGATGTTGAAGGCGTGGGGGGTTGTGGGAGGGTGATTGGGGAGCCGGGAGGCCGGGGAGGGGGCGCGGTGAGGGAGTTGGGATGACGATGGAGGTGGAGGTGGAGGTGGAGGTGAAGGTGGAGGTGAAGGTGGAGATATAGAAGCCAGGAATGCGGGAAATTCTGGCATTGTGAGTGACTCTGCCTCTTTGTAGGAAATCTAGTAATCATTTTCGGACATGGAAGTGCCTTGGTCACAACACAGGAGCGTCAGCCATCGGGACGATATGAATTCCGTCCGGGGTATTCATCTTATTTCATGATGCCTCGACATCGCCATGCTATGCCATGCTATGCTATGCTATGCAATGCTATGCTGCTCTCAATTCCCTCCTGTCTACGCCATCCGCAATGCCAGATCAAGAGCAGAAGCACCGAAACGCACGGGCGAGGTGAAGTAAGACCCACAGGCAGGAGCGCAGCATACTTTCAGGATGAGAGCGACTATCAGGAAGGCCAGGGTGGAGGGCCAGAAGATGAGCAGAAGACGGCGGTGATCAAGCTTATGATCATGTCTACTCTGATGGTCTAATCGCCCATCAAGACAAAGTTGCCAGGAACTAGCTCGTCGTCTTCGTCGTCGTCAGACCGGCGATCGGATGGCCGTTTCCCTACGATGACGCCAAGAGGGCATGTCATGCATGGGGACGCACTGGTAGAAACCGCGGGAGGGGATGCACTAAGAGGGAAGGCAGGACAATCCGGAGCTGCCTCCCTGTTAGTCATATCAGAAGGGAATACATGTGTAGGAGTCTGGAGGAGTGTGTGGAAATCACCACCTCTCGACTCCCATGCCGCCACCTCGACCCATGACTGTGCCAAAGAAGTCGCCGCCACCACCGCCATCGCCACCGTAGCCGCCCATCATAGCCATGCCCATGCGGCCTTTGCTTTGGTTCTTGCCGTGCTCGACAATGTAGCTCTTGCGGCCTAGTTCCTTGGCTGCGGACACGGAGTTTGTGATTGATGAGAGGAGATTGACGAGTTGCACATCGGAGGCTTCTTGTTGTGACTCGAGAGTGAAGGCTTCTGAGTCGGGTGGGGCCAGGATGTTGATGCGAGCAAGTGTGGCTGATATACTCCGGAGGATCGAATGGTTGAGAGGTAGCGGATGCTGTGCATCTGAAGCAGGGTTGAGTGGGAGCGAGGGATCGGAGAGGTAGGAAGGTGGGAGCGAGTCGAGATATGTGCGGAGGAGTTGTATGCGACGACTCAGCATGCGGATGGCGTTCATTTTAGCGGTGAGTGAGGATAGTACTGGAACATGTCAGTGTCAATTGCTCCCGAACCCGTGGCATGGCTGACTTACGCTCATCGTCCTCTGCAGTCATGACCAGGGACTCCTCGATAGGTGCATCCTTGTCTTTTTCTTTCTCCTTCTCCTTTTGCTTGCCTCGCGTTACCCGCTTGTTCGCAGTCTCAGCGACAGCCGACGAGGACGACTCAGCTTTGGAGGCTGGTACCTCTGCGGATCCCTCGACAGCCGTAGCATTGCCACCTCCACGTGCAACAAAGTCAACGCTGATCATCTCTGCCTCACCAGTCTCAATTGTGTACACGAGCTCCTTGAACTTTGTTGACTTCGCTTGGACTGCTCCGTCGATGTCCATAGCCTTGTCATTGGGGTCAACAGCGACATTCTCAATGATAGGCTCATACAGCGTGAGCGGTAGCTTGCCGGCGGCGGTAGCTTCTGAGAAGGCATCTTCTGGGTGGAAGAGGACTAGTAACGGCGCCTCGGTGTACACCTCTGATATGTGGGAGTGGATCGGAAGAATGTGAGGTTGGGGTCCAGAGCGAGGACCAAGCGTGAACCAACCGACGAGGTCAAGTGGTGGTTGCTTGTGGACATCCTTGACTACATCATGTCAGCGTCTTTCCTTCAAGCGGTGAAAGCGTACTGTGAAGTGCTACGTGAGTACCTACAGTCCTCTATCCGCTTGTTGAACCACTCTTCGTCGAGCACAACCTCGCCCTCGGCGCTGGCCTTGAGCTTTGCTTGGAAAGCGACCTCCATGGTGATTTCCTGACCATTCTGTTGGCCAATTATAGCTCCGACCACTGGTCCAGTCTGCTGTCGGAGTGTGTGTCGCGTAATGCAGTCTGATATCGTGAGTAGTACCAGTGGATGCAGTTGAACGATCGGGCTGTTGTCAGAGGCGCGCGCGCTTGATAATAGCGGGTTTTGTGAAGCTTCCGCCATGTCTGTGGCTTGGACTGTGTGAAGGTCGGGGGGTTGAGGTAATTGGGAACGTGGGGTTGGTGTTGAGGTAATCGAAGCTATGGCGGGGAGCTTGTTAGGCTGCAGAGGTGCCTGCCACTTCCGCATCGCCGCGGCGCTCTGCCCGCCCCGCATGCGCTAACCGCATTTGAATACGCCACGTGACTTCGTGCCGGTTTCGCATCTGCGAGACATCGCGCCTTAGCATCCACGTCTTCAGCCAGTGCAACATGTTCAGGCCGTCCTTCAGCGTATGGCATCCATTGATAAGTTTCGCGAGCATGGTCTCCAATATTGTAAGTTATGCTCACCGGGCCCAATCCGTACAAACATAAGACTCGAAAAGACGATTTTCTCAATGATGACGGAGTACCGGCGCTCCAAACATTCAATTCGTCCGTAGCCTTTTCCAGCTTCTCGAGACTTCAATTTCTGTCTATTCGATCTCGCTCTCGGCGGTTTCGTCTGCCACCCACCGCTTTCGCCGTGCAACTACACTAGCACGCAAGGTCGATCTCCGTAGGGGCACGACTCAAGCGGCGCATTGCACCAAGTCGCACACCGCTCCCTTGTATCTTACGGCCGAGATCTGCGGTCAACAACTAGCTCAACCGCAGTTTAGCATGTTCGCAATTGTTCGGAATGTCCGAAGCGGTCAATATCCGGTCAATACTGCATTATTATCCGAAGCTATCTAACTCTAGTTCCTGAGGACTCAGACTCTTCCAACTTACCCAGATCTTCCATGCCAGACTCCAATCCCGCAGGAAAGCGAATGGTATCTCATTCTACCCGAACCCGAGTTTCAAAACGCCGGACCGTGCCCAAACGGGTCTTTTCTATGTCGTCTCTAAGGTCATGATTGTGCAACGAAAGCGAGTGTACAGGTACAACTCCGCGGAAGTGAACTGTTGGTTCGCAACCTGAATCACATCTCAACGAGAACCTTCAACACTAAATTGCCATCTTTGTCGGCAGTCTTTCCGGCGAGCTCGAAAGCTTCTTTCACCGAATTGAGGCCGTGATACCTGTTTCAAGTCAGAATGTGTGGTTTCTCTAATGGTTATGCTCGCTACATACCGATGGGTGATCATATTGTCAAGACTTGGCAGCACACCAGCCGAGATGAGCTTGATGCCCGTTGGGTAAGTGTTGGCATACCGGAAGATGCCGATGATATCGACCTCCTTCAGGTGTGATGCAGACATTGGAAGTGTCTGGATTGGAGTTCCCATTCCAACCATTACGAGCTGTCCGCCAGGTCTTGTTGCCTTTTTGGTTGTTAGCGAGTGATGGGGTCTGGTTTCGAGAATCAACTTACATAAAGGCCAGCCTGCATGCAAATTTCCTTTCCGGTGCAATCAAAGGTCACGTCCGCACCCTCGAAGTCGGCTTCGTTGAGCGACGCAATTTGCATTACATCGGTAGCAAGCTCTTTCGCCTGCTCAAGCTTCCCAGCCGTTTCAGTTGCCTCTTTCCTTGGGGTCACAATATAGCCTTTGTGTGCAAAGCCATTCTGGAGCGCATAGTTTATCCGCCCATAGTCGATATCAGCAATCACCACTGTCGTGGCTCCCGAGACTTTGGCCATGGCTGCAGTCAAAAGTCCGACTGTACCTGCGCCGAAGACAATCACAGTGTCACCCTGCTCAATGGATGCTCTCCGCGTAGCATGAATCGCTACAGAAAGCGGCTCCAGTAACGCAGCCGACTCCATCGTCACATGGGCCGGAAGTCTAAATAAGGTTATCAGCTAATATTCGTTTTTGCGGGTAGATCATGCAAGACATACTTGTGGCACCATTTTGCGGGATGATTGATGCGTTCCTGGAGGGTTCCCTGAAAGTGAGGGAAAGATTTGGCGCTACTCCTGAACCTCATCTTCGGGCACAGATTGTAGCGGCCGCGTTGACATGACCTGCAGTTGTCACACGGGACGCCAACCTCTAATGCAACACGCTCGCCAATCTGGTAGCCAGTGACATTCTCGCCGATGGCAACTACAACCCCAGCGGACTCGTGGCCTAGCGAGAGTGGCTGGCAGGCGTGCAGATCACCGTTGCGGAACTTGCTATAGTACGAGCAATCGCTCCCGCAGAGACCGGTAGCCTTGACGGCTATCTGGAGTTCGTTGGGGCCTGGGTCCGTGATGGGACGGGTTTCCTTTCCGAAGAGTTAGCCTCATGTCTCAGATGTTCAACATCCACCAGCACCCCCACGAACGGTGGGCAATGTGGGATGTGCAAGGGAAGGTGGGATCATACAAGCCGCAAGTCCCTTGGCCCATGCAAGACGGATGCCACGATAGTCGAGGGCTTCGAGTAGTGCCTCGCTGGGATTGGGTAGATGTCTGCCAAAGCTGAGGGAGCCATTACGAGAGACTGTGGGAGGATGGGATGACAGTGGCAATGGTGCGGGAAGAGAAGAGGGAGAGATAGCTAGCAGGACACCACCCCACGGGAGCGTGGAGGCTGATATACATGTTGGGAAGACCCCCTTCGATCCTCGCTGGCCCGGCACAAGCTGGGCTTGCCTCTTGTTCGTGCATCGGCGAGATAATGGCATCGCATGAGGAAAGATTCGAAGCATCCACGTCATTTGCTGGGCGGATCAATCTGGCGCAACGAGCATGGATAGGGATGCGCGACCACAGCTACTCGGTATGGGTTATGGGTGCCTTCGCGTAGGCTTTTCCTTCTCCCGTTAAGCTGTCGATGTAAATGAGGCTAGTTCCTCCTGGGGGAGACTAGCTCGGAAGCTTCTGCAATTCGCCCCGGGTAGAGGGTTCTGCAGCTACTGGCTCGAGTAGCTTTGGACTTGTTTTCTATCGGATCAACAGCTTTGTAGCTCCGAAACGTGCATGTGGGAGTTGCGATATAGGAGCAGTAGTCATTATGTGGTGTCTCAAGTGGATCCGTTTGTGTAGCAGCCGTCTATCGGAAGCCACGCCAACGCTGTGAAACAGCGATAAGGCAGTCCTGCTGCCGTGGAGCCTGCATACAAAAGGCGCGTTGGTACGTCTGCAGAGTACCGGTAGTACAGTGGCCATAGCGGACGCACAGATCCCGGTCAAAGACGCAGGAAACATCAGCCTGATATGCGGGCTGCTCGTTCCAAGGTTAGCACGCCTTCGCCGCCATCACATAGCGCGACCAGAACTCATATATGATCCTGGCGCAACAGCAATCTTGGGAAGCTCCTGGCTGTGCCGGGAGGAACGGTAGATTCTGGCCGCTGACTGGCTAGAAGATTTGGCTGATATTCCAGAAGCTATCTGGAACTTGCATGTGCAATATAAAAGCGCCGGATATATTCTTGGGGGGCGACTCGCGCTCATCGATGCGCCTCCATACACCGCATTCCCGGCAGAGCACGTTGTCGGTTCCGTAGCGCTTCACGTTAGTGGATCCGTTTGACGAGCTTGGAGGGATGTGTGGGGTGAGATTGGATGCTCGTTGGTCGACTGTCGGTTAGACGTCGGAATACCTCGCAGCAGAGCTACCGAGGAGTAGCGAATTGACGAAATGGCCAGCAGGCATTACCGGACCCTCGGGACTTACAACGAGCAGGGCTTGCTTATCAGAGCATGCAACAAACGAGTGGCCCCGGGCTGCTGGCAGCAATTGGAGCTGCATCCGAGTTGTGGCCACCAACAGCGCGAAAGCATCGAGATTGACATGTGTCTTGCGCATGAAGGACGGTAGCGCGCTGCAGCTTGTCTTAGATCTCCAGCGCGACCGAGTAGTGAGGTCGAACAACTAACGACCAGAACTGAGCAAGATGACGCTGATCGCAGCCGCATGGTTGGAATCCATGTATGTTGACAGGGGCCGGTCACAAAGACGATGAGATGTCGTTGGCACGCTGTACCACCGAACCGCGTGCCCACCTATCTCTCCGAGCACTTTCATTCGAGGGACTGCAGCAGCAAGGTGCCGAGCGAGCTGCAGAGACGGGACGGCAAAAGCAAAAGTGAGGCCGATCATGGCATGAGGAGTCAAGGACATCAGCACGGCAGCGCACCGTGGTGGCCCCTTCCCCACGGCCAGCGCACCAACGTCAAAATTGACCGTCCCTCCACTCAGTTAGTCCTGCAACCCCGATCCTCCAACTGCCAAAGAATGTCCTAATGACCACCAGTTCAGCTAGTCCGCTCGCGTCCGGGACCGAAGATGCTACAAAATAGCATCGAGTAACTGCTCTGCACAGGCGTACTGATAAGGCACAGATCGTACAACTAGCACGTTTATATTGCAGCTATCTTGCTTCGAAATACGTACGCCTAGATCTGCGCTGCGCTGCGCTGCCGCAAACCCTGTCCGCGACCGCACGATGGGACCATGCATCCTCAAGCGACAATCTCCTTTGACACTTATGCATGGCCCTCTGGATGCAGTAAGCGGTAGGCGCACTTCTTGACCAAGCGTCCTACACCGAATACGCAGACCACCGGTACAACGAACGCGCATCCGCACCATTCGTGTTTCAAAATTCTCACCAAACTCGGACATTTCGCCTCTAGGTGTTGCCGCAGCGGTGAGCAAGATTCACATTACTCGTTGACGCCAGCAACGAGCGACCTTGAATTTGAGTTGAGCTTCGCAAAGGCGGTCTGCCGGATGTACGGTACCCACGCCTTATCATAGTAACTCATCCGAATAAAGCTGCGGAGGCCTGCTTCCGCATCATCTCGTCTACCGGTAACATTCTTGAGAGCCAAACCTCTCGTCCACGCCGTGAGCCACCACAGGGTTCCACACGTTCTTCTTACTGGCTGCCGCATGGGATCCCAGAATTCCGGCACGCGCGACGCACGGGCGGAGGGACCTGCATCCGGCATATCCTTGAAGTAAACTGGTGAGATATGTACGAGTGATGCAATTGCACTGAGATGTCGAGACCTGGTGCTTATTCGGCGCATCATAACGTGAGTCGACATCACATCTGGACACAATGCTCAAGAACAACGATACCTAATCCAAGACGGAGAAATTCCGTTCGCAGAAACTGCTTCCGATGCTCGAGCTCGTCATGCTCGGAGGGGCCGGTGCAAATGTCACTTTCGATGACATTTTACCGCAGGTCGCAGAAAATATGTGGAGATTAACAGACGCAGGTTGATGGGGTACCTACGCCAATGTACTCTCTCGAACGCATGTGGCTAACCGAGTACCGACAGTGATAGCGAAGACAAGCCAGCAACTGGAGCCTGACAGATGGCTGGCTGAGGTAAGTTTAAGCTGCCGATATCGCTAGTCTAGACTACGACGGGTACAGCCGCAATTTCGTTATCTTTCAACGTTCTTGTACGCATTTACACCATATCATTCTTGGCTTGAGTCAACAGCTTCATGATGGAAGCCTCGATTCCACATTGCCACCTGGCCAAGTTCCAGGTGAGCATTCTTCCAACCAGAACTCACAGAGTGCTCTTCTTCTTGCCCAGACCTTGCCCGTTGAGCCACTGTCGAACAATCTGGTTCACCTCCGCCGGCTTCTGGGTCAGCGCCCAGTGCGTGGCAGCGACCTCACCACGAGTCAAATTTGGGATCAATGCGTCCATGCTCGTCGACATCTCGGGCTTTAGTACTGAATCATATGTCGCTTGGATGAAGAGGACAGGTTGCTTAATGACTTTCTTGTCGAGAAGCGCTTGGTCTTCTTCCCAGTTCGTGCGGCGCTGGCGATACCAGTTCACTAGAATACATGTCAATGCGACTTCATAGTCTCCGCGTTATAGGACGTTGATCGAAAAGCGTGATGGTATCGCAAAGAACAGTGTCAGAGTCGGTCTACTTCCGACAGACTGTATGCGAATCGGTGGCACTGCATAGTATGGAACGGGGGCAGCCGACTTACGTGTGGGGTGTATCCCGTGCTTCATGTACTCCTTGACGTAGTAATCAAGGACCTGTCGTCATCGTCAGCACGCCATCAATCTCTTTGAAACAACTAGACGCCGTTGTGCCACCTGAGGACCTCTATGAGGCAATGCTGATCGAATACAGTGGAGCATCCCCAGGTGCCGAGCACCCATGGCCCCGGTTCTTATGGAGCTTCTCCCGCTTCCACGCCGCTTCCACAGATGAGGCAACTTCGGTGTCGAGCAACTCCAACGGCGATCAGATCCTCGTCTTGGACGAAGATAACCATGCTGATGAGCAGTCATGCGCTTCCCCACTTCTGTTGGATCTTCTCACGTATGAAATGCAGGAGAACTGTCACTCACTTTCCCATTTAAGATCTTGCTCTCCCCAATCTTGGGCAGATTCTCCGCCAATACGCCTTTCTCCGGATCGAAAGCCAACTCGCCGTTAGCGCCGCGTGCACCATAGGCCTTTCAGAAACTGCCTGATCGACTGTTCATCTTTGACGCTCTTCTCCACCTCTCCAGAGGCGAGATGCAACTGGTATGCAAACTGCGGCAGCTGACCTTTGACGAGATCTTCGGTGGAGAAATACTCCTTGTGGGGAGCGGTGTATGGTGTGCAAACGGAGAAGACATGGGTCACCAAATCTGGATACCATTGTGCTGCTCGCCAGACGACGAAGCCTCCCCTGATCACAAGGTCAGCATGGCATCAACCCAAAAGATCGAGAAGAAATCAATCTCACCAGTCATGTCCACCAAGGATAATCTTGGGCGCGCCGACCTCCTTTGCCAGCGCGGCAATATCATCTGAAGCCCGCTTGAGTCCGTACAGGCTGATCGAATTTGGCGGAACCTTTGGAGCATCCTGCGATGACTTAGCTCACAGGACCAGACATCATATCTTGTGTAACCTCGGTATGCCGGTACTCAACCGCATGCCGTGTGCACGCTCCACAATATCGGCACGCCGTCGTAATACATCCGATGACGAGATAAATGACCTTACTCACCGTCCCACCATAACCCATCATATCCGGCGCCACAACCCTGAACCCCATATCAAGCAAAAGCGGAATCTGATACCTCCATCCCATTGACAAATCAGGCCAGCCGTGAATCTGGAAGCGAAAAGATACGCGTCAGTAAAGTGTAGTCACCGCGGAGTTGGAAGTACCCAGCCTGTCACATGCAGCATGCGCTCAACGTCTGCGCAGTAATATCCGCCGGCAAATGTTGCATTTAGACAAGATAAGGGAAATGAATTATAGCTGGGACATCCTTACTAAGAACACCGTCTGACTGTATTTCCCTGACTTGGGCTCGGCGTAGAGATAGTGGTACGTGTAGCCATTGAGAGATGCGGTCTTGTGGATGATGCGCGAGTCGGAGTCTGGGTCAATGGGTTGAAGGGCCATGATGCGTTTCACTATGCCTCAATGCTGGCGGTCTGATAGGATTATGTAGGGTAGGGTGAGCTTTTGTGTTAGACGCAATAACGAAAAACACGCTCACATGTATGTCACTGCATGTTGATTATCTAATGCTTGCCCTGAAGAGTCGCGCCAAAGAGCTCGACATGAACCTCGGCTCGTTCGACATGCTTATCGATAAGTTAACGTTCTGACAGCTTAGTCACCACCTGAGCTCTTTGACGTAAAAGGCTTAGCGTGAACAGGATAATGGTTTCCTGATATGCTCAGCTGTCACTCCCCGCACGATAGTCACCTTGAGAGCACCAATATCAATACAGAGGAGGATCATGATTCCCTCCATCAGAAATGACTCCTATTCTCTCGCCGCTGGCTTCCAGGCCAACTCTAATCGCCAACATGACCCCGGCTGAAGCAGAAAGGAAACGCGCTGGCGATCGCATAAACCAGCGCTGGTCAAGAGCAAGGAAACAAGGCAAGATTATAGAGCTGGAACACGAAAACTCGGCTTTGCGAGTACAGAACGAGAGGCTCCAAACCCAACTGGCCGAGGCTGAGAAACAGCTAAAACAGCTACGGGGAAGTTATGAGGCACTGGGAACGACCATCAACGCATCACATGCTCTTCTTCACCGCGAGAACAGCAATCCGGCGCGTTATATTCGTTCAATGCCTGCGATGATTGCCTCGATCGCAAGTGAAGCGTGTGATACCGCTCACACATCGACTGATGTGGTCGTCACGCCGTGCTCGAGCTTGACATCGGCATCGCCAAGCTCAGTCATATCTACTAGCGTCGATCCAGCCACGAACATGTCTTTTGATCTGCCGCTTGAGTTCGGCACTGGAGTCGTGGTGAACTTATTCAACGACCAAAGCTTGGATACGGAGTATCTACCTTGGGCGACTAACGAGGACTTCATCCACGACTCCAGCGTAACTTGGGCAGATTCCTGCGACACTGCAGCTCACGCTTCGTTGGATATTAACTTCCACCTAAATAGCAGACTGGCTCCGTTGAATGTTGACGTGGCGCCAGCATGGCAACTACTACCAATCCATGTCCCTCCAACGACTGCTCTAGATCGCGTCCTAATCGAGGTTGCAGAGTCAGGCCGTCAATGGAGCCAGCAGAAAGGGCGGCATCATGAGGAACTATCGCGAGGCAATTTTCCAAGTCTTTCATCACTGCTCAAACCAGATCTGGGGGATGCTGCCGCTCATCCAATAGCCACTGCTGTGGGAAAGCACACAACATGGGGCACGACAGTGGTTGCGTTTCCCTCTCGCGTCGCGTATCATTACATTGTCGCACATATGGTACGCTGGTTCGTATGTCGGACCCAAGAAAGCTATGAACAGCTCCCGGAGTTTCTCAAACCTACGGCGTTGCAGCTAACTGTTCCGCATCCCGCATGGATTGATCTCTTTCCTTGGTAAGTTGCCATGAAAGTCAAACCAGTCACCAATTGCTCATGGTTTACAGGACTGAAGCAAGAGACCTCTTGATACAACACATGGACTTCACCAAATTTGAAGAGTTTCAACGAGTCACATCGACCTTCTCCGTGAATTGGCCTTACAATGACTCGGACATGTTCATCGAGGATCCTTCCAAGACGCATATATCCCTGAACCCGGTGTTCGAAAGCCACATTAGAAATTTGAAGAATTGGACGTTCAGCTCTTCCGTTGTTGAGGCTTTTCCTTTCTTGGGGCCTTATACTGCGGCTATCAGTGCTGTTCGCTTCTGAGAGCAGTATATGCCTAAGAAGACAAGCGGGAGGTTGTAGCACAACAAGTAACGCGTTTCTCTTAAGGTTACATGATATCGCGTATCCAAAATTTGCGGAAAAGGACTACGATGCGGACCTTCTCAATTTGTACACGGTACGGCCTTGACAAATAAATCCGGCTTCTGCCACAACGTGTAGCAGCGCTGATCTCGTTCCCAGTCGAGGTTCTTGTCACAAATCTCCATATCAAATAGCAACGTCATTTTCGCCATCAGTATGCGAACTTCAATCCAGGCCATGCTAGCGCTCATCAGCAGTGTCGACAGATCAAGTGGAAGCATTTACTTACTTTACGCCCATGCACATTCTCGGCCCAAGCAGAAACGGCTTACTTGCATCCAAATCATCGGCACATTCTGGATCAACCCAGCGCTCGGGCCGGAACGTGTCAGGGTCGGCAAAATGCCGTGGGTTGTGTGTGACGGACCACATATGCACGCCTACCGTCGTCTACTCTCACTATTAGTATTGTCGCAATTCAGACTCCGGATAATGGACTCACACCACCAGGCACATAATGACCTGCAATCATACATCCTCCCTCTGGCGTCACCCTAGGCATCGCAATCGGAATCGGCGGATATATCCGAAACGTCTCTTCAATACACGCCGTCAAATACGGCAGATTCGCCGCGGATCTAGCATCGACTTCTTCCACGCTCTTGAACCTTCCCCGGACTTCCTCTCGCAGCTTCTTATACGCGTGCGGCGTGTTGAGCAGATAGTAATGCAATCCGCTCAGCACCGTGGCACTCGTTTCCGAGCCCGCAACAATCAGCGCATTCGCATGCGCGGCGAGTTCCCAGTCTGTGATGTGAAGCTCCTCGCGCTTCGCCAGGATATACGACACAAAGTCTTTCCTCTCCGACTTTCGCGCAGCACGCTTCAGTACCTTATCCTTGCTCTCAAGCGCATGTTTCAACCCGCCCTCCCTCACGCTCTTCGGCGTAAGCCAGTACTGAAATCGCGGCACAATCGCCAACTTCCAGATCGCCACGTCCCAGGCATTGAACTTGATGCTGTCGAGGATAATGGCAATCCAGGATGATGTCTTGCGATTGGCAAGAGAGCCAAAGGGCTCACCGAAGGCAAGTTCGCCTAGCACGTCGAAGGTGGTCCAGTTGAAGAACTCGACGAGGTTGATGGGGCCGAGGGAGCTGCGTTCGCGGACGGCGGTCATGAGGTCATTAGCGTAGGTTTGGATAAGGGATTCTTGGTCCAGAAGGGCGCGGGAAGAGAAGGCGTGCGACTTTGTCGTGCCATGTTAGCAGTGAAGTCGCAAGGGGCAAGAGAAGGGCGACGGACCATCATTTTCCGCATCTGAGCATGTTCGGCAGGGTCAGCAGTGCTGACGATATGTTTTGCGCGAACGGTGTCGTCGGTGCGGTAGAACAGGGGGTCTTTGATGAGCACTTTGCCATCTTTGCGTCGGTCGTAGATGTCTTTCCATGCTTCTCCGCACGCGAAGGAGAGCTCGTTGGGAGCCCAACGGACAACGTCGCCTCCATCAAGTCAGCTCCACTTCTTTCGAGACAATGGTCAGAACTGCTCACCGTATCTATCGTGCAAGCCTTTGACGATTTTGGCGCTGTTGCCGCTGACTATAGCGCGGGAGTAGAATATCTGCAGAGTTTAGGAGCGAAGTTGCAGATTGAGAGGGGAAAATTACGTTAGAAACGACGGCGCGTTTCGGTCCTGGGAATTTCGAAAGAGGATGGAAGTATATGGTGTAGACTGCAGAGACAACGATGTAGGCAATCGAGAGGCCGAATGCCAGGTACACATAAGGCTTGATATCAACCCGTATCAAGCGTGACCACAAGACACCAGTATCCATGATCTGGAAAGACATAATGGAAATATAAAATTGCCTACACCCTCAGAACTGGCGGTCGAAGTATGACTGCACAATATTATGCTCATGAACGCTTCTATTCAACCCCTTGATCTCTCCCCTCACACGGAACATGATTCCCGCACAACCTCTCCACCGTCCCAAACATCAATCCCGCCCACCACCGACCAAATGCCTCCTCGCCCATGAATCCGGGGTCCCCGCACCGCGCTATTGTGACCGTGCAGCATTGCTCGTGACCCCACAAGCCGCTATTGTGACATTGCAGTAGCTCCCGCACTTAGCTCGCCGGCACCACCACGACACAGGTGAACAGCCCACGCGTCCACCCCCAAACCCGCGCTGACGAGGCGGAACGTCGGACGGGGTCCGGGTAAGGCATACCGAAAGGGATCGGGTATATAGGACGCACGCGCATGCAACGATCTACCATCAGGGCTCCAATAATCCATCTCCAACTTCCCCCCCCCCTCGTCTGTATTTCCACGCGAAAGGTCACGCAGTGACAGTGCAGTGTATCCTCGCTCGCAATGGCGTCCGAGAAAATCCACCACACGGAATCAACAGCCTCGCCGTCGCACCTCTCCGACGTCGAAAAACACGACCACGACCATGACCAGCACAAGCGCCTCAGCTTCGACGACCATGGCTTCACGACCACCCAAGCCGCGCTGCCGCGGGGCTACTTCCGCAGCTCCTTCTTCCTGGGCACCATGAGCGCGACGGGGCTCGGGCTGGCCGCCGCGGTCGGCGGGTTTGGGCTCGCGGCGCCGAATCTGCTGCTGATCAACGCGGACATCGGGCCGGATGCGAATATCGTGTGGGTGTCGTTGGTGTATACGCTGACGTTGGCGGTGGGGTTGATTCTGGTGGGGCGGCTGAGTGATTTGTTTGGGCGGCGGGTGAGTGGTTCGCGGATGGGGTATGGGGTGGTGTATGTTGGAACAAGGAACTGACGGTTGTGGCAGTGGTTTTTCATCGGCGCTGCGATGCTCGCGCTTGTGGGATGCGTGGTCAGCGCGACGGCGACCAGCGTTGGTGCGCTGATTGGTGGGACGACGTTGATTGGGCTCGCTGCGTCGGGACAGCAGTCTTTTGCTTTCATCACGGGCGAGTTGGTGCCCATGAAGGTGAGTATCTGGGCTTTTGGTGGGTTGGCTGGCGCTGATGTCGATAGCACCGCTTTGCGGCCAACGCCGTCATGTATATTTTCTGTCTTCCGTTCGCAGGTTTCGGGCCCGCGATCTCCAAGGCTTTCATCCTGCACACGAGTGCGGGTTGGCGATGGTACGTCGATGCTCTTCTTGATCCGGAAAATCAGAGGCTGATAGCATCCATCACAGGTCGTACTACCTGATGATCATCATCAACGCTGCATCTGGCCTGCTCTTCTACTTCTTCTACTACCCTCCGACCTTTGAGATGAAGTTCCAGGGGCGAACCAAGACACAGCAGCTGAAAGACTTTGACTATATCGGAACCGTCCTTTTTGTTGCGGGCTTCGTCCTCTTCTTACTCGGTCTCTCCTGGGGCGGGTCCGTGTATCCGTGGAAGTCAGCACATGTCATCTCGACAATGGTGGTTGGCGGCGTGACAATCATTGCTTTCGCGATGTGGGAAGCTTTTGCCAACTTGAAAGAACCGTTGTTGCCGGTGCATCTGTTCAAGAATGTTGCTTGGGTGGCTGCATGCATACTGCTGGGTTTGGGAGCAAGGTAAGTTTACTGAAAACAGGCTTCCCAGGAGCTGGATCGAGTTCTGACAACGGCAGCATCTACTATGCCATGGCCATTATCTGGCCACAGATGGTGGCAGTCCTCTATACCGACGACGGCGGTGCCTCCATGTATGCAGCGTGGTTGAGCTGCGCACCTAGTGTGATGATCAACTTCGGACAGATCGTTGCAGGGTTCCTGGCAGAGCCAATCGGGAAGACAAAACTCCAATGCATCAGTGTTTTGGTGATTGGTGGTGCTTTGCTTGGAGGTGAGTCTCTCGTTCTGCGCGTCACTCCTGTTGAGCAGATATGCTGACACTTTCAGCAATCGCGTCCGCAACTCCGGACACAAAAGACCGCGCGACAGCACTCATCATCCTGGGCTCATTCTTCATCGGCTGGAATGAAAGCGTGTGTCTCTCCAATGCCGGCATCGAGCTGCTTGACCAACGGGAAATCGGTACTGCGGTCGGTGCCGCGGGCTCAGTACGCTCCGCTATCTCTTCAGTTGCCAGCGCTGTATACTTGACCGTGTTGTCAAATCGACTTACCCAGACTATCCCATCTGTCGTCCCTCCCGCGGTGATTGCGGCGGGGCTTCCGTCCTCTTCCGTGCCGACCTTCTTGCAAGGTTTCACCACTGGCTCATTCAGCGGCGTGGAAGGGCTGACCGACGCCATACTTGCCGTTGGTACGCAAGCGTACAAGACAGCCAGCGCTCAGGCCTACTCGACCGTGTTCTACACCACGATAGCGTTCACTGGGATCGCTGTAGTAATCAGCTTTTTCTCCCCGAACGTGGACGACAAGATGACGGGCGAAGTCGCCGTCACTCTGGGAAAAGAATAAGACGATTGTTGTAAGATTGTTCTACGGTGGCATGTCTGATTTGCATCTCTGCACAGGGTGTATCGAGTAGTTATCGCGTCCTCCAAGCGTATATTTGTGAAAATTGTAACACTAATTCCCTGAAGCTGTGTCAAATTGCGTAGGCGATCGTGATCTCACAGGCACAATAGATCAATACCGACGTTCGAACATCCATTTCAGCTCGAGGAAAGAGACATACAACGTACAATTCTTGATACAGTCAGCGGAGAGCCCATGCCAGTGAGTCCTACTTGTCTTGCGCCCATCGTCGTTGCGTTATTCGCCTATGTGGTCAGCATTAGCTGTAGCCGCCCTCGTCATACAGACGATGGTGGAAACCACGCTATGAAGATCGGTAGCTATAATCGGCCCATGAGTGCAGGCCAAGCTTTTCAACGCCCCTAAGGTGTGCTCGTCCTGCAGATGATCCGCACGTCTGGTCACATTGGGGGTGTGGGGTGACAATAAGCGAATGCACTTGCTTAGCCGGCATGCATAGCGTCGAATACCGATGCCCGTGTCCGTGAAAAGATGTCGCTGAAGAGTGTCCCAGGAGCTTGGGTCAATTACGGCTGTGACGTATATTGCATACAAGCGAGCTGCATTCGCATCTGGCTAAGAAGATATGTTGGATAGCCGGATAGAGAAGTAAACCATCCGAGGTGTGAAGATAAGGAGAGCCGTGACACTGTTGATATGGCCGTGCAACGTGAGCCTATGACTATACTTGATCGACCTCACGCCCCCAGGCTGAGATCGCCGTTACGCCCACGAACCGGTTCTCCAAGGGGGACATAGGGAATAGTGTGTAACCTGAGGCGACACGACCAGCGGAATGGTTCAGGAGGCTTTCCAAGATAGCTGAACGGTCCGGTAGCCGATAGAGAAGGCCCAGGCGGCGCGCACTTCCTAGCGATATTCAGTAGATGACTGTGTCCTCGGCGGCTTCTTCGATAACGTCCTCTCCGTTATCATAGTGAGCGTCGTTGCTGGGATCGTCAGTGGTCTGGTGACTCGGTACACCATCCGGCGCATGTTCAGCCGCGTCTCCATCTCTCACCGCCTCGTGTGGAGGACTGTCTGCGGGCTGATCCTGCATGTCCTGGTCCTCGGTAGAGTCATGGCTACGGTTAGAAGCCCCATTGGTCGTTGATAGACGGTGCGGCGAATACGCATCCTGCACCTTACCGTTATGGGAGTCCTTTGCATCACGGCTGCCGTTGTTTTCCCGCGATGCATGTCGACTCTCTTCGTGCTCCTGGGTAGCCTCGTATTCGTCGACTTCTCGCTTGATGGTGGCGCGGGCTTCGGCGATCTGGTCATGTATGCGGTCGTCTTCTTCAGCGCTAGTCTCCCAAGGTTTGTAGTACTTGCCAATGTTAGTTGTGTCAAAGAGGATTGACAGGTGTACGTACCAAATGTGGCGTAGTCTCAGTCCGGAGGAAGTGAGCCGTGTTCAGTAGATTGTCGTGCCGCAGTCGCATCTGTATGACGGTCAGTGGTATGTTGACTGATGCGCGGGAGAGAACCAACCGATGCCTCCTCGAAGCGCTTCTGCTCCCTCCACCGCTGCACTTTGCGCCGTGCCACGCGCTCCGCCTTCCTCTGCTCGCTTTCTTCGCTTTCCTGTTTGCGCTGGGCCAGCTGTCTCTTCTCGATCTCGGAGCGACGTTTCTGTGCTGCAGTAGTAGATGGAGCTTGTGAGAGTGCACCAAGGACAGCGCCAAACAGCCTACGCTCTCTGCCTCTCTCGCGGCGCACTGGCTTCACTTCGGTTGATCCTCGGCGTCCATTCGTGGCTTCTTCTTCGTCCAGCCGCGGTCGCTTGGACGTCTCTCCATCTACAGATGACTGCCGTCTTTTGTGGTTGCCGTTGGTAGGCGAGGCTGTCGGAAGAGTCTCCTCAGGCAGGACTACTGCGGACGCGATTGGGCCGTCCATGTGTGAGATACGTGATTTAGGGTGTTTGATCAAATGACACGTGAGTCTGACAAATGACAACGAGTGTGTACTGTTGACGTCTGCTGTCCCGGAAGGGAGCATCGAAGCTTCGCGCACGCCCAGGGTAGTAGTTCGGCCTTACGTAAGCCGGAGGTCCGCAACTTCCAAAAGTTCACGAGCGACTTCCTATCACTGCGCCCGACCACGTTATATTGCACAACTCCGCACTACCCTCCAAGCACAAACTGAGACGATACAAGATATCACAAGCACTTCCTGAGCTCGAACGAACCACGACCCCACCATGTCCCGCCATCACCCGTAAGTCCCCACGCCACCACCCCCAACCCTCCCACTAACACCACGCAGCGACCTCGTAATGTGCCGCAAGCAAGCGGGCATATCCATCGGCCGGCTGTGCGACAAATGCGACGGCAAATGCCCCGTGTGCGACTCGTACGTGCGCCCCACGACGCTCGCCCGCATCTGCGACGAATGCTCCTTCGGCAACTACCAAAACAAGTGCGTCGTGTGTGGCGGCGAGGGCATTTCCGACGCCTTCTACTGCTTCGAGTGTACGCGGCTGGAGAAGGACCGGGATGGGTGTCCCAAGATTATCAATCTGGGCAGTAGTCGGACGGATTTGTTCTACCAGAAGAAGAATTTTAGAAATCATTAGGGGGGAAGGGCGCGGTGTGTTTCGCGGGGTTGCTCTGCTCTGTGAGGAGAGGGGAATTTCGGGGCACACTGGGCGATTTGGAAAAGATACTATACGATTGATGGATCATGACGATGTGGGAGGAGGACAGAGGCTTGGTGAGGGATAGAAGGAGAATGAGACACCGAAGAGGAGCACGGAAAATATAAGAGCTAGGCGAAAGCCGGCATTGCTGCAAGAGCAAGGAGTTTCGGCGTTGAGAGTGCGCCTGGCATCCACCGCAGCGGGTGTAGCAGGACCTGGATGCGGTTTCGAGATACCTTAGTGCTATTTGAATGGTACATGTCTTCATATCACGCCTGCCGATTCTTGCTAACGCGTGCAGAAGTCTTCCAGAAGTTTGCAGAAGTCTGCACATGATTAGAACTCGATCGTTTGAATCATTATATCAACTGCATTTACTTTCTATTTTCCATATCAGCTTGGCTAACATCCTGCACTTCCCATTCCCATTATCCCGCTGTTCCTCCGCTTCCGCCGAGACCCGTACTTGTCCTAGTCTGAAATCCCCTTGTGTATGAAAGCCAGCAACTCGGACCCAGTCCTCCCCTCCATTACTTACAACCACACTGAACCAACCCCGCAATTCGATTTTCACATGTCCACAGACAGCACTAGCCCTTCCCCCGGCGTTAGAGACGCAATCGCACGCGACGGCAGCGGGATATGTGCAGGTACTTTGGCCCCGGGTGAGGGGATGCGGTGCGTTGAACCTGGTACTGCAGTGTGCAGACCGAGTGCTATCGATGCTGCGCTGTCCTACGTCCCAGGACTCAGACATTGTCGACACTGAGCTTGAGCGGTGATGCGAGGGATTGTAGCGTGTGGAACACCACGATGTTGAGGCTATGCAAGTCATGTTACCCACACATATACCACTCGTTCATTTCCGGAGCTGAGTTGCGCAACGGTGACGGTATAAATCATCGCTTCTTTGAAAAGTGTGTGGATGAAATGGCCGGGGAGTTTAAGTGCCGCCTAGCAGACGGACATACACCGGTACAGCAAGAATCAGTGAAGTAGTGCGTAAACCTTCCATCTGGTTGCGAGAAAACGCAGATACTGCCGCTGTGTAAGTAGCGAAATGACTCGCTGTCGCCCATGCTCACAAATACGTACCCCAGCTTTATGCCAACGAAACGCCAGCTGAAGAACGTCGTCAAAGCGTTCTTCTGGTCTTTTCGCTCCCCGTTCGGAATGGATATTAGGTAGGTATCGTTGGAAACACAGCCCGCCTCTCGCTTCAGACTCTCAACGTGAATCAGCTAGATCAGGAGGCCGTGACCAATGATGAACGATTCAGTTGTGGTCCTTTTTACCGGCATAAAAATGGTGGAACATGCACTTCTTGGCGGGGACGGGTATGGGATCAGATACGCTTGCTAGCGCGCTGTTCACTCGATCACAAATTTGTTTAAAGAGTAGAATCCAACGCCATGGATTAGCAGAGCTGCTGGGCCACGCGTGGGCAGAATGTGTGGATCGTCCAGTTGTGCCGATGTGGTTTCAAGGTTGAGGCTGTGTGCTGGTGGGGATATGTGGCATGTCAACCCAGTACAAGTCGCTGAGATCTGACGTACAGTTTCGTACAGTGTGGGGTGCAGGGGCTGTCTGAGTGTCGATGGTGAGTAGTGGCCGCTCAAGCATCTCGAACACAACACGGAGCGTGAGGACTGATCTTCGCCCCCGTGCAAGGAATTTATTGCTCGTTACTGACCATGGGGCAGCCACGCTGATCGCATTGCTCCAAGCGAGTGAGCAGCCGTGTAGGAAAGGGTTCGTGTAGCCGTTCATAATTCCAATGTACAAATGAGATGCGACAAGTGTCGAGATACCGCCCATGCTATGCGAACAGAATGGAGATGAAGCGAATGTGGAATAGTGGGGCATGGAAGGCACTAAGAGCGAGCATCGGGCGTCCAGGGTGCATCTGTTTTATTCTCCTCGAGCCAACGAGCCATCGCAGACGTAGTATCGGCATCGGACGGGAGAGGATTCTGCTCGATGGTGGTCGCTGTCGCTTGGGCGCTCTGAGGGGTCTTGTCAGACCTGCCCTGATGTGAGCCGGGTCAGCACAGCGGACATGGGCTAATGAAAGGTATCATACTTGGGTATGGGCATTCGTGTCTTGGAGATGTTGCCCTCCGCAACGGGGTTGAGGCGCTTCTGGGTTGGGGTTGGAGTCGGCCATGTCAAGAGTCAACAGGTATACAGAGTGTAAAATTGTCTTGATGTTGGAGTGAAGCTAGGTGCTTGCGACACAAGGGATATGATTTGATTCGTCCGATAGTCTTCGCCGTTTGACGAGAGCAATTGTGGATGAGTCGAGACCGCACTCATGTCAAGCTTCACTGCGAGAGTTTTATATTTTTCCCCGAAACGGTCGGTCCCGTAACTCCGGGAGACCAGTACAGTGCATCGTGAAGAAAATGACATCGTCGTGGCATCTAATCGGCATGAAAGATGGTCGTGTCCTGTTTAGCCTCACTGGACCGAAGCACCAATTGATGATGTTGCAGGACTAAAGAAAGTTTAGCAGTGGTAGCAAGGCTGTTGTGTGAGCTTCGTTCGCCGTCGTGCAATGTGCTCGGACAGACAGGGGACGTGGTTTGTAGGAAGTGTCACAACACGTGCGAACTCCTCGAAGTCCAGATAACGAGACGAGACGCACGATTTGGGTAGGGGGTACAAATCCGCGCTCCGTGCCTGAGATATAGCTACGGATTGATAGCCTGTGCGTTGTCATGCAGACGAATAGGACTACTAAACGCAGCTGCCGAGCAGGAGAAGTTATACGACGTACGCCTCCGACTCTCGATGGCAAGGTTAGTAGAAGGACGCCGCGTGGGCCCGCATCGTGAATTCTTTCACTGCTGTGTGTAATGAAATCGCCCAGAAACAATCCTTTTCCAAGCACGTCATGCTCGTCTTCGCTGAGGCATCGCCGAGTGCTGAGGGTAGTGGCTGTGTTCAAAGATTTGCGCAACTGTGCACAATCAGTCGCGGCCTAGATATGCAGTTATCCGATGAGCCACGATCATGCTTGGTTCTTGCGCCCTGTCAAGATCGCCGCCGTAGACGTCTGTGTAGCAGGTGGGAAATGGCCAGTTTTAGGAATCGGCTCCGTCCTATTGCAGATTCGCGAGTGTATGTACGTCCCGTGGAACGATCGCACACTCAGAACTAGTCCTCGCATCGCATGTAGACAAGACCATGTCCCAAATGCTGCGATTAAATCGCATCTTGACCTGTTTGGGACCGCGATCATTGAGGACGCGATATTAGACGATATTGGAGAATCCTGGCACGTGAAGGACTTTTACAAAGCACGCAATCTGAAAGGAAAATCAGTGGTCCTTGAGAGTGTGACCCTATGCGAAGCCTGCCAGATCGGGCCGTGTAGGTTTGGACGCGTGAGCAGCTGTTCCACTGTTCTTCAACGATAATCGCCACCGCGGGCATTTAGGCATGACAAATTCGTCCGGATTCACGTCCTTATTGCCGGCTAGTTTTCCACCATAACGGTTCGACGCGACACGCGCACAGATAAGCCCATCTCATTCTGGATAGTCTTTTGGCTTTGAGCTTTGATGAGGAGCTCGTCAGATATGGGAGCCGAAATTCTCCATATATGCTACAATGAGCACTTGAGTGAGGCCCAATGTGGTCTTTCTCAATTGCGACGAGCAGCAACGGACGGACTCCATCTCAGCACAAGCGTCCATGCGAATTTTACCCGGTAGTCGACAAGGGCCAACCCACGTTATCCACCAATGTGGACTGTAATGCCAAAAGGCCCGTGTCCTTGCATTGTTTTGTCCGACTGAGCTGGCAACGAGTCTGCAACCGTGGAAGTCTGACTTGAGCCACGGCTCGGAGGAAAGCTCATCGGGAGAGGGAGATAGAGCTTCTTTCGGTCCGTTTCTGGCAAGCGATCAGACCTCGGTCACGGTCGCTAGTTAGAGATGATCGGTGGAATCACATCGCTAACGCTCAATTTAGTGCTAACAGTAGACCTGGCCTAAGCGATGCTTTCCGTGGCTTGGCAGAGAAATGTCCATGATATGGAGCGTACGAACCAGAGTACGAAACGATATCAGAGCTGCGGTGTTTGGTGGTCGCACCTTTGGGCGTTCGTAAGCTCTTGTGCGCCTCATTTTGACGTCCCTTCAATTCCTGTTCACTTGGAGGCGTCATAGCCAAGCAGCTGCAAGACTGTTCGAGCGTACTGAAATGCTGAAGCATCTTGTCAATGCACCCTGAGACCCTGACTGAGCGTTTTGACATCGAGAGAGCATGGCTCTCTGCAAGTTGCGTTCGTAATCCATTCTACAAATGTATTGTAGTTGTTCATTGGTGGGGTATAGACAGTAGTCTAGATTCTGTTAAACAAGAGTCCCACCGAGGCGGCAACGTTTGGCCAAGTATCGCTTATGCACACTAGGTCTCCAGTAGTGCTTTGCTTTTGCAAGTGAGCATCCGTGAGCGACTGCTGTGATACGGGCAAGGTCCTCGATCGAAGACAGTGTCGCAAGGCGCATGAGAGCCAAAGAAGTGTACCGTGAAATGCAGGGCGAGAGTCCTAACTTGATGCATGTGGCCGTTTGTGTCGCGCCGCAGAACTGATATTGAGTTCGGCCGGGGTAGAGATCTGAACGCAGGTATAATCCTTTCGTGAAACGACTGATGTCATCGATAGAAGAGAGAGAGACGAGACAGCGCACCGGTTCGAGTATTCGCCCAAGAAACTGCCCGTTCTGGCATATCCACCGCGTTCTGACCGTAATGGTCGATTGGAGAATCCTTGTTGTTTTATTGCATCTGAAAGCATTTGGATCTCTCATTCTGCGGAGATGAGCTGCCCGCTTTGAGGAAAGTATTGTGACATGGTAGGATGCAGAGTCAGTTGTCGGTGGAACAAGGTCAACCTTCGGCGAGCCCGTGCTTGGCGAGTGCGAGACCCGACGAGCATCGTGAGGATAAAGCACGGCGTGACCACGATGTGAAACAGTGAATGAAATGGTCACCTGTGTGGAGTGGAGTAAAAGGTACAGGTGGACCAGCAGGGTGACGTGACTGTGGCTGACTTGACGTTAGCGCGGGATGCGCAGCGCAGGCAGCGGCGTCCGGTACCAGTAGCTGCCCCCGCCCCCGCCTCCTCCATGCGACCTCGAAGGGCACAAACACGCTCAGCTACACGACTATACACGCCCATACACACACATCTCAGCCCCAGAGATTTGACGTCACCATGGCATACAACTTCGTGCGATCCTACATCGACACCTTCCGAGAGCGCACCGCCGCCATCAGCCACACGTCGACCTTCCGCGAGACGGGGCAGATAACGCCCGAGGAGTTCGTCCTCGCAGGAGACTTTCTGGTCTTCAAGTTCCCTTCGTGGCAGTGGGCGGATGCGTCATCGCCAGCGAAACGCGTCTCCTACCTGCCAGAGGGCAAACAGTTCCTCGTAACGCGGGGGGTGCCCTGTCACCGGCGCCTCGACGACAACTTCGCGGGAGAGGCGGGCCAGGACGAGACCATAGTACGCGATGGCTTCGCGGCTGGAGAGGCAGAAGACGACGGCTGGCTGAGGACAGGTGGTATGGCAGCGAGTCAAGAAGCGAAGGTGCGCGACGTGCGGACAGTAGACGAGAGTGGGAACCTGGGTGCAGCGGAAGAGGATGACGAGATACCGGATATGGAGGACGATGAGGATGACGAGGAGGCCATCATAAGAGATCCGCAAGCCGGCTCATCAACATCAGCGTACGTCCTCGACTTCTCCAGCACCCGCGTTTGAGTTCGGAGGGTCGCAATATAGCTGGTGCTAGTAGACATCAAGACTGACATATGATAGTCCCCTACGTACATACACACTCTACATCTGCTACTCGGCGCACTATCGAACACCGCGACTATACCTCTCCGGCTACGGCTCGACCTCGGTACCCCTAAAACCGCAAGAGATGATGGAGGACATCGTAGGCGACTACAAAGATAAGACTGTCACGATCGAGGACTTTCCTTTCTTCGACCACGCCCTCAAGACCGCCTCCGTACATCCCTGCAAACACGCTTCGGTCATGAAGGTGCTGCTCGACCGCGCAGACGCCGCCCTGAAGCTGCGGCTAGCGAAGCTCAAGGCAGGCAAGGACGTCAGCAAGCTGGACAGCGGCATGGAGGCACTGGTAGACGACACGCGGTTGCTCAAGCTCACAGAGCAAGCCAAGGGCAAGGACGGAGACGAGAGCAAGGACGACTGGGAGGTCTTGAGCGAGGGTGGAGACGACGAGGTCGCGATCCGCGTCGATCAGTATCTCGTCGTCTTTCTGAAGTTCATGGCAAGGTAAGCATACCGAACCCTGCTATATTAGCTTCAATACTAACACATGACAGTGTCACGCCTGGTATAGAACACGACTTCACCATGGGTGTCTGACCACGTCTTTTCTATCCTGTTAATCGGCCTGGGAGGTTCATTTGGGTACAGTACGGCGTTCTCAGCAGGGTCAAGAATGGATCAGCATGCTAAGCCAGGGCTGCTCACCTCAATACAGTGGCTTACAAGCATATAATACTATGAACATTGCAGAGCTATACTCTCAGACTCAAAACACCTCGCTTAGCATACACAAACACTTCAAGCCCTCAGGCCCAACCTCTTCGGCAAGCCCCCACGATACAACCACGCCGCCCCCGCCGCAACCGCACTCAACGTGCCCAGCGCCAACACCGTATTACTAACCACCGTCTCCTCCCTTACCCTCCCAATCTTCGTCTCCTGCTTCCCACTCCCAAACACCACCTTACTCGCACTCACCGCCCCCTCTCCACTCCCCCCCGTCGTTTCAAAATCCTCCCAGTCCACCTTGGCCAACATCTCCTGATACTCGACCACGGTGCCGGACCAATTATTCGTAATCCGCCCCTCCTTGTTCTTATACCAACTCGCGCAATTCGGGTCCGCAAAGCTGCTCTCCTTCAAAATCGCCTGGATGCGCTCATTAAACGCCTCGGTGCGGTCACTCCGCGGCATGAGCCCCATTCTGCGCCCCCGGTTCCGCGCATCCAGTACTGCGGCGACTAGCGTGTTCAGGTACCGCGACTGCGCCTCGATCATCAAGATGATGCTGTTGTGCCCCAGGTTGGTGTTCGGCCCGTAGAACATGCCGAAGTTGGGCAGCAAGGGCACCGTCGTGCCGTACAGCGCGGTCGCGCCGCGCTCCCAGATCTCGCCCAGCGACCGGCCGCCTGTGCCGGTGACTTTGATCGGGTACAGGAACTCGACGGTGCGGAAGCCCGTGGCCAGGACGATGAGGTCGTGGGCGTGGTGCGTGCCGTCGGTGAGCTCAATTCCGGTCTCGGTGATGCGGCGGATTTTGTTGGTTTCCAGCGTCGTCTTGGGCGACGCGAGCGCGGGGTAGTAGTCGTCGCTGATGATGACCCGCTTGCAGCCCGGGTTGTAGTTGGGCGTCAGTTTCTCCCAGAGCCCGGTCTTGTCGCCGTCGGGGATGTGCGCTTTCATGGCCGACGTGCACATGGTGCGTAGCATGTCGGCGAAGGCGGACCCGCCGTCTGTTACCGCGTCATAGAAGGATTCGCGGAAGTCCATCATGTTGGCGCGGATGCGCCAGCGCACGGGGGGCAGGTAGCGGTATATTGCGCGGCGCAGCGGCGAGACGGGCCCATCGAGACGCGGGATGACCCAGTTGGGGGAGCGTTGGTAGACTGTCAGGTTGGAAGTTGAAGGGAGAATTTCGGGGATGATTTGGGCGGCGGTTGCGCCTGTGTGTTCATGTCAGTCTCATGTCCTTCCTCGAGACTTTTGAAGTGATGGAGACGTTGGATGGGGTGACTTACCGTTCCCAATAATCCCGACATTCTTCCCCTCGAGACTGTAACTCCAGTCCCATCTCGCACTATGCATAATCTTGCCCTTGAAGTCCTCCAGGCCCTCGATATCCGGGTACCGGGGCTGATTCAACTGCCCCACCGCCGAGACCAAGAAATCACAGTTGATACTGTATGCAGGATTGAACTCGGCGTCTTTCTCACCCGTGACTTTGACATCGACTTTCCACCGCTTGGTCACATCGTCCCACGCCGCTTCTTCGACGGACGTGTTGAACCGGATGTGTTTGTAGAGTTGGTACTTTTGGGCCACATTGCGGAGGTAGTCCTTCATAAAAGTTTAGCAGATGCAGGAACCATGTGATTTGAGCACATGACTTACGAGAATCTCCTCCTGTCCCGGATACTCCCTCGTCCAATCCGGATTCTGCTCAAAGCTGTAACTGTACAGCATGGACCAAACATCGCAGCAGCAGCCGGGGTACTTGTTGTCGTGCCATGTGCCGCCGATGGACGAGGATTTCTCGAGTATGATGAAGTTTTGGATTGAGTTGCGTTTGATCAGGTCGATGGCCATGCACATTCCTTGCCATAATGTTAGCTAATCTGCGAAATTGGGAGAAGCAAGCTTACCAGAAATGCCAGCGCCAATGATCACGACAGCCGCATCAGTGTGGTCCTTATTCCCGACTGGGACCTGCGGCCATGGTTGTGAGCCGCCCATATTGAGGTCTGTAGCTTGAGCTCCCTCTCTCTCGGTGATACAGTAGAATTCGTAGGAGATTGAGTTTGTTTTAAAAGGGGACTCGAGGCAGCAAGGAAGATTAACGACAACACGGAAAGAGCACCGCGGTCTTTAAAGCACGAACAACCTACGCGGAACTCCCTGTTCCTGTTCCGGACATCCGTCCATCCTAGTGAGCCACATCATTGGGTTGATAAACGCGTCGGCTTCGTGTGACCCCCTTGCCCCTCTTCACATACCCGATCGTGCTGCTCCGAGGTAGAACAGGGGTGTTGTCCAACGTGCCCAATACTCGCCATGACTTCGCCTGGTGCCCACAGCGCGAACAATTGCGTATCATGTCAGTTCATCACTGTAGTGTTGATCACTAGGGCTTACTTCTCCAAGGGTATGCGCCTGCATGCTTGAGGCTGGCAGCCTCGTCGTGAGCCTGTGCGGTGCATGGGGTCACAGGCCAAAGTGTGGGGGAGGAGCCGCTAGCCGGCAACTATGCCTTTCTGGGATGTGGTGGTAAAGCCGAGTCGAAAGCGTCGACTCGAACACAACTGACGCACATGGAGCATCGATAAGAGCGACTCGATGCCGTGCTGAAGAATACACTTGAAGTTCCATTACTATATGTACGTAACTCATTAACAATGCTGCTATATGTGCTGAGGGGCGATGTATGCTATGCAACCTACTCTATGCTTCTGCGATGCATTTTAAAAACCTTGTCGCCGATGCCACTTCTCTTCCCAGCCCGGATACCATGGGCTTTCTTCCAACGTATGCGGTTCCCAATCTCCTGGCACTATGCCCTTTTCGATCTGCTCATTGTGGAACCGCTCCATGGCTGGCTTCACGACGTGCTCAACATGCCATGTGCTTTTGTATTCCATGAGGCTTTTCTTGCCTTCACTCAACACCTTGAGCAACAGTCCTGGGATATACGGCTCATCTCGGAACTCCTCTACTGGGGTGAAGAGGGCTTTGAAGTTGAAGACTACGCCAGCGGAGAGGGGCAAGCGGCGTAGGGTTTGCCAATCGACGCGCAGGTTGCACCGTGAGAGCTCGAGGTCGGCCATTTGGATCTCGCGATGCTTCTCATGTGGATGACCAGGTGGCATGTAGAGTGGTTGATCGACTTCGAGGCCCCATGATCCTCTCTGGATGGCTTTGTCGGTAGGTTTCTTGGCAAAATATCTGCGCAGTACATTAGCATCAGTGACTTTGGAGCTCAAGGACCACATACCTGTCCATGGAGAACTGCATCTTCTCTTTGTAGTCTGGAATAGGCGCATGGATCTCATGTAGTCGCATGCCGATTTTCGACGCCACATTCCAGCCCAGTGAACTGCAGATGATACCCGCTCGGAACAAGTAGAAGCCAGTCTTTTCATCGCGCAGCATGATGGCAAAGTCCTCTGGTATGTTGTTGAAGAGTACATGAAGTGGTGGAGTGGCCTTCAGATCGGTCTCGGTCTTGAGGATAACGTTGTGGAAGACCATATTCTCCTTGTCTAGCTTGAAGTACTGTGGGTACCGCGCGCACAGAAACTGTAAAGCCATCTCCATCAACTCTTTGCATGCTAGCTCGGATCCAGGAAGTGCTTGAAGAACCGCTTCGCCATGTTCGGCCAATAGTCCTTGTCGTTCTCGAATGCGTTCTACGTATGTACTCTCGACCTCAAGCCACCAGTCTGGCTCCATTTTGGTAAGTGCTGTGCGCTGTCAGCCTTCATCAATCCTCCATATAGGCCATCACTTACACATTGTCTGGTGATATGCCCACCGGAATGGTCTGTATGGTCGTGGTAATGCTTTGTTGATATCAAACTCTGGGTACGGGCTTGGGAGGGGAACTCCGCTGAGAATTGAGTAGTCCGGAAAATCTCCAAGTGCCTTGATCTCCTCGACTGAGAAACCACAAGGTGTGAACCTCGAGTCTTCTGCTTCCCGGTAGGACTGCATCATTGGCAGCATGTTCTTGCTCCAATCGGTCGGCGGCTCCATGAACCTTTCGAGATCTCCGCGTTGTTGCAACTCGGCGAGGGCATGTCGTCGGGACGGCGGAAACGTGTCCAAATAGTTCGCCTCCACCAATGCCTGCACTTGTTTCTTGCTTGGAGCGAGTGATCGAGGAGGTGTCTTTGCCCCGGAAACTCTTCGACGGCTGATGCTTAACCGATCCAGGACAGTCTCTCGTCGGCCTTTGTGAATCACCAGAAAGAACGCCGAGCTAGCGACAAAGACGGCACCAAGCAGCCATGTCCAGTTGCTCGCCATTGCAGTTCACGAGCTGATGCGCAAGTATACCGCTGCAATGAAGTCAGGCTGAACTCTGAGGTGACAAAAAGTGTCACTAGTTGGGCGTATGATGGTGTTGTGGTTCCGTTGCTGTCTAATCGTGCATCTTAAACCAATGCCCTACGTATTTGAAAGGTATATGACGTGACAATCTGCAAGAATGGACGTGTGAGCACCTTATCGAGAAGGAACTGCGGGGCGAGATACGCTTAAAGTAAAGATAGAAGTAACCACGGAGCCACCCCAAGGAAAGCAAGTGCTGGATGGCGTCCAGGCCTGTGAATACTCACTGCGAGCGACTCCACCAAACGCGGCCAACCCGCGGCATGCTGGAGACGCTGTATGCACAACATTCACAGCTCAGGTGGAGGGGTTATCAGTCGCGATCGCCGCCGAGACACATCAGGCTTAGCGGTTGCCCTTCACGGTATATGAATCCCAAATGGCTTGGCGAAGGCCGGAGATTCGAATTGGCTGCAGTTCGGTGGGCGTTCCATGGGCTGGATGTTATTGATGCATGCTTCATCTTCGGCGCGTTTCGCGCGGCTCCTGTCTTCCCCGCTGTTGGCACTGCATGTCGTTATCGGCCGCAGCAAGTCGTCGTACTGCTTCGGGCAAAGAACTCCCAGAATCCACACGCCACCCTTGACGTCGCCGCGAAATGGCGTGTCTCTTCCACGAGTTCGGAACGATAACCAACCTATGGGCCACCGGCAGCTGTGAGCCTGCAGGAAGCGAGTGCCATTGACCGTCTCGAAAGCCACACCCCAGCGCGATTGTTTCTTCCGCGATCCCGGTTAGTCTGTGGCGGAGGTATGGAATGATAGTTGGACGGTGCGATGGCTGGTGCAGGCAAGCCTTGCTTCGGGCTTCAAATCGAGTGTTCTTGGAGTCTTCATTTCGCTCTGCGGCTGGTGTCGGCTGAGTCAATTCATGGGAAGATGAGCTTGAGCCTATTCCATCCAAGACGTTTCCTTCGAGAAGATGTGATGATGGGTGCGAAGTATCACGCGTTGAAAGACACAAAAGTGGGCAGACGGCGCACAGACGCAGGCGCTAACTAAACACAGCCCATTTGAGCTCTTTCAGTCTTTCACACTCAACATGCAGTTAATTTCAACAACCTCTACCACTTACTAGAACAGACATGGCAATCTCCAACGAATATGTTCGCAGCCAATGCGATGGTAACTACTGTCACTGCCTCACGAACGCCAACGAGCGAGGGATCGGTGAATTACAAAATCGAACTCCAATCCTCGCCCTGCATGAACTGCTCCATCGTGGTATACTTCACGCTGGTATCCAAGTCCCACGGGTACAGAACACTGGGGTCACTGCCGTCATAGCCAAACTTGTTGAAGTACTTGAACATATCTCCCAGCTCAAGACCGAAGATTGGGCCCATGGACTCGAAATAGTCGCGGTCGGACATGCGCTCGAACACGCAATGCACGCTGTTGACCTTGGAAAAGATCTTGCACCACTCGTTGAAAGAGATATACGAGCCTGCGCCAACAAGATGCTTGCCTGGTGAGAGTTCAACTAGAGCCCTGACGAAGTACCCTACTTGCATTAGCCCACAACGGGTAATAAATTCCCAAAATAAGCTTCACACCTACCGGTATCTGCCGCGGGATCGACTATGGGTATCTTCTTATCTCCATCGATTGGAATGCTGACCTTGAAAGAACCATCATCCTGCTTCTTTGGGGTCCCAACAAATGACCTCCAGTTGGTAGCATAGTAACCTAACTGCAGCAGACTCGTCTTCGCCCAAAGCTCCGGGTACGTTGACTTGAGGTACTTCACCGCTTCGGCCTTTGCATCAAAGTGCAAGACCCATTTATTCTCTCCATTGCTCCACTTCCGAGCCTCTGAACATGTCGACAAAACGAACCGGTCGAGGGTTTCAACGGTAGCCGCGGCCGCATCCACGATCGCCTTGCCCTGGGAGACTTCACAGTCGTAAGCAACCTCGTTCGGCGTGCGGCCTTGCTCCGCTGCAAGTTTGTGATTTTCGGGATTTGTAAGATGTTGCCAGAAGTCGGTAAACCCGAAGATTACGCTGGTCCCTTGGAAAGCCTTTGTCAAGGAGTCTGCATCATCGAGGTTGCCCGCAACGAGCTCGACGCCCTGGTCTCCCCACCTCTTTGCGGATGGCTTCGACGGGTCGCGAGTGACACCTCGAACGACCCAACCCGGCTCGTTGAGAAAGACGCGTGCCACTGACGAGCCCTATGAATCTGTTGGCATGCGCGTGGAAATCCTTTGACACGTAGTAGCTTACTTGATTGCCAGTCACTCCTACGGTAGTAATGATCTTGGTCATGGTACAGATTGTCGACGACTAATGTGGTGCTGTGTGCTCCCCTGCAACGGTCGACAGCCGGTTCCATGAGCAGCAAGTCTATATATGGGCGGTAGTAACTTTACTAAGCATTGCTCAGGACATCTGTAGGGTCATTGTGAACCTGTCTGCCATCTGGTGCTCTGGACCAGTCTACGTGGAGCATAGTTTCAACTTTGCACCATGCCCAATCGATGTCCACGATGGTGGCTCACGTACTCACATACTACGCGTAGTCAGCCATCTGCGCCTGACAAATTCCCCGCTCGCTACCTGTGCGCTATCAGATTCGTCAATGGGAGTTCATGGGAGTATGACTCCCGTATGGTGATTGTGGTCAGCTGGAGGTTTGTAAGAAAGTCGACCGTCTCTTTGCAAGTAAACAGTGAAGGATTGTCCGGAACGTAAGCAAGAGAACAGAAAAAGCTCTAGTTGGAGAAAGAAAAGTCCTGTGACCGTCGGTAAGCAAGTTCACCAGCCGAGGTCTGATTGGTAGCAAGATTTGCTGGTAAACAACACCAGGCCCACACAGCGTCTGCTGTTCCGCATTAGGAAAGTCTCGATCATCCACCTGCATCCGAGTACTATATCGCCTGTAAGCCGTCGACTTAGCCAATGCGCACAGAACAGTGGATCACTGATTTGGCCGCCGCAGGTGTCCTTGAAGATGCTAGTGAACGAATGTGTTGTGGAAGCCAGCATCTGCATGAGCAGCTGATGATACGCCGCTCATGCGACCAAGTTGAGGTTGGAACGCGCTGCTAAGAACCAGCAGCATCAGAAATCTACATAGTCTCCAGACTACGAGATGTTCTTCTGCATAAGATTGTGAGGCCACGTCAGAAAGAACGCCAAAGGTACCCCGTTGGCGCCGTGTATGCCTTCAGGAAACAGCTTGACCACAGGCACGACTTCTTCGTCATCGTACAATACATACAACGACAACGTGTGGGTGCCAAATCTTGCGCTCGTAAATTTTCGAGAAAACAAATGCAGGGGCAGAGCCCATTTTGATCGTGTTGCGCGTGAGCAAGGAGGTGTTCAAGTGGAGTACCGATACTCGATTTGACCTTAGCGCAGTCGCCCCGCCATTCTTGCTCGCCGCGGATTTCGACAACGTCTTCAGCATCATCGGCATCTTTGTCCAGCCAGCCAAGGTTTCAATCGTTTCGGCGGAAATAAAACCGCATGACCTCTGCGGCGTGCTAACAATGATATCCCGCACTCGGCGCCCAGCTCCGCTACCATGAATAACCTGAAAGACACCTGCTCAGCCCGCTGATAGCGCCGTGGCATGGGATTGGCGTTTCACCGCGACCCATCGCGCCTACGTCATGGAGCGTCGACGGTCAGGAACGCGGAGGTGTCGCGTGCGCAAGCGCACAAGAGACGGGGCATGGCAAAATGTTGCTCTGCTTAAGAGCCTGTCGTTAGTGCTTCATTGGTTCTGCGATCTTTCTCCTTACCACACAATCGGAACGGCCACTCCTCGATCCTTACCACCCAGGCCTTCCTATCACAATGGGCATCAGCGCTTCGGAACTCATTGTTCCCTTTGCTGGAGCTATTCAGGCAGCTTTTTCGGTGCTTCTGACAATCGCATTTGGTGTTGCTGCCGCGCAGTTCAATCTGTTGTCGGTGAGCGCAGCAAAAGAAGTGTCCAAGCTATGCGTGCG
>TARA_R110002003_G_scaffold48_14_pt1 | contig 35556 bp, 46 predicted proteins | sample TARA_R110002003 | Tara Oceans TARA_R110002003 (sample SAMEA4396441) | marine metagenome | biome: Westerlies Biome; feature: [SRF] surface water layer (ENVO:00010504); material: water (ENVO:00002006), including particulate matter (ENVO:01000060) such as... | depth 5 m | reverse complement strand
GTCCCCATAACACTACTAACGTTGCGTAGGGTACGTTAGACTGTATTGTTAGCTTGAATACTTGAAGCCACAAAGCCCAAGTTCTCACCCACTTCCAAAAACACCACTAACGTCGTGCCCCGCGGAATTACAGAGGAATTCATTGTTGCGCGCGTGATCCAACACCGGACTCGAGAAATCGACCGCTGGGAGAGTTTCAGCATGAAGCAAGCCCATCTAGTCCGTATGGGAGGCATCACCATCCCGCAGCTCGACCGACCAGAGTCCTTCGCCCATTTCGTTGCACAGAACGCACACGTCCTGGACTTCGACCGCTTTCCCGATGATGCTCGCATCGCCTTGCGGGCCAAAAGAGACTTTGTGGATAAAGCCATCGCCCTCACGCAGTCGGTATACTTCCTCGCCAATCTCGCCATTCGAAACTCGCGCTACTATCGCGTGTCCGCGCTTGAGCTCGGCACGCTGAATTACATTGCATATGCATCCATTGCTTTCCTGTTACGGATTCACAAACCACAGGACCTAGACGAACCCTTCGAGCTTGACCTGGTCGACCTGCCTTCGCCCACCGTTCCTCTCGGTTCGGGCGAGGGGCAGCACCCGCGACTCGAGTTGTGGATTTGGCTCGGCACATTCGTAGCTATCAGCGTCGTTGCGCTTGTTCCCGTCATGGTCTTGCGGAAGCGCGAATCATTCTGGCAAACGGCAAAGAGCAAGAATTACGACGCGCAGCTCACAGCGGTAGCGTTGATTGGGGCGTTCGCAACGTTCATGTTTATGCTTAGGAGACGGTTGGAGAATCATGCGTGGAACCGCGACACGCTTTTCAAGAGTATTGCGTGGTATTTCAGTATCATCGTTATGTATTGCGGCAGTCTCATGTATGCTGCGTACCGCATCAAGCTCTTTGTCAATGTTTTTCTCGAGTTCAGAAGTTCACCGGAAGGTATCTACCTTGTGCCCTCATCATGGACGCGATACGTTGGACACGTCGGCGGCTAAACACAGGTGTCAAGGTAGTGAGAAGCGTTGCTGTAGGACCACCGCATGAAGATGAAGCTCGTATGCAGAGTGAAGCCTGCGTGTCAAAATTGGGATTCGTGTCAGGGGTCCTTGGCGAAATGATGCTCGTGATCAATCTGCTAAAAGGGAAATGTTGGAAATCATTAAGAAGCATGCGAGCATATGATTGCCAAATCACAAACTGTCTCCAGCTAAATCTTCTGCTAGTCCTTCCAGCTCTTCCTGCCTAAAAGGCACCCACAGCCTCTCCGTGCCCATTCCATCCTTCCTACTCTCAATCATCTGATGATCATGAAACTCCTTCAGCAGTGTCCTGAACCCAACTTCGCTCGAGCACACGAATTGCTCAACGGCTTTGTGATACAACACGCGGTACTCGACGCCCTGACTAGCTTCTGGGACAACAATCTTGGTCTGCGGCACTTTCTTGTTCCTCTGAGTAGCGGGGACTTCGTCGTCTTCACCGGCATCCTCCATAAGAGACAGAGCTAGTTGCTCCATAACCAGTATGCGGAAGAGTGATCGAGCATTCTCCGGCAGCGAGCGCAACACGAAGCCAACACCGTCTCTCCCTCCGATGCGTCGGCCGCTGCGACCGAGGAGCTCGTTGACGCTCTCGACGACGTCGATCTCGGCGTCGTACGGGGCAAATGTTGTAGCGTCGTGGAAGAGGAATTTGTATTGTGTCTTGAGGCCGACATCCCACAGGAGGGAAAAATTTGGCGTGTCTGCCGTGCACACGAGATTGATGGCTGGATGTGCGGCGAGTCTTGCGAGCATCGCAGGTGTTGGGCTTTTGCGTAGGTACGGCGAGTCGATCGAGTTCAGGATGACTGGGATTGGATGTGGCGCCGGGTTGTTCGTGAGGTGATCGAGGACGAAGTCAAGCAGCGAAGCCAGCTGGTTGGGCATCTTGACGTTTGCCGGCACACACGTCGATGCTATTGTCGTGAGTACATCTTTCATAGTTGTGCCAGCAGCATAGCCATTGATGACGACGATCTTGGGTCCTTTCTTCGACCCTTTGTACGGTGCTTGTTGCGATAAGTGCGTGTATAGACGGTGCGTAAACTTTTCTGTGATGATGCGTTTCGAGCCGTAGCCGTAGAGGCAGATGTTGAAGCCTTCTTCCAACTCGAATATCCATTGGTCGTACGCTCGACTGTGCAGTTCCAGCAGAAAGTCCATCTCCGGCGCATGTCGATCTTGGTACGATTGCATAGCCTGGAAGTATTCATCGTGGTTCAGTAGAGTCTGTGCAGACAGGGTATTGTTGGACGTCTTCGTGCCACCAGGACGATTCTGGTAAAAGTATTCTTCGTGAGGAGGCAACTCGGTCGGCGGTGTGGGAGAGCGCTGCTTTTTTTGTCGCCCGCCCTTTCCTGAGCCCTTAGGCCGGCCTCTGCCACGCTTCAACGGCGTTTCCGATACAGGCGCAGGCTCTTGTGCTTCCTCTGCCGCCGGTCCAATGTCTTCCTCGTCGCCATCGCCCAGGATCTGCTCTGCCAATTCGTCTTCTTCGTCTATGACCTCTTCATCGCTCTCGTCGCCATTCAACGTGCGCTCAAGTATGCGTCTGTTGCTCTTCCTGCGCGCGCTGCGGTCGGCATTGCGAACGATGGTCGGTGTGCCATTGGGCGTGTCGGCTTTGGCCGATTTGGTAGGCGTCTCGAAGACCAGCTTGCGATTCGACCTTGGTGTGCCGTTGATCCCGTTGATGAGCCCCGACTTCTTCAAGATCGATCTCGGCGTTCCATTCTCTGCGAGGAGATGCGTCCTGCCCCTTCTCGAAGGTGTCTGCGCATCAGAGGTGTCCGGCTCCTCTGGCAGATCGGCCGCGATGTTTGCGCGAAATTTGCGTGGTGTTCCCTCATCGGTATCGTCATCTTCGCGTCTTCGTTTGGTGCTGACCATGTCGTGGTTGACGAGAGTTGGGGAGTTGACGCGACGCGACTTTTCGCTCGACGTATTCGGTGCTAGCGCGGACCATTGAGCCGCAAAGCTTATTTCACGGCTCCACAATTTTGGACCTTCCCCAGACGACGATCCATGGATCAATCACAACGCGTGGCTGCACATGAGAGCCTGCTCCGTGATACAAGCTGAACTCACTTCTCTACACTGTTGAGTTCTGACACAAGCATCTCGATAGTTACATCCTATGGGTCCTGGATCGACCCACGCATCGTGAAATAAGAGTGACCATCGAAGCGTTTACCCCACGCACTACTATGAGCATTTCGAGGACATGTTGTCATCAGCCTCTGCACAACTTCCATACAGTGCTGTCCAGACTCGGCTGAGAAGCCTGAAGCGAACTGTGTCTTCCGCATTCCGAGAGCGCCTGCACGACATCAAATAACGTTAGCATGAACGCCTGTCAGACTAAGCACGTTACAAATATTCGGCATGCACGATGGTGTCAAGGCAAGCCAGACCCTACACTAGTGCCGCCATGTTCACCCACTTCAAGCCACTTGGCTGTCCACGGCCCGGCTGTAAGCGAAAAGATGCTGCCTCCGCACGCTCAACATCACGCTGGATACTGCTCCCAGGCTGTGTCAGGCTGCGCAGTGGTGTGAATCACCGTCGCAGGCAGATGACAATCCAGCAGCGTCAGGTGCAGCCATGTCTCGGAGGACGTCATGTCACGCACGGCTGAGACGGCTCATAAATAGCATAGGGCTCCGTGGAGAATGCATTGGACGTGTTCTGATAGGCTGCATAGGTGTGGGTGTCCTGCGGCCTTTGATGATCTCACATACCTGACATGCGTTGGTGCCCTTGTCAATTTTGTTCGCGGCGTTCCGCCTGCCCCGCCACAACTTCACACCCGCTTTCCCGTCTCAGCTTTCGACACGCCGCATTCTTCACCCACGACGACACTCCCGCGCACACCGCACCGCAATTGCCAGACGAAGACCTGCCACCGTTGCCAGCCTCCTATCGCGCTGTTGCGACACACTCGAGCCGAGACGCCGCGCGGCGCGCAGCGGGGTCTTCCTACAGCCACACTGCCGGTTCCGAGCCCGTAGATGCCAGCATGGAGCCACGACGACGGCCAGAATACAATCTGGAAATCTTTGCCGACCTGGCATGCGTGAAGGACGTCGTGAAGGGTACGTCGCTTGCAGCACACTGCTTCCAACACTTTGGGCCGCACTAACCCCACTACTCCCCCCGCTGTCCCGGCTACCCTCGAACATGACTGACCTCTTCTACAGCAATACTACACACAATCTTCTTCCATCGCTACTTCACCTCCATATCCCCTCTGACGCGAGATCTGCTCGACCTCACCCTGCCCGCCATCGACGATGTCGACCTCGAGACACTCATCGAGCAACGAACCATAGCATTGGTCCGGGCGATAGACAGCACACACCAGCAGAGAGGTCGTGGGCAACTGGTAGTACAATTCTTCGAAAAGAAGCGGAAGAAGGCCTACTTCTTTGGCCGAGCCGAGGAGGACGTGTGTTGGGAGCAGTGGACGCTGGACGTTACGCTTGCGCAACCACGGACTGAGACTGGTATGTAACCGTTACAACGCCACAAAGAAATTCTAGGCTGACTAGAATCAGATGTCCTGAAGGTACGCCGTGCCATGACAAAGTCTCTGGAGAAAGCCGCACACAAGATCATCTCCATTGTCAACCGCGACAAAGACCACATTCCGCCCATTACCACGACCGATGCGAACCCATTCCCCTACCAAATCGTCGTCAACCCAAAGACCGCCTCTGACAACGATAACTGGCGGCCGCGCATCGGCCTCTTCTAACCCTCCACAACCAACGTGTGGGCCGGGTACGCTTGTATATACACTCAGCACGATGTTACGAAAAAGAGGAGGTTCAACACCACCTGGAAACTAATGGGAGTCGCTCATGCGGCCAAAAGAGACGGAAAAGTAATTGCGTTCCATTGTCACGGCCCTTCTGCTAGACCGATCCCCTGTTACCCCACCACCACCAAAAGCCTCCCTGTACAGTGCTCGCCAAGTCGAGCAAACCACCTGATGACCACGTCTCGCGATTCGCAGACAGGTTACCGTTCATGCGTCAGTCCCTTCTGAACGATTGATTGTAGTGGCTACACAAGATACCCCAATTTCCCAATGAAATCATGATTCTTTCAGTAAGGGCCTTGCTCGTGTTACTTCGATGCCGATTTCCAAGCGCTCGTTCTTGTTCGCCTCATATGTGTTACTATCAAGCAGGTTCTCAAGCTCCCTCCTGAAAAACGCCTCATGCACAAAACAAGCCATATCGAAGAAGTGATAGGCGGACTCTTGATCTACCGTGACAAATTCGTGCCTAAATTTGCTCAGTGTTGTCGCTCTTTGTAAGAGGTAGTCTGAACACTTACGTTGGCAGACCGAATAGAGCACATGAAGGCCCTAACGTCTCGTCTCCCATCACGCGGAACGCGAAGCTTACACATTCGCCGATGCATTCAAGTGCGCATTGTTGCCATGTGTAGATGGGCTGTATGGGAGAGGCGTAGGTGATTTGGTAACTGGGTTGGATGGTGCCGGGGATGCCGCAGTAGGTTGGAGGAGGTAGGTGAGGGATCGATGGAGAGGAGAACGGTATCTGGAGAGGTGATGTATAGGTAGACAGGTCATTCATGATCATGAATCTCTGCACTTTGGAATTCTAGCTAGACAACAAGAGCGGGCCGTGAGTATTATTTTTCCGCACGGTTCACAGGTGAACATTCCAACGCCCAGGATGTTGCATTCCAGCGACCCTGACTATAGCGGCACAAATCTCTCCCCAACAAGGTACAACCCAAGTCATCAACACCGCAACCCATACACCCCAGCGGGACCTCATTCAGTCGCTCTTTCTGCCCATTCCACCCACCTCCGCACAACCTCATCCACCCCCCTCACCCCCTCCCGACTCGCCTCCACTTCAAACCACTCCTTATGCGTCTTCCCACACGCCTCACAGCTCTTCATCACCCGCCGCTCCCCGAGTTCCAAATGAATCAGGCGCTCCACGCGGTGCGCATGCGGGACTTTCCTGACTCCGACTCCATCCGAGACGCGGCCCTGGTAACTCGGGCGTCGCGACTGTCCAGGCGAGGTCTGCGGCGACGGCGTGGGAGAGGGTGTAGAGGGAACGTAGGGATAGTAGCGCACGAGGCTGAGACTGTAGCCGCATTGGCGGGTCCATTCGTTCATGCGGCGGTGGACGTTGCTTGCGCGCCCGATCTTGAGGAAGATGGTGTCTCTGTCCTTGGGAGTGCTGAAGCTGGACTGCTGGCGCGGTCGCGAAGGCTTCTTGACGGAGTACTGGCGTAGCATGTCTGAGGTTCGGCGGCCTTGGTCCGGGCGGGATGGAGGGGCGAGGAGAGTCGATGCCGCGGATGAGGGTGCTGGACCGAGCGCGTCGGGCGTGAGCCAGAAGATGTAGATGTAGCCTTCGTCGTCGTGGGGTGAGATTGGTTTGGAGAGTTCCGCCAGTAGGGTGGAAGTGAGCTGTGGTGAGAGGGTCTTGGGTATGTATCGAAGCAGGATCGCAGTCTCCGAGTCCGCTCGGTTGGTCTTGTTGAGCGGTCTGGCTGGTTTCTCACCAAGTGGCTTGCGTGCGGGAATAGCGCTTACTTGCCCTGTGGGTGATTGTCGTGAGATTGTAGCACTCGAGCGTCTCGACTGCCCCTGACGAACTCGAGGTGGCGTTTGGAGTACCTGCTGCATTGACGTCTCTGGCTCGCACTGCGCGGTGATAGGAGCATGACTAGTCCGCTTCTTGTGCCGAATGACTTCGACATGATCGTCGTCTGCAGAACCACAACACAGCGATGCCCAAAAGCTCGGTTTCTGCTGCTGTGGTGCTGGCTTTGGAGGGCGCGTCCGGCGTTTCTCCGCAGCCATGACATCACTGGGAATCGAGATGAGCGGCCCTTCGACCTTGTCCCATGTGGCTGGCCGATTGATCCGTCTTGGTGGTCGAGGTGCTGAAGTTTCGTTGTCTACCCTGCTTCCCCTTCTCTTTCTTCGTGGTTCTTTTGTAGGTTCGTCAACTTCAAGCACACCGAGTCTCTCGACCAACGTGTCGATACTGTTGCGCTCTTTCAGCGGATAAAGATGTGTACCGCTTGAGGCTTGTGCCGCCAGTTGCTCAGCCTGGTCTTTGTGCTGCCAGCAAAAATATGCAGCGGCGCCAATCTCCTCGTCGTCCTCATCACTGATCACCGACACCACGGCAAGCACGCCGTCATCTTGCGAAGCCTTCGCGTCGATAGGCCGTCTGCATGGACGCCCAGATTTGGTGATGCCTTTGCAGGTCGTCGCCGGATTTCTTGAGTCAGAACGCGGGATCAGCGACTCTGGTGTTCGGCCAGTGAATGCCATGATACAATAAGTTGAGGTTGGTGTTAACAGCATCCAAGTGTTAGCACAGTATGAAGATAGACAGAGCAGGCTCTACGTGTGATATGTAGGGTTCAGAGTGGGCTCGCGGCGCGCATTAGATTCACAGCTCGTTCTAGCGGTGAAGCGAATGGCCATGTGTGACGATTCACTGCACAGCTTGACCGAGTCTGTTGGCACACCAGAGCGTACGAGATCAAGAGGCGAAGAGTCCTGTAGAGCCATTATGACTAGGCAGGCGTCGCCAGGTTGTGGGCGCGTGGGATCCAAAAAGAGATGGCGGGACTCGAAATCGCGTGGCGGGCGCGTGGCACAGGCGTGGCGCAGGCGTGGCGGTGCGCGTCCATGAACTCGCTTAGCCAATCACCACTAAGTCGAAGCCCAACGATACACCACAACACCAGAACCTCCACGAACGCAAAAGGATAATTGAATCTATGATTGCATCGGCCTATCATCTACCTCTTTAATATTCTGATGTTCTCGTCCCAGCCAAAAGATAACTTTGGGCGGTCCAACACTACATGCACCTCCACGTGACCGCCCACACCTCCACCACCACGACCACGTACAGGACGTCCAAACGGCAAAAAAGATAAATTGCATCGGCCGGGAATCGAACCCGGGGCTAGCCGAATTGATCTGGAACAGATGGCAACGGCTAATTTTACCACTAAACCACCGATGCTGTTGGGTGTTTTGGAGGAGATTGATGGAAGACTGACAAAATACAACATTTATCAAGACATCAGCACCCTGGCGGCCTGGAGTCTGTTGATCCTGGAACATTGTATCCGTTGTTCCAAAAAATTCATTACTGCTAAGGGATGCTAAGTGGGGTTTGCAGTTAGTAGTACATGTCCGCGGCTATATTCACTTAGCGCACAGCGCCCCGATCGAGCATAGGCCGTACGTAACTTCACCGTACGACGGCTTGTGAGACAGAGGCTGACTCTGAATATTCACAGTATCGCATAGTCACGGATGAGCACAGTCCGATGGTACAGCTGGGATTCAGTTACGATGTTCCGCCCAGGCCGGGTCACTCAAGACTGCTGCACCACGGGACGCATTAATTTGTTGCGCGCTCGCTGCGGATTCAAGCCAAGAGCATAAAGATGCTAACGCTGTAATACCTGAAGACCTCCAGGGCTCGGGAGGCTTGACTATACTCAGCATATTTTACTGTAGCTATGATACATAGACAAAAATATCTGAGATTATACAGGATACCACGATAGGCCGCAGTAAGTAGAGGCTTCATTAGGAACGCGCACGAATTAATGCAGCACCTGGTGGCTGCGTGCTCGGGTTGCCATAAGTTGCCGGCTATTTTTCGGACTCGAAGGTCTTGACCATTTACATTTCTCACTTTAGCAGCTCATTTGGGACATCATTATATCCGCGGATCTAGCTCCGCACGACAACACTACCATTGACTATCGCCTCTCATTGAACAGCCGCGGCCTTCCTCATGTTCCGAAAGTCCTTCTCAAGGAGATATCATGCGACTCATTTCATCCAGGACAACCATCGACACAGCATGCATTACCCAATTGACCATGATTGCGCAGATGCGACCTTCCCCAATTAGGAAGGTCCTGCCGACCCTTTGAAAGACCACACCTCATGCAAGTGGCTCCACGCCGTCCCAGGATTGTTCGTCACAGGCCTTGGATCGAGCTCCGATATCTCAACGTGTATTTGACCCCACTCTGACGCTTGAAGATGCGGAAACAACATCGTGCTTCGGAACCCTGTGATAGTGGCAGAATGTATAAAGCCGAACCGTTCCCCCTACGCTTCCGCATCTCACATCATACCAACAACCTTCAAAAAACTAGGCCCGCACCTGTCTTCGAGCTTCATCATAGATATCATTTCACTCAGCTGCTGTGACGTACATACTTCACAAGCTTTGGCATCTATCATGGTCGTCCATCCGTTCAAGATCCTCAATGTCGAGGAGACACGAGTGGCCCGCGATGTCGTCCTATCCCTGCATCCCGACCACGTCGTCGACTTCCGCGAGATCTACTTGCAGGAGCCTGAAAAGGAGCGGATGAAGCAATACCTCGAACTCGAACATGCCGCACAACCAGGACAGTCACCGACTTCAAAAAGACCACCGCGGTTGGCGAAATGCCAGTACGATATCATTGGCTCCGACAAGATCCCCGAATACCACGAGTCGGTGATTGATGTCGAGCTGAGGAAGAGAGTGCGACATGAAATTGTGGGTAAAGAGCACCAGGCTAGTCTGACATTGTGGGAGTTTCAACATCTGGTCGAGGCCTGCAAACAGAGCAAGGAGTTTCAGGACGCAATTGCAGAATTTAAGCTCCCAGATGGCTTTGAGCTTGTTGTTGAGCCATGGTAGGTTGTGCCGTTCATGCCGATGCGGACGCCAACTAACAAGCAACAGGCCATACGGCGGGCTCGATATTGGTGCCGAGAGTCGGAGATACTTCCAAGGTCTATGTTTCGCGCAGGACACGAGGAATAAGAATGTAGACTCCAACTTCTACGCCTATCCACTTCCAGTCATCCCCGTCATGGACGCACATCTGAAGAAGATTGTTCGAATCGATCGACTGGCAACGGGTGGCAAGGGCGACAGTTTGACTGGCCAGACACATTCTCCACGCGTTCTCGACCACTGTCAATCGGCCGAGTACGTCCCGGAAATGGTATCAGGCGGTACACGTCAAGACGTGAAGCCAATCAACATCACACAGCCCGAAGGTCCGTCATTCAAGGTTACCGACGAGTCACTGGTTGAGTGGCAAAAGTGGAGCTTCCGCGTGTCTTTCAACCCACGTGAAGGCGCGGTACTCCACGACGTGCATTATGATGGCCGAAGCATTCTTTATCGCATGAGTATCAGCGAGATGACTGTGCCATATGCAGACGCTCGTCCGCCGTTCCATCGCAAGCAGGCTTTTGACTTTGGCGATGGTGGAGCTGGAAACTGCGCTAACAACCTGTCACTTGGCTGCGACTGCCTTGGAGTCATCAAGTACTTCGATGCTGTGATTGTTAGCTCAGATGGCGAGCCAAAAGTACATCCCAACGTGATTTGCCTACACGAGCAAGACAACGGTATCGGCTGGAAGGTGAGCATACAACGAGCAGAACAACGCAACAACAAGACGTGCCGTTCACTGACTCCACTCATAGCACACAAACTGGCGAACAGGCCGCGCCGTCGTAACACGCATGCGCGAACTCGTCGTCCAATTCATCATCACACTAGCTAATTACGAATACGTCTTCGCTTATAAGCTCGATACCGCTGGCGGCATCACTCTCGAAGTCCGCGCCACGGGCATCGTCTCCGTCGTCAACATCGACCCCGGCAAGACTTCCGACTACGGCAACGTCGTGTCCGGCGGCGTCCTAGCACAAAACCACCAACACATCTTCGCAGCTCGTACGTCCTCCCGTGCCATGCCTTCGCACTTGTCCAAAACAACATGCTAATTCCAACAGGCATCGACCCCGCCATCGACGGCCACAACAACTCCGTAACCTACGAAGAATCCCATCCCGTCCCGCAAAACCCAACGACAAACCCGCAAGGCAATTTCTACGAGATCCGCAAGACGCTGGTCACCGAGTCTGCGGGCCTAGATGCCAATCCCATCGACCACCGCGTCTTCAAAATCGTGAATCCGAGCAAGAAGAACCCGCACAGCGGCAATCCCGTCGGGTACAAGTTCGCGCCCCTGCCGACGCAGAAGCTGCTCGCGGCGCCAGGGAGCATCCAAGCACAGCGCGCGTTGTTCACCAAGCACCACGTGTGGGTGACCAAGTACCGCGACGACGAGCTGTATGCCGCGGGGCGGTATACGTTGCAGTCGCAGCTCGAGGTCGGGGGCGTGCACGACATGGCTGCGCGGAAGGAGCAGGTCGCGGATGCGGATCTGGTGGTGTGGAATGTGTTTGGGCTGACGCATAATCCGCGCGTGGAAGATTGGCCGGTCATGCCGGTGGAGATTTACCAGGTGCATTTCAAGCCGAGTGATTTCTTTGAGCGGAATCCGGCGATTGACTTCCCGAGTACGAAGAATAATGCGAGTGTGTTGGTGGAGAAGGAGGGGGGGTGTTGTGAGAAGTTGTAGGTTGGAGATGGGACTGGGCTCGAGGGCTGGGTGCGAGACGGCAGGGGAGAGCACGTTTTGAACACATTCGATGTTGCATGGATTGTTGTCTCCTTGCGGAATAAGTTTTGCGTATCATGATAACCCTCTCGTGAACTTTATGCGTTTCAAGGCCTAGAACGATGCATTTACATTGCATTCAAGTGGTCGGACGTCATAGATATGAAAGCTACTAGACTGACCACGCAAATTACCATGTTTTGCGCCGGAACATCACAGCTCCACCCCTTGATATCGCTCATCTCTTGTGCACCCATCAGGTCCTCGGCACTTGCCTAGCCGACAATTTTCCTACGCCATTCGGCACGCGACTTGCTTGCATGCTTTCGGAGATGCTTCTGCGCCTCCTCTTTGAACTGCACCTCGTCCCAGTGGTAATTCAGAGTGACGACAGTGTTGATTGGGTCACTGAACTCAGGAACAAGCAACAGCGAGTAGATAGTGTCAATGAGGTCCTTGTTGCTGGTGTCGACAGTCCAGTTACGGTCGAGAATCGAGTGGCAAATTCGGCCGTGGCGGTTGATGTTGGGGTGGTAGATCGGGGTCGAAAACCGAGCAGTGGGTGCGAACATGGGATAGTCGGCACCCATATCAATGTACAGCATGAAAGTGCCACCCGCGTAAGTGCTGCCGGGAGGACCTATAGAGTATCAGCATGTTGAAGATATGAAGCCATGTTGGAAGCGATTGATGCCGTAGAAGCTTACCCTGCATGACCACCTTCCAGAAGCCCATGTTTGGCTCGCAGATGTAGACGTCGTAGTCCGGGTGAGGGTTTGCACCGGAAGTGCGAATCTCACTGTGAATTCGGCTCAAGCGTAAGTTTCCATCCGTGCGAGTTTGAGAGGAGTGCTTGGCAAAAGTACCGAGCTCGACAAAGGACTCTGACAGCTGAGGATGCTCTTTGCGTTTTGGGAATACATCTTGACTCACGCGCTGAACCAAGACACCACGCGAGGCCTGACGAAAAGAGTAGATAGATGGGTTCCTGCTAAATAGCGTGTCGCCATAGAGCTCGTTGCTTCCTGGTACCTGCCGACCTTCAGGGCGCTCCAAGCTGGAGAGGACAGGCTCAAGCTCGCAGATTGCCATGGCCTCATCCAACGTCTTGGGCTCGAATACGTAGCCGCCCGTGAGGTGAGAGACTGTCTTCAGATCGTCGTTGCGTGCGTTGCCAAGACAGAATGAGTCGACAAGAATGTTTTGACGTCGGAGTCGCCTTGTGACATCAACAACATTTTGCTTTGATTTGTTGTCCACACCATCTGAAATGCAGATTATGCGGAGCCTGGCGTTAGGATGTTTGTTTCCATAGTGCTGAAGTTGATCGTGCGCTAATGCAATACCTACGACATCGTGTCAGTACAGCCTCGATCACATTTCCCAGTTTCTCTTACTGTCCCAAATAGCAGTATGGCCCTTAGCTGTCATGCTGTTGAGCTGATGGCGAAAGTTCTCAACGGCATTGGTTATGTCCTGTGACACTGATGCAGTAGATCCGAAGGTAATGAGACCAATGTGTGTTTGAAAGCTGTACGCAAGCAGCCGATTGATGAATGCATCGAACATCTGCTTCAGGACATCCAGACGACTTAGAGTGGCCGTTCGCTTTTCGGCTGGCTGGCTTGGCATACCTAACACGACCTTAAACACAAGAGGACGATCAGCGTTCGTGAGGGTAGACGCCTGACGGGAACATTCGTTGTCGTTGGCATTTTCCTCGTTGTCAACGCAGGACTCGTTCGCTAAACGTCCAGTGGACTTCGCAGGAATGAAGAAGCTGGATAATGGCTCCCATTGCCCATCGTGCATGGCGCCATAGTAGTGTTTATCACCATCATCCCTCAGCCCAGTCCAGAATTCAAAAGGTTCTTCTACCTCAACCGAATACCTCGTCAGAAAATTGTGCCGATAGTAGCGAAACACAGTTGAAGCGAGCGAGCGTGTCGTCTTCTTTGGCTCCCAAAAGGAGGTGACGGCTTGGTCGTATGAGCTCCAATGGTAGACCTTGACGAGACAGAGTTCCTCCGAAGTGTTGTCTTGAGCTGAAGAGGAGGCCTCTAGGGGAATGATGAAGACCGGGTGATCAATATTGACACTTGCGCTAATGCTCTGCTGAGACGGATCGAGACGCGCATTTCTGTGCTGCAACTCGAATTGCATGTAGCGTCCCTTGGTCAAGCGGAACGACAACTCCCACAGCTCCTGCAGCTTCAAGGTACGTGGGAGCAGCAAAGACCACGTATTGAGTGGGGACTTGATAGAGACTCGTAGGACGCCAGACTCTCCACGGAGAGGCTTGTAGCGCGACATGATGTCTAAGCCATTGATCCAGGCTGCAATCTCCTCCTTTCTTCGCGTGTCAGAGCGCAGATCAAGGCTATCCAGGACCAAGTTTGTGAGGGGTGAAGTCTCGTTGGTCTGAAACCAACGCTCGATGTTCTTCCGCTCATATGTATAGTTATCTATCGTCAGTACAGGATCCTCCATTATTTCGCTGCCAATGTGGCAGCAGAAGTCATGTGGGACGTGAAATGTCGGGCCTGAGTGCCTCGATTGACCCGAGGCCTTTGGCACCACTGGTATGGCATCACCCGGTTTCCAAGCCAGTGGATCCGGCAAAGCAGCACCATGGCCGATTGTAGTGAGAAGCCAGGCACACAGGAGATTTTTGTATTTCTGGGTGCGCAGCGAACGGTTTCTCAAGGTGGCCAGCTCATACTCGATGATTTCGGCCTGGGTTCTGAAAAGGAAATGACTCGCCTGAAGCTTCAACTCTTCCAGTCTCTTGGCTTTCACCTTGATCTGTTGCGCGTCCATCTGCTCCAAAATTTGCAACACCTTCTCGGCATTTCCTCGGCGTCGATAGTCGTCTTTCCCTGAACGGACGATGGCAACCATGTCATCGAAAGACTCGTGTGCCTTTAAAAACTCCTTGAGCTCATCGACGCTTGGAAGCGGGAAGGCTGCATCCTCAACTGCCGGCTCGATTGAGGTATCGGCAGCAATGCGATGATTGAGACGTAGCTGTGCATCGTCGTTTTCGTTGCTCTGAACGTCCACAAAGCCGCATCGATCGTCCATACTCCTGCTCAAGTCAATGCAGAACATAATGATCTCGTCTGCCGCAGTCATCTTGCGATGTTGGTCGCCGTATGCTTCGAACACGGCAGTTCCATCGGCCTTTCGTCGTGCGAGGATTGGCTCAAGCACCTGCGTAACAACAGAAACGTCTACGCTCTCTTCTTCATTTTCGCTAGTAGGACAGAACATCCGAATGTCGTCTCCGGGTCCACCGCATCCACTCCGACCAACGTAAACGGCTAAGGAGCCTTCTCGGTCCAGTGTTAGCACAGGTGGTGTCGCTGATGGCAGTGCTGACGGAGGAACCACATTCAGCTCGTTGCGGCTACAAAGACTAGCCAGATAGGACAGTTCCGAGAACTCTGCTGACGAAACGACGGCACTGATGTCGTTCCGATCGACATAGCGGGTGCTGGAGCGTACCGCGTCGAGATCGAATGCGACAAGCTGGGCTTTAGTACCGCCGGACAGTGTTGCAACTCGACTCCGGGCATTGTCGAGCCCAGAGATCTTCGCAGTGCTGTTATCGTTCGTCCACACAAGAAGACCGCCGGCCTCGAAGGTCTTGTAGAAGCCCAAGTCAAGAAGACCAGCGTTTGTCTGTACAGGTGTTGACAGCACAGGGTCCATCGTGATTATATTCCGAAGATCGTGAACCTTCATACCAACATAGGGTAGACTGACGTTATCGTCTACCTTGGAGAGCTTGAGGTTCTTAGCTTTCTCGAGGATCAAGCCAAATAGGAGTCGCGTGCCTTCGAAAAACCTTCTCGGATCCGACTGTACAACTCGCATTGGTACGACTGTCTTGAGCACTTCGTAGAGACTTTGCGCTAATGCAGCACGCTCCGAATCCCGGGGCGTCTCGCCTCGCATGAGAATGTACGTCGCGCGAACAGCCGGAGGAAATCGTGTCAGCAGATAGATCATGTGTAAAACGGCATCCTGTCGTGCATCTTCCATGGTGCCGCCGGCAGTGAGATTGGCGAATACACGCAACGTGGAAAGAAGGTTGGCAATTCCACGGTCAGACTGGCCGTGTGGATGCTCCCAAGCATCGGACTTTTTGAATATGCCCGCCTTGCCATGGCCAAGCTCGATCTGGCCATGCGTCCATCGCTGTACAGCATAAATGTTGAGTACACTATCAATTGCACAGTCCTCTAAGCCCGCCTCTGCGAGAGTGACATGGGCATTGTGGGACGTCACCTCGAGGGGACACTCAGAAGTGTGAAGATCAACGATGAGTTCGCGATGTCCTAGTGGAGTATCACTGGATTGGGCCTTAGCAGCGTGTCGATCTCGCGAGCAAATGGCCAGAACAGGCAGCTTGAGGTATCGCTGGGTGCCGGTGGCTCCGGAGGCAGCTTCCACTCCGCCGATAGTGTTGAGGGTCTTGTTTGGCTGGACAAGGAATTGACTGGCGGCTTGGTGCAAGTAATCAGAGGTGCTGTCGTCGAGAGGTATGGCGACCACATCATTATTTCCGTGGACGACAATCACTGTATGGGAAGCCTTGAAAGTCTCCGCGCCGTCCTCATTAAGAGCAGCATGTTCATCAATCTGCCGAGCAAGTTTGCAGTTGCACTCAAGCTCCGGGCATGCGCCATAGTCAGCAGGAAATCCGAGGTGTTGCTGAACGCGTGACCTCAACTCTTTGAGAGTAGAGCTCAGAGGGATAGCATCCTGCAGAGGCTGGATGGTGTCGATACTGTAGGAGTGAGATTGCTCTGGGCTAATAATCCGGATCTTGAGTGTGTGCTCGCCAGCCTGAGACGGGGTCTGCCGATTTTGAGTGTGGTTGCTTGGATTGTTCACCTGCGTCACGAGTGTCAGCTAGTTTAAGATGCACCGCTGTAAACAGCCTACTCGACGTGTCGAAAATTAAGAGTTCCGCAACAGGTCAGGATCGCACGAGGCTCGATGGACGAAGTAAAGGCCACTCACCTGAAAGACTACCACCACGGTTTCTTTGGCGCCAGGAAGAACGTCGGCAAGAGTGTCCGCCAAGTACAGCATTGGGCCATCTGGTTCCTCCAGATGCAGTGTGGCAGAAGCGTCGCTCAAGCTCGTCGGTATGTCTGTAAGTCGATTCCTGGCCACGTCGATCAAGGCTGAGCAAGGCTGCGTTGGGTCGAGAAGAACGAGCAAGCTGCCTCTTCGCTCTCCGGCGACGAACTTGACGGTGTACCTTGCCTTCTCTGACATGTTAGCGCCTGCAAACTTCAGATAGCGAGGGTGTGTGAGAAAGAAGAAGATCGTGCAACTGGGCTGAGGCTTTAAGGCGGAAAGGTACGCGCAAACACGTGCTTTTGCGAAAGTGGCAGGCGCAACCAGAAGGTGAGAGCAAGCTGCCGGACTGCGTAACGTGACCTGCAAGAGCTGCGCAAGCTTCTAGGATATCAAGCAAACACCTCTACCGGGTGTGATGATTGTCAAGCACCATCGCGTTGGCCGTTGACCGTGCGAGGGTCTAGAGCTGTTTGCGCGCGATGGTAATGGTGGCGTCCTTCCCACAGCTTCCCATTAGTGGGATCTGCATAGCCTCAGATAAACTGTCTTCAGATGTTGGCTTTAGAAAATACTCCGAGGGCAGCCAGGGTGAGGTCAGAACGAACGATGCGATTGTGCTCCATGAAGAATCCGTGGTGATTGCCCACGAATAATGGCATATCCGAGAGGGTATGTAACGCCTGAAACACCACGACTGACCATATCTATGCTGAATATACAGTCTTCGTCCCTCATACGCCTGCCAGGATATCATCGCAATCCGTTTCCTAAGGAGAGAGTTCTCGTCGCGCACGTTACCTGTAGTCGTCTAGGATGTCTTCTTCATCTTCTGATTCCCTTATCAAATACGTCTCTGAATTTTCCACCAACTCTTTGCGCAGCAGATCTGTGACGGACTGCAGCATGGCGATCTCCGTGCTCCTCTTCGTCATGCCTTTGTTGATCGTGTGATGCCGGACAAACTGGCCTGTGCAGTTGTCCGCTATATATCCAATGTCTGCAATGCCGGGATATCCCATCGCGTCGTCGCATGGGATCTCGATGATGTTTGTTCCGTTGGGGTTGAAGTCGTGACGGATGTATTGCGAAAACGCCCGCTGTTCATGCGCCCATTCTTCCCTCCAACGCCCGCAGCCTGGGTAGCGTAACTCGTCTGGACACTCTTTCCATGCTGTCAACAGCTCGTAGGTATAGTTAAGCGCTTGCGCAACGATGAGGCCCGTGTTGGCCTCCAGTTTCTCAGGAGTGGCTTCTCCCATCCGCACGTCGAGGGGCATTGCGATCGAAGTCTCCGGTGTAATACCCCATCTGTTGAACATCCACTCGAGCGGGACTTCAAGATGCTGCATCGTTGCATCAGCGTCGATAAAGACGACGAATTTGTATCCGGGTAAGAGATCAAGTAGGACGTGCGGCTTCACCCAGGTGTTGTGAAGTCCTACCAGTTCTTCTGCGTTGAAGAAACGGTAGTCGTAACCATGTATCTGCGCTGTTTTCAATTAGCAAATTGCAGCGCAAGATTCTGATCGGTTCGTAATCTCACCGTATAGGAAATGGTTCATTTGGCTGGCGCTTATCATACCGCCGCCGCCTTCCTCCAAGGTCTCCCAATTCATCCGACTCTTGTTCCACAGCTCGTTGGCACCATCAGGCACCCGTGTGTCAATGTCCACGATCAAGATTTCATTTCGCAATCGTTCAGTCCACCACGGACCTTCCGCACTGGCCTCGAATACCTCACCGGAAGGATCGGTGTACGCAGTCGCAACCACCGGAAGTCGTATCGCATCGTAGAGCATTTGGAATGCATCGCCTATTGAAGGTTTACCCGGCTTTGAATGACCACTGGCGTCGTTTGCTGGGTGGTCGTTTGCTTCGTTGGTTGAGTGATCGATGGTTTCCTTGATCCTGCTTCCGGCCCTAGCGCTTTCGGAAAGATTGGAGGTCGAGTATAGTAGACAGAGCACCATGAAAACAACAACACTGAGTGTGAATATTCTTGGCAAGGACACCAAACGGCCAGACATTATGCCAAGGCGAGAGCCGGGAGATAAAAGAGACGATTCTCGGTTGTAGAACATAGCGAATGTGCGTGGCAGGCGACTTCGCTGCCGGACAGTAAAACTAAGTGTAATTAGGGACGTCGCGTCATGGGCGACTTCGCGACCACTCTTGCAATAAGTTTTGACATGAACGAGGGTGTGTAGCATGGATCAAAGAACAGCAGGTGGTAGGCTTTAACAAGAGCTTGAATTAGCTCGTTGATCAGGGGCCTAACGTGGCGCAGGCGATTCCTTCTGGACTTCAAACATGTTCAGACACTCTGCATGACGAGAGCTTACTGTAGCCTACCCGCTAGGGTTCTCGGTCGTTGGCGGCGCGCATCCCTTGGACCACGAAAATGTTGCAGGAGATGCACGGGATTTCGACCAATGCGGGACTCTGTGTCCCACTTGTTATCCGTCGTGTCTTGATCTGTGCTTTGCCGCAAACAACTCTGTCAGCTCGGAACATACCCCTGTTGAGATTTGGCAGATCAGGCGCTTGTCGTCGATCGTTTTTCAATAGGGCTGTTCAGCAAACTCTTTTGGGACCTTGCGTAAGGGACTAGCTTGAACTTGCGGTCTTGGAACCCTGGCCTTAGCAACACGTTTTGATACATTCCTGAATGGACCTTGGGAAGATTGAGGTCCCCATCAAAGGTTGGCTTTTGGCTTCGTTGCAAGAGCGTGTTGGCTGTGTTATGGATGGCTGATCATTGAACCACGGACCAAGAAGCGGCAGCCTCTCTAGATTCTGCTGAACCGCCCTAGATACTCCGGTCCTTTGTGGCAGGCTGGAGCTGGGATCTAGCCCGAGCTGACGGAAGGCTGCAGATGTCGGCCAACTGTAGATCGCCCCAGGTAGAGCTCCCCGGCCGGCATTGTCAGAATCATCAGACTGTCCGCTTTGCGGACATTATGGTCGCACCCGTCTCGCAACGCGACGACTGTCATGAATTGTTGCTCAGTGAGATGCGGGGTTTGGATCTTGAATGCGGCGTTCGAGCTACATTCCTAACAAGGATAGAGAGTTGAGCAGGGCGTAGACTTAGCACCTTGGCCGGTTCCAGAAACGCCATTAGCGCAATTTCGGTAAGACAAGCTTGATCCCCGACTCCCTGGCTTGGGAATCCTACCGTACAGACATGAATTGCATCAGCATCGTCATCGCTTGCGGCATCGACGCACATTCAGTGGCTCCTCAGTGTCTTCAAGTATCGTCTACATACATAGATGCTGTTCTCGCTTCCGGCATGAGACTTTGAATGCTTTTCATGATCGCGATGAACGCCATGTTCAGCTTCTCAGCTGACCTGCGGTCAAATCCAGGCAATGGCTTGAAGTGACAAATTTCCGGAGCCGAATGCGGCCAAACGTCACCCCTACGGCGCAATGATGCACATCTGGCCAACAACGATCACTCGTCGTTGCACAGGGCCAATCGCGATGCGGTACATCTCTTACGCCCCCCTAAGGCTCATTATCAGTTTTCTAGCGGCTCCGACCAGCGAACATAGCCACTGCAGGAGATTGGAATGTGCAACTCGAATGTGGAGGGCTCTTCCCGCCCCATAGGCCAGCTCACTCGGGGTTCGTGTTGGACGGATGCGCGCGCATAGCCAACCTAGCGCTGACCGTTGGCGACATGGTTCTGAGCACAAATAGAACTCGGGTCCAGAAATATTAGAGAAACAGCCAACTGTTCTTCCCGCGGTCGACGACACACAAGCCACACTTGATCACGTGCACCCATCGTAAAATTATACTTAATTGATGTACGCCCTGCTTGCGTTTCAGAACCGTGGGTCAATTCGTGGGGGTTGATCTACGTAAATGTGGGCTTCTGACTATACGGACGATTCAACATGGTTGAAGCTAGTACTCGCTGCAGGTTCGGGCAGTGTATCTGACAATTTGTGCTGCTAGAACCGGGTCTCATATGGCTTTCTATGTCCTCAGCCCCAGGCTCTTGCAATCAGAAAAATACCACCGATGATAAAGTCGCAGTGTGCTTACAATGTTAATAGATGAAGGTACGGAGGTCCGCGCTTATCGATAACGTTAGACAAGTGTCCTCTCCACATTATTCCACCATCAACTCGCCAACATCGCTGCGACGACAACTCCACCTTTACTTGACACAGTATCGCGCTCTCTTTCCAAGCCCGAACAAGCAAAGCCCCGACATAGAACACAAAAGAAAGATATAACTACCTACCATGGAGAGTCCCGAAACCTTCACCATGCTCCCGCTCAGCATGGACCCAACCACAAAAGCCATCTCCGCCTCACACAGCTCCACCAACGCCCTCACCACCGAACTCGCCGCCCTCAACGCCCTGCACCGCTCCCTCCTCAGCGTCGACACCCCAACAGGCACACCGCCTCCCCCCGTGCCCGTCAACCCCAAACGCAGCGCGCAAATCGGCAAACTGCGCGAATCCGGCAACGCCGAGTTTCGCAAGGGCAACCACGCCCAAGCCGTCAAGCTCTACGGCCTCGCCATCGAAATGGCCCTCGGGCGACCGAGCTGGGAGCCCTCGGGCCTGGTGCGCGAGGAGGTCTCCGGGCTACTGAGCAACCGCGCACAGGCGAACATGGCGCAGCAGAACTGGGCCGAGGGCGCGGTGGACGCGGAGGCGAGCGTGGAGATGAAGAAGGTGGGGAATGCGAAGGGGTGGTGGAGGAGGGGGAAGTGCTTGCTCGAGATGGGCAGGTGGGAGGAGGCGGAGGCGTGGGTCAAGCAGGGGTTGGAGTTTGAGGCGACGGAGCAGGATTTGGTGCAGTTGAAGGAGGAGATTGAGAAGAAGAAGATGGGCGCGTAGAGTGGGCCAGGATATCAAGATAAGGCTGGGAAGAAGGAGCATTGCAAGGTGTTATGGCGTTGGTGATATCAAGTCGATTGGAATTATATGAAGAGTGCATGACCTGTGCGGGAACATGCGTCTCTAATCCAAACTGTATCTCTTTGGCAGAGCTCCGCCGTCAGCGGCAACAAGACCCCAATGCAGAGGCACATTGATCTTTCTTTGCTTGTAGAAGCATCCCAGCCAGCGCGAACCCTCAACTCCAGGACCTAGCAACTCCTCGTTGGCTGATTTCAGGCACTCAACCTATGTGTGGCGTTGTCCATACTTCCTTCCCGCTCACACACAAAAGAGCCCAACCCCGCTACAACCCCCAACCAACGCCAACAACAACCGACAGTACAGTCTCCTCCGCGACCAGTTATGAAAAGACTGACTATCTATCCTCGCGACAATGTCTCTTGAGATATGCAAGGGCTATGACGGACTCCAATTAATAAGATGTGGAAGCACTAAAAGAGAATGGTTGGTCGTTGAGGGACGAAACTGCAGAAGACCTACCACCGCGACTAGAGCAAGTGTACAGCCAAGAACATCGCCACCCGCCTCAGATCTACTGTGGGCACCTTCCATTACATATGTGCCATCCTTTTGAGAACTCTACAATGCCTCTGAATATGCTTGTCGAGGTTGGCCTTGTTCGTTTGCTTCCTGCCACAATGTGTGCAAACATGCTGACGATGTGCACGCGCTGACGCAGGACATCGCTTCGGCGGGTGTCTCATGTGCTGATTGAAGCTGGACGTGTTGGCGAAGTCTGTCTGGCAATGTCGACATGTCCTTGATGGGCCGCTAGCGGAGCTGTCTGGTGACGTTGAAGGCGGTAGCGGACTGGGTGTATTGACGTCGCTGGGAGCCTGCGAGGGTGATTGTGGTGTGTTGAATGTGGGCCAAGCGTGCGGACGAAATTGTGGAGTGACGACTGCAGTCCAAGTTGGCGACACAAACTGGGGCATCGCGTCAAGCAGCTGGGTTTGCTGTCCGTCTGCACTATACTCTGGGGCTTCAATGAGCAGAAGGCCACGGTCCAAAGGTATCTCGTCAAGCTTTGGCGTTGTGTTCTTGAGGTACCCAAGCAAGGTGGCGGCAACGAGACAATTGCGGGCTACGGTTGCCGACCATCTGCTGTTTTGGTCTCCGTATTCTAGATGCCACCGAGACATGGCGCTGTTGATGGACATTGTCGTGTTCCATTCTGAAGCTGCATTAGTCCACTGACGAGGAGCAGAATGGTGAGGAATGTGGTAACTGACCCAACAAAAACGCCAACATCAAACCAAAAATCAAAGTGGCTGCGAGAAGCAAACTAAGAGATCTCATGTCCATCTCCCCAGGTTTCCAAATTACTTCCGGAGGGAGTTCCAGGTGGTCCGTACTAATCCTCTCGTCGGTCCATACATCGGGGTCGACTTGGTCGAGCGATGAAATCTCCCCATCGAGAACTGAAGATCCACCCGTTTCCGAAGCGAATTGTTTGAAGAGATCTCGAAAATGTAACATATTCTGGGTAATCTCGAAAGACGCGTCGCCTATAGTCACCCCATACATAAAGTAGACGAACCTGTCGAACACGTAGCGCCCCTGAGGTTTGACCATCTGCGCATAACGGGGCAGGTCGGCCTCGAATCTGTGAAAAAGTGTCAGTACATGAAATTTCGGCCGGCTTTGCACATACTCTTGGGAGCTGCAAAAGCGATGCATTTCGAGACCAGGAACAAAACGCATAATGTCGGCCAGAAATACAAGGCTGATAGCGTCCTGTCCAGTCAGCCCGTCTTCCGCCAAGGAGCCATTGAGAACACGCTTCGTGACTCTAATCGCTCTGCGCCAGATGTCACGATCGTTCGAAATCATGGTGCGAAGAACAGTATTGGTGGAGATCCCCAGTTGACCCTTTGAACTTGAACACCACTCCCGCATGACACATACGATGTTTCTCATGACGACCATATTCTGGGGCTTATTTTTCAGAGCGGCCTGCTGGACTCTGGACTGCAAGGCTTTTTCTCTTTCGCAGAGAACTCGTGCATTCTCTAAGTCCTTGAAAACTTGCAATTCGGATCGGCGGAGCTTGGGGCACTCTATGTGCGAGAAGGGACACCTACCAGAGCAGCTGAATCGACTGAATCGATCATCCTGGCAGCAGCTGTCCCTGGTCAGTTTGTAGTCTGCTAAGGGCACTTTGTGTTTAAACTCCGCGGTCGAGCTTGTGACCTTGACTGTCCACGGGAGAGTCATGGTGTAGTCGTGGCTTCCGCCGCTGCACAAGTAGGCGCTCAAGGCGCAGCTGAGGCTCACGCTTGCAACCAAGTCGGCACTTTGACTCTGCCAATTTTCGACAGCTGCTCCCAGTAACAGCTCAATCTCTCTGTTCAGCTGCTTGTCAAAACCGAACATGCTCGAGATCGCCACGTTGTGAACCACTTCCACGTGTGCGAGAAGCTTTGCACGAGTGACCACGATCAAGCCATCTTGCCATTCCCAGATGTCTGGTGGTAGAACTCGGACCAAAGCCTGCTGCAGGTCGCGTGAGACGATGTGGTAGGTCGCCTTTGAGTACAGGCTGTCGTCATAGTACCTAAATGCCGGATCTTTAAAATCGTCGAAATACGGATGTACCGATATTGATCTTCTAAACGCACTCTCACTTTGCACATTTAGCTCAGACTCAAAGCAGATCGTGGAGTTCATACCTCAAGGAAACGTATGAGTGTCCGTAGAATTCGAAGAATGGCAATATCGAATAATCACAGTACCAGACCCACCATTTTTCTGGTGGGCCCACCGTGCACTGGCAAGCGTTTGGGCCCCTCGCGATCATCCTCGAATTGACTGTAGGGGCGCGCTATGAACATACGACAGGTTTGCGCATCGAAATTTGGGCTCTTCTTCGAACCGTGAATACGATAAGTGAATACGATAAATGAATGCGATAAGTTTCAAGTGGGATTCGCGACGGCACAACACGTTAGGCGCTACTGACTTATATCGCAAAGGATGGACTACTTGTGTGACCCTGGAATTATGTTTACAGCCTTGGCATTCTTAACTTCTGTGCGGCGCAGCCACGCCACCAGGGCCGTTCCTAAAGTCAACAAGCTCATAGGTCGAAGCCCTGGAGCTCTCTCGTCATTAGATGTGCACAGCCTGCAAACCACCCAAAGTGTTTCAGCGGAACGACCTCCGCCCTATCATCTTCGATTCTCATGCGTTACAGGCACACCATGTGGTTCGTAGCGGTCAATCATTGGCCTCTGGCTCCGAACAATGAAGCGTGCACGTCCATCTGCAAGCCAAGCCAAGCCAATTCCTAACGTCTTGATTTCAGGCAGCCACAATTGCACCCGCATAGTGCCAGCCGCGAAAATACTTGGCCATTATCAACGCATTCTTAACATGAACATTCGTCGGAAGATGCGCAGAACATGAATTCAGGTGGCGGCGGCTGAGCCGCAGTGACTTCATTCATCCTCCCGATCCTTGCGGTCATTGTGGGATCTCGAGCGGTCCCCTTCGGCTCAAGATCAACACCACGACATTCCTAACCAAGCATGCAGGTGCTCTCGTAGGGCTTGAGTAGTCGAGTTTAGGCTCGAGGTTTTGTAGCCATACAACTCGACAGCGCCTGAAGGTTGCTACCTATGTTGAATACAAGGAAAAGTAAAGGCTGACTACCTAAGTTCACAACACTGAAGGTTTTATCTCAATATCTGATGTTGTGCGCGCGCATTATTGCGCTTATACCGCGCTGCCTATTTCCAACCTCCCGTGTCCCACGAGAGCCAAGATATACTCATCATGTATATTCGCATTCATAAGTTCCAACTCAATATCTTCCCAACAACAAAACCCCGACTCCAGCATTCCTAACCAAAACTTTTGCACGGGATTTATAACGAAGATGTTGGTTTAGATCTTGCGCGATGGCTTCGAGTACGTATAAAAGTGAACGATGATACCAGGGCTCGACAAGCTCGACCCCGCCAAATACCATCCTTCCCGGCCAGAAACATACATATCTGCCAGCCCCGAAAGCAATCCCACGATGAATACCACGACGCATTCTGCTAGTGCCGCCTCTCCATTCACCACGAGTGCGGGTTTTCCTGTCCAGCCAATTCCAGTCTCCCTCATAGGTCACGGGCTTTCAATAGAGGCCGTCACTGCCATCGTGTGTGGTGTTGCTGGTACCATGATACCACTTGGGATTGTGTTAACCAAGCATGCTGTGAAGCGCTGCAGAGGTCAATTCCCCCCTCCTCATCCGTGTTGTGACAATCTGCTGACTCTTCTTTCTGCGAAGCTGGTGGCAGTGGTGAGCAAGTCTGAAGGTCAAGGGGACTGGGGCCGATATGGAGCGAGGGCCTGAGCTCGTACGCAGACGTATGGTCGGGCGCCTTGGGTAGGGGGATTGGGATGATGGTCTGCTTGCTTGAAGGGCAGCGCAGTCGATGTTGCGCAGCTCAGGTTTCGAACGATCTTCTAGCTATACGAAGATCACCAGTTGCCAGCGCAATGTCAAACACCTAAACCCTCGCCTCATCGCGCACCGCCTTGTCAAATATATCTATGGGGTGCCTTACCCCAGGTTAGACTGTGCACATGTGCTTGCCTCATGCAGCGAAGGACTCCAGTCGAAATGGCACTTGAAACTAGGCATGAAAGGGCTATGCCTTCACAGTGGGACTGATCTAAAGGAAAGTGCTAGCAATGGCATAAGTGTCTCGTAGGGCTATAATGAAGGATGAGGTGAACTCTTCTAGGACTTTGGTCTTTGCGGGGGGACGAATATGTGTCGCAATACAGTGAAAATGGATGGCAAGTTTGAAACGCACGCACATGAATTCTATAGTGTACAATTAGCAATTATGCGGCCAACGCTCCCTCGTCCCATTACTGACGTGTCAGCCAGCGCCAGAGTTCCAGAGCAGTAGCTCAAGACCCCACACACAATGCGTGCAATATAACCAGCCATCCTCTACTCGTCCTTGACACCGCCGCGTCCCGCACGCTCCGCAGCCTCAATGCTCTTCTTGTCCGTCTTGATCTCGCCGCCCGACATGGCGCCCATCATGCCTCCGGCCGCCTTCCACGGCCGCTGCAAGTCGCCCGTCGCCGACTGGCCCAACAAGTGGATCTTGACGAGATTGCCCTCGAACGCGCCCTTGAGCGGGATGATGGACTGGATGAGCAGCGGGTTGGTATACTTGAAGTAGATGTGCATGACCGCCATCATGCCGACGCCCATCAACTGCGCCTTGTATGACTCGCGGAGCTTCTGCAGGTCGTACGCCTTGACCGTGGTCGCGACGAACTTGGGCTCTTCGCCGGAGCCCATGGGTGCGGGCTCGACGTACTTGACGACCGTCATGTCTGGGGCTTGTCAGCGTGCGGTTCTGGCGGAGGGGGCCGGGGCATGCGGCAGAGGCGGCACTGGAGGCAACGCACCATTTTTCTTGTTGATCTGCTGCTGCACGTAGAAGTAGATGCCCGCGATGATGACGTTGGAGATGATGTAGAGAGCGCGCACGCCGTTCAGGACATTCGGGTCGTCGAAAGGTATCTTCTTGGAGATTTGCATAAACCCCCTACATGTCCGTTAGTCTCCAGAGGCGATGGCTGGGCAGATGGAAGCCTACAAGATGATGACCAGGTTCGTACTACGCGTTGCTGTTAGCAATCTGTCTGCCTGCCTCGGAGGCAAGTGAGGATCTGACGTACATCTGCGGGCTGATGGCCATTGTGAGAGTTGAGGCGGTGGCCGTAAGCTGTGCTGGTGGGGTTCGATAGGGCGACGAGTGGTCAATAGGAGGAAGGAAGAGCACAAGGGCGAAGGAGGAGACGTGGGCAAACTACGAGTGTTGCGCCGGCGAAGTTTGGTGGGAGTGATTCTTGGCATTGCGAAAGGCCACGCCTGCCCAACCGAGCGGTCCAGGGTCGGGCCTAGCCGCAACCAGGCATTCTAGGGCCGTCCAACCCTTTCTCTGGCCACCTTCTTTGCTCAACTCCATCCGCCAATGCACTCGGCCTAGACGTCGGTCGTTCAAGCACTTCATTGGTGCTCTGTGAGCTGGGTATCTCATCTACGCTGATATGTACCTGTCGTGTCCGTCCCCATGTGTGCAGTGAATGCCTTTGCTCATGCATGTACCAACAACGCCTCGCTAAAATCAAGCAACATGATATCCATCCCAATGCTGTCGCATCACATCACCATACACTCGCGGTCCGGGCGCTTCTTCTCTTTGTGCTTGCCCTTGTTCACGTTCTCGGATGGCTCCCTGCTCTTGCTCCTGAACCTGCCCCTTTCCTTCTTGCTCTTGCTGCGCGTGATTCCTGCGTCTTTCTTCTCCTTCACGGGACTGTGGCTCTGTTGTCCGTTCTCTGCACTATGCACCTCGTTAATGACAATGACAGGATCTTCCGCGGTAGCTAGCTCAGTTGTTACCAACTTGTCCTTGCTGCCACGGCCTGTGAGCCTGGAGAGAGTGAGCGACAACCGCGTCTCGCCAGTCGGGCTGCTCGTTCGGCTTTTATTACCTCCAGGCAACCAGATTCTCGAGCCTCGACGGGATGCCGACAAGAAGCCTGGCTTCTGATCTTCCGGCGTTGGCGGTTGGGTGCGGCCACGCGATGCACTATGAATGCTTCCGTCAAGATCTTCAAACGCAACACTACTCCGCCGGTTGCTGGAGACGCTGTTGCGGCCGATGACCTCGTCTGAGTGCGATTCAGGTTGAGCATCAGGAGCCGTGACCTTCTCCCAGTCTCCACCAGTATCCGTATCTGTGGCAGTTATAGACGCTAGCGTCTCCCGGGATGGGTCCACAGACGGCAGACTTGATTGTGCCTCGTTGTATGTGGGCGGATCGCCTCTCATAGCCAGTTCCTCGTCGATGGGCTGAACTTGATAGAACAACAAGTATGGAGACTCTTCACGGAGGGCCTTCTTGATGTCTACTTCTGTGACGCGAGGATTTGCGAGATCATCGAAGCGTTGCCATGTGTCGAGGTCCTGGTCCTCATCGGAATGCGATGTCATGGGGCGCTCATGAGCTGTGGCGCGAATGAGAGCTACGTAGTGCCCAGAGTCAAGAGACACTCCGCGATGGCAGACAACCGACTGCAGCACCAACTTGAAGTTGCCGAACAGCGGGCCTTCCTCCTTCATGCGGTCGTCGGAGATGAAGTGAGGTAACCCAATCTCCAGAGGAATGTCGATGAAGGTGTCTAGACGTTTTGGTGCACCGGTCGGAGACATGGTGTAGCGCTTGAGGCAGACACCTAGCACAGGGCGCTTGACAGAAAAATGTGCGGCAACTTGGGCATCGCTCTTGGGAACGTTGTCGGTGTACCACGCTTAGATGCTGTCAGATGATATTGCAAAACAGACAGTAAGGGGACTCACGAATCAGACTGAAGAATTGCCAGGCCGGCATTAGGATCTCCTTTCTAAGAAGAGAAGACGACCTTGGCCGACCACCCGAGCTGCTGTCTAGCATCTCCTGCAAATGCTTCTTCTCGTCGAATCTCCATGTTTCGGACTTTCGTGCAAACCTCTGGCTAAATATGCTGTCCGCCCGCCGACGGCCGTCAAGAACGGGCCGCGTCGGTGTTGAAGGAGTTCCTGGCTCTATGGCTGTTGGTGTTGCGACCAATGGTGATTCGGAACCGGACAGCTCTAATGCCTCCACGTGTATCGTCTCGTTCTTCTCTAGATCCTTGTCGACTGAAGACTCATCCTTCGACTTCATGGAAGCGATTGTGTTTTGTCGCTGCAAATAGCGCTTCACTTCGATGCGGTTATTGAAGTACGTCTCGAGACAGTCTTCCAGCGTGATGACATGGTCGCCCTCTTGCTCTGGTATGGCCACCTCCAACAGACGCTCGTTGACGAACTTGTGGTCGTCCTCCTTGTCCTCGCGTCCGGTGTGGTAGATGTCCATCTTCAGCGTGAGAAGTGGCAGTTCTAGAGCACCTGTGATGAAGGTGAAGGCCTCCGAGGCGTCTTGCTGGCACACTAATGCGGCTTCTTCCCAACCGCACTTGGCTAGAGCATCTTGCAGGTGTTTGGTCTGCGCAAGGATCAGTCAAAGTATGCACACTTGGAGTTTAAACTGACAAGTTCGACTCTGATGAGCTGGCCTGTCCTCAAGAGGTTCACCCATAGTCGCAAAACAGCGGCAAGTTTCCTTCTCGGTTCATCCTCAAAATTATCGTACAGCATTGCTTCGAAGCTGTCCAGCCGCGCAAACATTGCGAAGAGAAGGGCGTCCAGATAGCACGTTACCATGTTCCGGTTGATGGCCCCTACCATGGTGACATTCGGATCGTAATCTTTCAATTCGCCCTCGAACGATTCGTTGGCAAGGACAAGGAGTTCGTAGGCTTTGTCGAGGTCGTCGGGACACCAGGTCAGGGCATGACTCGCTTGCTCCTCCTTCATTCTCGTTATGCCCGCACCCTGAAGCCGTGTGAGGAGCATCTTGACCTGACGCCTGTCAACCGCGAGTTAGGGATCGCCCGTGAATCCTCACGCACCTTCTTCTCATGGTCCTTCTCCGTCGAAGTATGGGAGTCTTCATTTGTGAAGATGGTATAAAGGTCAGGGGAGGCGGGCTGTGGGAGGCGCGACTGTGCAAGCAGCTGGTTAGACGAGTATTCGAAGGAGTTGTGAGCAATAGCAGGCGAAAGAAATGGGCGAGTAGGTGTGTTGCGCTGGAAGAATAGGAAACCATCCTCGACCGAGGACCGCAGTGCAGATGGGAGCTTGTGGTAGAGGGCTTCGAGGCTCTGCGAGTGCCGCCGAGGGCCATGTCGCTGTGCGCTGCAAGACGGGTCGCTGGGAGAACGCAGCAGCGGCGTCAAGGAACTACATGAAGCAGAAGAATGCAGGCGTACTTTACTGTGGGGGGACTTGGACGAGCGCTTCTCGTGGTGGTGCTTGTCGCGACGGCTGAGGAAACGCGACACGCCCGAGCTTTTCATAGTGCTGGTGGACGATAGACACCCATGCAGCTGGAGGGGCGCGAGGTCGACAAGACGGTGAGTGGTAGGCAGCGGGGTACGAAGTGGGCGCGAGGCAGGTGCAGACGAGGCGCACAACAGGTGGGGGATCAGATCAGCCGCAGGAGCGGCGATGACGTGGTGGCGGGCTGATGGACAGAGTGAAGATGCTCGTCGTGCTGCAGTGACACGGCACAAGGACGAGTCCCAGCACAGGTACAACGGCCCTCGGTCAGCCGCATGGTGGTGATCTGGGAGGGCTGGAGGCGAGCATGCAGCGAAGTGGGGTCTCGCCCATTGGCGAGGCGCGGCTCCGTGATCCCTGCGCTGCTCGCATACGGCAACGTTAACGCAACTTGCAGACTTCGCCAAGACATCGAAAAGTGCTCCCTCACGAAGCAGCAGCAGCAGCAGCACTCTGCGACGTCACAGCACCATGGCATTGCGTGAGCTGCCCTTCCGCACCGCCGCGGCCATTGCCAAAGATGCGCGGCCGGCCATCCGTGTCGCACCCCCGCTGTGTCGCCGCCATGCCTCCTCCGCAGCGGGCGCAGAGATCGAATCGTCGTCGTCGCTCGAAGTGCCTGCGCCGCCCGAGGAGCTCGTCAAGAGCTTCGACCCGGTAGCACGGAGTCGGCTGCGGAGGAGGGGGAACAGGGAGCTGCCGCCGAGCAGGTGCGAGCCATCAATTGCATGCAACAGAGCAGCAGCTGAGACATGACAGATACCAGTACCGCTCGCCCAAGTACTACCGCGGGCCGCTACATCCCCACCAGCCCCCGCCAGAGTCAGACCCGTCATCGCGTCTCTTCCAACCCGGTCCCTTCAGCCTACCGCGCCTCGAGCAGACGTACCAGAGCACAATCGCCTCGGACCTCCTCACCCTCACATACCAGCACTACCCGCCCGGCTACCGCGCGCCCAAGAACGAGCAGCGGCTCCGCGAATGGACGGGCGCCTCACCCTACTACAAAAACCGCCCGCTGCGAGGGCCGCGAGGCAAGGGCGAGGTGCTGCGCCTGCTGAATGAGCCGCGCACCTTCCGCAACATTCCCAAGATCACAAAGGTCGTCTTGCACTCCATGGTCCCAGAGGCGCAGGAGAACAGCGGGCACCTGCACGTCGCCGGCATGATTCTGCAGGCCATCACCAACGTGCGCGCCGAATCGCACAAGGCGAGGCACAACGTTGTCGGATGGGGCCTGCGCGAGGGCAGATACGTCTCTGCCACCGCCACCATGGAGCGCGAGGACGCCTATCACTTTCTTGCCAAGCTCATTGATGTGGTTCTACCTCGAATCAAGGAGTGGAAGGGTGTGCCTGGCTCGTCGGGCGATGGCCACGGCAACATACAATTCGGTCTAACACCAGACCAGTTTGCCCTGTTCCCCGAAATTGAGGTCAATTACGATGCGTATGTGGCAGACAGCAATTGCGCACGTGCTTGGAATGCTAACAGCCGTCAGATACCCGCCAAAGATGATACCCGGGTGCCACATCACCATTGTAACAGACGCAACGAGCAACAAAGACGCCCGCTTGCTTCTCCAAGCCATTGGCCTGCCCTTCTATGGCAAGCTCAACGACTGAGTCATGTCAGCGTACTGTAAACAACTGTGTATAAAAGCAAGACGGTACACTCCTCGAATGCACAACAGTCAATACCACGTCGCACGTGCTTCGCTTTCGCATGCTATCTCACAGCTTCTTGTGCCTAGTAATGGGTTCCTTTTCACAATCGAGGCATTGCAATCGTGGAAGTAATTTGCTCCATATGTGTCGTCCTCCTGATGAGCGTGTTCCACTTCGTACGCACTCTTACCCGATCAAAGCCTGTATGCATCATTCCCAAAATCCACCGCGTCATCGCAGCTAGCTCTCTATTTTCCCACACGCGCCACGGTCCGCCCCGTTATTGTTCTTCGTGACTTGTGCCGGAAAGCGGAAATATCTGATATTGTCCAGCTTTCTAATGCCCAACTCGATTTTGACTCCAGGAAGTGCGTGGGGAACTTCGCAATTCGAACATTTCCTTCATATTCCCTCTAACAGTATCCATCCACTTCACACTACGTTTGGAGCTGACACGGGATATTTGATGGGTACTTATTCGGAAGTTGCTGCTTACAGTCCTTGATTGTGGTGTAGGCGTGAAATGGTGATGGTAGCGATCTTCATGACATGGCCACAACATCTCCGCAAAGGACACAATCACGCTATAACCATTGAACTCAAGCCAGCGTGCGCTTGCTACGTACTCCCGTGTTCATCATCACAAGAATTCACTGAAGTCCAATGGTCAGTAAATGACGTCAAGACTTTGCTCAATCTGCATCAAAACCTCACAACCCAACACATCGCATCGCATCACAACACACAGCCAGACCTCCCAAGCCACCCATAGCTCCAAAATGTCACGAAGCACCTACACCGCATTCCAGCGGCACCTGCTCTTCTTCTCCACGCCCACCACCCCGCCCAGACTCACTTTCCTCTCCAGCCTGCGCGCCGCCGTATCTCTAGGTCTAGACTTCCCCGTCGCCCTAGTCCTCAGCATCTCCCTCCGTCTGCTGTACGCGCCCTACCCGTACATTTTCTCGCCCATCAACATCTCACGCATACCGCGATCCCTGCACCGCACACAGCTTAGCGACGCCAAGCTGTCAAAGCCAGAATACACGTGCTCGGACCTACTTGCGCTTCTGGGCTCGGGGCCGGGCAAAGGGTGGCTAATGCATAAGATTGATCAGGGACATGTCATAGGCTTCTGGGCGATGGCGGCAGATACGAAGACTCAGAGGGTGAGGAGGCAGGATGTGGAGCGGTTTCAGCAGGGCGAGTGGGAAGAGGCAGTTGCGCAGAGGAGGAGGGGAAGGGGCGATGTGGTGCCGCTTTGGAGAGGCGGGCCGGTTTGGGCGGGCGGACATAGTTGGGCTGTGAGGAAGGTGTTGGGGGTGAGGGTTTATGAGGCGGGCAAGCTTTGAAGACGGATATGGACTCGGTAAGTTAACATGTGGAACAACATCGGACATGGAAGTTCGGTGGTATTGTTGATCTCCGCAGGGGTCCAGGCCGATGTGCTTATCTTTTAATAGGGGATTGCGGGTAATTGTTTATCAGATGGATGAGACCGAAAGACCGAGCTCGGGATGTGGCGCAATGTTTCCGCGCTCACGTAAAACTGATCTAAGTCTTTGTCGGAAGTTTTGGACGGATCCACTTGACATGACGCGATGGCAACGAACGAAATGTCTTTGCGATGCTCCTGGAGTATTCGATGCCTGCGATTTCGAAACAGGGGCATCGCCGGCGGTCGTAAATTGGACATATTGAAGAGAAGAAAGATTCGGACCAAGCGTTCAACTGCAGCATACCAGCTCGCAAAGTACACCGGAGTTCGACAGGGTCCAATCACTCGACCGCCATGAACGCGTCCACAAGCTCCGTAGAGAGCAAAGACGAAACACCCCTTGAAAAGACAGTATCAACGAATACAAACCTCAATCGACACGAAACTCACCAAGACATCGAGCTCCACCCCACCACCCCCTCACAACACCACCACGATCTCGCCCTGTCCCGCACAAAATCCATTGCAGAAACCCTGTCTCCCCTCCGCGAATTCCTCTTCATCAGCCTCCTCTGCTCCGCCCAATTCGTCACCCAAGCCGGCCTGCTCAACACCCTCAACATCCTGCACATCATCGGCGCCGATCTGGGCATTACATCTCCGGGCATCCTCTCATGGCTCATTGCCGGCTATTCGCTCACGGTCGGGACTTTCATCCTGCTGTCCGGCCGCTGCGGCGACCTGTTCGGGTACAAGAACATGCTGGTCGTCGGGTTCGCGTGGTTCGCGGTCTGGAACGTCGTTGCGGGGTGTAGTGTGTATGTGGCGGGGAATAGCGGACAGGTGCTTTTTATTTTCGCGCGTGTGCTGGGCGGGATGGGGCCGGCGGTGTTGTTGCCGAATGCGTTGGGGTTGTTGGGCGCGACGTATCGGAATGGGAGGAGGAAGGACATGGTTTTCTCGCTGTTTGGGGCGTGTGCGCCGGGTGAGTTGGGACCTACTTCTACGGAGCGTGGACTTTGTGCTGACTGCGATAGGTGGTGCGATTGTAGGTGGAACGTTTTCTGGGTTGTGGTCGTTGGTATGGTGGCCGTGGACGTTTTGGTCGTTTGGGATTGCCCTGGCTGTCCTCGCGATGTTGTCGACATTCATACTTCCTTCGGTACCGCTGAGTCCGGAAGTGCGCGGTCTTTCCCACAGAAAGAGAATGTCCGAACTTGACCTCTTGGGCGCTACGGTCGGCATCACAGCTATGATCCTCTTCAATTTCGCGTGGAACCAAGCTCCGGGCTCTGGTTGGGAGAAGCCGTACATCTACGTTCTCTTGATCATCAGCATTCTGCTCTTCCCGGTCTTCTTCTATATTGAGTTGAAGGTCGCAAAGAAGCCTCTTCTTCCCTTTGATGCGCTCAGCACAGATGTTAGCTTCGTGCTCATCTGCGAGTCCTGTGGTTGGGCCGCCTTCGGTACGTCCCCGTGCCACTCTTAGCCCCATCGCTAACAATCCCCAGGCATATGGATCTACTACTTCGTCCAAATCCTCCAAGAACTGCGCGGCACCTCTCCCCTCCTCACCATGGCGCAAATGTGCCCAGTCGCCATATCCGGCTTCATCGCAGCCATCACCACCGGCCACGTCATCTCGCGCATCGGCCCAGGTTGGGTCATGCTCATCTCGATGCTAGCCTTCCTCATCGGCTTGATACTCACTGCAACAATGCCCGTGGACCAACTGTACTGGAAACAAGCTTTTGTCGTCACGCTTATCATCCCCTGGGGCATGGATATGAGTTTCCCTGCCGGAACCCTGATTATGAGCGATGCAGTGGAGAAAAGACATCAAGGCATGGCTGCGTCGTTGGTCAACACGGTGGTCAATTATAGTATTAGTATTGGGGTGGGCATC
>TARA_R110002003_G_scaffold116_2_pt1 | contig 35557 bp, 31 predicted proteins | sample TARA_R110002003 | Tara Oceans TARA_R110002003 (sample SAMEA4396441) | marine metagenome | biome: Westerlies Biome; feature: [SRF] surface water layer (ENVO:00010504); material: water (ENVO:00002006), including particulate matter (ENVO:01000060) such as... | depth 5 m | reverse complement strand
GAATCATTGAAGTTGGTTCAGGATTTGACTTAGGTCTCCTCTGTCTTGTTGTGAGCCATTGGACCTGGGCACGTAGGATCAAGGCTGCGTTTCTCAGACCACATTAATTGTCTATAAAACTTCGACTACCATCTTCGTTGAATCTTCCTTAACACGCTCCCTGTCCAAAGAAATGCATGACCCTTGCTAACTAGTCACTAATAGCATCCTGGAACGCGATGACCCTGAACCTGTTCAGCTCAGCAAACTCGGCCACCTTCGCACCAATCTCCTGCTGCTTCTCTCCGTAAGCCTCCTGGAAGACCTTCGCGTGGTCTTCATCCTTGAATGTCAAGTATGATACAAGATCATAGCCGAAGGTCTCCTCGCTGCCGGTGTAGGATACCACCTTAAGGCCCTCGGGATCAGCCTTGGCACGTCGCACGTAATGACGAGTAATGGTCTCTGGGGATCCAGCATCACCGACGGTCTCGCGAAGAAAGGGGACGTGGGACTCGTATGCTGACTGGAATTCTGTGGGGGAAAGAGTTGGAAGGCGAGTGACGAAAGCCGCGATCGTGAAAGGCATGTTGTTTGGGGACGGTTGTGGTGAATTGGAAGATTTGGTACTTCGTGAGAAGGTAGGTTGAGATGTAAGACGCTACTTGATTTGTAGAGTGAAGATCTGTTTGCTGTTGCGATACTAGCTACTTACTCAGGATTGCGAACCTATTTAAATCATCCATGAGAGCGCTTCACCACCACATGGAGCATGTCCACAAGTTCAGACCATGGTATCTGGAGACTCGAACACCTGACGGGCTTCAGTAAGCGCTGGGATGTGCATCGTTGCTGGAGGCGCCACGACCTTGCACAACGACACCGCCTTGATCGAGCGAGGCAGTCAATGGCTCGAGTGAGCATCACACCTGCATGCGGCCCGCTGGCCAAGAGGATTACGTCTCACTACCATGGTTGTGGTACCTGCTCCACCCTTTGCTCGCCATATCATTAGATTCCCGATGGTCTGCCGCGGCCGCAGCGCCACTGTCACTGTCGCATAACAGCTTGAAGGGTTGCATTGTCCATGCGTTTCCACGAGCTCATTGATTCAGCCAAACCAAAGCCAGTAGCCATTACCCGACGACCGCGATTACGACCGAAGGAAGGCCGGGTTCAAAGTGTTACCCGTTGCGCAGCCTCCTGTAAGACAGACAGAAGACGATGCGCACACACCCACGATGCGTCTACCACGGCGCGGACGCAACATGTCACTGTGTTTATTTCCGAGCTTGGCTCGAACATTGGTCACTTGGAAGATGAATCTGGTGGCTTGGTACGGGTGAGATATCGGGATCGGAGTTCTACACCGGATGCACTCATCCCGATGAAAAGTCCAACGTCAACAACTAATCTGACAGGTCAATTGCATGCTGACCCGGAGAGTTGGGCGGGACATGCTACCGCTAAGGCCGAGAACCCCGGCTGCAACTATTGACTTAGCATTCCTGCACAGCGCCGTGCAGCCACAAACACGGATCTTTTTGACCAAAGTTACTATTTCCCGTAAACCCTCTCTCAAGGCACAACATGACCGAACTGCGCTTCTATAATATTTGCCTTTGCTGCCCCTTCATGCGCAGGTCATCTACATCCTCTACTTCCGATTGCCAACACGTCCTCCCGCACTACCGCTGGTTGCACAAGGGACACCCGACAAGCACTGTTCATTCGTCGTGAAAGACGAAGTTTTGAACCAAACTTGGAAGCGCACACAATATGTGTAGCAGGCATCTGTCATGTCGAATCCGACTCTAATGTAGGTAGTTGATGAAAATACAATAGTTCCCGGCACGATCGCGTTCCAGCGGCCGCACGTGTGCTCGCTGGGCATTGAGCACACATTACTTCAGCGCATGCGCTTGCACCAAAAGATTTGTGGGCTTGATGTAAAATGCGCGAACCCCCGCTCGGTTCGTACAGTTCAAGTATTCTACATCACGAACGCCGAATTCCAGCAAACAATCCGTGCCGCTAATAAGCGCTCGCTTCAAATAACAGCAACCTCTCTTCCTGGCGGCTTCACAACACCGAACGCGGCTTTTCGTCCCATCCTGGAGTACATAGTCCTCCACTCCTTTCCGTTCGCATGTCTGAGGCCGTTGATCCATTGCGTAGACTCTTTCTCATTGCCCTCGGACGTCTCACCACCTTTGGCTTGGACAGGATACTCGGCATTTGCTGCATACTATTAGCTATACACTGTCCACACGCAACGAAGCCAAACTTACAGATTCCAAACGGCCTGAAGTTGTGGTAGACGTTCTCCCAGTTGCCAGCTGGCACTTCATAAACCTCATGTCCAACGCCAATATGTGGAAACTCCACCATGGCAGTTCTCTCCCACCAAAGCTGGCATTGCATGTGAATCTTCCCATGCGCAAACTTGTGCAGCCCGTCCAAAGTCTTCCAGTAACTCAAATACACACTAGTCATGCCTTTGGAATCCTGTCGCACTCCGTCGGTGGCGGTCGTCAAACCTGGCGTGTTGCCTAAGAAGCCGTATTTCTCGCGGTTCTGGGCGGCGTCATTCCACATTGCAGCAAAATATTCGCCGACTTTTTGACTTCCGGGCGAGAAACGACCATTAGGATGCGTGAAGCTAGCTGTTAGGACGAGGACGACAACTGATTCACTCGAGCCCCTAGTGGCGGCTGGGCTGTTCTCGGAGGGTATTTGCCATGTTTGGCGTCCGAGTGCGATTTCTTTCGCGACATGATTAGGAAGGGTACCGTTTGCGATCAGATAGCCGCGGATGAACCGGAAGGTGAGGAGCGCGATCGGTGGCAGGAGTGATACATTCAGTGGTAGCAGTGCAACCAAGAGGCTTTGGATGGTTGCGCCGAGAATGAGCCATGTCGATATAGTGTAGTCGCTGGACTGGAACGCACTAATAAATCCGAGTACGCTTGACATTGTTATGGAATCGATGTTCGTTGCTGGGCCTTCAGACGATGATGTGCTGGGTCATTGATGGCTTGTGATGGAGGTTGTCGATGATGAGGAGACTGGGAATAGCAAAACGCAGTCATCTTATATATATGACACTGCATTGGTACAAGTATGCCAATGATAGTATTATTTACATCCGTACGACAAGCCTCGACGATGGTCTACCGAAAATGGCCAAGGTTAGATGTCTCAGCCGCTACGCCCGCAGCGAGAGGGTTGGGGCGCTTTTACAGCGATATGATTGGCTATAGCATGCGGCCGTAAGATCCCACACAGTGCCACACACTAGGAGACCACGCTGCGGCCGCAGTCGTCTTACAAAATGTTGTCTGACCAAGTGCTAACGGCCTTAATAATACTGCTCACTCACTTGCTTCGGACATTGGCACAGATGCGCGAATTCGTGGGCGCGATGGGTCCAGGACACCAATCACGGCCGGGGCTTCAGGCGAACACCTGCGGCGAATATTATTGTCGCGCGCGAGCACGGGATAGGCTGTGGCAATGAAGCTGACGATTCGAAAAAACAGGATGACGTCGACGCCGTTGGGAAGTCGCGATGTAATGTGCCATCTGCTCCAACTTTGACGTGTCTTGCCCAGTCGCCCATGCATGTGTTCAACCGTTCCACATCCGAGTCGGGCCAGTTGCGAAATGCACCAGTCACTACAAGTCAACGCCGCCAACAATATATCCGGGCTACACATCGGTCAATGATGATAGTGCACCAATTAGCAAGACCAGCGCATCCTACCTGCACTGATGTAAACGACTTGCCACGCTTCGTTAGGGCGGGAGAAGCAGCCACCTCCAGATACGTGCAAGTTCGCCACATTTGGCAGACTGTGCGCTACCCAATAGGAAGCTGAGCAACATAATACCATATTGGCGCTTCTAATTAACTGGTTGCATTGGAGACTTGTACTTTTGTCACCGCGTGGAGTCGCCAACAAACTCTTAGCTTTCCTTACTACTTCCATGGACCGTCACACAGGCCTGATTCGTGATCAGTTTGTCAATACAGAGGCAGACGAATGTGTTCATAAGTACTGCGCTCCAGATATGCGCAACTACGTCTCGATGGCTTCATTACTTGTCTCTTTCCTCTGATCATTCCAATCTCTCATTACCCTGCCTTATAGCTTGTCCATAGTCGCCCGCATTCGGCGACCTTACAATTGTGTGCGTATGGTACTTCGCCGGCTTCTTATTCGTCAGAAAGACACCAGAGTGATGGTCAAATTCTACCAAGATGACAGGGCTCTGGATGCGGAAATAGTAAGCATCATCATCTCCGTACCCGCCAATCCAACAGAAATGTGTTTCGCCGAGGTGTTGTTTGATTTGTTCTAGCTTCAACTGCCTGGACTTCGTTGGATGGTACAATAAGAACTCGTTGCAAGTATCAAGAATGAGCTGTTGCTGTTCGAGGTTCATGTTGGCGACGAGAACGCCTTCGTATGGTACGATGCGATTGTCGCGAAATGCACCGCAGCGGTGGCGTTGGTCGTCCGGGCCCCAGGTATCCGTGATCAGCTCGTCACGCTTAGTTTCATCGTTGTTCGAGGTGCCATACACTTGTTTCATGCCCTCGTCTCTCAGATTCTTGAACACTTGAGCCTGTTGCTGTTGCTCTTCGCTGAGACTTTGCATCAACTTCAGGCCCAGGTTGCCCTCTCTGTGCAGGATCTCTGTACCCTTCCACTCTCCCTCGTCGATGATGTTGGGTTCAGCGCCAGTGAAGGAAGGCGACAGGATGACTTGCGGACCCTTGAAAAAGCACGCGATGTCGAGATGATGGCCGTAAAGGAGCCAGCCCCACGGCTTTGTTGGGGACGTCGAGGGCGTGCCGAAGAGCAGGAAGTTATAGGAGTATTTGTTCATGATATTGGGTAGCTTGACGACCTCTCCGAGGAAGTGGTTGACACGCATGGCGGAAAGTGCTTTCTGATAGCCTTCTGGCGACAGCGAGGCTTCGACGATGTCGAGGACTGATTGTGCTGTCTCTTCGGGGACTATGTTCTGTCAGCTTGCATACGATAAGCTTGAGTGTGGTGACATACTCTCTTCCAGCCTCAAGCCGAACGGTCTCAACAGGAATTCGGGATTACTCCAAGCTCGCCACTCTCTCGCGTTGATATTGTAGCTGACTTTCGTTCTCAGCTCTTCGCTCAAGCCACTCAGGAAGCTTTCCGCCTTCTCCACCACTCGGGCGATCCCAAAACCCTCATCCCGTGCCGCATACAGCCCATCTTTCACTTTACCGTCACTCGTCACACCCCTATATGGCTCTTCAAGCAACTTCTCCCAAACTTTGGTCAGGTCGTACAGCCACGGCGGAGCACGATTATCTTGCATGCATTTCGCATACTCGTACACACTCTGTTTAGCTGCTGACGTAAAGCGCGGACTACTAAGATCCGGAAGATGTGCGCGAAATCCGGCTGACGCTTCATCGAATGAGCTTCTCCTTGCCATGATTGGAGACCAGAAAGTAGCACAGATCTCGAGCTGGGTGCAATATGTGATTGCGGATTCGGCGAGTGAAGCTTCGTAGGTAGAGAGATCGTTTGTTCGTGTTTCAAGCTGCGACTATTATGCGCAACTGAATCGTGCCTGGCTTTGGTGGCTTGACCGCAATCAATGTGTTACGGATGAACGCTTTGCTCGGTTATTTTTTGAAGTCCGCCCAACGCGAAACGAATTGTCTTGTATGGCATGACGAAGCGTGCGAATATGTACAACCCCACAACAGCCTCAATTGCTAGCGCGGGGTTCGTTCTCGGCCCCTCATCGCACGCGTTCTCACGGGACGTCTTTCGGCTGCCGGCACCACATTTACAGCCGCAACATCACATCGCGTGTTGGATCTATAATGACGGCTGAACTATGAGGCTCAAGTGTGACCCTGGGCTGAGTCATGGCGCGAAACTGCGGTGCGGATAATTGCTCGCCCGGAAACTGTTTCCTCTCTAAAGGAGGGAAGCGTCGACAGCACTTCGCACTGCTTGATGATCTCTTTCTAACACCACCCACACTCTGCAACGCGTAGAGCTTCATCGCATATAGCAACCCTGAGACTCATCAAATCACCATGTCTCAATCACGCAAGGGTCCATTTCACCTCGTCACAGTCAACACTGCTCCGGAGCGCGCGAAGCGACTCATCGGCCGCATGGTCGATGCACTAAGTGATCGCTACGAGATTTTGCACGTTGCAAACTGCTCAAGTAAGTCAAACATGTCTCTGTGTTGATGTATTGCTAAATCGCAATTCTAGCAATCGAAGAAGTTGCGCCTACCATTCGTCAGCAGCAACCAGAGGTTCTCTTTTCGGCGTCAATGTGGACTCCGGAAGAAGCAGCCAAGATCAGAGGGATAGCGGAGAGAGAAAGACCAGGCATACAGACCCATGCTTTACCACAAGGATTGCAAGTGCAAAGAGGGCCGGATGCGGTAGTGGAGTACCTGGTGGAGGTCGTGCCGGCACTGTTGGACACGATAAAAGCACGATAGGGTCTTGATACAGCAGTTGCGGCGGTAAAACATAGGAGGCGTTGAGGTGAACCTTGGTGGGTTGGCTAGGTTTGGACCTTGATTGATCGCGTATTCTAATACAAGCTCCTGCACTCCCAGCTCTTCGCGTCATTCACGTTGCCATCGCCCTTGTACTTGGCCTGCTTTGGATACATACACAGCGGTCTTTGTCTCATTACATCCACATGGGTCGTGTCGTTCACGTACTTTGTACCGACAACGTACGCTGGAACTCTGCCCTGCTCTACCCATGCCATCATAGCCAGCAGCACATCATGCTCTTCGTCCTCGAACCCCGGAACACTGTACACTTTCTGATCCAGAGCGCTCTGCTGATTCGGTCCCGCGAAGTACCACGGCGCGTTCATCACGGCGGGTGTGGAAGAGCAGTGGCCCATACCGGGAACGAGGAAGAACTTGAAGAATGAGTCAATGTCGATAGACTTAGGCGCCAGAGTGCGCTGAACATGATTGTAGAAGTAGGGCGTTGAGCTTGTGGGGATAAGGGGATCCACCATGCCGTGGTACGAGAGTATCTTTCCGCCACGGCTGTGAAAGGCCGAAAGATCAAATCCGAGAGTTGCTTTACCCGGATTGATGCTATCAGACAATGTGACGATGTCATCGTTGTAGTCATTGAAGTTCCAATCTGGACCCTTTCCGAGGAAGTACTTGACATAGTCAGTGCCTAGCGGGTTTGGCAAGTTGGTACCAGTCAAGAGCGCTGGCTGTCCTTCGCTGCCAAGCCAATAGGTCGGGAAGATGAGAGTATTGTTCTCCGCAACGTAGTCGCTGAGAATGTTGTACAGAGTGTCGAGCTGAGGACCCGTCACACATCTCGTATCATTTGCTGTAGCATTTGCGCCACACAACAAGGTCTCCGGACGGAAATTGCAGCCTTCGGGATCGGAGATGATGCTGTCCACAAGCCCATCCTGCGGGTCGCATTGTTTGATGACCTCCTTGTTGATTGTGGCGAAAAGAGCAGCCGGGATATGATAGTCCGCCGTAGTTGGCAGGTTGTATAACGCGACTCTCGCCGTCCATGGCTGCATGTGCGACGTCCACCAAGCAGGCGCACCAGCAACAATGCCGTCAAAGTCCTCAGGGTAGAATTCTGCTTCCTTGAGACCTTGTCGGCCACCGGTCGAGCAACCCGAGTAATAGCTATACGAGACATTCTGTGCATAGTAGGCTGCAGTGACTGCCTTTGCCACAACGACCGAACCATGCATAGCCAGATGGCCCCAATTCTCAACGCGCTCGGGGTGCTGATAGGCCCATGAGCCATCTCCGGTTGAAGAATTGTGCCCAGTGTCAGTGGAAATCGTCGCAAAGCCATATCGTACTCCAGCGCCCTGGGTGCCTGTCAGTTGCCAAGATTCCGCGCTTTCTTCCAATCGCCCGAGCACTTACCATGTCGATGTAGTTTATCCCGCCACCAAATCCACCGTTTCCTGTCGCAAGAAATCTTCCATTCCACTCATCGGGTAGAAACAAGCCGAAACCGAAGGTTGAGTTTGAGATGGACTGGACTTGGACAGATACGGCGCATAATCCAGGAAGATTCACTGGATTTGTTGGGTACCCGGTACTGCTTTTGGGTACCTCGAAGGTAGCGTTTGCAGCAAGAGGATACGCGAAGTTCACACTCGCTCCCTTGGGTAATGCTGATTGAATGGTGTTGGGATCACATCTCGCGTTTGTGATTCCAAGCAGCGATCCGAAACCCAGTAGTGTTTCTTGTCTCATGGTTTATAGGTGTGGTGACGGCCGGAGAGGGGGTATATTACGGATATGCCTGATCTGACGGCAAAGATATTCTCCCAACCCGGGCTCTGGAATCCAGTATGGGAGATGGCGGGCGATGACAAGATGCGCTGGCTTCGCGAGGGCGACCACTATTTACCATGGTGCAGGCCCGGCATCCCTCGAAGACGACTAGCTTCACTCGGTGAAGGTCGAAAGAGGGGTTTCACTTGCGGCAACAGGACCGCCGTGCCTGCGTCATTCATTTGCATGCTGCCTGCAGCGATGTCTACCCACCGGCGACACGGGAAGCATGGTCAGGTGCTCCGAGATGGTCATCAGCACGTACCTATCCACAGAATTTTCCGACCTACCATGCACAGGCTCAAGTGAGAAGAACAGTACCATCTTCGCGCTGGTCATGAAGATATGAGGCGCGGGTCGTGGACGCCAAGACTCAGCCGAAGCGAAGTGCAATGACGTGGGGCTGAGATCCACTCACGCTAACTTAGCACGCTTAGCTCTCTGCTACTCTGCCCCGCCTCACGGTGGGGAAGACCGGCAAATGCGTTCAGGAACAAGCACGTCGATGCGCGTCTTCGGACCATGAACATGCGCCGCAACTCGCAACGCGTGTCCACTCTCTTTTGATCCGAGGCTTTCTGGTCCGCTTCTGAATCTTAGGGAGTATCTTTGAACGGATTGTCCCCACAGCAGCGGTTCGCGTTCCGCCGCCCTCCCTGAAGTATCCGGCTAAGAATTCATCCACATTTTGGTGCGAGTCCGAGACCAGGGGAAGAGAGCTTGAAGGCTCTGGAGAAGTTCGTGATTCCGCTGTGGTGAATGTGGGGATATAGAAGGACTGCACAAGCAACACTGAATCCATTCTCCATCACATTGGCTTCACGACTTCATCTGAAATACTGCACATCACAACATGGCAGATCACCTCAGAATAGCTGTAATTGGCGCTGGTATGCCACACCCCTTCTTCTCCGCTCCAACAGCTCGTGTGAATCATCCTTGGGGATTGCAATGCTAACAACCTTCAGGCATGGGTGGTCTCGCCTCAGCCCTTGCGCTTGCGAAAGCCGGCCACCAGAACATCACCATCTACGAGAATGCACCGAATCTAGGATTCGTTGGTGCTGGCATTCAGCTCGCGCCAAACATGGCCCGCATCCTTGACAGATTTGGCTGCTGGCAGAAGATTGCGTCTGAAGCCGTACAATGTGCGAACACTTCGATCCGCGAAGGCGCATCCGACAAAGAGTTAGGCTACGTGGATCTGGGATACGTCAAGGAGAAGTACGGATACCCACACATGGTCGGTCACCGCGCAAGTCTGGCCGGCGGACTGTGTGAGGGCTGCGAGAAAGAAGCAGGAATCACATTCAAACTTGGAAGCCTAGTTACAGACGTCAAGTTCGGACCCAAGCCCTCGTTCAGAGTCACACCTTCGAACGGGGGTGATTCCTTCCATGTCGAATGCGACATTCTCCTAGGTGCCGACGGCGTCAAGTCAAATACTCGCGTCGCTATGCTGAAGGAGCTTGGCCTCACTGGTCAAGCGCGAGACTCTGGACAGGCAGCATACCGCATCATGCTCACACGCGATCAAATGCAACACGATCCCGAACTACTAAAGCTCATCGAATCTGATACTGTAACGCGATGGATCGGCGAGAAGAAGCACATCATCGCGTACCCAATACACAAGAAGACAATTTACAACCTCAGCACAGCACAGCCCGACGTGAATTTTGCTGGCGCGCCGGATGCGCAATACACAACAAAGGGTAGCAAGAAGGCAATGTTGGAGGTCTACGGAGACTTTTGCCCCATGATACATCGTATGCTCGACCTAGTTCCTGAAGGCGAAGTCGTCGAGTGGAAGTTGAGAGTCCACGATCCCCTGGAGACATGGGTGCATGGAACCACAGCGCTTGTCGGCGACGCCTGCCATCCGACACTTCCACACATGGCGCAAGGTGCCGCACAAGCCATCGAGGATGGCGCAGTGTTAGGTGTCGTTCTTTCGCCTTCACGCATCTCGGACGGCAAACCAGAGACTATCGAGAAGGCACTCAAATTATATGAGAAGTTGCGGAAGCCAAGAGCGGAGGCACTCGTGGAACTAGCAGCAGAAAGCGGTCGAGCAATGCATCTCGGCGCTGGCAAGGCGAAGGAAGAGCGGGACAAGATCTTCGCGGCACTGAAGGCTGGTTCGGGGAAAGTGCCGGACAAGTGGGCGGACGCAGATGTACAGGCGCAGGTATATGGTGTCGACGTCGTTGCTGACGCCGAAAAGCTGTGTGAGGAAGAAGGTTTGGTTGCGAAGCTTTGAATGCATTGCTGGAGTGTGAAGGCAGCAAGGTTGGGCTGCAAGGCCCGACATAGATTCCTTTCGCCATGTATATATCATCATAGCAATTAAGTACGCACTACTTTATCAGTGCGGGATTTGCTAACGTACTCTCGTCTCTACAGTCGTCCCGACATCTCGCCCCTCATCTTATGCCCCCTCCAATGCGTCACCGCAACCGGCGCAAGAGATACACCAACGAGTAACGCAACAACAATGCCAGCGCTGTTCGCTACACCAACCGTCGCAAACATATCCGGAAACCAGAATGGACCGATGAAGCCCCATATCTGTCGCACAAACGTAATAAACACACCGATGCTGCCCGCCTCATCAGGATAGCAATCCACGGCATACGTGATAAGTACAGTCGTCACGATCTGGTTCCCAGCAGCTGCGATGCCAGCGCCGACAATGGGAGTAACATTCCAGTGGCCTTCAGGCGCTTGTTGAATACGCACGAGGAAGACGACCATGCCGCATATCGTGAGCAGGATGCCGAAGTAGCTGAGCCATAGTCTGAATTCAGGCGCAGGCTTTCGCGGAGCGATGCGCTTTGCTCGTCCGCGCATCCACAGGTCTGAAGCGTGCCCACCAATCTGCTCGCCGATGATGGACCCAATGATGAGACCTAAAAACTGCAGACCGAGCTGTTGCGCATTGAAGTGAAACTTCTCTGCGAAGAGCTGTGGGATCTCGACAGTGGTCATGACGGAGCCGAAGAGAAAGACCATGGCATATGCGCAAGCGGGGACCATGATGCAAGGGTACTTTGCCAACCGCAGCGGGCTAACAAACTCCATGGCAGTGATGGGTGTTGGATCGATACGACGAAATTTGAGGTACTGTTCTTTCCACGCTGCCCAACCGGTCGATGCATGCTTGACTTCGCCATGCCGGATGAAGCGAGTCTCGGGTCCGAGCAACCCGTACAGAACTAGCTGTACACCGTTGATGATAGCGAGGACCCAATAGATCCAACGGTAGCCGACGCGGGTTGTAACGAAGCCGAAGATCAATGGTGCCAGTGGTATGCCGATGGTGATCATGACGGTCCAGACGCCCATGTAGCGCGCTCTCTCTTTCTTGAAGAAGGTCTCCACAACGACTGCACTACCGATTGCGTTTGGTGGGCTAATGAAGAAAGCTTGGAGTGCTCGACATGCCGCCATCGTCCCGTACGTTTTGCTCTTCGCACAGCCAATGTTGAACGCGAGACTGCCGATGAGTGAAATGATGAAGATTGGACGACGACCATAGCGTGTTGACAGCGGTCGCCAGAATAGAGGCGCACCGCCCAAGATAGCGATTTGGAGAGATGTGAGGTACGACGTGCGTTGCAGGCTGACACCTAAATCCTCTGCGATGATCTCGTATGCTGGGATGATGGCGGACGCAGCGAAGGCGCACATACAAGCGTGAAAAGCTACGAAGATAAGGTTAAGTGTCTTCTTCCACGTTGGCCAGTTGTATGGATCTGCATCGCTCATCGTGGGAAGTGGATCGATGTCGAGCGTTCCATGGCGCTGTATCAAGTACTGACGGTGCTCTTCCGAAAGATGAGATGCCTCTTCTTTGTCAAGATATGTTCCATGTGTGGCGGCATGTTCGAGATCCTCGTTATGCTGGAGACCATTATTCACGACCTCTTTAGACATCTTCTCTAAGTAAAGAACTGAGACGCTCTGCCACTGAAAGTTGGGACGGGGGACGGCAGGGGCAGGGGCAACCTGAAGGGAGACAGCAAGTCATACCGGGCTGCTGGCAAAGCGCCTTCTTATATGTACGCAAGGTATCCAAGTCTTCTCCGGATGAAGACCTTTCCTGGAGACCCCAAGTGGAGACCCCGGATCATCTTTTTCTCGCCAATGGGGCCAGGATGTGATTCGGCAAGGGTCCTGCGAGCATTCGTCACAGCGTCGTCGCTAGCTCTTTGCATCCCAGCTATCTGAGCGGCGGCTGCAAGACACGGCAGCTTTGCGCCAACCTTTGCCGTTTTTCAAGTAGTGATCGCCGCCTGTTGAAGGCGGCATCAACACAGTCGATACGCCCAGTGGGTCGACTTTAGTGCTGGAGGCATCTATCCCGAGGTCGGCACTTGGCTACATATCGCATGGCAACTAATTCCCGGCTTTGGTCTGCTGCACGGACTCGTATTCATCTTTCGCACCCGAAATATACGCTTGCCGCAGCTTCTGTGTCGGTTTGAAGGCGCAGACGTAAGCAACGCCTTCCCGCACGTAAGCTTTGCAAAAAGCTTGGCTTGGTCCGCGGAAGCGGCTCGCAATCTTAAAGACGGACACATCCGGACAATGTCCCGAGGCCGACACCCAACTATTACTCAGAGTAGTAATACCAATCATTCAGTGTCCTAATCACGACAGTACAGTGAACCACAGGACGAGAGACACAATGGCCCTAATGCATTTCGCCGTAGTGAGAACGGTCGACATGATTGGCGGCGGCAACTCTGGACTGCGGAATAATGCAAAGGGTGTGCCGACGAAGACTTGATGTCCGGGGGGAAGGCGGGATGAAATCTGGGTATGGTGCTGCTGGATGCAGGTCAGTTTGAGTAGAAGGGTGGGACATCTGCAACAATCGGCGCGAATTGAATGTCTGCTGGGATCGCAGACATCGGCGCCAGTTCACTCTGGAAGAACTCAAGTCTCAAACACGCCCAATCACAACACTGACACTGCACCACTATCCACTCGTATGTTTATCAAAATTTCTTCATTTCTCCTACACAGTCCTGCGCACCCGCGGCCAACAAGCACGCGTGCCCAGCTCTTTTGTGCCCTACTTCATCTCTATTTATACATGCAGCCTGCGCTCAATCTTTGCGAACATCAATGATAGCGAATCAGACCGCCCCTGTGTGAAAATGACAGCGCTTGTTTACCCGTACCGAAACGAACCCGCAAAAGATAGCAAGTGGTGTTGGAGACTCCATAAAATGCCAAAAACATATGCATTCGACGCCGTGATGGGAAAGACAACGACTCTGCGCGAGCGCATACAGGCGCTGCCGAGTGGTAAGGAAACAACGCTCGCTCTTGATTTTTTCCTCGGTCTTAAATATCAACCACACAAGCCTTGCTGTCACACGCGATGACGCGTATTCTCGATCTATTCGGGTCTGTTCGTGCCTGGCGCCAATGGACCGTGCGCCCAATTTGACACCCGGACCCAGTATCTCGTTCCTGTCAGGAGCGGGGCGCCACGCGTGTCAGAGGATTTGTCGACGTTCGCCAATCGGTTCTGTCGCACGAGTCGTCATGATGCGACGAATCCCAGTGAAACAGCATTCCGTCAATGTTCGGCAAGTTATCCAAGACAGACTAGACGGCAGGCGAGTTGTCGAGATCATATATTCCTGTCCAGCAAACCGCAACATCGCAGCATGGCCCCCTTCTACCCACCCTTACGATCCGCCGCATTGACAGGCAAGGGTTCACCTGTATTCTTCTGCTCGGTCGGCTTCTTCCTCTTGTTTTTACTATTGCGATTGCGATTGTTGGGCTGCTGCCACGAGCCGGAGCTATTAGGTCCAGCAGATTTGCTTCCGGTTTCACTGCCCGGTGCTCTTCCTTTCTGCTGCCCATTTCGATTGTCCTTGGCTGCAATCGTTGGCGGCGTATGCGATGCCCGACGTTGCTGGTGGCTATGATCTTTAGCCAGCGCTTTGACACCATTAGTCAATCTACTGAGATCGTTCGACCGACTTGCAGTGGGGGATGGAGTGCGCGTCTCGAAAACGGGTGACAAAAGCGGAAGAGTGGCAGACTGGATCTCCTGAGGATGAGCTCGCGGCGCACTGGATGTGTCCAGAGATGGTAGTCCATTGGTGTATGCCGGTGTGCGCCATTGTGGAGGCAACGTACGCTTGAGCGACACATCCTCAGAGCGGTCGGCGTGCGAATCATTGCTTCCTTCGTAGTTCATCCAACCTTCAGGCAGGGCGGGGAAAGGCTGCTGACCTTCGCTTGGCACTCGTGCTAGGCCATTGGACTCAACCGAAGGACTTCTCTGTGAGGACCCATTAGCAATAGTTGGCGTCATTGTCTCCACCGCGGCCTTTTGCCTTTGCATCTCTTCCAAAACCATTTGCTGGCGCGCTTGAAGCTCGTTAATCTGGTGCATAGCTTGCGTGTTGGCGAAAATGCCCAGAGCAGGGGCATTTGACAGATCAGGAGGAAATGACTCCAAGGTATCGCTTCTGAAGCGAGGCTCGCGTGGTGGAGTTGGGAAAGACCCATTGACGATGACTGGACCATTGTCCACAGGAGGTCGAACAGAGTCGACACGAGCCTTTCGCTGTTCAGTTGCCGAAGCATTGGGTGGATTGACTCCTGTAGAATAGCTCCGCATGTGACCACCAAGTGGCGAAGGTGACCGGGATACACGGCGCAACGCAGTGTTCAAGAGTGGTTGTGTGATCTCGGGAGACGCTCGCTTACGACGTTGAGCTAGCTCGCTGAATGATGGAATCGGCCCAACCACATAGTCCTGCAGCTGGCGTGGTTGTGGTGATGGTTCAGCGACATAATAACCTACGTACTCCTTCGGCGCTTGGATCTCCGCAGAAGGGGCAGGCATTTCGGGGACAGAAGGCTCGGGATTGTTCGAGAGTGGGCTATATTGGGCATCCAACATCGTCTGTGGATTTGGTGTGTCCTGTGGCGTTGATCGTGCGATAGGATATCCGGCGAAACTGGCCATAGCAGGATCAAAGAACGGAGGCATACCAGGATACCCCACAGGGATTGGTTGCGGTGCACCACCACGAGGCGGCTGTGAGTGTGAGCGAAGCGATGCAGTATCACTAGCGTTAGATGGGCGGTGCACCTGGCGGCGGAGGCCAGGCATGCTGTTGCTGAGTGACGGCGACGACGGGTTCGTGCGTGACCCGTCTTGCGAGGCCGTATCTCCCTGCTGTGGCGGATTATAGATACCAGGATAGTGGTAGAAAAATCCCTGTGGAAGGGCATTTGGCGGAATTCCAAGCTCAGCTAGACGAGGGCTCGAGCGACCATTGATATATGGCGACTTTTGCGGTGATCCAGTTACACCATTGGGTCCACGATTTTGAGCTTGAGCTTGAGCCACTGCATGAGCATGCATCTGGGCTGCGCGTACCTGGTGAGCTTGTTGTGCGTGCTGTTGAGCGGCCAACTGGGCACGCAAAGAGTTAGACTGCATTTCCAGCATCTGATACTGTTGAGCCAGTTGATCGTGCAGCTGATCGTGCAGTCCTCGAGGAAAGGCAAAATACTCCTGCCCAGCGCCCGCAGAAATCGGTGGGCTATGCAGGAATGGCGGCCGGCCTTGGATGTAAGAGTTGCTCCCAGACGATCGTCGACCCGTCCCATTTTGATTCCTAGAACTGAAGCCGCCTCTGCCTCCGCGATGGTTAGATCCTCCCCGTCCATTTCTATTTGGAACGCTAGAGGTTATGGTAGCCTTCTGTGACTGAGGTTTCTTGAAGATCGAGCTCGTCTGCTCCTGGGCCGGAAACTCAAATTGCTCGCATGCCTTTTCCAGCTGCTGGCCGTCCGCGAGCAGATCGAAAGCACGCCGTATTTCCAGGTGGATACCATGCCAAGCGTAATCATCTGCAGAGTTGCCTAGGTTCCGATCGATGCTGAATGGCTCTTCTACACAGAGGCGATTGACTCCTTCTTTTTGGCCCCCACCGGGGTGCCAATTCTTCTCTTCCCGTTTTATGCGATCTCCCTGCCGTACCGAGATGGCCACCTTCTCATAATCAACCTCGTGTCCATAAAGTCGGAAGAAGTGGAAAAGTAGACGCCCTAAGCTCTCTTCGTTCGCTTTGCCGAATCCTCGTAGTTTATCCACGTCGTCCGCGAAACTGGATAAGGAAGGCCTGCCCGTTGCTGCGTCAGTCTTGCGATAAGGAAGCTTGTGTAGACACGGTAATATCGGGGGGTTGCGCGTTTGAAGGAAATTGAGAATCATGCAGATCCAGGTGTACGAGCTGATTGTGCCACCAATGCCTGTATTCCATTAGCCAAGGTTGGTGGTTGTGGTTGAGCACTGACCAGCATCATTCAGGATCCGCTTCTTTGTCCAGTGCTTAATGATCATGGCCAGCGGCCGTACGCGATCATCGATCTGTATGTACGTCTTGATCATGCGCGTGTTCTCGAGCGCAGCCACGTTGTTGACGTTCATGTCGCACGAGAGTTGTAGTTCCGGGTCCCAGACTTTTACTATGCGAACTTTGGCTGCTGGAATGCACACGACTTTTTGCATGCCATCTGTGTAATGTCAGCGTCGGTAGCGAGCGATGGAGACGGGATTGCTGGGATGGCATACGCTTATCAAGAGCCTCGGCGAGCATATGCATCTCCTCTAGCCCTTTCATAGGCGTGTGGATGCAAATGTCAACTGTCCATGGTTAGCGCCTGGTGTCAAAACATGGACTGGGCGTGTTACCATCGCTGTCGGCAGTCCACAACATGTTTCCAGACGATCCGAAGATGGAGACATTGAACTCGTTTCCTGGAAACTCAGTCTCCAGTATGCGCTGCACCTTGGCTACAAATTTGGTCCGCAGATCTGTGTTCTCCTGAGTCGGCTGTAACCGGTCGTACAGTTCGCGCATGTCGCCGCTGAGCTTTCCGTCCTCGTGCGGGTCAAGGGTCTTCTTTGGTTCCTCCTTAGCCTTGTCTAGGATATCGGCAGAGTGGTAGGGCATCCGCCGTCGCCCAAGCAAGCCGATGGTCGTCTCAAACTTGCACTTGAATGGCCGTGCTGGTCGCAGCGTGGGCATAGTGCTGTTTGCTTCGGACGAGACGGAACGTGGCGAGTGGCTGCCCAGTCCGCCGTTCGGAGAGGGCGAGCGTGAGCGCGTGTCGTATCGCCGGGCCACCTGCAAGGGCGTGGAGGGCACTGAGTTTGAGTGCTGTGAGACGATCGAGGGCCGCTGGGCGCGGGTCTGTGTCCCTGCCTCGTCCCGCTTGCTGGCCATGTTTGGCACTTGCACTGGCACTGGCACTCCGTTTGGTGTCATCGTGGGCGTGCTGGGCTGCACGCTTCGCTGCGACTCCTTATGCCCATCTGCGATAGTCTTCGGCGCGGTTGCCGACTTCGTGGGGGGCTTCTTGGACACAATGCGAGCCGAGTCCCGCTGGGGCGGCGGGCTCAGGGAGTGGGGAGACACAATGACGGCGGGCGTGTGCGAAGCGGGCGGGTGCAGTTCGTCGATGCGCGAAAGCTGCAGGAACGGGTGCAGCAGCAGGTACGGCGCGGGGTGCGGCGAGTGGGAGGGCGAGTGCAGCAGCGGACTGAAGGGCGGCGTCCACGAGGTCAGGCCCGCGGGCGGGGGTGCAACGAGGACGGGGCGATGTTTCGTCTGGCGGGCGGCCGAGGGAATGGGCGAAGGATGCTGCGTGTAAAGATATGCAGAGCTGCTGTTGTGGCGGTCGCCCATAAACTTTTGCGGGTGCTGGCGGTCGCGGTGCTCGTGAGGGGCTGCTGTGCTGCTGCTCGCCGGGGGATGCGCTCGCGGGCAATGCGTGGAGCAAGTGAGGGTGGAGAGAAGCACCGCTGTGAGGCACTACAGGGCAGTGAATGGACGCGAGACCAAATCTCGCCGTCGTGTGAGTGCGGTGCGAGACCCCTGCCGTGCAGCGTCTCGAGCGGTGCGCGGTGCTTCGGCGCTGGGGGCGGCGCGGTGGACGGGCGCGAGCGCGACGGCTATGCAATGGCAGGTGCGGCGGCGGCGCTGGGGAAAACAACAGCAGCAAAGGAGCGAGTCTCGAGGTACCGGTATGCAGCGTGTCTACTCGAAAGGGCGGATGTTCGCATGCACGCAGTGGGATTTGGGCAAATCGCGGTCCAGGAGGGATGGACGCCCCAGCTAAGATGGATTCGGGATGGGCCCGGCCGTCACCTCCACTCGCACTCCCTCCGCAGCTTGTCACAGGGGCGCGCCGTTACGATGCCTGGCAATCTATTCACGCCCGTCTGTGCCGCATTTCCACATGGCCAGACACCATTTCTTGAGCCTCACTGCGGGGGATGCACCGCTGCAATGCAGGGCCGAGTGCATCGCCGGCTGCGCGTGTCCACCGTGGCTCCTTCCCTAGCAAGAGCGACAACACGGTGCGCCTGCCACTTTGACCGTCTTCCCCGCGCTCAAAGACAAGACAACGAAAAAAGCACAATACGCCGCCACAGCCCATCGTGCCGATAACACGATTGGATGCCCGTTACGTTGCACGGCTTCTCCGTGGTCAGCGGCCATCAGCCAACTCGGAGGCTGACCAGAGTAGAAACAGATGGCGTGAAACTGCCCTACGCACGGTGGGCCAGACGCTGACTGTGGACAATGGTAGGATACCAGCGGGCAATCGTTGCTGGAATAACATGCGCCTGGTTACGAAGCTACCAGAGGGTGCGAGAGCTGGACATGGACGAGCTGAAGACTTCTTAGTAACATCATCTCATGTGCGCTGGGATGCTTAGGCGGCGCAGCGACGGCGGATGATGGCACGTAGTCAGCTCCTCGACAGCTCCTCATTACCTAAACCACCTATATACAACAGCATTTATTAACTCCAGCTGCCCCCGAACCAAGTGCATGTCGTCAGGTCATATCTGACTCCGTCAAGTCTCGTGCATGCTGCAGGGACAGCACCGGCTTTTCGTACCTGCCTGCACTCCCAAAGTTAGCAGCAGCACGTTCCTCGGCGGAAGTCCGTGGCGTTCCTCGCCAATCACCATGACGTTGCGGAGTCCATAGATTGCCATCAATTTGCGACACTCGTCTGCCGGACGGAAGTGTTTCGGGAAGCCGCGACTGGGTCTACGGCAGGCGCTTCCCCTCAAAGTGGAAGCGACGAGCCATGTCATGCAACTCCACTGCCGAGGTCGCCCTAGCGGATCACGTCTGATCAACACCATGCTTCGTTTGCGACTTGTGAGTGTCACAACACCAATTGCTCCCCTCAGGATCACACTCGCAAGCCGCAGAACGTTTGCATCCACAATGCCCCAACTACGCATCGGTGAGCGGCTGAGTGGCATTTCCGTGTGACCATGGCTCACCGTTACCAGCGAACCCCGCCCTATTGTATGCCACCAGCGTCTCAGCCAGAAAGCGCCGTGCTAATGAGACCAAGTATCTGCGACTTGCAGGAAAAGTTGTAGCCACAGCACAGAAGCTTCTCAAAGCAAGTACGTCCGCCTCTCGTCTATTCGCGCGTTTTGAATATGTCTACTACGCCATCCCCGCATAAAGCTCAATCAGCCTTCCATTGTTCTTCACTGTCTGTACGGGACATCTGGAACCTGAAGCTGCAGCCAAGCCGTGTGGAATGGCATCCCTTATGGAACTTACATGCACTACCGGTCTGCACATTGCACACTCGCTACACATAACGCCTCCCCGGACCACACACTAGCTAACACACGCAACTGTCAGGCCAGATCCTGAACATTCCCGTCTTTGCCACCACGCAGAACAAAGCGCGACTGGGCGAGACATGTCCAGAGCTCGGCTTGGACAGGCCCGGCGGCATCAAGACCGTATGCCACTTGGATAAGACGCTCTTCTCCATGATGTGAGCGCTTATTGCAAGACTGCCTTTGTCTCGAACTGGCTGACATGCCATAGTACACCCGGAGTCAAGACGGCTTTGGACAACCTCAGGGTGACCGGACCGTTGTCCTGCATCATTGTGGGCATCGAGAGCCACATCTGCGTCACACAAACCGCAATCGATCTCCTGCAAGCCGGACACAAAGTATATATCATTGCTGATGGTGTGTCATCATGCAATAAAGAGGAAGTACCTATTGCACTGGCGCGTTTGAGGCATGAAGGTGCCGTGGTAACTACTAGCGAAAGCTTCATATATGAGTGCGTTGGGGACGCAGGGACTCCTGAGTACGTATACAACTTCATGATTTCAAGTACCCCCCTAGCCTCTGAACATTAATATCGTTGCCCAACACCATTTGCCAATGTCGACTGATGTATGCTGCAGATTCAAGCAAGTCATAAAGATCGTCAAGGAAACGACCGAAAGCACTAAGGATGTTTTGCAGACGCTTTGCAAGATTTGAGCCAATCTGTAAAGACCAAAAAAGCGCAACATGAAGGTCAATCTCAATATGAAGGCTTCAAACTAGCTCGCTATGTCACCGTCCACTAAGCGATGCTCACACGTGCGCATCCAAATCATTGCGAAATTGGTGTATGGTCGACTTTGATATGCACATCCTCACATCTGAAATGGGGTTGTCCAGGTCTAAGACTTGCGTCATTCGTGTCGCAGCTACTTTTTACAATAGACCAGACACGGCAGAGTTACTGAAACATCATCAGATCTCTAGAAGATACTAATGGGACTGTGTATATGTTTCTCGCGCTATTGTCTTAAGAGCCTGCTATAAAAGGTGCGCACCCATTGCGACAGATTACTTACTACGCAGCAACGCCACCGCTGCAAGGACTATCTATTAACGCTGAAGCTCCGATGCTAGCTTGCTCAGAAAGTGGGTACATGCTGCCGTACCGAGGTGGCTGGCAGCTGTAAGAAGCCTCGACCAAGACGGTTCCTGTTACCAATTGTTGGTTGTTGACGCAGTTTTCGACAACTACTCGAAAGTGATGGTAGTCTACGAAGTAGCGCGTACTGTCTAGTTTAACGACTAGCTCAAAACAAGGGCGCGGGCTTACACCATGAACAAGAAAGGTGTTCACGTACAGTAAAGTACGACTGAAGGCAGCGTTAGTAACCAGTGGTCAAAATTCATGGATGCAATGTCCTAGCGTGGAACAAAATCTTGAAGCCATGTCAATGGGTGCTCGTAAAAGCCTCGGTCCGTCCAATCACGTCATAGCGCGGCAGTTCCGTGTCAAAGGACAACCATGCGAGCTTCTACGTCAACCCACCACAAGCAAAATGGCTGGAACGCGGAGATCGACGCGTCACTCGACGATTGCAGCACCCAACTACAATGACGATAGCTCTTCATCGACCGGACGCGCCAGACCGAAGCGCAATGGTACTAAGACGACGCGTCGGAAACGCGCAAGAGATGAAGATGAGGAGAAGCTTGTGAACGAAGAGAAGTACGCGGCGAGCGCCTCTATAACTCGATATTTGCTCACCATAATCGTCCTCGTATAGCTCCCCGCCGCCCAAAAAGACGACCAAATCTAATTCAACCCAACCCAACCCAAAGGCTACACCTCTCTCTGCCGCACCCAAATCCACAAAATCCGCACCACCACCAACCCCGTCCTCAGACACGAACCGCGATGCTAGCGGTGCCCAAGAGGTCTACTGGCTTCTCAAAGCCGAGCCCCTCCCGCGCTACGAAAACGGCGTCAACGTCGCCTTCTCCATTGACGACCTGGCCGCTTGCACAGTTCCCGAGCCCTGGAGCGGCGTCCGCAACCCGCAAGCCCGGAACAATATGCAAGCCATGCGAAAAGGCGATCTAGGCTTCTTTTACCACTCCAATGCCAAACCTTCGGGCGTTGCGGGCATATTGCGGGTTGCTGAGGAGGCCAAGGTCGACGAGACGGCATTTGATCCCAAGGATCCGTACTATGATGCTAAGAGCGACAGGGACAAGCCGAAGTGGTATTGTGTTAGTGTCGAGTTTGTCAAGACGTTTGGCCATGTGGTGGATTTGGCTAGGATAAAGAGTCACGCGGGCCCTGGTGGGGCGTTGGAGGGGATGCAGTTGGTTTCGAACTCGCGCTTGAGTGTGAGTAGGGTCAGGAAGGAGGAATGGGACTTCATACTGGGCCTGGCGGACGAGGGAGAAGAGAAGAAGGAGACCGAGTAAGAGTCACTTTGATATGCTCTGACGACGCTTGGAACGTACCCAAAGACCACCACGATCGAAGTCGCCTATCAATGGCAACGAGCAATGCACATTCAAGCAAGACCACGCATCAGCCCCTCTTCGTCTCCTCTGCATTCAGTACGCAAGCGCAGCAATGATCTCCGGATCGTTCAAGAAGCCACATCGCTCCACGAGCCGCTGCTCCGGCGGGCCGCCCGCGGCGCTGATCTCCTCGTTGGGGCCGCCAATCGTCATGATGAAAGGCCCCGTTTCGGCATCACCCTCATAAGCCGTCTTCCAACCTCGCACCGTCTTGTGAGGTATGTGCTCGAGGCACAAATACGTTGGGTCGCCAGTTGCGGCAAAGCTGCTCCACGATCGACTCGCACGCTCCATAAGCTGGTAGTCAGATACCGAAGGATAGATAGGATGCTCGGAGCTATTATATGCCCGGAAGCTGTCGAAGATGTATGCGAATTCCGAAGTATGACCAGCGCCCAGGCCAGATACATTCAACATGGCGTCGATGATCGGGCCAACAATGGTCTGGTTGAAATTGTAGTGGTACACGGCTTCCGAATGCTTCGCGGCCACTGCGCGACCATAGTACAGAGATGGGCAAACCATGAGGACATCGCGGAAGATACGGGCCGATCGATAGAACTCGGAGGTTAGGTTTACACCTGGCTTGAACTCGTCCTGTGGATACAAGTCCAGCAAATCCTTTAATTGATCCTCGGTGAGGCCTGGAAGGTAGGCTCGGATGAAGTCGTACGTGTCCTGGGCCGTGGCAATACTGGTATTGGTGTAGAAGTTTAGGTCGCTCTGCGTCCATCCAGTCATGAAAGTTGCGTTGCCAAAGCGGCCATCCGCGATGAGCTTGCTCGGCGCATCAGGCAGAAAATCGCCATCGACAACCGGAAGCCAAATGTCGCCAATGTTGTGAGCAATGTCACTAGCGTACGTGGCGATGGAGGCTTTCAGCAGAGTGTCGGTGTCTTTCTCACGAAGACACGCAATTACATCAGGCGAGTGTATGTCATCTGAAACACAGCTCACGTTCTGCGCCAAAACAGTCATGGCGTCGATAGTAAAGTTGGCGGTAATACCTGGTTCATTGGACTGCGATTGCGCACTACCTCGCTGGAATGGAAGAGGCTTTGTACCACCATATGCGAGGATTTGCATGCCAACTGCGAGACCTCCAGAGGATTGGCCGAGGATGGTGATGTTTTCAGGATCTCCACCAAACGTGGCAATATGCTCACGCACCCACTCAATGGCTAGGCGCTGGTCACGGAGACCAGCATTTTCGCTGCCCTCACTCTTGAGTGTATTGGACTGAGCAAACCCGAAGAGTCCAAGGCGGTAGTTCAGGCTGACGTGCATGACTGGGGCACCATTCAGGACCGACTGTCGAATCAATCCTTCTGGCGCAGTTGTCGGTTCAGAGGAGGAGCCATACCAGAAGCTCCCCCCGTGAAGCCAAATGAGCACTGGCAGCTTCTTCGCTCTTCGATCCAGCTTTGGCCTCGCGATATTCAAGTTTAAGCAATTCTCGGAGATTTCTGTGATATTGACTAGTGCGAGCGGTGGTGAGAACTGGCCAAGTGGTTGCGGACACGCAGGTCCTGGTTTGGTACCATCGATGGTGGAACCCGGGGTGGGTCTGACAGGACGGGGTGGCTTGAACCTGTTCTCGCCGCTGGTATCCTGTGCATAAGGAATGCCGAGGAAGACCTCGATATTACCGCGCCGAAGACCAGTGTACTTGATGCTATCAGAGCTGTCAGTCACATGAAAAGCACCTGCTGCTACGGCAACGACACCCGCCAGGAGCAATAATAAGTTAGGAATGAGCATATCTGGCTATGAATTATAAGATAACAATATGTGCAAAAAGGAGGAGAGAGACATGAAAAGGTGTGGTGGACGGGAAGTTGAGGGGAATATCCAAACCCCCTTGTGTACCAATCGGCTTGAACGGTGGATTGGATGCGACTTCCAACGACATCATCGTCACGTGGCGTTGTGTACTCCGCAAGAGGCAGGTGCATAGATTCCGAGGGCCGCAACGAACCGGATGTTCTCTCGGGATGAAGGCGCGATTGGCTCACATGGATCGTCATCACTAGTCTACCGGCCTGTCGATCCCGCGATGCTTTCACAGCATAACAATTATCCCGATACTCTAGGTACAAATGAGTTGCCAAATATGTAACGTTAGCTAAGAATTGCCCAATCTTGAGCCTCATCATGGGCTGTTTGGCTTCCATCTTTGATCTCCCTGGATTACTTGCATATATTTGCGTGGCGAGACACCCCCAGTCGAGCTCCATGTCACGAGCCAGAACAGTATGGTGTTTGCATCAGCTACAGAGCCGTTCTAGAGAGTATTGATCGAAGTGCATACGATTGTGCGTATTATGACAAGTTTACGGCTGAAATCTATGGCTGACCGTCAATCCAAGGATGCTGAAAAGGTCTATAACCGAGCTCTATCGCCTTGTAAGTCTTTCGCAACTTGTTCGTATCTTTCGTAGCAGTCCTTCTCCGCATCAAAATTCAGCAACCAGGCTTCTCTTGTCAAGTGAATTGCTTCCGGCGTCTTGGCGATCTCGTCCCAATTGGCCTTGTGCCACTTCTCTCTCGTCTTGATACCAGTCGCTTGAGCCTTATGTACTCGCTCGTATCGGATCTTTTCATATGCTTGTACTGCAAGTGGAGCATTTTTCCTGCCGGCTAACTCGAGACAGGCCGCTAGTACCACACCATCCTCGATCGATTGACTGGCTCCTTGAATCGATGTCGGCAAAAATGGATGCGCGGCGTCTCCAATCAGAGCAATCCGTCTCTTTGGCGATATGAACGTCGGCAGCGGATCGCGGAAGACAAGCTTATGATCGATAAGTCTCGCGCCTTTGGGTGTTGACCTTACAATCTCCTGCACAATTGGCGCCCAGCCTTCAACATACTTGAGACAATCCTCAACTCTTCCTGGAAACTGCCAACTCTCCTCAATATTCCCGTCATCCACGTGAGTGAACACCCAATTGAACTCCTTGCCACCCTTCAGGCTCGACACCAGGAAGTGCAGATCTGGTCCAATGAAGCCGCTGTGCGAATCTCCTTTCACAAGATGCCCGATGATGGCATTATCCTTGATGGCATCGCCCGAGAACCAACTTCGATACACAGCATATCCCGAACTTTTCGGCTTATCATCGAACCCCAGCACAATCCTGCGTCCACGAGACCTCACTCCCTCCGCCGCAACAACCACATCCGCACTCATCTCGTCTCCATTTACAACCACGCCCGCCCTCTCCTCGTCCTCAAAATAATCCGTCACCCTTTTCCCCCAGCGAATCTCAATCCCCCGCTCAACAGCATGAGCATGAATAACCCCATACAGCTCACCCCTGTGTCCATTAATCCTCGGGCCCCAGCTCTTCTCCCCTTCGAAGCTTTGCCTCGTTACGAACTCGCCTTTCCAGCTGTACAAATCCAGCCAGGTAGTTTGGCGTGCGATTTTCTGCATCGCGGGAATGACACCGGGCCAGCGTTCAAAGTGGCGCGCGCCATTAGGGTCAAAGGAGATGATGTCGCCGAAACGGGTGTTTTCCTCTACTGAGGCGGCCTTCTCGAGGATGATGGGCACGTGGCCTTTACGGTCGCACTCGATGGCTGCGGCGATGCCGGCGAAGCCTGCGCCTACGATTATCACATTGATGCCGGAGGGAGGGCGGTGGGGGAAGGAGGTCATTGTTGCTGTGGTTGGGGGGCAGAGACGGTCCGTTTGGATTTAGGTTTGGATTTGGGATGAAATGTCTGAGATAGCTAGAGTCTCGTGGTGGCTGCTGCCACCGTGGTAGGATGACATGTGGGGTCGCATATTATCATGCATCCGGTATGTTTTAGGCCCCACATCGACGCTGATTGGACGTTTTGCAGATGTGAAAGGTGCAAATTGATGATTATTGGGCTGGTTATGCAATGGGGGTGATGGCAACGACGGGTTTCAGATTGGTGGAGTGACTTTAATTTGCAAGATCAATCATGAAATCAGGTTTCACACGTTATTGAGCCCTGGTAAGCAAGATCGGATCTAAACCACATGATATATTACTATAGTCAAGATCATTAGTGCTGCCGTCTCAGCGCCGGACATCTCTCGAGCACGTTCTGTCTTCATGGCCCCTGCTCCCGGGTGTTTTCCCTCGGGCTCGCCACATTAGTCTATCAGGGCTCCTACTAACGTCGTCTAAAATGCTTCTCGTGTACATGATGGTTGTCAAACATGTACAGACCCGAGCTGCGCGTTTCATTAAAGCCTACAGACGCAGCAAGAACAATGAAGAAGTTACAAAGCTTACGAGAAACCTTTGATGTTCCGCACCCTTCTCTTGTGCAAATCCAAGTCCTACATAAACCGCGCCCCTCCCTCTCTACACAGCAATACCCGTTTCCAAGAATGCAGTGAGCGCCCATCAACAACGAGGCCAACCCATCCATGCTACGCATCCTCCAAATTGCACATTGGCAGCACCATTTCCCTTTCCTCCCGAGCTACACTGACCCCAAACTCGACGACCGTTCGAACCCAGATTGTTTCACCATATCGATACACATCGGCACGTCCCTTGCACTGGCTCCCTCCTACGAAGCCCACGGGCTGAAAATCTGGGCTTGGCAACACGTCCAAGGCCCTCGGACCTTTCCTGGCATGTATCTCCACGCGCCAATCGAACTGCTTGCTTCCTACGCCGAGGAGGGCCGTGGACCCGGCGTTGCGGGTATCACTATGACTGGAGCCCAGGGCAGATCTCGTCAACGCGTCGCTGTCCAGCCTGATTTTGCGGGGCTAAGAAACTTTACGGAGCTGAGATGTATGGTGCGATAAGATGCCTTCTCCTTGCTGCGGATGCTAGACTGATTGGGAAATTTGAAGGCAGTGCGATTCTGAAATATGATGAATGAGTTACGGCGTCGACGGGGGTTGCGGAGAGGGGGTGGGACGAGGTGGGTTTTAGATGGCTTGCAGAGATGCATGGGTACAATGGCGAGGGTTGTGATTGATCGCGAGTATTGTGGAATTTCTGAATACAGCTCTTTCTGGGGACTACAGCCAGTCTGTCATGGGGTGTGTGCATGACATGTACAGCGTCAGACTACATGCCCATGCCACGCTCCTCATCTTCCTCTTCAACCATATTTCCCATCAAATACCTCAACCGCAGCCCTCGCTACCTTAACCTGTTCCTCCAACCTTCCCAACCTCAATCGATCACCACGAGACGGTATTCTCCGAGCCTTAGCCGCTGTGCTTTCCTCCTTTGTCCCATCTTTGGTCCTAAAGTACTTGGTCTTGGAAATGTTCTCCTTGGTTTGTCGCTTATAACTTTCAGCATTCTTGAGCCTGATCTGGTTTTGTCGCAATGCGCCCTTGATGTTGTCTGCCTCAAACAGCAAGTTTCTATACTTCTCGTCGTAGGCTGCAGACGCGAAGATGGGGGTTGTGATTTTGCTCTTGCTTTTGCGCGTGGCCTTGGGCTCAGTGCCCTTTGCGAGAGCTGGGACCGAAGCTGGAATATCATCCAAATCCTCGTAGTCGCTACCAGTATTCTCCAAATCTTGTGATGTAACCGTGTGAGACAAGCTTTCCATTGGGGATTCAGAATACAATGCCTTGGAGTGTCGTCGTGGGCTTCGGGGGTAGGAACGGCCCGCCGGCCTCGAGCTGCCTTCGTCTTCAAAGAGTAACCTCATGGAACTTTCTGGTTTCAAGCGCTGAGGAAAATATGGCTGTATTTCTAGTAATCCAGGCCGCGATGGTTGAATGGATTCCTCGTCTTTTCCTTCAATTTTGGGTCCGTTGAATCACTGGAATTGATTATGGGTCGACGACGGGGCCGTGGTGGATGAATGGGTACTGGAGCTGGACAAAGATCATCGTTGTGCTCAAACTCTGCAGCAGTGGCATCGGTCACATCGCTGTATGCGCTATCGGATGATTCCTCCATTGATGATGACGAGGGTTCTGCCATATTCTTGTTGGAGCGCGATCTTCGAGCCAGCTCAGCCAACCTGTTCGTAAAGGCATCATCGTACAGGAACCCATGGTCAATCTTCCCATAAATTTCCGGCTGTTCCTTTTGCCAAAAGGACGAAGTACTTGGCCAGTGTGATAACGTCTTCTCGATCTATGCAAGCTTCGAACTGATCGAGTTTGATGTCTCTGTAATAGGTGTGGAACCTCGCAGAGGCACCGTTATCGATGTACTGGCCGTTGCGCTTACAGACAAAAAGTTCCATATGTGGTGGATTGGCCAAGTCGCTTGTCCTTCTTTTGAAGAAAACCCAAGGAATGCGACCTTTGAACTTGGACTTGCTGGTGAAGAACCCGATGCGAAGAGTGAAAGGGATGTATCTCTCATCATCCTCGTCCGTTCGCCAGTCAAGCTCATCAACTCCAGGAAGATAATCTAGGAGATCGCCAAGGTCGTGGCGAAGCTGCCGAAAAGTAGCGACGGTGTTCGCCCGCGTGTAAGTCTTTCCACCCATTTCGTTTCCGCTTGTTGGGTTGGAATTGCAATCGATGTTGTGGGTTGTGTAGGGACTATCACGCACAATCGTTTGGATGCACTTATGTCGGGCATGTTTTGCACTCGGTATCACATGCCGCTCAGATTCCATGTCTAGAAGACTCTCAGCCATTCCAGCAGGCCTATCTGATCCGACTCTGCGATCATCGACTGCAATGTCCTTGAACTTGTCATCGATGGTCGTGGAACGTTCTTGTGGCATGCCGAACTTTCCCGTCAGGACCAAGATATCCCGTCCGTCCGTAGACCTCTGTGAGGAGGCGATGCCTTCTACAGTGTCCAACAGATGATGCGCCACGGTCGTCGATCCGCGCGTAGAATCCATTCCTTTCATCTTCCCCTTTTCTTCATCTGCGTCCTTCTCGGTCCTCTGCAAAATCCGGAACATATCCTCCAGATCTCAAACACCGGCGCCCGTAGCCATCCATGATACCCGCTCTTCGTTATTTAGACCAAGAGGTAGTATCCAAGCAAGGCGCTGACTTCGTACTGACATCCACCCTGTACGAGAAGTTCAAGAGGAATATGCGCGAACAGAGGGACTTGGTTTGCGCAGTCCAAACACGCGGTGGTTATGAAAATCTGCCATCCGTCGTCGCTGGTGGATAGACCGAATCGCAAGCAACCTTCGGAAACAGACGCATAGATAGGGCTGTGTTCGAGATCGGACTGACACAACGTAGGAAGAACGAGGAGTATGTTGCCGTTGCGCTGAATGAAGCTCCAGGTGGTATTTTCTCTAGCAATGCGGCGTGACCACTAGACCGCAGGCGGGATGGTAGCACATGGGGAATTTGCGCATTCTGCAATGAAAAAAGGTGCTATATGTATGTTAGTAGGATGTGGGTCGAAGCTGTTCCTGAACGTCAATGGCTCTTGATGCGTAGTAGTTGAATGTTGCCCAAGATACAAGATGTGTGATGGCGGGTGCTATGCTACAGTAACGCTAAACAGGCCTGTCGATGTAATGAAGATCAATCGGGGACAAGTGTTCGGACACCATGGAGGTAGCGGTGGGAGAAAGGCGCAAAGCTTTTCACGAGGTGTCACTGCCTTTCACCTCGACCTCGGGAAGCTTCGTTTGGTTTGTGCTGCAGCTCCATGAGATCTAATCTAGTAGCCCCACTACGACGGGAACATTACATAGCTGAACGTACATGGCTGTCAATGACATCAACTTCGTTCCTCATATCAACGCAACAAAGCTCGCAGGAAGTAACCCAGTCATCCCACCGTACACGCCCCAATACCAGTCCTCGTTGATCTTCGTCGCCTCTCTGATCTCTCCATGTCTCGGAAAGGCAAGCTCGTCTTTGACCCCATCCTCAGGAAGATAGTTCCACCGAGCTCGTAAGTGCAGCCCTATACCGCCGTCTGGTGGAAACCTTTGTGCAGGTACTGCAGCATTAGTTGGCGCGCGGTAATTGTGTACATTGCCATCATAGTCGCGCCACTTCCATTCGCGCATCGGAACGCCAGTCGTGGGCGATCGAGCTCCGGAGTTAGAATCGTCCTCTTTGAGAGTGTACCCGCCGACAAGATCACGAACGACGATCCGTCGTTGTCCGCCGTCGCGGTCTTCAAAACCCACGACGACCATTCTGTGGCCACGGAGGCACTTACGCCAACCGTTGATGCCATCCTCCTTCGTAATGCGGCCCGAAACATTCAGCTTGTGGTAGCATGCCATGCAGATGTCGTAGTCGCCGGCGTTGCACTTGAGGCAATGGTAGCGGGTATTGATGGGCGGGATGGAGTATCTACAGATGTTGCAGAGCGTCGTGAAGTTCAGAGGCCAGAAGATAAGATTCGCCATGGAAACGTAGACAGGCCCGCGACTGAAAGAAGCGGACTTCGGCGTCAGAGGGGGTGTCGAGGCCGTGGACTCGATCTCCGGCGGAGCGAGCCCTACATCGAGTCGCGGCGTTGAGGGTGCTGTTGTGTTGGCGCTTCTGTTCGTTTCATCCGCTTTCGTCGCTTCGTGAGCAACTGGGAGCAGTGGGTGGGTGCAATGCTTTCCTTGATTCACACAGTCGTTGCAGAAGCCCCAGTCCCCCTCGTTGCAAAAATCACATTTCCAGTAGCACGCATTGGCGAACGCCTTGCAGGAGTCGCAGAAGACACCTTCTTCGAGCCTGTGCTTGGGATCGTCTTCACTCATGAGCACATGGGGCGGGGTCAACGACTCTGTCAGTGGCGATACTGGTATGCGATATCGATTTCCGGTCAGAATGTGTGGTGGCTCGTAGTCGGATGGATATCCTGCCTCTGGGCGATTGCGCTCGTACTTTGCCCATGCTGTCCACCCAAAGCCGAACCAGTGCTTACACCCTTTGCCTGCACGATAGCAACGATGGCATATGTAATACTTCCCATCGTCGCATCGCGAGCAGTGATAGTGAAGCTCGTGCTCGATGTGATCTTTCAGGCAATGCTTACATGCAATCTGCGGTTCGGGGTACAGTATGGGCGCAACAGATGGGGCTGTAGGCGCCTGCCATGACGGAATGTCGTTCGTTGCTGGGTCCGTCGTAGACCGCGGGAACGTAGGAGCAGAGCCAGAAGGAGGAGTGCCATGATTTGAGGGTCGTCGTTGTCTGGTGGTGGGAGGATCAGTGGTGCGCCGCGAGCCTGGCGGCTGGAAAGGAGTAATCGCGGGAGCAGAGGTCGGTGATGAGTGGCCAGGTGTGCCTACAATTGCAATAGAGCTGGTCGGACTGTCGCTGGTGTTGAAGCCCAGGCCCCGCGGCGAAACGGTGCTTGGAGACGTGGTGGTCCGTAAGCTGTTCCGGAACTGCTGTCGTGCCTCGACTGCGGAGCGCTGTCCTTGATCCGACTGACGACGCTGCGGCGCAGGAGCTACTTCTGCTGTTGATGGTCGCCCAGAGTCACTGGTGCCTTGCCTGGCCAAGGACACGGACAAAGCAGGGGGCCGATCTGCCCTTCTGGCTGATGGCGAGCTTCCTTGGCTAGAAGAACGGGCATGCTGACTGCGGCCACCTCGATTCGCGGCATTGATCAGACCTGGTCTTGATATTGGTGGGCCAGAAGCACCCTGAGGGGTCGAGGTTCCGCTCTCTGCTCTGCTGTGAGCGCGCCTGCGAGCAGCCTCCTCCTCGCGCACAAGAGGGCTGCGCATCGGCTGCGGCAGTGAGGAGGAGGAGGAGCTTGTCAAGCCCTCTCTTGCTAGCCGCTCTCGCCGTTCTCTCCTCTCTCGTTGCCGCTCTGCTTGCCTCTCCGCTTGCCGTCTCCTCACAGCTTCGGCTATGCGCTCCGTGATCTCTTCCTCCTGCGATGGGCCAATCTGGCTCAAATCGACGCCCTCGGACACTAGCTCTTCCAGCACCTGACGCACGAGGTCCTCGTCAACATCTTCCGAGTCGATCTCAGACGAGCTGAGAAGGGACCGCAGGCTGGATTGGTGCTCGATGGCGCGCGGGGACAGGACTCCCCGTGACGGTGATGCTCCTGGGGAATGTCGACTTCTTGACCGCCGATGGTCCCGACTCCTTCGCGACTCTCTGCTCGTGTCGCGGCTCCTCTCGCGCCGCCTGCGGTCTCTCGGCGGCTCCAGGGCATTGTCGCTGCTGCTTGGTATGCCGACCTCGCGCAGGCTCAGCGCCTGCACGTGGTGCAACATGCGCTCGTCATCCTCGTCGCGCTCCTCCCGCCGCCGCAGCTTCGGCAACACACTATCTCCGGGCTTGTATTTCGCCCTGTCTGCCTGCTTCTCCTCGTCGCTCTTTCCTCTTGCAGGATTGGCCTTGACATAGTTGTCGAGCAGCGTGGTCACGAAGGCATTGGGCTGCGTGCTTCGGACCGAGGCGCGACACGACGGACACGTGTACGGATGGATCGAGGTTGCGGTGGAGGCTTGGAAGGCGAACCATTCCTTCAGACATGCGCCGCAGAAGGTGTGAAGGCAGTCGAGTAGGGTGAGCGGCTGGTAGAGCAAGTCGGTGCAGATCTGACGTCGTCGGGATTAGCAGGCGCACCCCGGTTTGTGAGCTGGCCGTGGGAGCATGGGAAGGAGCGACCCGTGTGTATATACTGTGCATTCACCCTTCAGAAATGCCCTGCGCTTCTCCATCGTCTCATCGATGCTGCGACGGCCGTCTTCCTCTGACCGCCCCCACCTCCGCTGCCCGCAAACACCACCGAACCTGAACTTGGACTTACCGAGCACGTCAGTTCCTTCTCCATGTCGTTTGGCGCTCCACCAGCGCGCTCGGCCTCGGCCATTGCGATTCGTGCGCTGCAAACCTGTCCTTGGGGTGAAGGAATCCAGCTCGTCTAGCTGGCGACGTCGCTGATCAAGTGCCGTCAGCCCTGCGACTCGATGCACCATGCAACTTGGCGACCTTGACCTGACGAGGCGTCACCCACTGCCAGCGCATCGCATCAGTCTATCACCAGCAACGCCGCCTTCATCATCTCGCTCCGACGTGTTGCACTGCCCATGCACGACGGCTGCTTGCGCCAGCTGCAAGCAGACATCAATGCTTGGCCGTGAGCGCGTCACGCGACTTCGCGTTCCGAAGCCGTCAAGTCCTCGCGTCGTCAACCGCGCCCAACCGACGCCGACTAGCGCGAACTTCCATCACTTGAATTCACTCAACTGCTGGTGAGCATGAACAGTGACATCCCTTGAAGCTTTGTGTTCCCGCAGCCTGCAGCAGGTCATGTCATGCATGCCGTTTCACACCTCGTTCCACAGCACTGACCCTCTCACGAACGAAGCACATCCGAAACATGGACCGAACCATCGGAACACGTCGATCCCGGATACTCCACAGAGCAACCACACCTTTGGGCCTGAGGTTTTGAAACCTCAGGCAAACAAGTTTTGATCCGTGCATGGTTCGCGACATGGCGGCATTCTCAGTGGGCCATGATATAGCCTCAAAGGTTGGCTTCGTAAGAATCGACAAAGACAGATATTGACACATAGCATGGCGTCATTCGCCCACATATTGACAGCTTCAGGCTAGCACACATATACTCAGCATCTCCATTCCAACCAGCCATATACAAAGGAGTGAATATATACACAATTGCGACCCTACAGTCAGCCATTACCGCACTGTGACCAGCACATCACCCATATCCTCAGCCACTTCGTTCACCTGCTTACTGGGTAGCTCCAGTCACCTCACCTGCAGTTTGACCACCTGGCTGCTGCTGGCCCTGAGCAGTCTGACCCTGTTGTCGCTGTGCACCAGTAGCCTGGCTAGGGCTTGCGGCGGCGGGGAGTTGGCCTTCTGTGCTTGCTGACCGTTCTGGGCTTGTTGGCCATTCTGTGCCTGCTGACCATTCTGTGCCTGCTGACCATTCTGAGCTTGTTGGCCATTCTGTGCCTGCTGACCATTCTGAGCTTGTTGGCCATTCTGAGCTTGCGGGGGAGTCTTCTGGCCTTGGGCGCCTAGGAAGAGTTAGTATGCAAACTCATCAAGGGCAAAGTGGAGGGATATACCGGTGGAAGGAAGAGCGCCCTGTTGCTGCCCAGCCTGAGCGGGTGTGGTGCCCTGCTGGGTTGGGGTCTGCGCCTGAGCAGGAGTCTGGCCTTGGATTGGTGCGGTGCCTACTTCGAGTCAGCAGAGATATTGGAAGTGGACTCGGGGAACATACCAGCCTGCTGCTGGGCCTGAGGAGCAGCAGCCTGGGGAGCAGTGCCCGCCTGTTGCGTGACACCATTCTGGACGAGGCCATTTCCAGTACCGGCAGCGAGAGCCTGAGCAGCGGCGAAGGCAGCTGCTGGGCTACCTGCGGGCTGACCGGGCTGAGTCCGACCCGCGCCTATGCAAACTTGTCAATGAATGCATCATGGTGAGCGAATACAGATCCAACTTACCCTGAACACCACCCGCGACACCAGTCTGATCGCACACCGTAGGCCTCACAGCCTGTGAGCTCGAGCCCGTCGATGCCATGTATGCATCAATGTTGGGAAGAACTGCCACCAATGAGCACTCGAGCTTGTACACTACAACTTACATGAGCAGACATACCATTAACACACCGATTCTGATTAATCAAATCAATATTCGCCGCCGCCGCTTGCCCCTGCACACTCATCTGCTGCAACTTATCCACGACGTCCTGGAAACTGCCTCCAGTCGCCAACGTGCTATTTGCTGCAATCACATTCGGGTCGTTGCCGTTCGCAGCATCAATGATGGCCTTGTGGTTTAGCTCGTCCACCTCGGCGTTGAACGCAACCGTAGCAGCTTGCTTGAACTGCACATTGTTCTGGATACTTGCGCCCGTGTTCAGGAAGTTGGACACCATGGATGTATCCGCCATCCAGTTTGCGACAGCGGTGGCGAGATCCGCCGGTGTGGGAGTCTGCCCATTTGCAATGCCTGCGCCAGTGCCAGTCTGGGGTCCCACGGCAGGCGTGTTCACGTTCTGCGTGCCCTGGCCATTCTGGACGCCCTGGCCGGTCTGAACACCCTGTGTGCCCTGTTGTTGCTGC
>TARA_R110002003_G_scaffold128_2_pt1 | contig 35571 bp, 32 predicted proteins | sample TARA_R110002003 | Tara Oceans TARA_R110002003 (sample SAMEA4396441) | marine metagenome | biome: Westerlies Biome; feature: [SRF] surface water layer (ENVO:00010504); material: water (ENVO:00002006), including particulate matter (ENVO:01000060) such as... | depth 5 m | reverse complement strand
TAGTCGGCGTTCTCGTTCAGCAGTCGCTGCTCAATATCGGACGCCCGGTTTTCGAGTCCTTCATATAGCGGGTACTCCTCAGGTGCTTCTGGATCAGGAACGCCTATGATGAGACGATGCAGGTAACGTTCCAAATCTGGTAGCGCGCTGGAACTGAGTGGTAATAGAGCTTTCGAGTGCTTAGCAAGATCTGCAACCAGAATGTTGTTACGTCGCCACCGTCTGGCTCGTTCTTTCTGGCCCTTCAGCCCCTTGTCTTCAAGTCGTTTCAGCGTTCCGTACGGTAACGTAGCACCAAATATGACCGGAGCCTGGGAGCTTTTGATCTCTATACCTGAGCCAGTGTACATAACACAGGCCATAGTCGGTACACGTTCGATAGCCACATCCATTTCTGCTTCGACTTTAATAAAAGCCAAATACAAGCAGCGGCTGTAAAGTACAAGCAAAGGTAGCCAGTACTGCTCCCAGCTGACAGTAACACCTTCAGCTGGCTCAACTATGCTAAACAGATAGCCGAGGGCAGTACTAGCATCGATGATTTTTAGAGTTCCGGAGCTCGAGCCAAAAGAAACACTAATAGGCTCGAATGTTGTCTCCTGGGTGACAGGGTCCACGCGCTCAAGGAAGGGTCGAAGAGTATGACGATACTGTCCAGTGGCGGTGCTCGTTGTAGTACTAGAGAACTAGTCAGTTGAGTCGCCGATAACCTCTCGGTCAACACCTACTGATGCTCGATAAGAAATGAACTACGGATGTTTGAAACATCTGGACCATATTTCTCTGGGATGCCATGGCTCGTAGGATCAGCTAAAAGTTGTTCTAGCCACGAGTAGAACTGCCGAATGGTTAGTAGAATCCTTGGATCCATTCCCAGTATGCTGCTGAATGAGTACATTGCTGATAGAAACAAAAATCTTGCTGTCAACATTACCATGACAATCTCATTTTCAAGGTTTGAAGGATCGTGTTTCAGAAATGCGGGTGTCAATGTTCCTCCAAAAGCCGTGAAGTCTGTCCATGAAAGATCTAACTGCATAATATCGATCCTGCCAACAGTAATGACAGTTGAATAGAGTAGTCGATTCGCTTTTTGTCGCACCATCAAAGACCCAAAGTTGCTTGTGAATTGAACCATCGCTTGCTGATGATTACTCCCTCTGATGACCGCAACAGTCTCCTGCAACCATTCACCACTCTGGAGCACACCCAACTTCAGCGTGGGTGCCTATGAGCTCACTGGTCACGCAGCTATCTCTCCATCCGCCGTTACCATCTTCAATAAGGCCTCGTCCACGCCCATGAATCTCCTCTTAAGTGCCCATGATGGATTAGAGACATCTGGTTCTATCTTCGTCGAATGCGGCGCGGTACTCGGCTGCAACTGCCGTCCTGTCTCGTCAACGTTGAGAACAGTTTCCGAGCGGGTCTGTACGTCCGGCCCGCATTCATCGTTTCACGCGTGCTTTGGTACCGTTTGTATCGCTGAGTCAACAGGCGCGCCAAGACTGGTGACGGAACTGCGCAAGCTAAAAGAAACTCGCAGCGGTACTCGACCTTCCATCAACACTATCAGCATTGAGTTTAATCAAACTCAACCATACTCTGACGGGGCTATTCAAACGACAGTTGAGCATAGTGCGAACGGGTATGTTGCACGGTCCTCTCATATTTCTGCCCAGGTTTCAAGCTGACAGACAGGTAACCACAAGCCAGTGCCGATCTATCCAATACCGGGAAGGCTCAAAAAAATAGCGTCAAGCGAGCCCATTTCGCCGAAGGCATGATGGATCAAATCGAGATAGTCGATACGCTTGTATGTCTAGCGCATCGAAATCCTTGTGGCGGAAAAGAATTGACCGTATCAGGCTGCGAAAGATTCCGATAGTGACGAGGATAAGGAGCGAAATACTCCACCTTCTTCACCTCCAGAGCACGAAAACTTGAAGACCCATACCCAAGAGGCCGAGGACGTTGAGATCAATACTCCGAGATCCGCGCACAACGTCTATAATGATCCAGATGTTGTCCTTTACTACGGCCTGCCTTACGTTCGTCTGGATCCGGAGTACGCACGAACGCTCTGTTGGTCGAACAATCCGGATGATCTTGCCCTGCAGACCTACTTTAACCCAGAAGAGCCGAATCTTGACACCAATTACAACATCCAGGGCCTCGTACCGGTTCCGCGAAGATGAGGGTCTCTATAGGTTCGTGTTGAAGGACAAGAAGGGTCGATTCTACATTTGGGATGAGGACGGCCATCTCCTGTGGGTCAAGAGCAAGAAGATCGAGGAGCTTGCGTCCAACGAGGACAAGATCGAATTCGTCATCTGTAGTCTTGGCTGCCTAGACGTAGAGCCCGTGTACCGAGATTATCACCCGGCCGAGGACTATGTCAACCTTGAGGAGATGAGGGCGAAGAGGTCGAAGTACCGTCTCTAATGGGAGTCGCACTGTGCGAAATCGGATGGTGTTAACGATAACATAGTGTAGCACAAAGAATCGAGGATATAACATACATCAGATTTGAATCCAAATGCACAAGGCATATACGGTTATCTCTTATCGGTCAAAAGTGAGAAAATGGAAGGAATATCTACGATAGAGGAGAAGGTCGACTACGTTCTTTGGGAGTTGGTTGGCTTCGAGGTGGAGCGGGTGTATCGTGATAATCATCCTGCTAAGGACTACAAAGATTGTACCCTTCGACAATGGAACCCAGCCAGCGGCAACAGCATCACCAATAGCAACGGCAATAATACTATGAGTCCCGTGAGTCCACTCTCCAACCATTGACCTCCACTTCGGCCAGAGGGACCTCAAAATGCTATGCACCGGTCATGAAGATAAGAGACGGTAAACTCTGAATTACATGGTGGTCTTCCATTTCGTCCTCGTCTTCCTAGTTTGAGTCCCAAGAGTCCGAATTGAGTGCTTGTTGGCTTACTTGTTGGGCAATTTCGGGCTGGGTTGGTGCCATCTCACGATTGAGTACCCAATCGCCTTGTGTTGGTCGGTGCTTACGGCGATTAGCCTTCTCCAGTCTTATCCAAGACTGAGGACTAACTGGCGGTGGCAGCAGTCGATTTGGTTCATTGGCAAGCTCGTCCTGCTGCGCCGTGTCTTCAAGCAGGGAGCTCTGTCTACAATCATTCAATATATCCGTGGATTTTGCTGGCTCTCGCCCCAGGGAGACTTTTCTCTCATCGTCCAAAACCCAACATACATTTCGTAGTGCTCTCGTTGGTTCTGTCTCATCATCATTGCCGACTTTCGGCCTTTTTATAGGTCGACAACACGTGCACGTGGCACAATGCGATGACCTCAGTGATACTGCGGCACTCGGTGCTGCGTCTTCATAGGTTTCCTCAATGCGGCGCCGCTTTTTGGTGGCCCGATTGTACTTGGCTCCGCAAGAGGAACTGGAAGATGAAGAGTCAGCAGTCATACACAGTCAGATCAGTTGAGATTTTACCAGACAAGAGCGCCACCCTCAGCTGCAGTAGCCGTTGGAGAGCCACATCCTGGTATTGGACAGGAAGCGTTTCTTGGGGTGGACGTGCTTATGATGATCGCCATGGTAATGGCGGTGCCCGGCGTGAAACTCGTTTCGGCTGTAATCAACACCGATCTTTTGCTGGTTAAGCACAACTCGTAGTTGCCAGCACGAACGTCCGCGGAGCCGGCGCCTTCTTCAAATCGTCTCTGGATGATGGTGACTAACATGTCATAGTCGCATTCGGCCGGAACAGTGAATGGAAGACCTAGAGCATCGACTTTGACGCATGTTTGGAAGTAGGTCCATCGCGTATCCAGGCCAGGGCCGCCAGGCAAATTGTCGCGAATTTCGAGCACAACCGTGTATATCTGCTGTGTAGATACGCTGCAACTAGAAGCATGAGATGGGCTTGTCATATGTAATTCCTGGTAATACTCACCAGACCTTATTGATGACCTGACAAAAGTGCTGTAGGGAAGTCTTCATGTCACCGCAGACGAGAGAGTACAAGCTGCCGAGCATAGAGTGTACGCCGCGCAGGAGCATGGCTTGTCCAGAAAAGTGCTTGTCGAATTTTCCAAGAAGGACGTTTGTGGTGTCGAGCTGCTGGCGGACTTGATGTGCATTGACGTCCGCTTTTGTGCCATACAGGTTCATTTGTTCGAGGTTATGCTCCGCGAGCAGGATATTGATGGTACCGATGTGTACATTGAGATATGTCTGCAGTCGTCTAATTTCATCATTGCGTCCGAACGACCAGCGAAGTTTTTCGGGCACTGTTTTGATGCCGCTCGATTGGCTCCAGAGACCTAACGATCTGTCATACTTCTTGATCTTCGTCAGAAAGTCTTCCAGTGGGACCCGACAACCCAATGCCGTGTACTTGATAGAGCCGATAATTTGCGAATGCGTGGCCCCGTGATCAAGGCGATCGAGATGTCGCAAGGCTGCGTTCAGTGACTCGAACTCTCGGATGAGCTCCTGGTATTCGGATTTTGCGCCACCTATGGTCTGCAGAGAGCTGATGATTTCCACAATCAATTTGCCGACAGCGACAAAGTCACCAACCGAGAACCCGAAAGACATGTGCGCAACAAAACGGACGGGAATGAGAGTGCGAGGAGGAGTGAAGATGGATACAGTGCATGTGCGCGGATGGCCAACGCAGTCGCAAGGTTCGGCTGTGATGCATGCGCCCCTCCTCCGCCACCACGCTCAGCCTTGTGTCTGCCTTCTCACACCTTCTCCCACAGAAGGAAGTTCTCCGAAAAATAAAGCCAACAGGTCGGTGCAGCGCAAGCATAGGGAATTTGCAAAACGTAGAGAGTAACAGACAGTGGCAGGCGAAATGCGTCGTTGATATTGAAGATTCATGCTGATTTCGGATGATGCATGTAGATGAAGGCGGGAAGGTGGGCTTAGCATCAAAGGCGAGAATAGAGCGACTGAGAGAAAATGCCACCGGCAGCGGAAGGAACGACCATGCGAGACATGTAGCTCGGAGAGCGGTGGAATCGCCTGATCTCCACTCGGGCCTCACTTGCAGATCGTGTAAGAGTGCATCGTTAGAGGTTGTACAGGCACCAGCTGTATGAATCGACGGCTGTCCTTCAATGTGCACTGTACTTGGATACGCGTATACTACAGGATGAACGTACATGGTGGTTTCGCATTGTTCACGCCTTGATGGTAAACTTAGTCCGATCATCGCTTTCTATCACCTTCCCGGTCCTCTGTTCTTCCCATAGCTGTAATCTCGACATGGCCTTCAGCTGCCTCTCTCTTTGCAGCCTCTTCTCTTCGCTCTTCTGCTCTTCGGTACTAAGCGCTACACCCTCCTTCTTCTTCCGCTCGATGACCACATCCGTCAGATGCTCTTCTCTCTTGAACAGCTTCTCTACCTGCTCCCTCAGCTTCCTTGCAGCGTGTCTTTGCTGATTTGCGTCTTGTACTCCGCTGGCTGCGACGGCGTCGTCCGTCTCCTTCTCCTTCTCCTTCTTGCCCCATGGCTCTAGACTGGGTATCTCGGGCCACACAAAGGGCTGCTCCATCTCGACCGTCATGTACTTCTTCGACTCGGGCCGGAACCAATGCCGCGGCTGTGCTTGTGTGTCGCGCACGGGCATTTGCTTGACGTATGATCGGATGTTGAAGCATTTGACATTGTAGGCGTGGTAGAGGTAGTCGCGGAGGTCGTACTTGGAGAAGTCGAGAGGGACGAGGAAGCGCGCTTGATACGGGGAAAGCCTTGGTGTGCGGATGAGGGCTACTGTGAACTTTGGCCTAGGAGCATCGAGTTAGTAGAGGCATGCACAGCGCGGCCGGGCTGCATACAAGTAGATCTTCTTGCTTCCGAAAGCGATGAGCTTCTTCGTGATGGGTATTGCGTCCATTGCGCGCAGGGGCCGGACCGATGCGATGTTTCGCTCGATTCGTTCTAGAAAGATATCGCGGGTGAGATTTGTCTTGCGCGTATGTACCGCAGCAAGGGCCCGAGGTATGCTGGTGGCTCTGCGATATGCGCTACGGCTCCATGTTCCAGAAAATCCATCGGAGCGGAGCTGGTCCTCACTCCCGCGTCACGTGCCGCTTCTCTCACTACTGCGAACTTCCATTGCTGGCCGTGACTTACCATGCTCTTGACCTTATTCTCGGCGCACTTGTGCGCTCACAGTCCTCGTAGACCCTGGTGAAGTAATTGAAATGCTGCCAAATAGACCAGATCTAAGGAGCAGGTACTCGTGCACTCTGCCATACGAGATGCATGTGAAAAGCCTCCATCATAACCTGGTTAACACGGTAACGAGACGCAGGACTATTCTGCTATACCCTATCAAGCATCTCCTCGCATGTTGCAACTCTACTGTGTAGGTGAGAGGGACACGGTGCTACACTACGAAATTACCTTGCACGTCTATCTTCAACACTGTGTAGAGTTTGCAGCATGTCACGAGTTCAGTCTTCTATCGCTCAGTTTGCTCTTGTCTCGTTTCTTGCCAGATCTTCTCGTGCCTCACTGCTGCTTCCTCGTTGGTCTCAATAAGCATTTCCTACTGCAGTCAAACAGGACCTCCAACAGGGCAGTCTTTGGACCTCAGTCAACTGGCTGGAGGCCGGACTCTTAGGTACAGTGCGCACTTCACGTCTCGTTCAGACTTAAGGCACGATTAAGTCTACGTCATCTCGTTTGGCGCTCTTTCTAAGTCGAGGTCACCGCGACTTCCCATAGCAACACCTGCAGCTACCGGTCTTGGCGTCACAACTGTCTGATAACCTCTTCTGGCTTCGGTCCTTCCTCACCTCAGCATCATCCGACTCCAGGATGCAGCCACACTCAGGCGCGAAGAAGCCGTCCATATGGGACCCGCAACCACCCGCCCCAGTCATCGAGGCGAGCGCGTTCAATGGCAAGAAGCCAAACAAAGTCATTCCTGTGCCTCGCGAGTATCAGCGACAGACGCTCGCGCGAGAGCGCGATCTGCTTGTCAACGACATCAAAATACAGACCAATTGCGTCGCGATCCCGCGGTGGGACAGCCAGGGTAAAGTGACCTCCTTCGAGCTCCACGGCTCAGGCTACGCCATCGACAAGGCCGTTCGCCTGCTCAACTCATGGATCTCCAACGCGCAGAAGAAGTCCATCGGCGCTTCAGCTTGGGCAAAGATGCCAGCGTGGGTCTACAACGACTGGTATTATCAGACTGTAGAGATCATGGAGCTTGAGCGCAAGCAAAAATACAAAGGCGATATTGTTCAGGACGACAACGGTGAACTTCCAAAGCACACGGTAAGTTGGCGAGACTCCTCAAGATATAAATTGCTTACGCATTGAGAAGGTCGTCGTGCATTGGCCCGAGGATCTCAGCATCCGTGAGCCTAAGATCACTCCTCGCGACGCATTTGGCAATAAACTTGAGGCCCTCGATGCGCTCCGCATGCAGATTGAAGTGTACATCCGTCTACTCCCAAGTCAAAACGGCTCTTGGCAGATTGAGATCGTGGGACATCATCCTATCAACGTCGAGGATGCTGAGGATCGACTTCGCACGATGATCGACCGTGTGCGCGCAGATGCATCGGGCATCCAGCTCACCCACAACATCATCCTAGATGAGCGGGAGGGTATGATTGTCGAGCTAATGCAAGATGAACCTTGGTGGCCGAGCCACGACCACCCAATCGTGCCACATTTACTTTCCTCGGCTATGATGGACGATCCTGGAGAATACCGGCGAGAAGGGCTACATTTCAACCAGCTGGCTCTCCTTAAAAACTACTTGGAGTTGGCGCTTGAAAATGTAAGATATAGGAAGGGCTCGTACGACTTCGTAGTGCGGCTCGGCTGTATCGCACTCAGCTCCAAGCATGTGGAAGCCGATAAGGTTGGGCAAACTTTTCCACGAGACACATTCCTGAAGGACATTGACAGCTCCATTGAGCTTGATGTGAAGAAATGGTGAGTCGCCATGATAATTCGGTATTTCATTACATTTTTCATATTCTGACCCGGATCACAGGCTCGCAAACAATGACATGGGTTACCGCATCCTTCATCGACTCATGTCATGTGATAATTATCTGGAACCGACCAAATCCGCTGCATATTTCGGCTACACACCTGAGACCTTAGAGAAGACTCGGCCTACGTTCCGAGGCACATGGGTATTCCGCGATCCCAATTGTGCATATAGTCTACCTCAGGCACCCGTTCGTCATGCTGGCCGACCAGCACCCCTCCTACAAAAGCCTAATAACAATGAGAACGCTGCGCCATCCTCAACGAGTCTGTTCGTAGTCCAAATTGATTGGACGGATGATGAAGAAGGTTCGTACGAGAAAGGCACACCCAGATTCTACAAACTGGGACCCGGCAAGAGAGGCCCTACCAAGAATACGGACATCAATCTGCTTGAGCTCGGCGAGTAAGTGACCTGCACCATCATATCTGACCTTGAACTGACGTGCGGCAGGAGTCGCGGCTGGCACTTTTCGCTTGAGTCTTTGATTCCTTTGCCTACGAAGACTGTCCCGCCTATACTCACCGGCTTCGCTCACCGAGTGAAGATGAAGGCTCGCTACGACATATCATCTACGGAGAGCTTTGCTGAATGGGAGCAGACACCAACTGTTAAGAAAAACTTGTTCACCGGTCGCCTTGAAAGCGTCTACTCCTTCGGGATCAAGGAGACGTGTTACAAGATCGAGGTCACTGCTATGTGGTACCCTCAGCAGAAGCTGCCGGTCTGGGGTCTTTCTCTTCGCCACTCAGAATGGGCAACGCACCTCGCTGAGCTGGAGAGCCTGCCTGTCGGACGTCGAGCTGAATGGGGAGACACGATCCCCAGCTTCTTCCCTGCAGACGGTCAATCACCAAGCTATGGTGATCTCGACAGAGATGATCTCGGCATGACTTCACTAAACCTTGATGACAACAGTCGTCCGCCGCCCCGTGATGGGATGGAGAACTTAGTCTACCACCTCATGAGGCTCTCGGACATTGTCAGCTCAGTGACCGCAGGAGGGGGTGTTCAATTGGCACCAGGCGACGATAACGAGGAGGATGTGGGTCAGCAGTCGTGGTAGTCCTGTCGAATTTCTGTGGACATGATCTGGCGGGCCATTTTGAAAACTCGCTTGTGCCGACAGCATCTAACAGGCATTCGGCTTTGTCCGAGATAAAGCTTATCAGATTCGGCCAGTATCGAGCGAGCAGCCTCCTCAACCAATACCAAAGAGGCTTCTAACCTTCATTGTGCATCTTATGTGTAACCATGATGATCATGATGCATGAATGCAACGCCTCTTCCCACTGCCTCAGGTTTCCGCTTGCATGGTATCATCACATGATGAGCTTTCAATGCCACCCTGGACAACTTCCAAGCTTAATTTTCAAAGCTGTGCACCCGCCTCTCCACACAAGTCTTCCTGACTTGCGCATTCATGGATGTCCCCATGCTTCCCTGTTCAGCCGTCTCGTCGTACCCGACACGCCCTTCTCTCTTCACCCACTCTTCTCCGCCTGCCCCTCCGCACTCTGCGCATTCATAACCTTGACCCTCATAACCTCCTCTACCATCCTCACATTCCTCGCCTTCCCCTCCACCACGTCCTCCAAGCCCTTCAAGCTCTCGCCCAGATCCTTGACCTTGCGCTCATAAAAGTCCTTTGCGTCGTCAATACCCTTTTCCACGAAGAAGCCCGTTCCGACGTCGACGAGCACGTGTTCGTGGTCTGTGAGACGCCCAGGGACGTATAGGCTGGATGTGAGGGGGACGAGTAGCGGCGTTGTGGATGAAGTGCTCTGGGACGAGGCTTTAGAGGGGAAGGCGGTCGTCAGGGAGGTGATGCAGTCGCGGAATTTTGATTGCGCGGTTCGCAGCGACTGGAAGGATGTGCTGAGGTGGGTGAGTTCGGCGTCGAGTTGGGATTTGAGGTCGCGCAGTTGTGGAATGGGGAGTTGGGCGAGGTCGACTGCTGTTCGTTAGTTTGAGGACTGGTGTGGAGGGTGAAGGAAGGGGGAATGTTACTTTGGCCGCCTTGTTGTTGCTGCGGGGATTTGGACGCCATTGTGGTTTGTGAGAAGGTTGTGGGCGTGGAAGCTTGAGTTGCTGTGGAAGCGTTGGAGCGCGGACTGTGGGGAGGGAAAGTTTTGGCGGGGCAACGTGAGAACGCGTCCATGTGTGGAGCTTGGACGGTGTGCAGCGTCATACGTGCTACAACTTCTTCTTCATGTCAACGCTCGCGAGCTTCGCGATCGGGACTACGGCAAGACGAACATACTGCGCAGTCTCACGTTTTACGAAAGTAAAAGTTCAACATGGCGTCCAAAACTTCAACGCGAATGAACCCGCAATGTTCTCCCAGGGCTTCACAAACATACCAGCGATCGAGAAATGGTTCAATCGCTCCTTAGACGACAGCTCACCAGCCCTGAATGCCGCATATCTGGATCGCTTTAGCGAATCCATCGTCCCCCTAGAACTCACCCAGACAGACAACAATGGCTCCTCGACATTCGAGCGCTTCGAAGCTCCTCTGTCACTCCTCCTAGCCCACATGACAGGCCCTCTCACACCTCGAACGCGTCTATACCTCGCACAACACTCGCTCGCCGACCTTCCATATGCCTTACAGTCTGACTTGCCGACTCCACCACTTCTTAGCAAGCTTGGGCGCGGCGACATCTACGCCTCCAGCTTATGGATGGGCAGACCGCCGACTCGCACGCCATTACATCGTGATCCGAATCCAAACCTCTTTGTGCAAGTGGCAGGCGAGAAGGTCGTGAGGCTTATGAAGCCGGATGTTGGGCGAGCGCTGTATGAGAAGGTGTGTGCGGAGTTGAGTGAGGCGGGTGGAAGGGCGAATATGAGGGACGAGAAGATGATGCAGGGGGCTGATCTGGCGGCTATGGAGAAGGCGGTTTGGGAGGGGGATGGAAAAGGAGAAGTAGAGGGTGTCGAGGCGGTCCTGGAGGCGGGAGATGGATTGTATATACCGCTGGGCTGGTGGCATGCTGTTAGAGGCGTGGGGGAGGGTGTAAGCGCGAATGCTTCGGTGAGTAATGGTGTGCAAAGGAGCAGAAGGGATGCTAATGGTTCGCGCAGGTCAATTGGTGGTTTCGCTGAAGCGAGCGGTCCTCGAAGTTCGGATGACATCGCGCATGGGCGAGAAGACAGGGCCTGAGGGCTTCGTTCATGGCTTTGCCTCAACTCTGACAACAGCTTCGGAACCGTCGATCCACGTCCCGATTGATCTGGTGCCTGGCACGATCTCGACCTCCCTCATGATTCTCTCCTCTCTTGACTCGTCCTCGCTACCATCAGAGTCCCAGTCATCACCATCAAACTCGGAGACACCGTGCGAAACATGCATCCAGTCACCCGTTTCCCAGACAAGTCTGCACTTCCACGGCTTCATACCGAAGTGTTTACCGACCATGCCGAGGACCGTATACGCCGTGCAACTCATCGGAATCTTGGATTCGTGTGTCTTCGTCTTGTCCTCTGCGAGATAGAAGCGTATGCGCAACAATCGCGCCGCAAGCGAATTCGGATTCACTTTGTTCGCGGAGCGCTGGATGTCTGGTTCGCCATACTCCTCGCATAGCCACTTATACCTCGGATGACTTGCTAGTATCTTCTCACGCATGTTCTCCGGCGCGAACTGGACTTCCTTTGCAATCAACGAGAGGTAGTACGACTCTGCATTGAGGCGCTCCTTGGGGTTGATAGGGCTGTGGTTGAGTGATTTGAGATTGCCGAGACGGGCGAGAGTGAGCATGTACCCATCATCTGCTGTCAGGGCGCGACCGTCTGGCGCTTGCAGAGATTCGTACAGCGGATTGTGCGAGACGCGGAGACTTGTCAATCCGGGGAAGACTTGCGCGAGTCCTTCGACGAAGGCCCATGTTGAGAGCTCATTGAAGGAGAGATCGGTCTCTGTGACAGTCGAGGAGAAAGTAGGCACAGGTGAATCCGAGCTGTTGATTTCAGAGATCTTGTTCGACTTCAGGATGAGTCTTCGGAGGTTCGGCAGCTCGGTTAGAGGTTCGATGTCGGAAAGTGAGTGGATGAGGTTGTCCTCTAAGATGAGATCGGTGATATTTGTGTTTGGTACGTGTGCCGTGAGTCGCGTGTAGATATTGCTGGCAGCGCTGAACGTCGACAGTGTCGGGAAAAGATGTGTGAGCCTTGCGAGGTCTGCCCAAGGCAAAAGGTTCTCTTCGAGTCTCAGCGTATTGACATTCGCAAATGCGTTTAAACACCTTTCCTTCTCTTCCTCAGTTAGCATCGTGTCCCTGAAACGATTCCCACTGTTCGTATAGTTAGCGTCACAAAACTCCTGCATCATGCTCGTGAACGTACTCGACCCTCAAATTCCGCAACCTCTCCAACTGTTCACACACACTTGCCACCTCTCTCCACTCCTCAAATAGATTCCGGCTCAAATCCAGCTCCACAGCCCTAGGACACGCCTCTTTTACGTCATTTGCTCCCTTTCCCTCAATCCACCCCTGTCCCCTTACTTCTGGCCTCCACATCCCCAAGCCATCCAGAATCACGATCCGCAATTCCTCAAGCTTCGCAAGCTGCTTCCGGATCTTGTCGAAGCCGACTTCCTCGGCGACCTTGCCGCTGAAGCGGATAGGTTGGTTGAGGCGGTGCACTGGATCTTTAGATTTCTTATTGTCGCCGGGCTGGGTGGCGAAGACGATCTGTACGTCTGGGTCAGTGAAGTTGGGGTCTGATGGATCGTCTTCGGAAGCATATTTGAACTTCAAGGCTTGGGTGAAGGAGCGCGGAGCGTCGGGTTTGCGGGTCGGCCGGACGAAGGAAGCCGAAGTTGGGGAGGGGTGGAGACCTGGTGTTGTTAGATTGATGAGATGTGTGTATGTAGTTTGTTTGTTTGGAGAAGATGTTGCAAGCAGAGCAAATTGATTGGCCTTTTCGAGGTGTATTTTCGCCCACATGTAGTCATGCATACCGCGAATATGATAAGGAATCCCGGGTACTTCTCTTGAAACCCTTTGTACAATTTCATGCTTTTTATCTGTGAAGAATAGTTTCAGGTTGACTTACAAGTGAAGTACTTCGTGCCTCGGTGTTCTCCGGCATGCTTGCCTCGAGTAGGGTCATCCCATTCGACACCTAGCCACTCGCCTCTGGTGCCGTGCACCTCGCCTTGATAACGCACCGTGCAGAGTCGGCCATCGTAGGACAGACGCTTGCCAATGTAGAATTCCGAAGTCATGAGTTCCAACTCTTTTCTTACCCCCAAGCATTCGAGACGTTGAGTGGTTGTACAAGGCTCCAATGACGTTGACGAGTTGCACTTGACTTGCGCGTAGCACAGACTGTACGAGTCAAGGTCCTACGAGCGTCAATAGTGTCACTTGCGAACAGCGGGTGGGCACTGTTAGGAGGAGGAAGGATGGAAGGTGTGGCACGTGACTCGGGCTTAGATAATCGAGACGACTAGTGCCATTAGCGCTGTTCCTGGATCGCGGTCCCCAGATTTTCTAACGAGGGTATCATCACAACGCGCAACAACCGCAACTGCCACATAAAGCTCTAAAACGACTCCACAAACACATACGGGCATCAAAACAGCGCCAAATAAACCCACAGCACACAGTCAAGTCTAGCGCGTCTAAGCATGGATTACCAGGCATGTCACTCAAATCGCAACCGCGAGGCCCAGTTGCTAACACATTGTAGAATCGTGCAGGCTCCAAGTTCGGTGGTGGTGGTGTCGCGTCACAATCATCCACAAATGCCGACCGTCGGGAACGCCTCCGCAAGCTCGCACTTGAGACAATCGACCTCGACAAGGACCCGTACTTCTTCAAGAACCACGTCGGAAGCTTTGAATGCCGGCTGTGCTTGACAGTCCACCAGAACGACGGCTCTTATCTCGCACATACACAGGGGCGGAAGCATCAAACCAACTTGGCACGTCGTGCCGCAAAGGAGCAGCGTGAGGGCAGGAGGGACGATGTGGGCCAACAAGGACTGCTTGCGGGCGTACAGGTCAAGAAGAACACTCTGAAGATCGGACGACCAGGTTATCGCATCACGAAGGTCCGCGACCCGATCACGCGCCAGAATGGTCTGCTCTTTCAGTTTCAGTTTCCCGATATCACAGCTGGTATCGTCCCCCGCGTCCGCTTCATGAGCGCCTACGAACAGCGAGTCGAGGAGCCAGACCCAAACTACCAATATTTCATCGTCGCTGGCGAGCCTTACGAGACAGTTGCGGTGAAGCTGCAGGCTCGTGAGGTCGACAGGCGAGAGGGAAAGTTCTGGACGTGGTTCGATGAGGACAGCAAGGAGTTCTGGTGCCAGCTGCTTTTCAAGACCGAACGTGATGAGCGGTTCAGTGCAGTTCCTGGACTGGCACCTGGACGTAAGTGAGCGTCGAACCTCTGTAAGGTTCGACTCAGCGAGGTTTGGGTGTTTGTGCTTATTCCACGAGCCATGGCCTAGATCATGGCCCTACATTTGCATTTGACCATCACAGATGGCGTTTAGCGTTTGACTCGGGCGACAAGAGCACTTCGGCGTTGAACGGGCGTTCGGAGAGGAACAAGTTCTTGGGTTTGAGGTTTGGGCACAGCCGCGCGCAAGAGACAACCGTCATCAATCGTCCCTTTTTGCTCAGCAGCACAGTCCCTTTGTCCTTGGAGTTACGAGCTCGTGGACAGCCACCCAGGGCCAGCCACACCATGGTCGCGCGCGGACTGCTTGACCGGGGGACCTCAGTTCCATTTCTATAATGCAGGTAGTACGTCAATCCCGACCACGGTGAGAGCGCTTCGATGTTCTTGGACAACGGTTCAAAGCCACCGGGAACTTCAGACTCTTTACCAGTCCGTCCAAGTTTGTGACTCGTAGGTAGCCCCTATTCCAATGTTATCGAAATACGATGTAACCCGACTGTGCAGATCATCGTTTCGCGCAAGCTATGGTTATCGGTGCAAGACTGTTCGAAGCTCCCTGGGTAGCAGGGTGCTCGACCGTGAGCAAGAATGGTGCAATGATAACATGATCAGTGGGAAGCGCCGGCACCCATGCTTGAGCAGCAACGATCAACTGACCTTGAGTGTGCTTTGTCTTTCGTGCCGGAGCAATCTGGTTGTAAAGAATTGGTGTGGCATTTCCTACTGCTCGACTCACGTCCACCATCGGTTCTGAGTCTGTAAAGCACTGGTAAGGGTCCTTTCCGGGTCATCTGATATTCTCGTACAGGACTACACCCCACCCAGACTCTCAACAGACCTCCGTGCAATCCAAACGCTTCTCCGCCTGACCAACTTGATGCTGGAAGTGTCGGGTTTGCATCGCTGATTGGCCGCATCAGCTTTCACTGATCAATAGACTTGCTGAGGCCCCGCCACGCCCCCTTGACCTGGAACGGGGCGACACACCCTTTAGTTATCTTCGATGCCGGAGATCATGATTTTTGCACGGATCTGGAACTCTCGTTGCGATAGGCGAAGAATGGGCAACGCCTCTGCTTCTATTTGCGGGGTCATCTCACTCTTCAACATGCAACATCGGCCTAGGCAAGTGCCGAGATGCTTGCAACCGTTGCCTTTCCTGACGTTCTTGCTTTGACCAGAGCACGACTCAGCATGCTAGAGGCTACCTCGTCAGAAGTGGCGAGACCCGCGTTGTGTCCAGCCCAAAGCACTGTTTCCTCGTGTTTCTATGTTGCTGAGTACAGAATACCAGCCTACGGGTCTATTTGACCAGTTATCCACCAAGATTTCCTGCTACATCTACAGGCTCCCTTCCGTTGGACAATTCACTTCACTGTATATCGTGCGGACGAAGCGGGAGGCTTCACCGCCAAAGTTGTGCAACCACCGTACCCGCCCCACATGTTAGCACGCGAAGCGGAAAGCCTAGCTTCTCCAAGGCTGGATGATATCCGTGGACGACGATACGATCTCGACCGCTCGTGGAGCAAGCGGTCACACTCTAAACCTGCTCCTCGGAAACTTGAAACGATCTATCTGCAACATCCCACCGTTGTGTCGTCCACGGTCGCGACCTACCTTGAACGCTACCGGTATCATGAGAGCACCAAAACTGGTTTAGCTCTGCTGCTAGTCCTTCCCGACGTCGCTATCCAAGGTAGCGGTCGAGGTTGTCATCTGATCACGCAGTACCCCGGCGCAATTGTAGTGCTATGCCAAGGTGTGGATGCGGATCCCTCCATTGAATTTGCAATCGACCGTTTCAACTGCTTGTCGGTTCCGGCCCACAGAACGCGCGGATGACCAGATGGCGGTGGAAGTCGGTGGGCAAAGTGCGTAATGCTTGCGCTTCGAAGATCGGACATTTCCTTGACGGCGCCTCAGCGCTTCCGGCGAGCGACGATCACCTTTAATCACCTCCAGTTCAACAATTCGACCAGGCAATACGTGTTGGCTGGTCATAAGCACCGGAACCTGTGATAAACGTCGTCTTCGCATGAGACTGTAAACAAGATATCAGGAGGAAACGACTGCTCTTCCTGCGTCCCCTGTGGCAAAGGGATTATGGCGAAGTCCATGGCGATATTGCTCTAGCAAGGTTATGGCTTTTGAGAATCAGGGTTTATTGCGAACATTTCGGCCCGAGACGTCGCAGTTGAATAAGCCCTCAGCGAGGAAAAGCAGGTAAAGTAACTACATTGGGCGGTCCCCAGTATTGGGAGACCCTGCAGAGGAGCATATGACAAACTTTACCCTGAGACATCGGCCATGGTGGCACAGCCTCTCAGGGAACGCGTCAAAAGAAAGAGACGCGCCAGCAATGAACACATCTCTTCGGGCAGCGAAAGCATGGCCAGTTGCAGGTAGGTCGAGCATCATTCTCTCAGCTTCCAATCCACTTCGTCTCCAACATACTACGTCGTTCGATGTCATGTTTGCACTGAAGCACAGACAGTGCCAATGCGGTTGACAGAAGGTAATGCAGCCATGGCGTTTCCAGCCCCGCGCTTGGACACAGTGGCGCGAGCTGCGGAAGGGATGTGAGATATGGGCCAGGTATGACGGGGGAGATCGATTGCAGCACGGGCAGCCAAGGGTATCGACAGCGCCCTTGTCCGGAGAGCGGGACGTCTGTGGAACGGATCGCCAGCGCAAAGTCTGTCCACACGGAACGCAGATTCCTACGGCATGAATTCTAGCGCTCGCACGGCCAGACCACAGCGTAGGGAACGACCCTGGGAAAATGGAGTCGCTTCAACCTGCTCAGCTGTGGCGTCTGGTGCGCAGATTGGCCAGAAGGCAAAGCAACGCTACGAGTGGACGACAATTAGTGAGGTTCTTATAGGAAATTGAATTGCGCATCAAGAGTTCGCCGATCAACGCAGGCGTTGCAACGGAACCACGGGAGATACGAGCGTCAGGCAGCAGAATGTTGACGTCGCGCGGGGACGCTAGCATGACGGGCGCAATAAAGTCAAGCTTCTCCATTCGGCTGCTGCGGCAAGCATTGAGCGGCCAGATGAGGTTCTTACGGGCTCTAGGAGTCAGACGATACGGGTGGGTTGATAGAACGAGGATGGTATGTGCATGACGACGGCGGCCGCTTATGCAAGTCCTGTCTTGGACATGCTGCAGCGCTGCGGCGTAGGGATCAGTGATTCGACGGCAGCCTGCTGACACCCTCGCCTTGCTCAATCAGCAGTGCGAGGCGCGTCTGAGTGGTGGATATGGTGCGAACTGCTCGCGAGGGCCTGCTTGCCGTCGCCATATCGGTGCGCGGACGGCCGTGATAGGCAGCTGTGGTGCCAGGGCCAGTCTCGCGCAAAGCTGCAGCACGAGGCCGGACGCGCTCGGGAGCAGCGCTTGGCTGGGCAGGCTGCGGTGGAGGAGCAAATATCGAGATCCACGCTAAGGGTCGCTATCTCATGCCCTCATGCCGGTCATCATCCTGATCCGTTTCGTGTGAGCTGCGGCTTGAGCGCGTCCCAAAAGCCATCGGTCTGTGCTCGCTCCCGCCGCGGAGGCTGCTCCACTCACCGACGGCGACGCCCACGACGACCGACGACGCCGACGACGCTCCTGGGTAGTGGGCGACGAGTCGTCATCATTCGATTTGCTCGCTTGACGACGTCCTCCTCCGCCGTTAGCTCTGCCGTATTCGCGCGGGCCGTCAGCTGGGTTGCGACTCGCCGCCGTCTCGTGGGGAACTGCTTACTGCTGTCCTTGTCCTGGGCCTTTTAGCGGATTGGGCTGCCCCTTCAGATTCGCAATACCGTGGGCCGTGGACCGTGCTCGTCCTTTGCAGCATCCGCTCGCCAGCCTCTCCGGCGACCGTAGCCGCGAGCCTCGCTACTCGCTCCCAGCTACATATCGTCGCGCTGGTAAGACAGCAGGCCGGCCAGCACCACACAGGTCCGTACAGTCCCCTCGCACCCGCGCCATTTGCCCGCTCGTCTCCGGCGCCGGGAATCTTGCAGCGCGCGCACTGCAAGTCACCCAGGCTGCTGCTTACGACGAGGAACCCTTACACCCTACAGGCGGGTAGCAGCAGCGTGCGCCGCCGCGTCGTGCATCGCGCGCTTCACGTGGCGTCTCTGCTCCACTGCCCGCTCCTGCCATGGGCTTCACGACCTGTGCACTCCGTCCGCGCCGCGCTGCTCCAGCTTAACTCACTTTGTTAGCCCTATATCAGCCCTCGCCTCCGTCCCGGCGATCGCACCCGCGCACCGCCTCTGCGCGCCCAGCCAGATCCCGCCGTCCTACGAGCAGGCCCTAGCTGTGATCGTGCTACAGGCGGGCGACCTTGCATCGACCTGCCCGCGCAGCCTATCCAGACGTCGTCCTGCGCTGCGACTGGCCTCGCCCTCTCCGAACTCCAGTTGACGCCAGCTCGTTTTGCTTGGCCCCACCCGCTGGAACTTCGGGATCCTGCAGCGCGACACCGTCGAGCCCTCACCACTCACCACGCACCACTCGCACCTGCCCTTCGCGACCGCCCACGAATGCTCCTGCCGCCACCCCGTCCCGTCGCGAGTCGCAACTTCCTCCGCCCAGAGCCCCGCCCATTGGCGCCCTCGTAGGCTCGACGACGCTCGCCGCCCTGCCCGCGAGCTCGGCTGCTCTCGCGCCGCCTGGAATGTACTCCGTGCACATGCAACCCCTTCACACCATGTCGAACGGTGCCATTGGGAACGGCATCATGGACCCGCCGGGGACCATCGATCCATCAGCCCTCAATGCCGCAGGTACGAGTCCCGTTTGACGTGTCGTCGCGCACAAGCCCTGCGCCCGTCGCACCGCCCCATCAACAGCCCGCGCGCTTCGTCACAATGACGGGCCTGCGCACCTGTTACATCCGCTGCGGGCGCCCATATACAGCCAGACAGGTGCTAACTCGCCGCCAGACATGCTCGCTGGCCCGCCGCAGCCCGTGGCACAGCAACACTCGCGAGGGCTCAAGCGCAGTCGCTCGCCCGAGAACAGCTATGGCGACTTGCATCAGGCCGACGACGGTACGTACAACAGTCGCGGTTGCCCGCAGAGTATGGTGAACACCGCTGACGGCAGGCGCAGACGAGGGGAAACCGCGAAAGCGCGGGCGCCCGCCAAAGGCAGCAAAGGGCGCGTTTGCGGGCAGTCCCACTCGCGCCTCGCAGCCGCAGACGCCCTCGCATGGCGGCAGCATCGCTCCTCCCGTACAAACCCCGCAGCTCCAGACCACGCCGCTCCCCCAGGGATCGCCTCCACGCGCTTCGCCGTCTACCAAATCGACTCCCACCAAACCAACCGTGATCAAGGCACTACCCACCGTCCGCGACCACACCACCGACCAGCTGAATCCCGAGGGCGATGAGTACATCCCCCGCGAAATCGACGAAGCCGGCGAGCGAAAGGTTACCCAGACCGGCCATCCACTCGAGGGGCGCGAGTATCGCTGCCGGACCTTTTTTGTGCCCAACCGCGGAGACAAGCTGTTCATGCTTGCTACCGAGTGCGCGCGTGTTTTAGGCTACCGAGACTCGTACTTGCTATTCAACAAGAACCGGTCCCTATTCAAGATCATTGCTACGCAGGCGGAGAAAGACGATCTGATCCATCAAGAGATATTGCCCTACTCGTATCGTTCGAGACAGATCGCCATTGTTACGGCGCGGTCCATGTTCAGACAGTTCGGGAGCAGACTGATCGTCAACGGACGACGAGTGCGCGACGACTACTGGGAGAGCAAAGCCCGCAAGCAGGGTTTCACAGAAGAAGACGCTGCCGGCGAGAAGCGACCTGGCGCAGCGAAAGCAAGGGAAGCAGCCGCTGCTGAAGCCAATCACGCCAACGCCATGGCCTATGTTCATCCGGGTGCCTACACCGGCAACAACCAAGACTATCTCGGTGCTGCAGTCAATCCCCTGCAGCCGTTTGGAGGCATCAACCCAGCCCCCGGTAGCATACCCACAGTCGGCACGGACGCCTACACGCAACGCAACACGACTGATCTGCAGCCCCGCGACTACAGTGGCGTTCAGCGACCCAGGCATGAAATGGGAGGTGTGCCTTACCAGGACATGACCAGACCGACCCCGTCAGGCGAGATCCTGAACCAAGCCGCTCAGACGGCGGAGATAAACAAGCAACTCGAACAACAGCGCAAGAGTCGCAAGGAGTATCTAGACAACATTTGGACACGTCCGCACGAGCCACCTGTTCCAACCAACCGCCCAGGAACCGCTGAAGGCGAGCAGGTACCCCAGGTTTCGCAGGCCGTGCAGTCACCACGTGTCGCCTCGACATCCGTGAGCATGCCCAGCAACCAGTATGGCATGGTTGCGCAGACTCCACAACGACCAGGGCAGCAGATGCCACCTCAAGCTTATCGTCCGCAGTCTCTCCCGCAAAACAATATGGTGCCTTCTCCGATGGGTCAGCAGCACACACCACTCCGTCCCGATCAGATGCATCGCCGACCACCAAGCATCGGGATGCCTCAGGGTATAAATCCTTCTGGCCTAGGGCCCAGCGGCATGCTTCCTGGCGTCCAGAGTCAAGGTCACGGCTACCCACCATCCCACATGTGGCAGGGCCCTCCGCAACCATCACCACTGTCTCAGCAACACAACATGCAGCAGTATGCTCAGAGGCCTCCGCAGCAGTCGCCACTTCCGCAGCAGTCGCCGATGCATCCCTCGCCTCAGCTTCATCACACTCAGAGCAGCGGCTCGATGCACGGCACACCCGTCCAGCAATACCAGACGATGAATGCCATGGGAGATCCTGGCTATCAAAGCATGGGCCAGAACCCCTATCAGCCTAGTCCAAGCCCACATCAATTTATGCAGCATCAAAGTACCTCAGTGCAGCAGCCCGGAATGTCCGGATGGGCTCCCCAACAGACACCACAACAAGGGTGGCAGTCCTACTAGGCTCCCAGTCCCAAACATGGTGAAACAATGTGCCGGGCGCCGACGTCACTTTCTTCGAGTCTACAGATGCGACCGCAGACCACTGCACCATGGTCGTGTACTGCGGGCGTCGCATTCAAAGTGTGCAGCATGGGGGAAGGGAAAACAACAGCAAAGCAGCACGACGACCAGATCACAAACGATGCATGCGAGACGATCATCTACGAGAATGTCGAGCGATGGGGACTCGACAACACGACCGTATTTTGGAAGGTTGGAATTTTGGAGGTGCACGCGTACACGGACTGTTTCAACTTTCATTTCTATGACTTCGGTTATTGTTCCCTTGCATACTACCATCGTTTACGCATTGCATTCATTCGCCATTTCGGAAGCCCGTTCACCCTGCTATGTCATCGCATCGCACGGATACCATAGTCTTTTGCGGATTGATTGCATTGCATGGGTCAGCGGGATGGTTGATGCCTTGGAGTTCTGCATCGCAGGTGGCGCGTTCTGCCTCTTTCGGGATCAGACTGTTACACCTTCTCCACATGTTTAGTTTCCTTGTTCGGCCCCTCTCCGTCTCACTGGTGGTTCAGTTTGGAAGTCGTTATTTGCACAAGATTCCCCGATTCCCCGATTCCCCTTTTCGTTTTCAATGCTACTGCGTTACACTACTAGCATATTGGGTATTGGAAGGACACACTTTATGCTCCGACCAGAGGTCTGGAGGCTCAAATACGCCGGGATTGCATAGGAGATTTTTCCTTCAGCCTTCCCTTAATATTAATACCACCCATTTCGCGCTACAACACACCATCGTCGCTTTGACAGCTGCGTTCATTCCAAGCATCTATGAGATCAAGGCATACAGCAATGCGCAACTCTCGGCTCGGCCTAGAGAGCACAACCTAGAGCAGGTCTCGCATTCTGCACCCCAGACCTGCAACTCAGGTCACAGAAGCCGTGCAGAACGTACGTCCTGCAGGTTGACCAGGGCCTGTCTAGGTTGCAGATCGGGCTGCACATAACGTCACATTGAAGAGCCCGCGCCATGAACAAGGTACAAGGGTTTTGTGACGGATCGTGCAACAGCGGGTAGCGGAGTGAGCTCGAGCCATCGCTTCTGACGCGCTGAATTCTGGCTCGGCTATCTGACAGTTTGTGCGCAATCTTGGCCCCAGTGCTGCCTCTGCCGCGAGACCTGCGTTAGTCCAACGCCTGGGCCACAACCTATACTCCAGATATTATGCTTTTTCGTCGATGGCGCATTGTGCTTTGCTCGGCAACTGTTCCGTCTCTCGGATGTTGACGGCTGTGGAGAGTGCTACGTTGGTCGGCACAGACGGGCAGCTGCGACGAAGAGGAGGTCTGGATTTTCTTCCATTGATACGAAAGGCGCTCGAATTACAGCTCTTGTATCTTAGCGCTCTAGAGCCTCACGCGACGTTGCAACGGCTCGGACACCATCTTTTGTCGCCTAGGTTGACCTTCCAATTGTGAAGATCAAAGAACATGCCGGCAAATCACGAAATGCGCACAGCGTGCTGCAAGCGCGATCACTACGGTGGCGTCGGAGATATCTCCTGTTTGCATACATAGTATATGCAGTTATCATCGACTTGCAACGATCGTGAGGACCCACAATCCTATTTCGTCCTTCATGGTCGATATTTGGGTCGACAGCAGCAAGTGACTTTGCCTTCAGGGAAGTCAGTAATCGAGGTGTAATGTGGCTGACCCTTTCGAGCGTCCCGCTCCACTACGGTCCAAGTTCCAACCATACAAATTCGCTGCGCAAGTATTTGAGAATGCGCCACCCTATCCATTGGACCGGTGGCGAGAATAGTAGCGCTCCGCAATCCTAAAACCCATCTAATAATCGCATTGCGAGAATAGGGTCGTTCCTCTTTCAGATATGGGTCCGGAAGCAGTAACTAGTAGTCCACAGATCTCTCGTCGATGCTGCAAGTAGAGTGACCGGCCAGAAGTGTACCACCCTGTGAACTAGATCTTAGATCTAACTCGATTCGGTCCGATTTGGTGCTCAGGCACGGGCAGAAGACAGGATGCAGACCCTAACGCCCACGCGAGCTGACAATCAAGGTTCCCAAACGAGTGTTGAGATCATAGAAACGCTCTAGAGGCAATTATCTCACTGGCCAGGACTACGTATCCGTGAATTCTCCCTACGCGTCTCTTCCGCTGTTGATTTGTGATCGAGACCATTGCCCAAGAGTATTCAATATTTCTCCACACGGCTGCGGCCTGGAGGTTCAGATGCACGTACCATGTGTACTACAAGGTACACCGGAATCCTACTGCTGATGCTAGTACCGGTGTACGCATCGTCGATGTGCTGAAAGGAGTAGGACAAGGAGACATGGCATTTTTCAAGATGGCTAGTGCTGCCGCCGATAGATCTTTTGTCATGAACGATGATTCACTATACCAGACTCTGTGAGGAGAGGCTGTAGGCTTGGAGTCTTGGGTAGGGAAGTGAATGACTTTTTACCCGGCTTAATGCTCTACTGGAGGCTGTTTCTTGCCTTTTACAAGTTCATATACTTCAACTCGTAGGTTTTCTACCACATACGACCATAGGACGTTGACTACTCGGCTTCCCGTCTGCTCAGCCCTAGATAAGCAATTTACCGGCGGATTAGTAGTCAGGTGGGTGACCACTGGTGAATTCCCGCTGTTGTATGTTTTTGGATTTCCTTTTGTTACTACATCTTCTCCTTCGCTCAAACAACTCACTGAATCTCTGATGTGGGCACAGTGTTGAACGTCGGTCATTCAAAGTGCTATCGTACAAGCGGTGACGGCGAGCTGTATGTCATCTTTAGTTGTTGTGGGCAGCTTTAGCTCTGATTTTTCGATGTTGGTTTCAAAGATACCTCTCACAGTAGAAGTGCTTGACTTTGTATGTCTTCCTTTGAAAGCAGGACTTCTCGAAAAACCAATGTATGGTATACTGTCATTGATTCCTCATATCAGAGAGAAAAGTGGTCAACTATTAGATTCACGTGCTCACCCTTACTATGGCACATCATACATCACACATCACACATCAACTCACCTAAAGCTTTGCCGAAGTCGATAATCCCAGCACCAACAACACCACATTTATCTTCGCATCTTCCTACACTTCCACTCCACTTCCCCTCTCGTCTCTCTATCCTCCCTCAAGCACCTGCAGCTCTCACTTTCCAATATTCGGCACTATCCCCGCAGCAGCTCAGTTCGCGATCCCCAATATCAAGCCATTGGCTGGCTGAATAGAACATCTCCAATATTACATCGTGAGCCGCGGCGTCTGCTTAACCCTTCCGATCGGTAAACTCGGCCTGGCTCTATAGTGCGCACGTAAGCCTGCGATATTGGTAGATCGCCGACGTCGAGCGCCGAGGCGCAGCGCGAGACATCATGCTGGAAGGGCGATTGCAAGGAGATGTATCCAAAGCTGTCGTGAATAACGCCTTCCTACAACTAGTACGTTTCTCACGAATTCGCTCTACGACATGTTCAATCTGAACTAGTGTCCTCTCGGCATCCTCCCCTTCCCATCGGCGCCTAGCCTCGTCGGCGTTTGCCACCATCCGACGCTAAATTAAGCGGGCTTTGAACGTCAGATGCCATAGTGTTGGCGGTAGACTACTCATCATGCACGAACACCGATTCATCACATCGCTTCGTGAAGTCGTCTACACCTCGGGTAGAGCATGCTATAGCATGTCGATCATTTAGAGTGCTGACAGGTGCGGTTGCAAATGCGAGATGACTGGAGAGGTGTGATCGGAGGACAGGGGATGGGGTATGTATGCGTTGGGTCGAATGGGTTCTATCGCTTTCGGTGTGAGATTGAGGGGTTGTTGTTGAGACAGATGTACATTCATAGCGCTAAGAATGGTAGGAAATGATACGCGAAAAGGCAAACATGGATTATAAGATCCTGCTCTTGTACGCAAGTATGATGTACAATTGCATGCCGGCAACGGACTGTTGTGCTCTCCGGTAGCTATAATGAGACTTCAGTGAGCCAGCCAGCTTTGGACCCAACATCGCTAAGCCTGTCTCATGCTCTCGGTATTGTTATACCAATGACAGAGAGAGACCTCATCTGATTGGCAGATCGCTCTTGGACTCAAAACTGTATCGTAGCCATTCACCAACAGCTCTCAAGCTCTCCCACCTCACGCTCTCGTCTGCCTCTTGCATGAGCTCCATCACCCTGCCTTTCAGCCCCAACTTTTCAAGTTGTTGACGCTTCTCTGGCACTTCCTTGACAAGGCATGCAACATCATTGCAGCCAATAGCCAGCACCTGCTTGTCGTTGTCCCAGCTTTTGGAAAGAATCTCCGCAAGCTTTCGAGGTAGCTCTCCCCTGTTGTCTTCAAGGATGCGCCGTGCGTTCTCGGTCCAGAAGCTAGGATTGCGGTGAGGTGGTGACCAGCGAAGATGGCCTGAATGTAGCTCGGCAGCATACTCGTCGAACGTAGTCTGTGTCTTTGTGTAATCCTCCAGCAAGTCATTCAGTGACTGTAGGTCCTCGAGAGCGTCTTCGTCTGTGAGGTGGCGCGACTTCAGACTGTTGAGCAATGCGGGAAGCCGGGCTAGGACTGCGGTCGGTAGGAGTGTTTCTCGATTGGTGGTCAGGAGGTTGACGAGCGTAGAAAGCAACAGTCGGGTCGTCTTCTCCTTAGGGGACACGCGCATGAGTTGTGCGTATAAGATGACAATGTCGTGATCTCTGCTGCATGTTAGCAGACGTGATCCGAGCAGGCTGGGCAGTTACGAACTCCTGTAGCCCTTCGCCCACAAGCTCGCCCTCGAAGCTCAGCTGCCAAATAACAAGCAGAACATGGTAGAGTAGCTGCAGCCCGACGCCGCCAGCAAGGCTCCCTTCGGCACTGCGAGCGCTGTTGCTGCCGTAGAGTGTCGAATCGGTATCTTTGCTGGTTCCAACAGCTGCGCGCAGAATGTCAAAGAGCGGATTCAGCGTCTCCGTCCGTTGCTTCCAGAATATGCGCCTAGCCTTTGAGCTACGTAGGACAGCCGAGTAGAAGCGCACAGCAACATCCTGGAGGGCAGCATCTGACGACTTTGCGAGCGTGGCGAGGTAGCTGAAGAGCTGGTTTAGAGCGTCGTCGATTTGCGTCGTGTTCTTCGAGGGCTGCGAGACGGCGTACGATAACAGGCCCGTGAGGACGGTCGAGGTCAGGAGCGGGACCGGATCGTCGCTGTTCTTCAGGAGCGGGAGAAACGGCTTGTATGGCGCTGGGTGCTGGACGAGAGCTGCTGTGAGGGCGGGTATGTCTGTGATATGGTCAGACCGGCGCCATGCTATTCGCGTGCGCTCCACTCCAGCATACCCTCAATCATGTCCCCCAACAGCACCAGCATATAGTGGATGATGTCCTGCCGTTTCGCGGCGGCCTCGAAGATGCTCCGTGATGCATCCCCACCAAGCAGCAACGCCACGAAGCTGTCAACATCGCTCTCTATAGTCTGCTTCCTCTGCTCTTTCCGGACCTTGTCGATTGACTTGATCTTCTTGAGGTCTGCGTCGGTGATTGTCTTGGCCCGCACGGCGCCTTCCCATGAGATTGGTCTGCCGCGGATGTTGTTCTGGATCGAGGCAAGAAACGAGTTCGCCTCGGTTGCCATGGTGGAGGGCCGTGTCCTGTATCGGAGGTAGACACAACGAGAGGCGGTATATCGAGGCGGGGCTGGCGATGTTGAAGCTGTGCTGTTGTGCTTCCGATGCTATCACGGCCCACCGCGCTGCAGCAACCTCCGTCATCTGGCTCCAGCTTCACGTCGCGCTAGCCACTTCCGCCCTAGCCCAGTACGTCTTGGCATCAAATACATCGTCGAGAACAATCAACACATCTCACGATCGCCTTCACCGACCATCGTCCACCTGTACTCTTCGAAATGGAGTACTTCAGCCTCAAACGGTCGACCGCAGGCGACCGCGGCCAGGCCAACTTGTCCAGCAAGGTCTACGTGCGGTCAACGAAAAGTGGCAAGGTCCAGAAGATCGTTAGAGAGCTGTATTTACGACAAGACATTCCTTGCTCATCGAACCTGTGCAGGACATGTCTGGATATAGCACCGACTGACTATGCGAAGAAAGGTAACTTCCTGAGCTGTACTTCCAGCATATAGCTAATGCAAATAGTCTCACCATTTGTGCTATCAGACACGCCAGCTGGCTCACAGGACTACCCAAATGGCCTATATCTTGTACCAGACACAAACGCTTTCCTCACTGGCATGGACTTGTTCGAGGTCGAGACAGCGTTTCACGATGTGATAGTCCTCCAGACTGTGCTAGAGGAGGTCAAAACCGCTCATTGCCACTTTACCACCGGTTGATCACGCTGACCAAAAACGAGAGCAAGCGCTTCTACGTGTTTTTCAACGAGTTTCACCAAGAGACGCATGTCAAGAGAGATGCTGGAGAAACGATCAATGACCGGAACGATCGAGCTGTGCGCAAGGCCGTACAATGGTATAACCAGCACATCACTCAGGCAGTCGCCGCACGCAGCAAAAAACAGAAGCGTATACCGACCGTGGTGATGATCACTGATGACAGAGACAATCTACGTAAAGCGAATGCTGAAAACATTCCTGCAACGACTTGTACGTCAATCTATCTGTGAAGCGTATGCATGACTAATTGTCACAGTATCCGGATACGTCAACGGCCTAGAGAATGCAGATGAGCTGCTGGACATGATGAGTGCAGCACAGGAACAGCGTGAGGTCAGATCGAAAAAGACCGAGGTGTTCTACCCAGAGCACTATTCGATCTCGAAGATGATGACGGGTGTGAAAGCTGGAACAATGCATCAAGGGATTTTCAACGTCTCAACTTACAACTATTTGGAAGGATCTGTACATGTACCCGCTTTCGACAAGTCGCTTTTGATACTAGGACGAGAGAACAGTAATCGAGCGGTCTCTGGCGATGTCGTAGTAGTGGAAGTGCTGCCGAAGGATCAGTGGAAAGCGCCGTCAACGAAGATCATCGAGGAAGAAACCTTGAACAAGAATGACAACGCCGAGGCTGAAGATGGAGAGAATGTCATATCGGAGAAAGAGCGCAAGGCATTGCAAGAAGAGGTGAAGCGGGTACATGGCCAGACTGCAGAGGGCAAGCCTCAGCCTACCGCGCGCATCGTGGGTATTGCGAAGCGCAACTGGCGACAATACGTTGGTCACATCGACCGTGACTCCGTACGCTCAAGCTCGAAGACAAGTAGACAGCAACAGACGGTATTCTTGGTGCCAATGGACAAGCGTATTCCTAAGGTAAGAATACGAACGCGACAGGCAGGAGAACTTCTCGGACAGCGCATTCTCGCAACGATCGATTCCTGGGACAAGGACTCGAGATATCCAGTCGGTCATTTCGTGCGATCGCTCGGCGAACTCGAGTCAAAGGGCGCCGAAACAGAGGCTCTGCTGCTCGAGTATGATGTGCAGTATAAGCCGTTCCCGAAGACAGTCTTAGATTGTCTGCCAGCCGAAGGACACGATTGGAAAGTACCAGCCAGCTTGGAAGATCCAGGATGGAAAGGTCGAAAAGACCTACGAGATCTATTGGTCTGCAGCATCGATCCAGTGGGATGTGTTGATATCGATGACGCTCTACATGCTCAGCAGCTGCCGAATGGTAATTTTGCTGTTGGTGTGCATATTGCTGATGTTTCACATTTCGTCAAGCCAAACAACGCCATGGACAAAGAGGCCAGCCAGCGCGGCACCACAGTCTATCTTGTCGACAAGCGTATCGACATGCTTCCCATGCTTCTTGGAACAGACTTGTGCTCTCTCAAACCATACGTCGAGCGCTACGCGTTCTCAGTGTTGTGGGAAATCACTCCGAATGCAGACATCGTCTCTTCTCAGTTCACGAAGTCGGTCATTCGGTCAAGGGAGGCCTTCAGCTACGAACAAGCCCAAATACGTATCGACGATAAGTCACAACAGGATGACCTAACAAACGGAATGCGCACACTGCTTATGCTTTCCAAAAAGCTGAAGCAAAAGCGTATGGATGCCGGCGCCCTCAACCTCGCTTCACCGGAGGTCAAGGTCCAGACAGAATCTGAGACTTCAGATCCAGTCGATGTGCAGACCAAGAAGCTACTCGACACAAACTCACTCGTCGAGGAGTTCATGTTACTCGCCAACATCAGCGTTGCAGCGAAGAACTACGAGGCTTTCCCACAGACAGCTCTTCTTCGTCGTCATGCTCCACCACCAAAGACGAACTTCGAAGAGCTCGCAAATCAGCTCAAGGTCAAGAAAGGTCTCGAGCTCAAAACAGACAGCTCAAAGGCTCTTGCTGACTCTCTCGATACCTGTGTCGACCCCACCAACCCCTTCTTCAACACTCTCGTTCGTATCATGGCCACGCGCTGCATGATGTCGGCCGAGTACTTCTGCGCTGGCACACAAGCGTATCCGGAATTCAGGCATTATGGTCTGGCGAGCGAGATCTACACACATTTCACATCGCCAATTCGTCGCTACGCAGATCTCGAAGCGCATCGACAGCTTGCTGCCGCCATCGAGTACGAACAGCTCGATCCCAGTCTGCAATCCAAAGCCAAGCTCGAAGCTGTGTGCAAAAACATTAACGTGCGCCATCGTAATGCCCAAAATGCTGGACGCGCATCGATCGAGTACTACGTTGGTCAAGCACTGAAAGGCAAGGACATCCAAGAAGATGGCTTCATCATGAAAATCTTCTCGAATGGCTTCGTGGTATTCGTGCCGCGTTTCGGTATTGAGAGCTTGATTCGCTTGAGAGATCTTGCAACGCCGGAACCAGAGGCAGACTTTGACCCTGAGAATTACGTGCTGAATGTCAAGGGCGATGTAAAAAGAGCGGTCGAGTTGTTCCAGAAGGTGCAAGTTAGGATCACGGACGAGATGGAGGAGAGCACCGGAAAGAGGAAGGTGCGATTGACACTTGTGTAAACTGGGTGAAGCCAGGACGATGTCCATAGCCAAGATCGCTACGACAATGGAAAAGGCAGCATGTCCAATTGCTGCCGCATGTGCCATATACTGTCGCAACGTTGCTAGGCCTGCTGGCCTTATTACTCATTGTCGTGAAGTACTCGTAATGTAGTAGCAGCGCTGGTCTTAGGAACTCATTGACAAATCCCAAGCATATGCAACTTGTGTTGCCCTCGATGACGCTACGCTTCCCATGTTGAAAGCCGAGACACTGCGAGGCGCATTCACATGCCTCAGCCTACCTTCCAACCTCCTGAACTCGACACAAGCCCCTTCGCAAAAGCCAAACGACCTTCCCGATACAGCCTCTCCAGATTGTCCTCTCTACCGGACTCTCGATCTGGCTCTGGGCTAAGTGTATATGCCCGAATCCAGCGAACTCATGCATCAACGAAGTGTGGTCCTGATCGGTCGGTGGTCCTCGCTCACGGTGGGCGCCTGATCGCTGCGAGGCTTTGTTTCAGCCCTACCTTCGTAGCCACTTCCTCGAAAGAGTGTCAGTCCGATGCAACAGAGACATGCTTAATGTCCGTGGCGAACCACTCGGATACGTGCCATTGTAAGCAGATGGAACTAGAGTGCCTTGATTGTCGTACAGTCTCGATCAGGGTCAACGATGAACTATTGGTTGTCAAAACGATCTTTTCATTCACCACGACCTTGATTTCCGCACCAACATCTGTTCACCAAGCAAGCTGAACCATAGGCACGGCACGCCCGGCCAGCCGTTTGATTTGCATTCCCACACACCCTCACGAGGGTGTTAGTTCACAGCAGCACGGATCAGATGACAGCGGAGAAGGTTTAAAAAAGTTGCACGGCGGTGCCCCTGAGACTTCGCAACAATCAAGAAGGACATTAGGCGAGTCGTGACAGTAACCTGCCAGCCACTTGCTCAGCCATGTGGTAGTGCAATTACCATTTCGGCGCGAGCTATAAGCTTTGGTGAGATATATGTTACCAGTCCATCGCATCTTGCTGTTCAGCCTGCCTGTAAAGGTGCAGCGGACGGCCGTGTCCGTACTTGTCTCGGCATAGTTTCTCAAAAGCACTTAGTCTATTACACCGTGTTGGTGACATTCAGTGATCCGCAGCGTTGGAGCATCGCCATCACCACCTGCAGAGCCTGTGAAAAGTACCGGAGCGTCTCCGTCTCGGTAGGGTGAGCCGATGAACAAGGGCGTCTAAGCGTGACCCTACTTTTGTCTGCGCAGGCCAGACCTGCGAGCTCTCGTATACCAAAACTGTATTGTTCGGGATCAGCATGTGCGTTAATTTGGTACAGAAGGGGAGCTAGGCTTGTAGCGTAAACTTTATGGTGATGGTGTGAGGGCATTGCAGTAAAAACAGGTTCGGGGTTTGTGACAAATCTTGGTTGATCGTCGCTGTTGCACGGGTAGAAGCGATACGATCTGCGCCGAACGAAGGGAGTCTGTGAAGCTGGATGGCTGGGTCATATTCGAACTTTGCGCGCGAACAATCAACGGTCTCGCGAAGAATGTGGAGGTAGGATCTTGCCATGTGATTTGCTGGATTGGCAGCGCTGATGGGATTGACTGCACAGAGAATAATCATCGAAGTTGTAAGCGATCCTATTGTGGCTGTCTCGAGTCGTTTTCCAGGAAAGAAATGAAGTCCGTGATAATGTCATTAAATCGTCCTCATGCGGTTGCATGCACGGCGCATTCGACGCAAATTAAGGCGCGTAGGTGCAGGACAAGACGCCAATCTAAATGTTGTAGCCATGCATGAGCGATTCAGATATGACGATAAGATATATGGCTCAATACTCCTTTCGAATGTTGACTATACTTCCGGGTGCAATCTGTATTTTGCAGAGATGAGTGTCCCCACACATGTCTCACGATGAAAGCGAAGTCACCAATTATGGTGACTTCGTGGCATTTCCCATAGTGCTGCGAAGTATGACAAGATGACTTGCAGAGAAGCTTTCGTGACGACTGCAGCCAAAGGACAGTTGCTGCAGGGGGTGAGTTGAACCATGGAACGAGTGGTGTCTAGGGCGGGATCCACGCAATCGGAGCGTTCGTCGACTGCGAACTGTCCTGCTGACCTCCATTGCCGAAGCCACCGTGCATCATGGCCAAGTCAGAACCCCATTGGAAATACCGATAATCGATAGTTGCGCTGCTTTGCGCCAGGATCAGTGGAAGGCCGCGCCACCTTTCGGCATGTCGAGCGCAATTGGGAACATGTCGCCTCGCTCGTGCCGGGTGTGAGGTCTGTTAAGAGCGAGGATGGCATATAGAGGACGAAATGAGCAGAAACGCCGTGGGGGTTTCACGAGAATTACATGTTCGGGCCATGGGAACAATTATTCGAGCCTGGCAGCGCGTTCCTTGATTGACCTGCTGATTTGTAGTTCAAAAGCTCGCTCAGGATGAAATCTCCGTTGTTCGCGCTGCATCGATATTAGATGCAATATGCGACCGACAGCCAAGCAAAGACGGATGCGATGACCTGTGCTTGCCTTTCACTCTTGATCTCGGCGCTGAGGTCCCAAGCAAGCCAAACAGAGGCGTCGTTGATCCCAAGGTCACACAAGAACTCCGGTGTGGCGTTGAAGCTGAAGCTGGTTTCTTCGAGCTGGCATGCCACATACAGCACCTGATTGGCCAGGAGGTTATGTCGTTGACGCATGTGTATCTTGACACCTGCTCCATTTGTGCATCTTACGACAGCACAGAGCTGGAAACTCCAAACTCGTCGGTTTCAGTCTTCGAGTGCCTCTCGCCAGCAGTCGCAACTCGAACGTGCAACTCTACAGAGAGCCAGAGAAGGTTCTTCGTATTTCGTGCTCCAACCGATTGCGACCCGCGCCAAGTGAATTCGTCTGGGGCAGTCTCGCTTGGTGGCGTTGGAGATCAGTCCACGTGCCGTTGCGCACTTTAGCCGTGCAAGTTTCACGCCATGATCCAGGAACGGGACCTCACGGAATCAGCGGCAAAGGCGTGCTCTTCATCAAACCCTTGACCCGAGGGTGTCCTCGGTGAAGATACTAAACGACGAGGCTCTGGTGTGATTCCCACGTCGTGGTTTGGCCGCCGTGTCCCGGGAGCTTTCTCATAACCTGAAAAAGCGGTTGAGCGGTGGTCGTATTGCGTGTCATAGACCGGCATCTGCATTTTCCGTCAAGGAGCACGCTCAAATCTCGGTTACGGGACGGTACGTAGATCGTGACCTTGGACACGAAAGTGTCTTGGAGCGCGAGGTTTGTGAATCGTTGAGAGCGACTAGACAGACTCCACTCGGAAGTCTAGAATTCGAGTGAGCGCTGTACAGACCGCCTATAGTTGAGACAGGATGCGATGGTCCAAGGGCTACGAGGCCAGTCTCTGCGAGCGCAAGCAGCGCGTCGGAAGATTTTCGAGATGTGGCTAGTGGTAGAGACAGGGATGGAGTGCGGTGGAGACTTGGATGAAAAGCTAAATTGTGACTAGTCGCTTCAAGGAAGAAAAAGACGAAAAACAACCGACGGCGTGCTGTCAATAGTCGGCAGTAGTGGCAGCGTTGAAGTCGTCATCAAGCCAGTACCTGGCCCTCTCCCAAGCGTTTCACGTCGAGATGCAATTGTTCAGTGGACGCTGGACTTTGTATCGCAATTGGCTGCCAGGAGAGATATGGCCCCATGGTGAGGCATACCGACTGCAGTCAGCAGTGGATGACCTGGCAGGCTACGGACCAAGCAACTACTGCGACCTGGAACATGTCGGTGCGCCCTGACTCTCTCGTCCGGTATCCTGCATGAGCAGGCCGTTGATAGCAGGGTTTGCTGCGCGTTAGCCAGGAACGCTCGGCTTCCAGCACCGCATCGTCGTGTGCCGTTGAGCGCCAGATGGTGATTTGCGCGACACGCTCCCTGCGCTGCCTCTTGGCCCTGCAGCAGTGCTCTGGAGGTGCTTGCAAGAATGATGCGCCGCATTGTGCTCACGACTGCGAGGCATCCAGGAATTGGCGTTGCTCCGCAATGGACGGGCTAAGATAGGGAAGCTATCTTGCGGGACGCACCTAGAGCCCGCTATTGAAGGGTCGAGATTGGCCAGTGCGAAAGCGAAGGCCATCCCCACTGGGACTAGCGCGGCTTGGTAGATCGACGTCGTGTCAGTGCTCGCTCGAAGCGAAGAAACCGCCAGGCACACGCTCCTGTCCGCAATCAGAGCGTTTTGCTTGTCTCCTTTGGCTCGACACGTCTGGATAAGCAAGGAGACTCTCCCAAAAGAAACCACAACGGCGTGCGCACCCCGCTGCAGGTGTGCTCTCCGCAGCAGGCTCCCGCTCTCGCCCTGCGCTTTCTCATGGTGTGCCCCTGAGTCCGCGCCAAAGGCTTGATGCGCTGTCACGGCCGCCATTGTGCTGACCTCAACGACGCCACGTCGTTCAGTGCCTGGCGGCGTGCAACAGCACAGTGGACGGGAGTGACAAGCCCCTGCAGTGGTACGGCAGAAAGCCACGGCGCAGACTGCCTATCGTGGACTTGCGCCATGTCTGATTCCAACGGCGGGGTGGTTCCAAGCTTGTCCAAATTAGCACCGTCATGGATGGGCTTTAGTGCACTGCTCACCGATATTTCAGCGCCTCTGCCTACTAACACACTTTGCTACCCACCATCAGGTACGCACTTGTACCTGCATGTCGCCTCAAGCCAAGCCTGGCCGTCTCTATAAGCCGCAAGTCTCCTCTTGTTCGGTGCGCCTCCGCTACCTTTTACCGAACCACTACGCTTTGTCTGTCTGGTCTGGTCTCACTAGTTACATACCATCACTACCCTCCTGGGGTCATTGTGGAGCGAGGCGACACACGCATGACCAGGTCTCCGCCCGCTCAACCCCTCCGTCAGTCCCGCAGTACTTTACCCGTATCTGCCCTTCCAGGTTCCTATCAGCAGTAGGCTCAGACAATCATCGTTTCTTCGGTCGACTCCCTCCGATTGCAACTGCCTTCCACCATGGTTATGCTTGGATGACCACCTTTGAGTTCTTCCCCCATTGCCTCCTGGAGCCTTGTCAACTTCCTCCTGCAAGTGCACTCTCCACTTCTGGATCGAATCCCCCAGGTCGGCCTTCTTGTCAATCGCTCGACCCGCTGAGCATATACTGGTGTGTTGTCCAAGACATCCTTGCCGT
>TARA_R110002003_G_scaffold193_2_pt1 | contig 35699 bp, 32 predicted proteins | sample TARA_R110002003 | Tara Oceans TARA_R110002003 (sample SAMEA4396441) | marine metagenome | biome: Westerlies Biome; feature: [SRF] surface water layer (ENVO:00010504); material: water (ENVO:00002006), including particulate matter (ENVO:01000060) such as... | depth 5 m | reverse complement strand
GAGTTTGGCCGGCCAGGAGATGATCTACGGACATGTTACGGATGCACGGCCGGGGGTGGCGTTGAGGCCCGAGACGAGATACGATATCATTGCGCAGGGGTTTGGGATGCCGGGGCTACTCGTCGATGCGACGGAGGCGCTGCCGCAGTCGCCGCTCGCAGAGCCCCGGAAGTCGTGGGCTACGTTGGGGCCGAAGGGCGAAGATAGGAGCGTCAAGTGTCTGGAAGGCGTGAGCATGGCGGTGGAAGAAATCGTCGCGACGGGTGGGCCAGGACTGATTGATTTGCGGGTCAGTCCGAAGCCGTACCAGGATAGCACGAAGGCGATGGTGGGTGCGACGCGGGATCCAAATGTGATTGTAGTGCCGTATTATGACAATTTGCCGAGGCCGTATTATAAGAGCGGGGAGAATGGAGTAAATGGGAATTAATGAGATGGGAGAGGGCGACGACTGCGTGGGAGCGATGTGTGGAGATTTGGTGCTAGGGGCATTTGATATAGCCAATGCATGCCTAATCCGTCCCGTCGGGTGTTACTATCGTGTAGTACTGGGGGAAAGCCACAGTGCGAAAGTGGACATGTTGAGCAGAGATGCAAACGCATGTTCTTTCAGGAGTGAAAACGGTGAAAGGTCTGTAGGATTAGGCTACCTCCGCAGTATTACTTTACCAGAGGCTCTACAATCATCGCCTTTACCTCGTCAACTTCTACCGTCTCCTTGAATCACTACAGCAAAAGGCACTCAAGCATCAACCACGCCAGGACCACAATGACTTGGACCACAGCCAAGACCGCCGGCCTAGTCATCGGTATCCTACTCCTCATCACCACGATCGCCGGCAGTGTCATCTTCTATTACCGTCGGTACAGCAACAAACCATCACTCAAAGTCGCCGATAGCGAGGCTGGGGTCGATTCACCAGCGCCGTCATCGCCAAACCCAGCACTCACGATACCAGAACCTGCGGTTACCGAATCGAGCACCGGCACTGTGCGCCGTCAGACCGGAAGACCACAGACATTCCATGACTGGGTTGAATCAAGCAACGCGACTGCACCAGCAAAGTCATCGTTTGGACACGGACCAGGACCCATGTTTAATAGCGATGCACCTTCGATGTACTCCCGGTCTGCGCGTTCGAACATTGGGCCGACTGCTGTTACCACACGACCAGGAACCCGAGACTCCATCGGTGCATCAAGCTTGAGAAAGGCGGTCCTCGGAGCCGCAGAGGCGGATGAGCCGACTGATGTGTTGGAGGAGAACAAGGAGGCTGTGGCTGAAGGACATGACTCCGAGAAGCTGGTGCAGCAGACTAAGCCCAGAGGCTATTCTGGAGCTTGGCCTTGAAGAAGTATCACCCGTGCAAGGTCTACTAGACGGAACGACCCTTTTCGTACTATCAAGCGGATGGGGCAGGGCCCGGTGTGTTAGGGGTGATGCACCAGGAATCCATAGGTCCGACTGGTGGAGGAGATTCAGGTACAAATCCATAAAGTACAACAGGTAGCGTTTCAAATTGGTACCCAACATTGCTCGCGGACCGTGTGGGATCAGAGATGCAGTGCAAAAATGTACCTTGCGGTATGCCCAAACGCTTACCTGTGATGATGTGCACAACCCAGTAAAAAGATGGCTCTAGAGTCGAGACGTATCGACAGATGCCTATATCGTGAGCCCAGTCACAATCCATTGTACATCACGGGTGCAGGAGGAGGGGAATGGCAATCAAGCGTCGTCCTCATACCTTGCGGCAGTCAGACTCAGCGACACCTAGTGGGAGGAACCTATTCATTGACTCCTGATCATCATGCTGCCGTATATAGCCGTAAAACCGTGCCATAGTCGTGGCAGAAACCCTTGCCCAGACACCATGTTTTTAATGAATCGAGAAGGGAACGAAGACCGGATCGCACGTTTACGAGCGGGGGTTGCGGTCGTTGAAGCGGCGGGGGCGCTCGACGACTTGTTGCTGGGAGACGGCAATGACGTTGGTGGGAATGGAGTCGAACTGTGTGCTGTTAGCGAGTTGCGCAGTAATGCGAGGCATGAGTGGACGTACGCCCAAGCTCTTGAGCAGGTCCTTGGTCTCCTGGTCGACGTCGAGAGCACCAGATTCGCTGTTCTGGGTGAAGTCGAGGGCGGAGATCTCGGGGACGTATTGATCCTTGCGCTCACGCTCCTCTTCCTGGAGCTTGAAGGAGATACCGCGGACGGGACCACGCTGGATACGCTTCATCAGATGGGTGGTGTATCCGGCAATCTTGTTCCTGAGACGCTTCGAGGCAATGATGGCAATCTGCCCGAATGATCAGTATTGGATACTCCTTTGCGCAACTAATTGTCCTTACCTCATCGCAGATCCTCTTGTTGGTCTCGAAGTCGAGCGACAGCTTGGGGTAGTACCGCTCAATGATGACCTTGGCGGACTTCTTGACGGTCTTTGTTCGAACGCGACCCATGTTGGCGACTGTGTGTGTATGTGGGAGGTGGCTGTCGGGGTAGTTGCTGGTCGTCGCTGGAGAGTTCGAGTTGGCAGTTGCGAAACGGAATATTGGATCAGAGTGCTCGCTTACGAGCGGTGGTGGTCAGTGCGGGAAGCTAGTACAAGCAGGGGTTGGCGCGAAAACCGAGCTTGGTAGATTTGAGGAGAGTTGAGACGAACACCAAGCATGCAGTCACAGTGTATGATGAATTTTCAATTACAAGTTTGGTATCTCTCGCTCGCTAATCTAACATTCGTGAAAAATCAATATACAAGGAAATGCATCATCGACACTCGCTTTAGGATGCAGCCACGCAGGATCGTGGGTTTCTGACTTGCAGCATCCTCCCCGGGATCCTACATATGCAGTCTAGCGCATACGAACTCGCTTCCTCTGAGCAGATCGTGCGAGAAATATATCTCAGTGGCCTCCACCGCCATGGCCTGCAGGATTCGGGAAGTAGAAGGCGCAGATGGCGATGATGATGTACATCATCACGCATAGCACGCCCTCGAGGTAGTTGGACTTGCCGTCGCGGAGGAAAGATCCGATCACGAGCACAGCAAGCACAAGTGCAACCGCGTCGAACATGGCAAAGTTGTAATCCATATGGACGCCGATGCCCCACCCAACAAGCACGACGAGCGGTGCATTGAGGAGGGCGGTCTGGATAGAGGCACCCATGACGTGGGCGAGAGCCATGTTGATCTGGTTGTCGTAGGCTTCGTCGATGGCCAGAAGGTGCTCTATTATTAGTGTCAGTAATGGTTGGGACCTATGGTAGGAGTGTAGACGTACCAGCAATCTTCTCGACCAGCGGCACAAGAATGAGACCGACAAATGCATCGCTGACACCTCGTTCCACAATATATGGAATCTGCTCAACAAGGAAGATGGCAATCAGGGACACGCATGCCAGAGAGATGAGAAGCGCAACGACAACCTCGGTCAACGTAAGCTTGGGCTTCGCCAGCTCCTCGTGGCGATCCTTGTCCTTGTGATCGTCGGCTTCGTAGATTTCGTGGAGGAGACCGTCATGCGAAATCGTCTGGTAATAAAGGTAGATAAGGTAGCCGACAAGAGAGATAATGGCAACGCCTCGCGAGATCTTCAGAGTATTGTAGGCAATCATGCCAGCGTCAGAGGTGTAGTCTACATTGTTGGCGAGGTACTTATAGAAGACTGCAGGGAGGACGAGCGCCACTATTTTGGTCAGTACAGGCTCCTAAACAAGACTTGGATACGTACTTGCTGCGACGAGCAAAAGACCGTTGCCGGACTCGGAGACAGCTGGATGGAAACTCTGGATCTCGTTCTTGATGCCACCTATCGGACGTTAGTGATACTCTCGACCCAACACGCGTGGTTCGCTCTCACCAGCAATGAAGCAAAATCCCAAGCACAACAGGACATTGGCCAAGATAGAACCGAGAATAGCAGCCTGGATGACAAGAACATTCGAGTTGCCAATCGACTTCTTCAGCAGCACCATGAACAGGATGATCTCCACGACAGAGCCAAAGGTGGTCTCGAGCACAACAGCGAAGGATTTCTGAGGCATCTTGCGCGACAGCTCTTGGCCGGCGAAACCCAATAGGTTGGCTGCGGGCAGCATGGCGATGTAGCTGGTGATGAAGATGGCGAGGTGCCATTTCGGCCTTGCGAAGTGCTGCACTGGGTCAGTCTATGGTCAACTGACATATTAACCTTCACGTACAAGTGCAATCGCAACCGGCACGATTGGCCACAACAGGTTGGTCATCATGGAGAGCGTGCTGCTGCTCTTCCCACTGATGACCAGAAACTTGAGTGGGTTGAAGCCCCTCCTACCGCTCTCACCATCGGGATGCATGCCCTTCGTGACCTCGTGCCCATTATGATTGTACTGCGGCAGAGCGCTGCCTCGTCGGCTGCGTGTCGTCTTCTCGGTGGTGTACTCGCGCGAGGAGCTGGCCTGGTGGTCTCGCGATGATCGTCCGTTGGTGTACTCCCGCGACGCCCTGGGGTAGTCCCGCGAGGATCTTGAGCGGTGAGCCATGGCTGCTGCGTTTCGTGTTGTTCGGTCGTGGGAGGTTGTTGGGGTCAGAGAGGGTTATATGAGGGCATTGACTGCACGCTCCGGGCGGTGGATTGCTGTTTCAGGACACGCGTAGGGACACGCCTGTAGCGATTGTTGACTGCGGGGACGCCAATCGCGGGAATGGGAAGGTATATGAGGAGCAGAAAGGAGAAGGAAGATCAAAGAGCAGGACAAAAGATCTAGACTGCGGCGTCATGGCGGGCGGCAGCATCGTGTATTTCCTTGTTATTTGATGTGCAGGGAGCGAACGTGCACCGATGCGCGCTGGTATTCGGTGCAGCACAGCCGCCATCGTCTATTCGCCAGCACCAGGCTGATGCACAACACTGCGTCAAATTCAAGGCATTCGCACACTTGATTCGCGCAACAGGGAACTTGTTGTTGCGATCCAGCGACTGTCAAGCTGAGCTTGTGCTCGCAGACACGTCACCAAGCATTTCTGGCGATGCTTGATGCCCCTTGGCTAGCCATGTTCCAGTTTCCATGGCCCATGCAGCGTGATGTCACAACGGCCCGATGCCGTCTGTCTCCACAATCGCAGAAAGGGGTCGCATTCTTGAGATTGTGTAGATGGAGTTAATGCTCTTCTAGTAACTTGCCAGACACAACCTGGTATGAAGCATAATTGTCCTTGCACTGAGACAAGTATCTCTCTCGTGCTGGCCGTACGTGGGGTTGATTGCGCCCAAAGGGAACCTGCCACTGCCTGTGAAACGCGATCGCGCAGCACAGCCACACCAATCAAGTCGCAGACTAACTTCATCGCTGGACGCGTGCGAGGCATTTAGGATGCTGCGACACATACCACAATGCACTCAAACGTAGAGCTGCTTCGGCCCACAGTCGTGATCCGCCCCTGGCCTTGAGACTGCTCTTTGTGGCTTGATCCTAGTCGTTGCAGGTGCTGCCGCATGTACGTAGGGCAAGTACCAACCAGAGAGCCATCTCCATGTTCGTCTTCGCCATATTCAGACCAAGAGTGCTTGATTAGGGTACAGTACAGCCCTCAGATCGCAGACACATATCAAAGGGCACGAGGCAGGTATCAGCAGGTCGCAGCACGTGGATTGGCGTTATCGCTGGCGGCGCGTGCGAGGCCCGGCGTGACTGGCGTCATGGCAACCTGGCGACTCATCATCAAACATCAGCCTTCCATCCCAACCTCTTCATTCACATCTCCTTCTCCTAGGCCATGGTTTACTCTTCAGGCTTCGCGCTATGCGCAGCGATTACGGGTGCTGCAGCACTGCAGATCCCACTGTTTGGGTCGAGCAATCAGACGCCGCTTGGTCATCCTGAAGGCCGAAAACCATTGGTCAACTCCACAGAACTCCAGGACCTCATTAGTGGCGAGCGATTGATGATACGTGCAAACAAGTTGTACGAGATAGCAAAATTGGGCGAGGAAGAGTACAATCATCCAACAAGAGTCATCGGCAGCGATGGTAGGTCACACATGTCTGATTTCCATTTATAATACTGATGACACCACAGGTCATCTCGGCACGTTGTCGTATATTTATGAGGAAATTCTGAAACTTGGAGATTACTACAGCATCTCCAACCAGACCTTCCCAGCCGTTTCCGGCAATGTGTTTGAGTCCCGCCTCGTCGTTGGTGATCAGGTCCCCAAGTCTGCAGCACCAATGGGCCTGACACCGCCAACCAAGGACAAGGAGCCTGTGCATGGTGACCTTGTCCTTGTCGACAACGAGGGCTGCCAGTCGACCGACTTCCCTGACTCCGTTGCTGGCAACATTGCATTCATTAAACGCGGCGTTTGCCCATTTGGCACGAAGTCTGAGAATGCCGGTCGGAAAGGCGCCGTTGCTGCAGTCGTGTACAACTCCGAGAAAGATGCTGTATCAGGAACCCTGGGAACACCTTCACCTTACCATGTCGCTACTTTTGGGCTCTCGGGTGAAGAAGCAGAGCCCGTAATTGAGAAGCTCAAGAAGAAGAAAACAGTCGATGCCATTGCATACATTGATGCCGAGGTCGGCCAGATCTTGACCAATAACATCATTGCGCAAACCACCGAGGGCGATCCTGACAACTGCGTCATGCTTGGAGCCCACAGTGACAGTGTCACAGAGGGACCTGGCATCAATGATGATGGGTCGGGAACGATCTCGCTCATTGAAGTCGCTACGCAACTCACAAAGTTCAACGTCACTAACTGTGTCCGATTTGCATGGTGGGCTGGAGAGGAAGAGGGTCTGCTTGGATCTGACTACTATGTCTACTCGTTACCAGAGGAAGAGAACGTCAAGATTCGTCTCTTCATGGACTATGACATGATGGCCAGCCCGAACTTCGCCTACCAAATCTACAACGCCACCAACGCCCTCAATCCTGAAGGGTCCGAGGAGCTGCGAGATCTCTACATCAAGTGGTATGAGGATCAAGGCCTCAACTACACCTTCATCCCATTCGACGGCCGTAGTGACTATGATGGATTCATCCGCAATGGCATTCCAGGAGGTGGTATTGCGACAGGCGCCGAAGGCATCAAGACCAAAAAAGAGGCTGAGATGTTTGGTGGCAAGGCTGGAGACTGGTACGATCCGTGCTATCACCAGCTCTGCGATGATGTGGGCAATGTGAACGTCACCTCCTTCGTCGTGAACACTAAGGTGAGCACTCCTGTTTCTTCAAGGATGGAGAGCAAGCTGACATGCTTCCAGCTCATTGCGCACTCAGTCGCAACATATGCGCAGTCACTCAAGGGCTTTCCGAAGCGCACGCTGTCGCTCAAGTCGAGCGCCTACGAGAAAGACGTCAAGTACCACGGCTCGAAGCTGTTCATCTAATCATGCAAAGGTTTGACCACAGCGTCCCGACTGTTGTATCATCTGTAAAAACATCGTGGAATAGCATCAAGCGTCGTTCTGTTCCTTTAGTATCCTCATCCATGATTTCATCAAAGATATTTGGAATATACAGCAAATCCAGCAAGATTCATTACTCCATGTCCAGCCTTCCCATACAATGATTCAAAATACCTTCGTCCCTTCAGTTTACCTGTCTCTTCACCTCCCTCTGCTCTGCCACTTCCCAAGATCCCCAACCTTCCCACACAACCATAATCCCACACCACCCAGCCGACCGCATCACACAAGCCCTCCATTGTCTTTCCCTAAGCCATTTCCTGGTCCCAACAACAACGCCCCTCTCCGCTCCCTCCGCAGCCACAGCATCTCCTCGATATCCCGGTACACCTCCCACGCCAGCCAGCCCACGAACGCCAGGACCGAAAGAGAGACGGGGACCCATAGGCTAGCTATGGGCCCGATGGGTTCCAGCCCATCCGGGAATTCGTTCGTCGCGTTGCTGGGCGTTGGTGAGAGCGGGCTTGGTGGCGCGGGGGGTGTGGTACTGTGCGCGGTTGGGGAGGGGGTTGTTGATGCGACTGCAGGGAGGTTTGTGGATGGGGATGAGGATGGGGATGGGGATGGTTCGATAACGATCAGAGTTATGTTGGTTGGTCTTGGCCAGGTGCGTGTGCTGAGGCGGAAGGGCTCGTTGATGAGTGTGCGTATGCTAGTCGCCGGGCATGAGCGCTCGGTGTTTGATGCAATATCTTCAAAACTCGGTAGGTAAGATGTTCTGGCGCATGTTTGGAAAACGAGCGCGGCGAAGAGCGGGAGCGCGCAACGCTGGCTGGAAAGCTGCATGTGGGACTGCAGGTATAAAAGAGATGCAGGAGTAAAGCAAGCATGACATCACGATGGGCACGACGGGCACGCTGAGTTAGTGAAGGGGGCCATGGAAGTAACGCGCCAGCAAGTGTGAAGGAAGTGGTCTGTATTCAAGACACGGGAACATATGCGTCGATGCCGCTATTCATGTCCAAGCGGTCTGCCAGAACCGCAGCCAGTATGCTGCACAAGTCGGCCCGCGGCCAATACTCATCCCGCCGTCTCGCCAAAAGCGCCTACTGCTCCTCGGCCTCGGGAACCTCGGACACCTGGAAGTAGTCAGTACGATGCGACCGTCGCGATGCAGGATACGTCACTTACTTGACCCAACGGGAATGGCATATCAGTGACGGAGCCCTTCACAGCCGATCGGAAACGCGAGCGCAGCGTGGGATCAGAGAACTCGATCTGGCTGGCGGGCGCCGAGAATGGGAGGCGCGTCTTCGGAGTCGAAAGGCCGTTCTGCTTGCGCTCGTCCTCGAGGTACTGGATGCGATCTTCTTGCTCCTGGTTAACGCGCATCTGCTCCTCGTAGTCCGTGCAGATCCAATTGTAATTGGTGTTCAGACGGTCCCACTTGGCGTTCGCCACATGCAAGTTACCCTGCACGCGGTGGAGCTCGGTGCTGTACTCGGTCTTGAGCGCAGTGATGTGGCGGCGGTGCGCGTCCTTGACGTCGGCGAATTGCTTCTTCTCGACTTCCGTGACGTGGCGCGAGAGGTAGCTAGCCATGCCCTCCTTGTTGGACTCGCCCGCGAAGAAGGTCATGAGCGTGACGACGTAGAGGGTCAGGACGAGGCCAATCTCGCGGTCGGTGACGAGGTGGAACTGTGCGGGTGAGTAGGTGAAGGGATTTGGAGAGGAGAGGGGAAATGCTTACGTTGGCGTAGGCCGAGAGGATGATGCCGAAGAGGCAAGAGCAGAGGAGGAGAGAGAACATTTGAAAGCTGTTAAGCTTCATGGTGGCGGTGGATGTGGGGTATTGTGGTGAGGAGGCCAGTTATGTAGCGGGGTCGGCTTTTGTAGACCAGTTTCTTGGCTAGCACGTGCTTAGTCAGTGAATTGAAGGGTCATGTGATGACATCTTGAAGCCGATATACAACCACTTCCGGCTATAAGATGTCTAGCTTCAGGCATAATCATGGCGATCGACGAGAAGTAGGAGTACATTGAGGCTATCTAGGCTGTTGCATTATGCAATCTGTGGACGGGGTCACTGGAGCGACGACCATGTTGCTACCATGTGCCTTCCTTCAACTGTTTCAGCAACGCTTTCAGCTTTCCCAAGAGTCCGACTATGCTGCCTTTCTCCAACTTCCTCCAGACAATTACCGCGGGATCCTTCCTCGGGCACTGCTGATGTACCTTTCCCTTCATGTCCGCCCAACCAACCCACCACTTGTTCTTTCGTAGCTGCCTCGCTTCATTGACCGGGCTCCACCGGAAAGAAATTGCATCGGAGGGGTAGATATGATGAGGCAAATGTCCACAGCCGCAGCTGCAGAGAGCTTCAGGATGAAGCTTCCGTAGGCAGAAGACAATCCTGCGAATATTGCAGGGATTGCTTGGTGGTGGGTGCGGGAAGTGCGTGGCAAGGCACCAGTGGTTCGAATTATCGTGATTGCCGGCGCAGAGGTTGGGTTCAACGAGGCAGTTAATACGCGTGGCAAACTCGATGATGTCTGCGTATGTTGTTCGGGTGTCGTAGCGGCTGGTGTACGTGACGTTGCCAGTCCAGTCGAAGCGAATGTGGTCAAATGCAGCCAGGTAGTTTGACTGCTGAACGGTATCCAGACTGGCCATAGCTAGCATCGCATCTGCTTCGTCTTGTAGATCTTCTAGCCCTATGGTGAGACTGCTCAGGTGTAGCTGCAATAGTGGGGCCATGGCGCTGAAGATGTTCTCCTGCACTCGAAGACTGAAGAGCGCCCAGCGTGGTATGCTTATGGTGACGTGCATGAGTGAGCCAAAATCGAGCGGTCGGAGCGGGCGAAGATTCATGATGCTGTTCGCGTCGCATCTCTGAAGTGCTTGCAAGATATCCGGTGCGAGTCGAAGTGCCTCCCCTTCCATCTCGTTGCGAATCTGTTTGCATGACAGAAAGAGACCCAAGTACTTCTTATAGTGAACGTATGGAAGGAAGCTACAAGGAGCAAGTCTTGCGTAGATGGCGAGTCGGATTTCCGCAGGCGCAGCGAGGAAGTGGCATGTCTCGTGTATGGGTTCGCGGGCGCGCTGGAAGCATTGTAGGATCTTGAACATAGTGCGATGCGGAAGCGATTGTAGTGCTGTATACGTATCGATCGTAGCGAAGCGCGAAGGATCTGTGACGGCGGGGATGTGGGGATGTGACGATGATAGTAGTAGAAAATCGGAGGGGCAAGGCGGTAAGAAGCACGCTGTGCTAGTCCAGTTCATTAGTGGAGTGAACAAACGGCCGCAACGCGAAGCACCAATCCTCGTGTCGTGCTGTAACTTTCCACATTGCCTTAGCAAGTCGTCGGACTCAATACCATGCCAGTAAAGCAGGTGGGAACTCTTCAGCAGTTTTCCACTTCTATCCCCTGGCTCAACCTGCGCAATCCAAGTCGCCTTCCACATACATGCCCACCCCAGACAATATACCTGACGCAAACAACATAGAGGAGATCATTCGCGTGCAATCTTATCACAGATGGCATATCGTGATTGTACGGCAGGGTCACTAAAGTTGATGAAGGAGAAGGAGATCATTTGCATTGAACATGGAAGACGACCCGCACGATTTCATCTTGACCGGCCAGCACAACTCTTACGGGTTCCGCATACATACCATCCCACTGTTTATGTAGTTGTGCTCCAACTCTTAGAAGAAACAACAAACTCTGGATTGTACGTGAATGTAGCCGCTGGAACCAGCGCCGACGAACCCACTTGCTTGTAATAGGCTCGTGAAGGTATCATAAGGCATAATGGGATATAAGACATGATGGGATATAAGGCCAAATAACCAACTCGTTTAGGCACCATAAAGAACAAAGTAAGAATTTGAGCTGGTGCATGCGACATGCGACATTATAGCCAAACCCTGGGAACATAGCCAATTGGCAGACATGACATTACCTGGACTCAGGTTGAAATATCCGCGAGAGGCATTCGAAGAACATAGAGAAGCCGTGCTACGGCAGACGAGACCCCAAAACGGTGGAAATGCAGATATAGAGGCGTGTGGACGTGTTGAGAGCGACCAGGGGCTGCTGTGGGGTTAAGATGAAGGAACGCTCGAGATCAATGTTCAAGCTGTGTTGCGCGGTACCAATCTTTGCGTCGATGCCAGTGAGATGCAGAATGGAACCCTGCGATGCATGTCGGACGCCATGTGTAACATGCGGCCTGCAATGTGTGAATGCTGAGTAGCGCTATGACGTTCACGTAATTTTCAGCACGTGACCGGCCAATGCTCTGCCAAGAGACAGGCTCCGCGCTAAATACGCGGAGCGTGAATACCTCGAAAATCGAAACACCCCAACCACCCCGCCATTGACGATCCCACCACAAGCTGAGCCGCACAACTACATCGATCTTCATCAAAGCCCTCCCGTCTTCGACCCTTTACAGCGATTTGTACTTCAAATTAGACTCTCTACTCGGTATATCAAGTCGCGTGGCACGTTCCAGGCATCATGTCCCCTGCGGCAATTACCCAGAGCGCCGCTGCCTCGCCTACACCGCCACAACAACAGAACACCCCGACTCGTCAGTAAAACAATATATATCACGTCAAGCACGACTCTGACATTGCATAGCTGCACCCGTCCCTAAGAACTTTGATGACATATTTCACGCCAAGTTCATGAACATTATTCAGACTTGGAAGAACGATCCCGCTCGTGGCCAGCTCACCCAAAAGGACCGCAAAGCTTTCATCGAAACGGCGTATGCAGAGACTGATTACGCTTATTTCGGCATGCGCCAGCTGTCCGATCAGGAGATCAAGCTGCGTGCTCTCACCAAGGTCTTCTACAAGGTACTCGCCGAAGAACCCTGGTCCGAGGATTGGATCCGTGCCCCGGACGTCGAACGTAAGCTGTCCAAATTTGAGATGCACAAGGACTCCATCGCCCTTGCAGCCGAACATGGACTCCACACCCCACGTGATGCAGTCAAAGCTGCCCGCGAGGCCGCGATCAAGCACCAAGACACTCTCAAGGAACTTGCCAAAGACCCGACGAAGTCAGCGAAGGACCTCAAGATACCCCGTGGCCCCTACGATGAGATTGAGATCATTTACATTGCCGGCACAGTCTCGTCAACAGCAACCAACAAGATCGATCGTGAGAATATCTACCCTGTCTCCGTCAGCTCTGTCGCCAACGTCCTCCAAAACCACGTTTGTCGCGACATGGTCCGTCCGTTCTCGATGGCCGAGCGCTTCATCAACTGTACCGAGACTCACGAGCTTGAGAAGATGCGCAAGTTTGCTTGTGACGTCTGTGACTTCGCTCCTCATCTCCTCGACAACGACAACGTCAGCCTGCTTGTAGTCCTGCTTATTTTGCCTCGTTCTGACTGTTGTCGGCGCTTTGAGAACAATGGTATCCGCATCGAAGGCTCGACGATTAGCCATCGCAAGGCCGAGTGTATGAAGAATAAGATGGGCTGGAACACCGCAGAGCTGAAGAAGCCATACGACGCCTTCGCCAATGAGTTCCAGCAGCGAGTCAAGAATGCTTGCTCCCCAGATCCTCGAGCACAGCGTCCAGGTCCTAAGAGCAAGGTGCGCAAGGACTCGACGCCGACCCAGTCCGTCTACCCTTCCCCTCATATGGGCTACATGGCTTCTCCTCAACTGCGCGGCCCTGACAGCCCATACGGCGTCAACACTGGTATCAATATCCCACCTCCGAACATGCAATCCATCTACTCTAGTGGTCCACCTGCATCAGCACCTCGTCTATCGCGCGCCTCAACCGGTGCCGGTAGCAACGCTGGCGAGCCTATGGACCTGTCTTGAACGGTATTGGCATATTTCTTTCTTCACCAGTCGCATCACTATGGCGTTCAGTTCGTGGTTCTTGTTCTGCATAAGCGCCAGCGCAAGGTGCACAATTGGTGTTTGGTGTCACCGTCCCCGGCGTTTCTTGCATTGGATTGACTTCTTGGCCTCGAGCCTCACTTGACAAGCTTCCAAGCGATTATTGCTTACTTTGTAGACTTCAGAGAGCATATAACTAGATCTAATGAAGCAAGCTGCATAAAATTCGTGGGCCCTTTCGAGGCTAATGATCGGCTCCGTGAAGTATGATGCACTGGTGCGGGGCTCTGCCTGTGTTACAGCAGGGCTGCGCGTACCATTATTCACCTCTTCATCCACTTGCATGGTCACCATCATTGTATGTATGGCGGCCACTTACATTCATCATGCCCGACCAGCAACTGCCCCAAATGCCCTCGTTTGTGGTACTATAGCCGGGACGATGAATGGGAACCATCTGCCATCTCTCCAGACGCAAAATGAAGGGCTGATACATCGTGAGCTACGGACTATGTAATAAGGATGAACTAACACTCCATCCACTGACCCAAACCTTTCCTTCGTTACTCTATATCACCCGTCTAACCCTCTAAGCCTCTTGCGTCTGAAGCATACATTGGAGGATATGTCCTCGTACGGATCATCTTGTTCTCTGGTACACATATCAGAAGTGCGTATCCATAATCAACCAGATAGTCACCCACTCGCGAGGATAATCAGACCTCAGCATGTCAATCTTGGCCCACCGTAATAGCATCTCCAAATCTATCCCCAGCACCTCATCCCATCAAACACACATTGCATCCAGCACGCAATCCCCACCATCCCAGCTCCACTACCAGTGAGCGCGTCTCCACCGCACCTGACAGCAGGAACAGCAAACAAACGCCGCCGCCAAATTACCGCGTGTGAGCCACACGCTATTGGTCCAATCCAATCCGCGGTGAAGGAGCGTTTCCTCACTCCCCAAAACCCTTTTCTATGACCTTTCGTCCCCCGCTCTTACTTCCTCACCACCACACACACACACACACACACACACACACACACACACACACACACTCACACACACACACACACACACACACACACACACACACACACACACAAACACACAAAATGCCTTCTTCTTCCTCCACCACCCCCGAGCACGAGCACGAGCAGGAGATCCTGCACCTCCTGGTGGGTGACCAGGACAAGGCGCCTACGGCGCTGTCCAAAGCCGTACGTGTCTACACGCTTTTCTTCAAGTGCAAAGAAAGTTCAAGTGTACTGACGCGTGACTAGGAGCATGACGCGCTCATGCTGAAGCGCAGCGAGCGCCGCTTGCGCGTGGAGATTTGGTGTTTGAAGACGGTGGGGTTTGAGTGTATGTTTTGGCTTGGGGTGAGAGGTGTGAGGGTGAAGGGATTGAAGCTGACTCTGTGTGTAGATGCGGGGGAGAAGGAGAAGGAGAATGAGGAGGAGAAGTAGGAGGAGGGTGGAATGGGTGGGGTCGGGTGGTTTGGGGGCTTTTTGTCTTTTGTTATGTTTTGATACCCTGGGTTGGTTTTGGGCGCGGTTTGGGGCGCCTAGGATGGGGGAATGAAAAGTTTTCTAGTTTGTCAAGTGCATGTTCTGCTATGTCTTGATGTGTGTGAGTTAGAAGAGTGAGGGAGATGGTTGTGTAAGAGTGTAGCATGCTGGTTCTTGACGTCTCTGTGGCGTGCCTGCTCATGTTGGCATGCTACTCTGACTCTTACACGACACCAACAAACCTGCGCTGTAACACAACACCATCGATGTAGACTGCACGATAGATGGACAGAAGTTCGAGAAGACGATGAGGATGCTTTTGAGAAGTTCTACAAGCAGCGAAGCATGGGTATATCTAGTACGGGGATGTGCAGAAGGGTATCGGAAAGCAAAATCGGGGACGGCGTGATGTACAAGCGTACCCGCCAAGTCTAGGATAGCAGAAAAACAGCCAACGCAAATGACAAAAAGGAGATCAACGCCTCCTCCGAGCATGACCCTGTGTCACGTCGTCATCTGAGTCGGTCTCATAATCGTGCGCAAACCCCGCGACTCGACCCATCGCCCGCGTTGCCTCTCGTGCAGCACTATGAGTCCCTGCACTATTGATCACATCAGCACCGCGGCGCTCCATGGTGTACCGCCCATCGGAAGTTTGGCGCGTGTTGGGCAGCGCATCGCGCATCGTGCGCGCATCCCACGGGTCTTGGTGGACGGTGACCGACGGTGAGAGGACTTGCGGGGCCGGAACAAATGGATTGTCGATGCTGGATCCTGAGCCGCGGGTGGGTGGTGCAGCGAAAGGGTTCTCCTGCGACGAGAAGGATGGACGGCGCGCCGACGGCGGGCGAGTGTTGAAGTTGGATGGGAAAGACACTGGCGGTGGCGCATGAGTACGTGCGCTCGGTGTGCGCGTATAACCTGGCTGCACCTGGGTGTTGATCTGGGGCGGGTTGGGTTGGACTATGCTTGTGCGACGAGTGCTCGTGCTATTCGCCCTTGTTAGTGTCGGCCGAGCATCTGTGGCCGAAATGCTTCCGCGACGAGTGACTGAGTCGCGGCGGACCAGGCCTGAGCCATTGCCCGACATGCCACCTGTTCGAGGATTGTAGTAGCTTGGGTCTTGTTGCTGCTGTCTCAGAAGCGCGTTCCGTTCTTCACGGTCACGAGCCTCAGCCAATAGACTCTCACCCTGCATTTGACCTAGGTCAGCTGCCAGAAGCCTTCGCTGCTCTTCGGCTTCCGCTGCAGTCAAGGTTTTGGACGACCTTCGTGACTGGCTAAGACGCTTGGAGCTGGAATTGCCTGCTGGCACCTTAATCTTCTCCTTCTTGCGCTCCCTGGCAGCCTCGTCTTCGCGCTCTTGCCGTTCGCGACGGCGTGTCTCTTCTCGATCTGCAGCTCGCTGCTTCTCCTTCTCCGCTAGCAGGGTTTCTGCCCTCTCCTTCGCACGGCTTTCGGCTCGGCCAAGCTCGAAACGGACTTGCTTAACGTTCTCGTCTTTGGCCCGAGTCTCGGCATCTTCGCGATCCATCTGCTCTTGTCGCCTGCGTTCTTCGTCCTTCTTCTTTCGTGGCTGCTCAGAATCTCTGGGGCGACGCGACTTGCCTGAAGCTCCTGAACTAGCGTGCGAAGAGGCAGAGCGATCAGCAAAGTCGTGATAGTCAGCAGCATATAGACTCTCTGACGCATGTGTATCGTGAGTACGATCGTTTGGTGTGACTAGCGTTATGTTGTAACCACCGGAGCTTATGCTAGTTTGTCCGCGCGGTTTGCTCGGTGACGAGGGTGCACCAGAAGAAGAATGATGAATAGCTGGGGGTAATCTCGCGTCCCTCGTCTTTGTTGGCGAGTCATAGTCAGGGTCCGAGGTGACGTAGAGCGACGGTGGTTGACTTGAGCCAGTGTAGCTTGATGTGGATGAAGTATGACGGTGATGATAGCCATGGCCGCGGGAAATAGTTGGTGGTGTGTTGTAACCATCAGCGTGACCATATGCCGCAGGATGTGGCGGCAGCGAAGCTTCGGGATATCCTGTTCGAATAGTGTGCGAAGCATCAGAGCCAGGTGACTCAACTGCAACGTCGTCGATGGAACCAGATCCGATAGAGATACGCTTGGAAGCTTTGCCAGACACCGAAATGGATGGGTACTTCTTACTCTTGTCGTTCCTGGATGGAAACTCGATGATAATCTCAGGCTTGATTGCCTTTGTTTTGTCGCTTGTAGACGGCCGGCCACTAGAAGAAGACGGGCGGCGCTGCTGAACGAGATAAGTGCCTGTTCCAGTAGGTGTCGGTGGGTTGATGGGAGAGGGCGTGTCGTTGCGCGCTATCGTGCCTTTCTTGGGATAGTACTCGGTAGTCCTTCTCTTTACCTTTGCGCACAATCTCCCGTGCCGAGCCTTGTCGCATGGGTAGGCATCTTCAAACATCGATCTGTGACCGTCTGCACTGATGTAGACTCGCTCCTCGACCCGACACATGATGGCGGATTTCAAGTGTGGCGGAGGTTGACCAAAGATTTTCTGACAGTATTGACGTCGTCCCCCGGCCTCAACCCTCACGATGGTTGGGCTGGAGATTGAGTCTCGTGTTGGTATTATTAGATCAGCTTATCCGAAAGAAGGACCGGTCGGAGAATAGGCAAAGCTGGTGGTAATCGGCAGTGTCGAAACAGGATGCGAATGTAGCTCAGGGTATCGCAATGGTTGAATGTTTGTGAATATGACGACGTGAAGGATGTCTGCGTGGTGTTCGATGGTGCTGAAAGGTGATGTTGGGGACTGACGGTACTTAAGGGTGCAGGTGACGACCCAACTGAGACAAGTCGGAAATAGGATGAGTGTAGTCGTCAGTGCAGAGAGGCGTGCACCCAAGAGGAAAGAGTCAGAGCGGCAAAAAGGTGTAAATAAAGGGTATGATGTGCAGTTGGAGCCTGCAGGTTGCTATGCAGGATTGAGAAGCAAGCGTGGCCTTACTGGGCGAAAGGGTGTTTTAAGTGGAATGCGGCGTAGATTGTAGCCTGAAAATGCGCCCAGGGAATCGGGGAAATTTTATCAGCGACGAGCGAAGCAGGGCCGAGGGAGAAACAGAAGCTAGGCCGCGATGATGGGCTTTACAAGTGTGCATGAAAGAAAGCTGGGCGCAAAGGGGTCCACACGCATATGGTGCGCAGCGGTGAATTGCACAGCCTGCACGGAGACCAGCCACTGGCCGACCCCTGCGACGACCGGTGTCCTGTGCCTCAGGATGATAACGAGGGAGTCGCAGCGCTGCTATTGGGGAGGATGTTGGAAGATTCGAGTCTCAAGGTCCTCGGTGCTCACCCGTAGCGGCCGGGAGAATGTCTCAGACGATGGCCTCGATGGGCAGCAATCACAAGCTGCCGGCTCGAGCGCAGCGTACCCTCGTCTTCCATCTCAAGCGGGCCGGCACTGGACGCGTTGCCCCCGCGAGCCCGCGACGTGCTCCAGCGCATCAAGAGGTACCTGCTTTTGCTGCTGATCGGTCGTTATCAGAGGGCATGTTGCACCTCAGCTGAGCGACGACAGGTCGTTGGTGGTGTGGGGCTATGGCATCAGTATGGGCCTGACAGGCAGGAGGTCGCGAGCCAGGCACAGAAAGCAGGCCATTTGCTGGTCGGCGCCCAATGCCCGACCATATTGCATTTGCTCGGTCGCTGGGAGGTAGACGAAGAATGTCTGCTTGGCTGTGCGATTCGCTGGTGGAGCTTCATGTGCAGCGGACGCTAGGGGATGCACCCGTAGGGATGCACGCGAGCAGCACCACGCATCGTTCGCATGCTGCCACCGCCCGACATCCTGAAATTTCAAGATACTCCGCCGATAGTATCTTACAATTCGCGCACTGAGAGCGCGCCCAGCGTCAAACAGAACGCACCAACAATTGAACTTCGGTGGACTGACGATCGGGAGGCAAATTGTTGCGCGCGTGAGCAACCGCCCACCTTGTTGCCTTGAGCCATCCGAAGTCGGGAAGACCCATCCAACGACCACAGAATTGTCATCGCGGCGTGCACGTCTGAATCGCGTCTTTGTCAGCGCCTGGATCAATCCTGATCAATCCTCGCTTGTAGTCGCGTTGCCCTGCGTCTTACCGCCGACCCGTACTGTGCTTACACCATTGGCCGACTGCTCCACCACGTCTTCTCCCCAGCAATCTCCACGATACCTCTGCGAGTTACACAGGCGCCCCAACGTGACTGTGGCTGGATGCGGATGCTACACTGCTGCCGAACCGTTTGGTCCCACCCCAATAATCCTCGCGATTTCCAGCCTCGCCGCATCAGCCGCAGGTTACGTAGCCCTTGTTTGCTTTTCGACACTTGAAGTTGGGGGCCAGAGTGACACAATCGCATGCAATTGCCGTCAGCCACTTTGGCCGCCCGCGGTAGGATCAAGGAAGTCTCCCAGATGCAGCAAGGCGCGATGCTGAGCCACAGAGTAAGCAGCCTCAATCAAGCGTTCGCAGCAATAGTGGCGCACAGCCTCCTTCTCACTGGATCAGCACCAAAAAGAGACGGGAGTGTTGAGGCTTGATACCAGTATTACATTCTCTGTGTCTCCCCCGGCTAATCTCTTCGTGAGCGACTTTCCCCAGCACTGACCGCTACACCAGCCTCAACGCCACAACGAGGCGTCCAACAAGGCGTGAACATCACGTCCTGCCCCGTCCATTGGGTTGAAACCTCTCTGCTCTGCACAGCCTCATTCACGGTACTCTCAAGCTTCCACGCATCCAATGTGCGAACCCAATTCGCCTCGACCGACTCCACAGCACCAAAATCGATAGCGCCAACGGGTCAGAACCGCTGCGAACAGGCTGCCCGAGAGCCGTGAACCAGGCAACGAGTTCTACAATCGTGTCTGACCTCTCGGCATGCCACACTACTCAGCTGATGTCCACGGCATATCCTATCTCCGGCCCCAACGTCGGCCAGCGCGAGACGAAAAGCCCGTTCCGCTGCACCCGCACGGCACGGAAGCAGGCGGTGATTGATATCCTTTTGCAACCAGAACCTTGATTGTGATCTAGTCGGTACCGAGCTCTTCAGTGTGATTCTGAATACTCGGCTGTTGTCTTGCTCGACCTGCTATTTTTTCACACCAGGCATACATACTCATCCAGCTCACAAAGGCACTTGCACACATCTCCCAATACCTCGCACTAACTAGCCCACCCAACTAACCCCCACAGCCTCATTCCCATATCCCAACCGTCCGCCTGTAAGCTGTTCCTCCCGTCTTACATCCCACCCCCCATGCCCACGCCCATCTCCGTCTCCGTTACCGCATCAGCATCAGCATCAGCATCAGCATCAGCATCCCCAACCCTCCGCCCACCCCCTCGCGCCCGAGGAAGCAGCATCAAGCTTTGCGCCAGGGGACATGTCGAGCTGAACATTTTCCCGGGGCGCTGCATCGGGCGGCCAGGCCAGGCCGGGGTAGCGAGGCTGTAGCCTGGCGGTAGATGCGGCTTGGTCGTGGTGCTGGGTTGAAGACACCGTGTGGGTGCGGAAGTCAAGGGTACTGCATAGTGAGGTATTGAGGTGTGGTATGCGGGCGTGTGAGGATGTTTTGCTTTGCTGGGAATGGGAATGGGAGGTGGGGGTTAGGTTGGAGGTTGGAGGTTCGTGGGATATGTGTACCCCGCTGGGCACGATGCCGCCAGCGAGCGTGAAGTGCTATCAAAACGTTGATGTTGACATTGACGTTGACGTTGCTGGCGACCATTCTCACAACGCACGCAATGCGCGACATCTAATCCATCAGATACCACACACTTCGTCCTTGACCATGGCCATGTCCATTCCCCCAAACCTTACTCAAATCTGCCCGCACATTCATCCACCCCCCCTTACCTCCCTTACCCTATCCTCCTAACCTCAGCCGACCCCGCGCGCGAGACCTACCCCTTTGCACGACAAAGCACTCGGAAGTCTGGGTATCCGCTGTCCACGCACAAATCAGCTAGCCACGACACTTTGCGAGACGGGGAGGCTGAGGGGTATATCAGGGACGGTTAGCGTGTAGGTGGGAGGTCGAGTGCTGCTTGGGTGGATGGCAGGATGGTGCTTTTGGGTAAGGAAAGGAGATGGTAGTGTGACAAGTAAGTGTGCATGGAATTAGGAATGGGAATGGGGAGGAAGATCAGAACTGCTCACGAACCCACACCGTGTCAAATATACATATCACATCACAATCCCCACCATGATACAACGCCGTAACCATACCCATGCAATTCCTATCCTACAAACCCCCCCAGCCCAGCCTCCTATCTCAACGCATCCCTCACGCCCGGAAAGCCCAGCGCCGGACTCCCCCTACCCTCAGCCTCAGGCCTCATCTGCTCCAAAAAGCTACTCAGCTGTTTCGCGCGCGCACTCTGCTCATCCAGCTCCCTAACGCCGCTCCCGCGGCTCGCAAGGCTACTCAAGCCGCGCAGGGGATCCGCCTCAAAGTGTTCGCGGACGGGTGGTTTATCGTCGAGCTCGCCCCTCGCGACCTGGACTTCGGCGCCCGTGGCGCGCATGAGCTTGATGTGGATGCGGCCGTCGTTAGTGACGGAGCCGAACATGGGGTGGACGAGGATTTTCTTGCCGCCGGGGGTGTCGATGTCGATTGTTTCGACGTCGCGCGAGTTGCTGATGTTGGCGCGGTTGGCGGTGGACGTGTCTGTGCTGCGGAATTGGTCGTTGGCGACGAAGCCGGCGACGCCGAGTTTGGCGTAGGGTTCCTTTTTGCGGGCGGTTGTGCGTGGTTGGACGACGCGTGCGGGGACGGGGGAGGGCGCGGATTGCGGTCCGAGGATGGGGTGGTTGGCGATGTAGGACTTTGTACGGAGGTAGCCGAGACCGGCTGAGGGGTGGGTGGATAGTGGTGCGCTTTCTTGGTCGAATTGATATCGGTCAATGTCGCGGCTTGCTGCATCTTCTGCGAATGCTGTGTACTTGAACTTGATGGTGGGGAGGCGGAGGAAGGGCATGATCAGCTTGGTCACGAGCTTCGAGCCGAGCGGGTTGTTCGCTGTTTCTCTTCGAAGAGCCTCAATGCCGGCTCGGATGTCCTTGTCACTAATGTTGGCCCGTTCTTTTGATTTTTTCTCGTGCCACTTCTCCGCCTCCTGAATGTCCATAGGTGCTGTTTCGCCAGATTTGGAGTCGGCGAGCTGGCGCGTGGTATAGATTTCATTCCTCACAAACTCGCGGAGGTAGCCGTTGAACTCGGTCCTCCGCTTCGATATTTGCTTGCCAAGGTACGCAGTAAAATCCTCGGCGTTCATTCCCGGCAGCCAGGGCCCTTCATGCTTCCAGCGCTTGCTGTTGTGGACGGCGGCATCGACTGGTGGTGGACTGAAAGGATGAAACTGCCTCGTCTTCGCATTGTTCTTCTTGGAATTTTGCTTGAGAGCCTCCAGGTACAGGCCTGCCTCATCCATGCCCAACGGAGTGTCGTAGGATGTTGTGTCGTCACGCAACTCGAACGCGCCCCCCGGTGGCGTTCCTGACGGGTCGATGTCTCTCATCTGGGTCAATCCCCTCATCATCGGCACTCCCAGCTCTTCCCATTTCTGCCGCGTCCGCACATGATCGGCTGCCGAGTCGAAGTCGGTAACATGCTCGATGGTGTCTAGCTGCTTCACGCGCAGCACTGGATCGCTGACCTGCACCAGGCGACTCCGTGCGGGCAGCGGCCTCTTCAGTCCCCAATCGCCCCGTGCTAACGAGCTTTTTGTTGTGGCAATGGCCTGATGTGTGGGGTATGGGAGAGTGGCCGAGTCGGACGCTCTGGTGATGCCGGCACCGTAGGTTTCGCCCACGTTCGGTCGCGGTAGCGGGTTGGGGAGCGCAAAGAGGCGTGAGTTGCGCAGGAGGTTGGCCGTCGGCGACAGAGACTGGCGGCGGAGGGCCATGGCGATGCGACAGCCGCGTGCGGGGCGTCAATGGCGGCTGAAGTGATGATGCGGGCTGCAGCAGTCGCCATGGTCTCGAAATCGCAAAGTTCAGATGCGGCCCGTGCCACTTCCGCGGCGCATCATTCGCTCGCGGTTGCTGAGCATCACAAGTGCTGTGGAAAATAGTAGGGCATGTATGATCCAATTTATATTCTTTGAAATGGTCTGGTTTTCCTACAGCCATGAAAATCATGCAGCCTTCCGTTCTGGCCAACCAACGGGGTTGACGATGTACCATTAGACTCTTCTGGCATCCATCTCGTCTGAGAGATACTTGAGCTTTCGCAACACGATGCATGTCGCAAGACACGCTCCATCTACCGCTTAGCTCTGCTGCTGCTTGGCATCTCCTGTGAACGGGTGTAGGTGCTTATGGATTGTCCTCCGTGCTACCCGGAGCTGGGTGACATGCTTCTGCTCAGGATTATTTTCGAAAATGCCCCTAAGAGCTCAACTCGGTAGCTGCCTGTCCCAGTCCTGTGGATCGTCTTCGTCCTCGTCGTCTTCCCCTTTCCTGTCATGACGAGGCACATGCCCCTCTATGGCCATGGTGTGTTCGACGGAATCTGAAGGGAGTGTTGGTGGCTGCGGGGGCGCATCGCTGGGCATTCGTTCTGTGATGTGGTCGCGGACGAGGACGTTGTTCGCCCTGCTGACCTGGCCCGGCTTTTCGCCACGCTCGACTGTCAGATCCTGCATGGCATCATCGCGTGCTGCCCATGCGTCTGCTATGTCCGCTTCGTCGTCCTTTGCTTCAATGGGCGCGGCTTCCTTCTTCAGTCGCAGGGGGAGTGCTTTGTGATGGTCCTCCTCGTTCTCCACCATGAGCTCGAGCTTGTCGCCGTATCCGCCCTGGCGCACCCAAGCAGGCTCCTCATTCAGCTGCACTTTCACGTACAGCGCCCGCTTTGCGCAGTCGTCGGAACACCACACTTCCAGCGCCTTCCTGTCTACAATCTCCACGCCATACTCGGTGTCGACGAACTGCTTCCTCGCCGTCGAGCGCGCCTTCTTCTTTGACCGCGGACAAAGCGCGTACCCACATTTGTCCGCAATGTTGCGCTCCTCGATCAGAGCATCGTAGTCTGAGGGCTGGAAGGGGATGATGGCGTCGCGAAAGAATTGCGCGTCGGCAGCGGTTGGTCGTTTGGGATCTGCATCAGGTGCGGAAGGATAGTCCATTAGCGCCATGATGGAGTCAAGCACCTCGGCCTCGACCCGCTTGCGCTGCTCGATGAGGTTTGCATGGTGGAGGGCGACCTGCAGGTGGCGCGGGTTCGCAGGCTTCGTTCCAGAGGGTGCGTTGGCGGGCACAGTCGTCTTCTTCAATATTGACTTTGGCTGCATGTCGTAGCCGGCGCGTGTTTGATAGACGGTCACTGCTGCAGGGTTGACGCGAGCTTTAGGCGGACCATCGCACGTGCCAAGGTACGCGGGGCTGTTTTAGCAGGAGCGTGGCTTTGCATGACGACTCCCATGCCCCAGCGAGCCGCCGCAAGCAGTCTTCACCTCTCCTGCACCCTCTCCGCTGCGCTGTATGGCTGCGACGAGTGCACTGTAAGCTGAGCGATTGTTCCGCGCCCCCCCCGCACTGTCACCAGAGCTGATGTCGGCGTCATCGGGCAGCCATAGGTAACTCCTACCGATCCGCCGCGTACCACCCTTCACACGCGCCGCCGACTCCCTACGGCACCATACTGCGGGGCCTGTAGCTGCCGCCTCCTTCAAGCGTCCCTAGCTGCGGGGTGATACTCGACTGCTGCAATTGCCGTCGCCATGTTCAAGGTCAAGGCAGTATACGACTACTCGTCGCCCCACGAGGACGACCTCAACTTCAAGCTCGGCCAGGTCATTACCGTCACCGAGCAGGAAGGCGACGACTGGTATGTCGGGGAATACGTCGACGACAGCGGGGCGAAGCACGACGGGCTCTTCCCCAAGAACTTCGTTGAGAGGTACGAGCCAGCACCACCGCCTCGGCCCAACCGGGCATCGCGACATAAGCCCTTGGAGCAGCCCGCTGCAGATGTAGCACCGCCGACTCCCGAGGTACCGCACCAGGAACCAGAGCCTGAGCCTGAGCCAGTGCACCTTGAGGAACCAGAGACTCCAAAGCCCCAGCCGCCGCCAGTCCAGGTGCCTGCTGCTGCCAAACCAGACCCCACCCCAATGTCGCCCGTCTCCCCGCCCTCTGCAGTCAGCGCCAGATCTGCAGAGCTCCCTCCAGCCCCGAGTGAAGCTCCCAAACCCTCTCCTGCTGCTAAGAAGCCTCCGCCACCCGTTGCCGTCAAGTCCAATGCCTTCCGCGACCGCATTGCCGCCTTCAACGCGCCGGCTGCTGCGCCCCCACAGCCCTTCAAAGCTGCTGGAGCACCTTCGAACTTTATAAAGAAGCCGTTTGTGGCTCCTCCGCCAAGTAGAAATGCCTACGTGGCTCCACCGAAGGAGGCGCCTCCCGTGAAAACATACCGACGGGACGAAGATCCGGAGATCGCCGAGCGCCAGGCGCAGGACCAGGAAGCTGCGCATAAGGCAGGCCTGGACTCCCATGATGGTGCGAATGCACAAGAAGGCGAAGAGGAAGACCAGCCCAAGATCAGTTTGAAGGAGCGCATTGCCCTTCTTCAGAAACAGCAACAGGAGCAGGCCGAAAGGGCCGCTGCCATGCACAAAGAGAAGCCAAAGCGGCCGCCGGTAAAGAAGCGGACCGAGTCTCACGAAGGGCATGCTGAAGACAGCGAGGACACCGGTCTGGAGAAGGTGACTAGTGCTGGTTCGAAACCGCGCGAGTCCTTGGATCACGCACGCCCGCCGCGAACATCTCATGACATCAGATCTCCCGATTCCCACCACAACCGCGACCTCGTCAGCGAGAACGACGCCGATCAATCCGGCGCGGATAATACTGAAGATGCTGAGGGGACTTCGACCAGTGTCGAGGATGATGAAGACAGATCGAAACACAGACACCCGCCCTTACCCACGAGGGCTCCTACCGCTCCGTCGCAAGAGCCAGATGTCGGCCATGAACAGGATGTTGAGGAGGAAGAGGAGGAGGAAGATGAGATGGATGCCGAGACCAGGCGGAAGCTTGAGCTTCGAGAGCGCATGGCGAAAATGAGCGGTGGCATGGGCATGCCAGGCATGTTTGGCGGCATCCCCATGGGAGGTTTACCACCCAAGAAGAAAAAGACGGCCGAGAAGAAGTCCGACGAAGGTGAGGAGCAGTCGGTCCCGCAGCAGCGGGTCGCAATGTTCCCAATGCCAGGCATGCCATCTGTGAGAAGTCCGGAGCAAGAGGATAGCCAGCTTGCTGTCGAGAAGGAAGATGAGCAACCACACCCGATAACGGACGCCCATACAGCGAACGAGGTCCCAGATATGGAGGATGTGACGCCTCAGCCAACGCAGCGTACACCGACTGGCGAGCGTCCACCTCCAATTCCAACAGAAAGTAAGTTTATGATTCCTCGCAAACCCCTCGCAGGCTTCACTCGTCATATCATGGATTGCTCTCGGACATTATCTTCCGAAATCGTGTCAAAGACGTATGTAGCGTCTGACGGTATTTCGGAGTATGTCATGACTGTAAGCGTATCCAGTATGTTCGGTGTAGTCTTTCGCTTTTCTGTTTCCTCCTCACCCGGACTGTGATCGCTGACAGGACCCAGGACGGCCTGTTCCTCCTCCCATTCCGTCATCCAGTACGTGTCAGGAATATTCCAATATTGGAACTGTCTAACGTTCCGCAGCCCGCCCAGTGCCTCCACCACTTCCCCAGATCGCGTCTCCCGGCCCTGGATCTGAGTCAGGTGACGAACTTACCGACGCCGGCGGCGCTCCGATGTCTCCGAGGAGTCCTTCCGACTTTAATGCGCCGCCCGCAAAGCGAAGCTCCTACTTCGGCTCTCATGATCAATCCCAGGACACTTCTGACAGGCGCATGTCATCCTTCCCACTCGGGAGCCCAACGTCGCCTTTGTCCAGCCGTCCGCCCCCACCGCCTCCGCCCACACAAGCACCGCCATCTCGACACGGGGAAGTTCCAGCAAGGCCGGTTGATCGGAACGAAGGAGAGACTGATTATGAAGGCGACTACGATACAGACATAGCTCCTGGCGCAACACACAAAGACGCTCTCAAGTCACACACGAGAGATGCCAGCATGGATGATAGCACTGTTGCTAACGAATCTTCATCAGCGCGCTCTCCAACAACACCTCATGGTATCCCACCGCTACCTCCTACGCTGCCTCGAGCAGTACCACCTCCACCGCCTCAAGTTCCGGGGCGGCAGTCGATGGATGCGCCTCGTGCGGCACCACCACTTCCTCCAGTGCCTCCTCCAACCCGCAATGCTCAAGATGATGAATATGACGATGACTATGATCCATATCGCTACACTTCACCACCTGGTATACCGCCTCCTGCGCCGCGAACAATGCCTCCAGCACCGCAAAGTCAGCCGCCACCCCCGCAAAGTCGCCCGCCGCCGCCAATGCCTCCGTCGATCCCGCCGGTCCCACAGCAGCAGGCCGTTGAGTCTTCGGATGACGATGATGATCTGTACTCTGCTCCCCCGCCACGAAAATCTCACGATCGACCGCCGCCCCCACCGCCCCAAGCGCCACCCCATCAGCATGCCCCTCCACCACCGCCCCAAGACCGGGTAGCGCCTCCTCCCCCGCCTCAAGATCGAGCGCCTCCACCTCTTCCACCTCAAGAGCGCGCCGCTCCCCCACCTCCGCCAGCTGATGCACCACCCCGGGTTTCTATGGGCAGGAAGTCGCTCGATGCGAACCGTGCATTGGGAGGCCGAACGTCCATAGAACAGCCACGGCCTTCCATGAACCAGGACTTCATCGCCAGCGATATCGACCTAGGTCAATCTTCGCATTGGTGGACTCAGCCTAAGCTACTTCCTCCCTCGCTACAAAACCGCAAGGATGTGCTGGTAGACCTCTCCGAATCACAGTCCGGCAACGCTGTCGAAAAGGTCATTTCAGTGTTGTACATCGACTACTCACAGACGATAATCTCGGCCCGCTTCGACCTCAGCAACGTCTCAGACGTCCAGCTCCAGCAACAACACTCGCCGCCTCCCCCGCGCCAACGGCCCGACCAGCTCGAAAGCGCCTACGAGCAATTCGGCCGCCACATCGCCAAAGCGGCCGAAAGCAAGCAAAACACCGTCGTCGGCAACGGCACCCCCTTCGCCCTCGTCGACGACCTCCTCAAACCCCACCGCACCGCCCTGCCCCCCGTCTCGACCCGCTCCTACGGCGCCCTCGTCTACGCTAACCTCGCCAATGCGTCCACCCAGTCCTTTGACGAAATCCGCCCCGGCGACATCGTTGTCTTCCGCAACGCGAAGTTCCAGGGCAAGACGGGGCCCATGCATGCTAAGTATGCGACGGATGTGGGCAAACCGGATCATGTGGCCGTCGTGGTGGAGTGGGATGGAAGTAAGAAGAAAGTCCGTGTGTGGGAACAGGGGAGAGAGCATAGGAAGGTTAAGCCTGAGAGCTTTAAGATGGGCGATTTGAGATCGGGCGAGGTTAAGGTCTTTAGGGTCGTGGGGAGGGGGTGGGTGGGGTGGTAGGTGGTTGCGTGGGTTGTTTGATTGGTGGACGGGGGGAGGGTGGTTGGGAGATGGTTGTGGGTTGGTTCTTGGTGTGGAGAAAACGTGTAATTATGCTGCATTGATGAGTTGAAAGTCGAAAGATGGGTATTTGGTAAGTGAGTCCGTCGTGTATGCGAATTGCAAGCATGATATGATGCTGATGGAAGCGTGTATGTATGTCATGTGCTGTGATGTGATGCTTTCATTCATACCTACTCTCACTCATATCATTGCTCACTCATCGCATCACCCAAGTCGAACTAACAAATCCGCATCCTTCCAATCACGCATGCTTCTCTAGCACGCGGACGCCGCGTCATGCGTCCGTGTCTGTCTGACTGATTACCTACGTACCATGCCTTATCTCACACCTCATTATCGACCTAAAAACGCAGCGTCGGCACATGTCTTCATTCTGCGTTTTATGGGTATCACATGCGCTCGCTGGGTGTTGCGTGTTGCGTGTTGCGTGTTGCGTGCTGCGCGTTGGGTGGGAATGCGCATGACGGGTGGATTTTAACTCGTCGTGGCTAACCTACGAGAGCGTCACGCAGGGCAGGATGATGCTTGAGGGTTATGGTAGATACCCGTTTTGTGCGCGTCGGCGGTGGGGGCTTTTGGTCGTTGATGTGAGCTTTTGGGAAGGGGGTTGAGGTCGTTGAGGTCGTTAGGTCGTTGAGGTTGTTTGCTGTGCGCTTTTGGGAGGGGTTTGAGGTAGGGGTTGGCGGGTTGAGGTGGCGGGTAGAAGTGGAGTTGGATTGGTGGTGGTGTCGGGGTGGTGGATAGAGTTGCTGAAGGGAAGTCTGTTTAGTGGTGACACGCCGCATTAGTACTTTGGGAGAAAGTGCGGATATGAGGGGAAGGAGCGCATATGTTGGTACCTGGGTGTGTTGAAGGCTGGGAGAGTGGAGGGGTTGATGGGGTGAAGAGTAAGGCGGTGTTCGGTTGATGCCTTGGGAGTATGGCGGTGTGTGGTGGTGGTGATTGTGGTGATGTAAACAGGATGTAGTGCTGTGGGGGAGATGTGCAAAGTGTCTGTGTTGACAGCCAGGTAGGTACTCTTGCGAGCTAGATGTTTATACTTACATGCACGCTTCGGATGAAGGATGTCGTTCCGCAATGTTCGCTGATTATGGAGGAAGACTGGTGGCGTGTGGTAGAATTACGACTGCTCGATGGATCTATTCCATCATTATCGTTCTGTGGTGAGAAGCTGCGCCAGTCGTGCAGGTTCTGTCTCAGTCGAGGGTTTTCTGTCTCAGTCGACGGTTGGCCTGAAAGCAAACTCAAAAGCCACATAACAGTCGCCCCCGCCTGATCAGGTTGAGCTCTTCTACCACACCAAACTTGACATACGACAACCAATTCAACATGTCACAAACACGAGAAGCACGTAACCATTCCACGATTGAATACACCGAGACTGATGGCGGCCCTTGCGGACAACTAGGAGGTATAACCACAGGACACAAAGTGAGGCGCATTCTTGGCGAGCGGCGTATCGGCCGAAACGACACAGTACAATATCTCATCGAGTGGTACCCAAGATGGCATGAGCCCGCCAAGGTGGGACTGGATGACGATGGAGCGATAATTGAAGAATGGAACGCAATGAAGCAAGACAAGGCTATGACTGTTCAAGTGGGAGACATCACTTATCTCGGAGATGAGGTGCCATCCGACAACGACCATGAGGTCGCCCTTTCAAGAATGGCGGAATTCCTCATCAAGAAGATTAAGGGAGAGCTTGGGATTAAGCTAAGGGCTAAAAAGTACGAATCTGACAAGCACAATTTCGGCAAGAACATTGAGGAGCAAGATTGGGAATTTGCGAGTCCCAGTGAGCTGGCTATGGCTCAGCAACTGCGGCGCGATGCAGGCAAGTCCGACAACGTCTCTGCCGCGAAGATTCTCCAAGAATCTTTGAACGAAGGTCTAAAATGGCGAATGCGAAACATGGCTCAGAACAATAGTATCGACGATACTACCCCTCTCCGATACGGCGAAGTGAAGCTGGTTTACTACGGGGAAGTTGACGATGACCTGGACCCAGAAGCGGCTTTCACCGTAAAGCGCCCTAGACACCCAGTCTACGAAATCATCGCCCCGCTTCTGGACTTTGCCTTCGTAGAAATGAGCACTGATGACTGGGAGAACCCGCGGGTACTACCAGTGTCCGTGAAGCGCCTTGTTTGTGTGTTCAAGATGATGATCAAGCACGCGCCTTTCGCGCTGAAGGCAAACTACGTCATGTTTTTTGCTCGACTATTCATCTGCTCAGACAAGATGTCCGAAATGCTGAAGAAAGAGGGAATTCTAGTCTCAGAAGACTGGGCCCGCAAGACGCGCGCAGAAATGTGCTGGCGCTACCGCGAGGACAATAAGTACGAGTTCCGGTCAGCGCATGACGTCCTGGACACGGCGCTGCATCTGCGGGACTGGCTTCAGGACATCTGGAGGAAGCAGGAAGGATTGCCGACAGTTCATAAGTATGGAGGGTTTTTTCGAAGGCCTTACATGCGAAATGGCATGGTGCGAAGGGCTGAAGGTGGCATGGATCTGGACTAGGTTGGAGAATAGGACTGTTTCAGCTAGAGTGCAATGCACACACACGGGTACGTGAATGAGAGGAAGTATTGTTCGTCCATAGAATGACAACTGGAAATCACGTCTCCCTTGATTCCTGATGAGTTGATGCCAATGCTTGTCCGACCCTACACGAACATTTCAGTAGTGAACATCGATGATGTACAAATCATGAGACATAGTATCTGAGTTTTCGCAGACGTAGTAGACCTAAAAGAACAGCAAGATACCTTCTACATAGACAAGGCAATTTCGAAGCCACCATAGGCATCTGAACTTTCGTTGGCACAAAGCACTAGTCAGAGGCTTCTGGAAGTCACAAATTTCCTCCAGAAGGTCTATAGAGGCAAATAATTGCGCCGAACACTCCGGTCACATCCCCAGCGAATATCGAACCTTCGATGCACTTCGCAAACTTCCACCGGACAAAAAGCAAGTAACTCATACAAACACAACTTGGTGATATATACAATGATCACACTGCATACTTCGCTCAATTTCATCCCATTCCCACTCACATCAAGTCCTCTAACAACTACGATACCATCCAACATGAGCGATTCAGACGAACACCTCCCAACCTATGAAGAATATATGGCAGCGAAGAGAAAGCCCAGTGCCAATCCCTTTACTTCGTCTCCAAGGAAAGTAGCCAAGTCGTCGAAAGCACCGCTGTCAAAGAAGAAGAAAGCAACCACACCTTTGACGGCGAACACTACACCAATGTCGCAACATGGACCAGCACGGCTATTACGATCAGGCCCATCCGGTGCCGTTCCTTCGCTCTCTGCAACAGTCAAGACCCCTTTGAATAAGACAACGACGGCTAATCAAAGGCTGCCTTCATCTCGTAGGCCTAGGGCTCCGAGACCGGCGGCAAGAAACGTAGACCCCAATGCCGGTCTCGAATCTGAGTCGGAAGAGAGCAACGGCGAGGACGAGATTCCTGCAGTGAAACCCATGACGGAGGCACCACGGGATGCAAAGACTAGCATCGAGTCCAAGAAAAACGAGCGCAAGAGAGCACCAGACGGGACTCGTTCAGAGAGAGATGATAGCAGTCTTGGCGGCCACAGTAGCACTGTTGTGAACCCGTCAGCCATGATACAACGATTTCAAGGACAGAACCGTGGAGTACAGGAAGAGCTAGGACATACTGCAAGCAATGGTGTAGCGTCAGGCTCGAAATCCCGGGTCGAAGAACCAGCGAAACAGCCTGATCGTTTTGAGCACGCATCAGAAGGTGGGAAATGTACGAACATGACCGAAAGCGATGCCCCATCAGATACTGCTCTTCCCGAAAGCCTTGAAGAAGGCGATATCGCCAGAGATCAGGAAATGGACAATGTCGGGGAGCCCCCAGTTGCAGCGTCAGCGCGCGCCGAACAAGCTCAGCTGCCAGTAATCATTACGACAAGCCCAGAAGATGACCAAATTGAGTCAAGACTTCAGGACGTCGATTCAAATACAGCTGCAAGTATCATGCTACGGAACATACTGAAGTTGGCAATACAGCCCATTGAGTGGTTGGGAAAAGTGGACATCGATGACTACAGGTTCAATACCCCGGCTGACGAGCAACTGGCGGCCAATTTCTTGCACGACGATGAGCATTCGATGCTGTCATACTTGTTCATTCGAGCCATCGACACCGCAATCGATGTTGACCAGGACGAGAAGCACAGTTACAGCTATATCAATGTCCACTTCACCGGTCAGCTGAATAAGAGACAGCTTGTCCAGGATGAAGCCATAATACGCGATCGCGCAATCCCAGCAACTGCAGTATGGAAGTCCGTCTTTGAGGTGCTTCTAAAGCCCAGACACGTGAGCACGATGTCAGAGCTCACAACACAAGGTGCCATCGCACGCAGATCGTTCACCGAAGGGATCATAACCGCAGCCCCACATATCTTACGTCCGAACAGCTTCGCACTCCTTCTCATCCTCGCAACGAGTCCACGGGAATATCTCGAGAAGGTTATGGCGGAGCATGGTTTCAGCGTGAAGGAAGGCGAGCCCTGGTATGAAGACTGCATCGCAGAGCTGCTGAAGAATCTACGCCGGGAGCCGATGTACCAGGGCTACACGCACTTCCGAATCGCCCATGAGTTTCAAGATCTATCTAACCTCCTCCATGAGCTGCATCGCAAGCTGTACGATGAGTCGTCCAAGCACGGAGCAAAGGTCTCAGCTAAACGAAAGATGAGCGAAATGTCGGGTGGGCAAGAGGTCGAGGTGGGCGAGAGCTCCGGAAGTAAGAGAATAAAGGGAAAGCACGCTGACGCCATGGGAAACAGACGCGAGGAGGCTCTACGTAAGGCAAAGGGCAACAAGCACGGTTAGTTTCCGCAAGAATGGTCGCGGTGATGGACCTGGACATGAATCTGGGAGTTGGTACGCATGCTTGATGACATAGTCATAGAAAGCCATGCACTACCTATAGTCGTAGAACACTAGAATGAACATACTGAATAACCCTGAATACAATCTGCAACTCACTGGATGCCATACTCGAACTTTACAACATGGTGGCGCATTCAGCTGACAGCCAACGCGCACTTGAGTTTTCTCAGTTCACGCGAGAATGTGTCTCGCGAATACTGAAGTGACTTCAAGAATGTTCTAGTATTGACTATTTTGAGCAAGAAACCTACAACAATCGGTAAACAAAGGCATAGAATACCTTAGAAAGCAAACAGTCCTTGTGGGAAGTACTCAAAAGCTTGCGTAGGCTCCTCACCCCGAATGGCATACCCCAGCACAACTCTGTAAAGAACTTACTTACTTAGACAGTGAGAATGCTCGGAACAATTGAAGAGAGAGGTCTTGCTATGGAGATGCTCGGAAACATTCTCTGCTTCGCCAAGAAGGATACGCGTTGGCTTGACGGACTTGACCAGTACGAGTTCTACGATGAGACTGATCGGATCGCCAATGAAAGACTGGTAGGTATTAGTGCAACAGCACTTGTGCGGCAACTATGGACAGAGTACGACAATGATCGTGAGGAAAGTTACTACTTTAAGCACTTCCCAGTGGCCAAAACCATTCGGTTACGCTATCTTCAAAGGCCACGCCCAGGTATTAGTCTGGTTCTTGATCCTCGCGTTGACAAGGAGAAAGCGAAAGAGCGAAAAACCTCAACGAAGAAGCCGAAGGAACCTGTTATCATGGCGGCAACGATCTGGTCCGAACGATTCACAAAATCGGCTAAAGACGTGTTTGATCCCGCTGTGGACACTGAGCGACGGGATAAAACCCCGGAGACTCCAACTGAACTGGCTGAAATATTTCTTGGTACGTTCGATCTCGAACACCGTCAGGAGCTGGGTAGAAACCTCATCTCACAGAGCCCGCACGTGTTGGAAGGCAACTTGTGGATCGCCCTCCTAGTCATCGTCCTCCTGCCACCGGGCGAGATGAGGACAGCGCTTAAAAGCATTGGTTTCAAGGGCATGAACAACTGGTATCGAGACACGATATTGGGGTCGATGAAAATCTACCATAGGTTTGTGTGCGAAGGACATTGGATCGTGACACGCGTGTTGCGCATCTTCGATATCATGATCGACATGGTTCAGCATGATGATAGCTTCGAAGGAAGTGTGAGTGACGATCCCGGAGACGGAGACGATGATATCAGCGTGCGAGATGAGCCATCCGATCAAGACAGCGACGAAGAAATCCAGAGAGCACTGCTGGCATCCTTGAAGGATCACCAAGAAGTCCATAAGAAGATCAAAGATCAGCATGACCAAGACGTTGAAAACGGGAGAGGATCAAACAGGGGTAGAAGCGATGAGTTCATCGATGAGATGGAGGAGGACTCTTATCCGGATCTGCAAGTGGAGGAAACAGTCGAGCATGACAAGGGCGAAGAAGCTCAGGGTGGCGGGTTGATTAAGACGAGAAAGGGCTACGTAAAGGACACCACAAAGGCGAACTTCGAGAGTCTGCGCAATATTCAGCAATCAGGAAGTCATGCGTCATCGCACAGAAAGAGGAGTGGGGATGAGTATGCGCCAGAGGAGAGTCGCAGTCCGAAGAAGTCTCGGACGTCTGAATGGCAGTGATTCAGGATTTCGTGTAACTTAGTATCATTGCATTGCGGACATAGGTCCCTGGATAGGCTGCATTAGATGCGTAGTGAGATCTTGGTTGGGTAGATCCTTGGTGCCTTTACGGTGCCTATCATGTTAGTTCTTTCCTCAATATATGGACTAGACATGTCCCATTCTACTATGATTGTACGCTCATGGATTCTACAGTCATAGTATTGGCGGCACAGGTCACTCATTAGGCGACAAGACGTGCGGATTGAAGTTTGATTGGGTAGTGCCTGGATGCTTTCAAGCTGCTCCTTGAGATTACCCTTTGTTCGAATTATCGGCTGAAAATATCTCACTGTACTAAGATTGTGCGTTCATTGTTGTCAGGTTAGCTGAGGACATGCATGCTAGTGCCGTGGAAACTAAGTGGGAAAGAAATGAAACAGGTGAAATTGAACAACTAATATACGATGACTATAATACAAGAAATGAACCTAAATCTACAACTCGAAAGAGAAATCTAGTAGCTGACAGGCTATCCTCTTCTCCATCGGACCCGGCATTCTCTGCTTCTTGCCATCCACGGTCTGCTGAGCCAGAGCAATTGGCTGACCCTGCGCGAGACGAGTATGCGTGTCAATCGCATCCTCGATATCATCCTCCTC